>Ga0315906_10002176_pt1 | contig 27967 bp, 27 predicted proteins | sample LakEriMetagenome_4_FD_203526 | JGI IMG/M metagenome (GOLD analysis project Ga0315906, IMG submission 203526) | Freshwater fungal communities from buoy surface, Lake Erie, Ohio, United States - Buoy 2 MA122 | ecosystem: Environmental > Aquatic > Freshwater > Lake > Lake biofilm | place: USA...
GCTGCGCCGAGATGGCGCAGCGCCGAGTCGAGGTCGGCTCCGAAGTGGGGGCCGCGCAGCACGACGCAGGAGGGGTCGAGGCCGTGTTCCCGCACCAACCAATCGCGTTTCGACTCGCGCCCCACCACCGCCACCGGCTGGGCGCCGAGCTGGCGCAGCACCTGCAGCGCATTGAGGCCGACGCCGCCTGCGGCGGATTGCACGAGGACCACGCTGCCGCGCCGCACGCCGCCGAGCGGCACCAAGCCGTACCACGCCGTCAGCGCCTGTACCGGGTAGGCCGCGCCGTCCTCGAACGACCAGGTCTCAGGCAGCGGCCAAAGATATTGTTCGCCGACGTTGAGCGCGCTGGCATAGCCCCCGAAGCGGGTGAGCACGATCACGCGATCGCCCGGACGCCAGCGCGTCACGCCATCGCCCACCCGGCGGACCGTGCCTGCTGCTTCCAGTCCCGGCACGAACGACCCGGCGGGCGTGGCGGAGTACAGGCCGAGGCAGGCGAAGATGTCCGCGAAATTGAGACCGACGGCGGCCACATCGATCTGGACTTCGCCCGGCGCAGGGGCGGGCAGGTCCTCTTCGAGGAGTCTCAGGCGCGCCAAGGACCCCGCACGGGGGATCCGCCAAGCGAGGCGGCGGTGGTCAGGGCGTGGTGGGGGTCGATCGGTCCGGTCTGTCATGCCACCGAGCATACTGCGAGGGCAGCATGCCGATGTAGCGGCGGAACATCCGGGCGAAATACGAGCCGTCGTGGAACCCGACCGCGTAAGCGACCGCGGTCACGGAGTCGTGGTGCCGGGTCAAAGCCTCGCAGGCGGCCCGGATACGGTAGCGCAACAGGTACTCGCGGAAAGTGATGCGGAAGGTCGCATGGAAGGCGCGGCTGAATTGGAAACGGCTGAGCCCGCAATGGGTGGCGACGGCGCTCGCCGGGAACTTGTCGGGGTAGCGGCGGGCGACGAATGCGATCGCCAGGCGGGCATCTGCGGTTGCGGTGGCCAGCGGTGCTTTCTCTGCAAGCGAACTGCCTTGCAGGGCCTCCTCCGCGAGGATCTCCGCAGGCATCTCGATCTGCCGCGGCTGCAACATCGTCTCCTCGGTCGGGTTCATAGTGCGCGGACTACCAAAAACATCTCTTGAATGAGATGAATCAATAGTAAAGGACGCTTGACAACGCTTCGTATTAAGAATCGGTAACCTGTAAGCGCCGCCGGTGCAACAGAATTTTGTTTTTTAGGGTCGGGTGGCGTGCCGACCTTCGGATAAACTATTCCCATGCCCTCCGAGCAGGATTCCACCGCGTCGTTCGACTCGGCCTTCACCCAAGCCGTAGACCTTGGTAATTCCTTGGCTGACCGCGACAAGTCGGCCGACCTTTGGGACATCTCCGATGGCCTGCTCGCCGGCGCCGTGCAGTTCTGGCTCTACGCCCGTCAGCCTTGTGCCGACCCGCGCTGCACCGATTGCCTCCCCGTGAGCACTGCCGAGGGCCGCATGGCCGAGCTTCAGCGCTTGATCCGCGACCTGTCGGCAGAGAGCGAGTACTTCCACAGCCCGAACGATTCCAACGCCGGCCGCGCCTGATCGCGGTGCGTTCAGCGGGCCGCGACGTCCTCTAGGGCGGCCTCCAGGATCGCGAGCCCCTCGGCCAACTGAGCATCGGGCATGGTCAAAGGCGCCAGGAAGCGGATCACGTTGCCATAGATCCCGCAGGACAGCAGCACCAGGCCGCGTCGGCCTGCCGATTGGACGAGCGCCTTCGTGATCTCGGCGTCGGGTGAGTCGGGGCGTCGATCGCGCACCAACTCCATCGCCACCATCGCACCGAGGCCGCGCACCTCGCCGATGCAGGACCAGCGTGAGCGCATGTCCTGCAGACGCGCGCGCAGCATCGCACCCTGCCGCTCGGCCCGCGCGCAGAGACCCTCAGATTCGATCACATCGAGCACGGCGAGCGCCGCTGCGCAGCCGAGCGGCGAACCTGCGTAGGTGCCGCCGAGACCGCCCGGCAGGGGCGCGTCCATGATGTCGGCGCGGCCGACCACGGCAGAGAGCGGTACACCGCCCGCGAGGCTTTTGGCGACGGTCATCAGGTCGGGTACCACGCCGGAGTGCTCGATCGCGAACATCTTGCCGGTACGCGCGAAGCCGGTCTGTACCTCATCGACGATGAGCAGGATGCCGTGGCGGTCGCAGAGCGTACGCAGCTCGCGCAGGAAGACCGGTGGCGCGATGTAGAAGCCGCCTTCGCCTTGCACCGGCTCGACGATCAGGGCGGCGACACGCTGCGCGTCGACATCGTGCTTGAAGAGGTGTTCGATCGCAGCCAGCGACGCCTCCACGGTGATGCCGTGGTACTCCATCGGGAACGGTGCGTGGTAGATGTCGGGCAGCATCGGTCCGAAGCCTGCCTTGTAGGGGTGCACCTTGCCGGTGAGGCTGATGCAGGCGAGGGTGCGGCCGTGGAAACCGCCGCCGAACGAGATCACCGCGGATCGTCCGGTATGGTAGCGGGCGATCTTGACGGCGTTCTCGACCGCCTCGGCGCCGGTCGTGAGGAAGATCGTCTTCCACGGTCCCGGCCCTGGCGCCAGATCGTTCAGCCGTTCAGCGAGGGCGACATAGTTCTCATAGGGCGTGACCTGGAAGCAGGCGTGCGAGAGCCGTGCGAGCTGCGCCGCCACGGCCCCTTGCACCTTGGGGTGCAGGTGCCCGGTGTTGAGCACGGCGATACCCGAGCCGAAGTCGATGTAGCGCCGACCCTCGACATCCCAGATCTCGCCGTTGGACGCACGCTCCGCGTAGACCTGGAGGGAATTCCCGACACCACGCGGGATGGCGGCCGCACGGCGGCGAGCAAGGTCGGCATTGGTGGGCATGGGGGCCTCCGGGGCGGTGCAGTGCACGGCTGTCTGCTAGAATTTATCCGCTAAATCTACTCTTTCTCGACGATCCCTGACGAGGTTGTGCGTGTCCCAGACCCTACAGACCGAGGTCGTGATCATCGGTGCCGGACCCTGTGGCTTGTTCCAGGTCTTCGAGCTCGGACTGCTCGGCATCAAGGCCCACCTCATCGACTCGCTCGCCGCGCCGGGCGGTCAGTGCACGGAGCTCTACCCCGACAAACCGATCTACGACATCCCCGCGCTGCCGGTCTGCGGCGCGCAAGAGCTCGTCGATCGCTTGATGCAGCAGATCAAGCCCTTCGAACCGGTGTTCCATCTCGGGCAAGAGGTCGTCGAGCTGACGCCGCGCGCCGACCGGCGGTTCGATGTGGTCACGGCGACCGGGACCCGTTTCGACACCGGTGCGGTCGTGATCGCTGCCGGGGTCGGTTCGTTCCAGCCTCGGCGCCTCGGCGTCGAGGGCAGCGAGCGGCACGAGGGTCGACAGATCCACTACCGCGTCAAGGGCGCCGATACCTACCGGACGCAGCGGCTCGTGATGTTCGGCGGCGGCGATTCCGCGCTCGACTGGGTCAACGAATTCGCCAGCACCGCTCCCGCCCTCACCTTGGTGCATCGTCGCAGCGAGTTCCGCGCCGCGCCTGCATCCGTCGCACGCATGCGCGAACTCGAGGCTGCGGGTCGCTTGCGTTTCATCGAGGGGCTCGCCGAGACGCTCATCGAGGACGGCGAGCGGCTCACCGGAGTGCGCGTGAAGGCGGCCGATGGGGTGCTGCATGACCTGCCTGCCGACCATCTGTTCGCTTTCTTCGGCCTGCATCCCAAGCTCGGGCCGGTGGCGCAGTGGGGGCTCGCGCTCGAGCGCAAGGCGTTGACGGTCGACACCGAGAAGTTCCAGACCAGCGTGCCCGGCATCTTCGCGGTCGGCGACATCAACACCTATCCCGGTAAGAAGAAATTGATCCTGTCGGGCTTCCATGAGGCTGCGCTCGCGGCGTTCGGCATCCAAGCTTGGCTCTATCCCGAGAAGAAGCAGTTTCTGCAGTACACGACCACGAGCCCGGTGATGCAGAAGCGATTGGGGGTCGCTGCGCCTTGATCGGCCAGTTGTCGGATCTGCTGCGCCAGTTCGAGCTCGAGCGGCTGGAGGTCAATCTTTTCCGCGGCGAGAGCCGAGACATCGGCAGCCCGCAGGTCTTCGGCGGACAGGTGCTCGGCCAGGCGCTCACCGCAGCCTATGCGACGGTCGAGGCGGGTCGTGAAGTGCATTCTCTCCACGCTTATTTCCTGCGTCGTGGCGACTTCAACCGGCCCATCGTCTACCAGGTCGATCGCAGCCGCGACGGTCACTCCTTCTCGTCGCGGCGGGTCATCGCCATCCAGAACGGCGATCCGATCTTCACCTTCTCCTCGTCTTTCCATGTCCCGGAGCCCGGCCTCGATCACCAGTCGGTGATGCCGCAAGTGCCGCCGCCCGAGACGCTGCCTGATTGGAGCCGCCCGGCCGCCGAGATCGCCGAGCGCCTGCCCGAGAAGATCCGCCGTTTCATGGTGCGCGAGCGGCCGTTCGACCTCCGTCCGGTCGATCCCATCGACTACTTGGATCCGAAGCCCGCGCCGCCGGTCCAGCACATCTGGCTGCGCACCGCCGGGCGATTGCCCGATGACCCGCATCTGCACCGCTGCCTGCTCGCGTACATCTCGGATTTCAGCCTGCTCGGGACCGCCACGCGCCCGCACGCCATCCAATACAGCAGCGACGATCTGGTCATGGCGAGCATCGATCACGCGATGTGGTTCCACCGTGATTTCCGCGTCGATGACTGGTTGCTGTATTCGATGGACAGCCCGAGCGCCTCGGGCGCGCGCGGCTTCTCGCGCGGCAGCATCTTCGACCGCAGCGGTCGTCTGGTGGCGAGCATCGCCCAAGAGGGTTTGATGCGGGTCCGCTCTTGAGCGGCATCCGCCTCCGCGTGATGGCGGTCCTGTTGCTCACCGCGCCGGTGGCGTCGGCCGAGCCCGTCGCCGCTGTGGACGAGAAACGCGGGCGGCTGCTCTACCTCCAATGCCGCGCCTGTCATGCGTTGCAGCCTGATGGAGCGGCGCTCGCCGGCCCGCATCTGGGCGGACTGCTCGGACGCGAAGTGGCCTCGGTGCCCGGCTTCAGCTACTCGGCGGCCTTGCGGGCGCAGTCGTTCCGGTGGGACCGCGCACGACTGGATCGATGGTTGGAGGCCTCGGGCAGTATGGTCCCCGGCAACTCGATGGCTTTCGCGGGCATCACGAACGCTCCGGATCGGGCAGCGTTGATCGCGTATCTCGCAGCGGCTACGGCGCTGCCGGCCATCCCTGCGGCGCCTGTTGTAGCACCCATGGCGAGCCATCCGGTGCCCTGAGCCCGAGGCTCGGCCGCCCGAACTCGTCCGGCAAGATCTCGCCAAGCGTCGCAGCCGCGATGCCCGTCACACCTGGCGTCGCTGCGAGCGTCCGCCGCAGCAGGCCCAAGTCTCCGACGCGCCAAGTGTAAAGGCTGTAGCCGAGGCAGCCGGGGCGTGCGAGCTCGCGCAGGTCCTCGATCCGGGCGTCGGCTGCGAAGCGCACGCACTTGAGCTTGCCGGAGCGCCGCTCAGCGAGCGATGCGCCGGTTCGTGGGTCGTCGAAGTCCACCATGTGGAACCCTTCGCCGGGCTCGAGCCCGAAGATGCTGCGTGAGCCGGTGGCGTTCGCATACGGGACGCGCTCCTCATGGGTGCGCTTCAGGCCGAGCACCGTCTCGTAGAAGTCGAAGATTCGCTCATCGTCGCTCGCGACCATGAGACCGGCGTGGGTGTGTTGGCTCGCGTGCAGCAACGAGGCGGTTTCCACCTGTCCGTAGAGCGGGCTCTCGTAGCCGAACCGCTCGAAGATGACCTGTCGGTAGTGCGGCTGGATGAGCACCATCTCGCGTACGCCGACGATGGGATCCCGGAACGGCTTCGCCGCGCGCTCGCCGCTGACTTCGCCGATCACCGCGAGCTGTGGCGGCAACAAGGCGAGTGGCAACCCTGATTGCAGGGCGCGTTCGGCGTGGTTGAGCACGCCATGGACGCTCTGTGTGACGCGAACACCCCAGCGCGAACCGATGCCGCGCAGGCTCGGGCGCAGGCCGACCCCATCGTTGAGCGGCGTCTGCCACTTCATGAGGCGGACGAGACCGTGGTCCGCGTCGCCGTGCAGGAGTTGCACGGATTCCAAGGCCGAGTCGTGTCCGTAGAGCGCTGCAGAGGCAGCAGCATCGAGGTGTCCGCGCAGGCCCGGTCGGCAACCCCATGCGCGGAAGTCGGTGATCGCTTCCTCGAGGTCGGTGACGCCGACGCAGGCTTCGTGCAGGCCGCCGACACAGCCCGCGCTGCGCGAGGGCGCGGGGGACGAGGTCGGAACGGTCGAGGGATCGCAATCTGCGGACATGACGCCCGATATCATGGCACAGCGTCGTCCTGTCCCGTGATCGGTCTGCACTAGATCAGAAACTGCGCTTGGTCTCCACCAACAGCTGGACATCCTTGACCGACGGATCGCCGTTCAAGGGAAACGCGAGATCGATGTGCAGCATGTTGCCGAGGCCGGACCGGCTGTTGCCGAGACGGAGCCCGAAACCCACATCGGCCAAGGCGCCTTGCGGTCGGCTGCCGAAGGCGTTGTCACCGAAAGCGCCGCCCACATCGGCGAACACGGCACCGCCGACGTTGACCAACCGGAACGGATACCAATCTGAATAAAAGCGTTGCTCCAGCGTCACGAGCCAACGCCCTTCACCCGCCTGATAACGGAGCGGGTAGCCGCGAAGACCGGTGTCCCCGCCGATCAGCACTTGTCGGTCGGCGTCGAGTTCATGGCCGACCGTCACAGCGACCGCGGCGAACGAGAGCCTCCGCTCCGAATGGCGCCGGTAGTAGCGCAGTTCGCCGTCGGCCTGCACATCGACGAAGCTTCCGTCCTCGTGGCGCCCGTTCAGGGTGGCCTCCACGAGGATCGAGCTGCGCGAACCGAGATCGAAACCCCGCGACACCCGTCCGTCGAACAGCACAGCGCTGCGATCCGCGCCGAATGTGGGGGAGGCGATCCCAAGGCGGGCCGAGGCACGCCAACCATAGGCGAAATCCTCGGTGCGCTCGATCTGGTCTCGGTTGCGCAACTGTCGGTAATCATCCTCCAGCCATTGCGCCGAGAGCCACGGGTAGGCGAGCTTGCGGTCGGCCGGCGGCGGCGTCGACAGTGCGCTCCCCGGGGCGGCCGCGAAACGGCTCTCGTCGAAGGTGTAGCCGATGCGCCAACGCAGCACTTTGCCGTCGACCAAGCCTTTCGACCATCCGCCGTAGAGGCTCGCATAGCGATGCTGCACCTCGTATTCACCCACCTCTTCGCCGAGGTCGTAGCGGGCGTCGATCCGCTCATCCTCGACCGCGCCGATGCCGACGGCTCGGCGGGCATCGAGCGCGTAGAAATCACGGTCGAGCGCGAGGCCCTTACGTTGGCCGTCGCTGTTGTCGGCGTAGTCGAGCGCCAGCGCCCACCGACTGCGCGCGAGCTGTCGGTCGCGATACTTGAAGAGCGTGGAGGTCCGATCGACGTCTTTGGTCCGGCCGATCCCGAGCTCGATGCCGCGACCGAGCAGGTTCAGCTCCTCCAGTTCGAGACCCGAGGTGCTCTTTCCGCCCTTGCGACCGAACGAGACCCCGGGGTTGAGCGTCCAAACATCACGGGTCTCGACCTCGATGTCGACGACGCCGTCCCGTAACGCCACAGGTTCGATGCGTGCATCATGCAGGTAGCGCGTACCGCGCAGCAGCCGTGCCGATTCCTGCAGCAGACGGCCGTCGTAAAGATCGCCTGGAGCGAACAACAACTGGTCCTCGATCGTCGCCGGGCGGGTCCGGCTGTGCAGCGTGTTGGCGAGCCGGAAGAGCGCGGTGTCCTCCTCGGGCAGCGAGGTGTCGAAGATCTCGAGGGGGGCGATCCGGATCTCACCGATGCGCACCCCTGATGCGGCCAAGCTGGCGTCGTTGGGCAGATCGGCGGGTCGGCGCCCGGCTTCGCGCGTGACCCGGGCGTTGACGCTCGGCAACACCGTGCGGGCGGACCCTGAGGGTTCCGCCGCGGCTGCGATCGGCATCAACGAACCGAGGGTGAGGAGCAGCGTGATCCCTGCATGCGTGCTCAGTCGGCGCACGCCGACCTCGGCAACACCTTGCCAGGGTTCATGATGCCGTTCGGGTCGAAGGCTTGCTTGATGAGGCGCATCAGGTCGAGCTCGACCGGCGACGCGTAGCGCTGCAGCTCATCGACCTTCAGCCGGCCGATGCCGTGTTCGGCGCTGAACGATCCGCCGTGGGCACGCACCAGGTCGTGGATGGCACGCTTGGCCAGATCCTCATGAGGTTTAAGCAGATGGGTGTCCCGCTGCGCCGCGGCGATCGTGGCGGCCGGCCCCAGGTTGAAGTGCAGGTTGCCATCGCCGACATGGCCGTAGCACACGAGCTGCGCCATGGGCGCCTCGCGTGCGACCCACGCCGAGGCTGCCTCGACGAACGCCGGGAGCCGGTCGATGGGCAGCGAGACATCATGCTTGAGGCTCGGGCCATCGCGGCGCTGGGCCTCGGGGATGTTCTCCCGCAGGCGCCAGAATTCTCGCCGCTCGCGTTCGCCTTGGGCGAGCGCCGCATCGGTGGCGAGGCCCGACTCGAAGGCTGCACCGAGGGCGTCCTGCAGGATCGCATCGAGCGGCTCCTCCGCACGCGCGCTTGTGAGTTCACAGAGCACGAACCACGGCGACGGTCCCGAAAGCGGAGCACGCATGTCCGGCAGATGCCGAAGCACCAGTTCAAGAGCGATCCTCGGCAGCAACTCGAAGCTCGACACCCGATCGCCGCTCGCACTGCGCAGCGCACCGAGCAGGGCCACGGCGGCCTGCGGGTCGGGCACGGCGATGAAGGCCGTTGCGACCGCGCGCGGTGGCGGGAACAAGCGCAGCGCGGCGGCCGTGATCACCCCGAGCGTCCCTTCGGCGCCGATGAAGAGATGCCGCAGGTCGTAGCCGGTGTTGTCCTTGCGCAACGCATCGAGGCTCGAGAGCACGCGGCCGTCCGCAAGCACCACCTCGAGACCGAGCACCAGTTCCCGCATCATCCCGTAGCGGAGCACCTGCACCCCACCGGCGTTGGTGGCGAGGTTACCGCCGATCTGGCAACTGCCTTCCGAGCCGAGCGACAACGGGAAGAACCGCCCTGCCGCGGCGGCGGCCTGTTGTGCTTCGGCGAGCACCAAGCCGGACTCGACGACCATCGAATCGTTGGCGGGATCGATACGCCGTATGGCGCGCATGCGCCGCAGTGACAGCACGAGCTCGGTGCCCGACTCGTCGGGGGTGGCGGCGCCGCAGTAACCGGTGTTGCCGCCCTGCGGCACGACGCCGATGCGCCGTGCGTCGCAGAACGCGAGCAACTGCGACACCTCGAGGGTGCTACGCGGCGAGGCGATGGCGAGGGGTCTGCCGTGATAGAGCCGACGATGGTCGATGCCCGCGGCCGCGAGCGCGGCAGGATCGGTCGAGATGAGTTCCGGGCCGAAGCGCGCCTGCAGCTGCGCGAGCGGCGTGCTTGCGCCGCCCGAGGTCATGTGGCGAGCGGCGACGGCAGCCGACAGCCGGGCTTGGTGAGCAGCAGTTGCACATCACCCAGTTGCCGTTCGGCGAAGCCGCCCTCGCAGTAGCAGAGATAGAACTCCCACATGCGCACGAAGGAGTCGGGATAGCCGAGCGCACGGACCTGGCCGCGGTTGGCCATGAAGTTCGTGCGCCACTCGCGCAGGGTGCGCGCATAGTGCGGTCCGATGTCCTCGAGGTGGAAGATCTTGAGGTCGGTGACGCGGGTCAGGGACTCGCTGATCGCCTGTACGCTCGGGATGAAGCTGCCGGGGAAGATGAATCGCTGGATGTAGTCGACCGACTTCCGCGCCTGGGCGTAGAACTGGTCCTGCAGGGTGATGGCCTGCAGCAGCATCGCACCGTGCGGCTCGAGCAGCGCCGCGCACTTGGCGAGGTAGGTGTCGAGGTACTGCGCGCCGACCGCCTCGATCATCTCGATGGACATGGCCTTGTCGTAGCGGCCCTTCAGGTCGCGGTAGTCCTCGAGCAACAGCGTGATGCGGTCCGTGAGCCCGGCGCGCGCGATCATCTCGCGCGCATGATCGTGCTGCTCGCGCGAGATGGTGGTGGTGGTGACATGGGCGCCATACCGCGCGGCGGCGTGGATCGCGAGGCCGCCCCAGCCGGTCCCGATCTCGACGACGCGCTCACCGGGGCGCAGCCGAAGCTTGCGGCAGACCGCCTCGAACTTCGCGACCGAGGCCTGTTCGAGCGTGGTTGAGTCATCCGCGAAGATACCGCAGGAGTAGGCCATCGTCGGGTCGAGCATGAGCTCATAGAGCGCATTGCCGAGATCGTAGTGCGCTGCGATGTTGCGGGCGCTGCCCTGTCGGCTGTTTCGGTTGAGCCAGTGGACGGCCTTGTGCAGGGGCGTGCTGAGCCAGGCCCAACGGCCGTCCATGCCGTCCATGACCGCGCGGTTGGCGACGAACAGGCGCACGAGCGCCGTGAGATCGTCGCAGCGCCAAAGATCGTTGATGTAGGCGCCGCCTGCGCCCACCGTGCCGCCGAAAGCGGCGTCGGCGAAGAACTGCGGATCGCGCACCTCGACGGTCACCGCCAGGTCGAGGCGGGCCGTGCGACGGCCGAACTCGTGGCGTCGACCATCCGGCTCGATCAGCGTCAGCGCTCCGTCCTGCAGTCGGGTCAACTGGCTGAGCAGCAGACGGCGGCCGAACCGGGCAAGTGGGCCCGACCGAGCCGTCGCACGGTCGGTCTCGCGGGGGATGATGGTGGGTGCGGGCATGTCAGGGGGTCCCAGGGAGGCGCTTCTTGGGGTGCGTGAAGAACGGCGTCCGCTTCAAAAGCAGCACGAGCGCCTGCCAGTAGATGAGTACGCTCACTTTCAGGGTGACGAAAGGCACAGTCAGTAGGGCGCGCGCCAACGCACGGCCGGTGATGGGTCCTCGGCGCAGCACCAGCGTGGCGTCGAATTGTGGCCGGTCCTCACGCCAGTTCTCCATATGGACGCCGAGCGTGCGGCCCGGCTCGTTGAAGCGCCAATCGTAGCGCATGTCCATCGGCATGAACGGTGAGACATGGAAGACCTTGTCGAACTGCCAGCGCCACATCTGCGCCCCCGAACGGGCGGCATCCGCGACCGCCAGCACATAGGCGTGGCGCTCATGCCAGGGCGTATTGGTGATCTCCGCCACGATGGTCTCCAGCCGATCTCCCGCGGCGTCATAGACATAGTAGAAACTGACAGGATTGGAGGTGAACCCGAAATAGCGCAGGTGGGTCAGCAGGCGGATGGGGCCGGTTGGTCGTCGGCCGGTCCGCTGTTCGATGAGATCGCGCACGGCTCCATCGAGCGATATGCTCGGGTCACCGAGATAGTCGGCGCGTCGGAACCAGGCGAGCGCGGGTCGTCGCGCGGACCAGAACCAGCGGCCGTCGAACAGCGCCGGGAGTTCGGCGAGGTCGATCCAGGCCATGAAGAGCCGATAGCGGAAAGCGTTCCGGCGCGGCCCGAAGCGGCGATGGCTGATGTATCCGGTGTACAGGGCGCTGTGCGTGGCGCTCATGTCGGGACGCCGCCCCGCTTGAGGCTGCGGCGGACGGGATCGAGGCGCGGCGCGGGCGCAGGCGCGCTGCCGGTCACTGCGGCGAAGTCCTGCAAGGCCCACAACCCGCTCACCACGCCATCCTCGTGGAACCCATATCGCCAGTACGCGCCGCAGAAATAGGTGCGCCGACGACCGCTGATCTCGCCGCGCCGCTGTTGCGCGGCGACCGCCTCGGGTGTGTAGACCGGATGGTGGTAGGTATAGCGCCCGAGCACGAGCGCGGGGTCGATATCGGCGTTGCGGTTGAGGGTGACCAGGAACTTCTCAGGGCCGTCCAGCGACTGCAGCACGCTCATGTCGTAGGTGAGCGCGACGCGTTCGGTATCCGGATCCAGCAGGTGATAGTTCCAGGCCGCGCGGGCCTTCGGCGTGCGCGGCAACATCCGCCGATCGAGATGCAGCACGGCGTCGTTCGCCTGATAGGGGAAGGCGCCGAGGATGTCTCGCTCCAGCGGGTCGGCATCGGCGAGCAGCGCGAGCGCCTGGTCGCTGTGGCAGGCGAGGATCACATGATCGAAACGCTCGGTGGCGAGACCGGCGGGTCCCTCGCTCGTGAGCGTGACGCCGGCGTCGTCGCGCACGATGCGTCGGACGGGCGTCGAGAGCCGGACGCGGTCCAGGAACGGCGCGACCAGCCGCCGCGCGTACTCGCGGGAGCCGCCGCTCACCGTGCGCCAAGTGGGACGGTCGTCGATGTTCAGGAACCCGTGGCGTTCGAAGAAATCGACGAAGAAGCGGGCGGGGAAGGCGAGCATCCCCGTGCCGCTCGCCGACCAGATGGCGCGCCCCATGGGCAGGATGTAGCGTTCGGTGAACGCCCGAGAATAGCCTTCGCGCGCGAGGTACTCCCCGAGCGTGAGCCCGGTGTCGGGCGCCGCGAGCAACGCCCTCGACCGCGTGTTGAAGCGCAGGATGTCGGCGATCATGCGCAGGAAGGAAGGCCGTAGGATGTTGCGGCGCTGCGCGAACAGCGAGTCGACCGAGGTGCCGTTGTATTCGAGCCCGGTGCGCTCGCAGCGCAGCGAGAAGCTCATGTCCGACCACTGCCATCGTGCGCCGACCGCCTCCAGCAGCGCGATGAAGTTCGGGTAGGTCCAATCATTGAACACGATGAAGCCGGTGTCGACGGCATAGTGCCGACCGTGCCGCTCGACATCCACGGTCGCCGTATGGCCGCCGATGCAGGCGTTCGACTCGAACACGGTGAGCTCGTGGTCACGGTGCAGATACCACGCGGCGGTCATGCCCGCTACGCCGGTCCCGACGATGGCGATCCGGCTCATGTCGATCGGTCTCCCGGGTGCGAACTGCAGGTCAGGCGATGCGCCGGGGCGAACGGTCGCGGATCGCGACCGGCACGGGCTTGAGGTCCCAGATGATGCCGAGCCACGACATGACCTTGAGGATGTAGTAGGTGATGTCGAGCTCCCACCAGTAGAAACCTTGCCGGGTCGAGCTCGGGAAATGGTGGTGGTTGTTGTGCCAACCTTCGCCGAGGGTCAAGAGCGCGAGCAGCCAGTTGTTGCGGCTGGTGTCGCCGGTGCGATAGCGCTGCCGACCGAACACATGCGAGAGCGAATTGATGGTGTAGGTGCCGTGGTAGCAGGCCACCGTGGAGATGAAGAAGCCCCAGACCAACATCTGTCCTGCGCTGGTGCCGAGCTCGGGCGCCTGATGGGCGAGCAGGGCACCCAAGCCGAACATGCCGATCGCGAGTGCGACCGGCACAAGGATGTCGAAACGGTCGAGCCAACGCAGTTCCGGGAACTGCAGCAGGTCACGCACCCGTCGCAGGTCCGGTCGGAAACCGCGTGCCGTCAGGAACCAGCCCATGTGTGAGCGGATGAAACCGTGTTGAAGAGGTGAGTGAGCGTCCTCGGGCTTGTCGGAGTGCGCATGATGGTGGCGGTGGTGCGCCGCCCACCAGACCGGCCCGCGCTGTACCGCCGAGGCACCGAGCAGCCCGAAGATGAATTGGCCGGTCCGCGAGGTCTTGAAGGACCGGTGCGAGAAATAGCGGTGATAGAAGCCGGTGATGGCGAACATACGCACGAGGTAGGCCGCGATCGCGACGCCGATGGCGACCGGACTCCAGCCGACCCAGATCACGGCGAGGCAGGCGAGGTGCATACCGATGAAGGGCAGGATGCGCGTCCATTCCACCCGGTCGGGGATCTCGGGCAACGCCGCGCCGTCCTTCGGGACGACGTGCTGCCCGGTGTCGAACCAGGCGATGAATGCCCGCCCGAGTCGGCGCACGGCCGACCGGGCGGGGGCAGGAGCAGAACCGTCCGGCATGACGCGGAGTTAGGCGAGACCGTTGGCGCGCTTGAGGGCATCGATGCGCTCCTCGAGCGGCGGATGGCTCATGAAGAGGCGCTTGAGACCGCTCGGGACGGCACCGTTGATGCCGAAGGCCGCCATCTGCTGCGGCATCCCCTCGGGCGGGTGGCCGCGCTTGAGCGCCTCGAGCGCACCGATCATGTTGCGCGCGCCGGAAAGACGGGCACCTGCGATGTCCGCGCGGAACTCGCGCTTCCGCGAGAACCACATGACGATGATGCTGGCGAGGATGCCGAGCAGCAGTTCGGTCACCAGGACGATGACGAAGTAGCCCATACCGCGGCCTTCCTCGTTCTTGAAGATCGCGCGATCGACGAAGCCCCCGATGATCCGGGCGAGGAAGATGACGAAGGTGTTGACCACGCCCTGGATGAGGGTGAGCGTCACCATGTCGCCGTTGGCGACATGGCCGATCTCGTGACCGAGCACGGCCTCGACCTCTTCGCGCTTCATGCGCTGCAGGAGGCCGGTGCTCACCGCGACCAAAGCCTTGTTCTTGTTGGCGCCGGTGGCGAAGGCGTTCGGTTCGGGAGAATCGAAGATGCCGACCTCGGGCATGCCGATGCCGGACTCGCGGGCTTGGACCTTCACGGTCTCGAGCAGCCACGACTCCACCGCGTCGCGCGGCTTGTCGATGACGCGCACGCCCATCATGCGTTTGGCGCTCCACTTGGACATCAGCAGCGAGATGATCGCGCCGCCGAAACCGAACACCGCCGCGAACACCAGCAGTCCGTAGGCGCTGCCGCCCTGCGCGGCGATGTATTGGTCGAGACCGAGCAACCGCATGGCGATCGACAGCACGAACACCACGGCGAGGTTGGTGACGAGGAACAGCAGGACGCGTTTCATGGGTGCTAAGGACTCCGGTTCAGGGATGTTAGGTGTGGGTGGAAGGACGGCAGTATGCCCGTAAGGACATCGTTGCAGATTGGACTCATTCCACCGATCGAGGTTCAACCAGGCTCCAAATTTATCCGGGTCGGGGCTGCGCCGCCACCCTCGACGGATGATGTGGGTGTAATCCTTTTTATTTCAAGGCTTTGGATCGATTGCTCAGGCGAGCGCTACCCCGAGCAGTCGGCCGACGAGGAAGGACACCACGCCCGCCCCGCCGCCGATGAGCAGCATCCGCAAGGCGCCCTGCCAGGCGCCGCGGCCCGTGAAGAGGCTGAGTGCAAGCCCGATTCCGGCGAGCGCCACGGCGGTCAGGCCTATCGTCCACCAGAGCGGGTGCGCGAGGCCACCCACGAAAAAGGGCAGCAAGGGCAGCGAGGCGCCCGCGGCGAAGGCGAGGAAGGAGGAGACTGCGGCGCCAAGGGGTGACCCAAGGTCATCGGGATTGAGACCGAGCTCCTCGCGGGCGAGCACATCGAGCGCCTGTTCGGGGCGCGAGAGCAGGGTGCGTGCCATGCCCCGGGCCTGCTCGAGTTCGAGGCCACGCGCTTCGTAGATCAGGGCGAGTTCCTCGGCTTCTTCTTCCGGATACTCGGCGAGTTCCTCTTTCTCGAGAGCGATCTGGTACTCGTACATGTCGCGTTGCGAGCGCACCGACACGTACTCGCCGGCCGCCATGGAGAGCGCGCCCGCCAACAGCCCGGCGACACCGGTCATGAGGACGGTCCCGGGTTCGGCGTTGGCACCGGCGATCCCCATCACGAGCGAGGCGTTGGACACCAAACCGTCGTTGACGCCGAACACGGTCGCTCGCAGGTTGCTACCGCCCACGCCGCGATGTCGCTGACCGACCTCGCTGACGGAGGTGGGCATGAGGTGACCGGGGGCGACCGGGGGAGCGGCGGAGGTGTAGACCGACAGGCCGCGCAGCTTCATCGCGGCCAGCACATGGCGTGAGGCGCGCGGTCCGACCCGTCGCACGATCCCTGCGACAAGTCGTGCGCGTAGCGACGGCGAGAAACGGAAGCTTCGCGCCGGTTCGAGCGCCTGCCACCGGAGCGCCTGTTGCTCGGCTGCCGTGCCGAGTTTGTGGAACATCGCCCGGCGCACCGGATCGTGCTCCGCCGCTGCGACCCGCCCGTAGAGCCAGGCGGACTCTTTTTCGTGATACCAGCTGTCGGGTGCGGCGCTCAAGCGTTGCGATCCGGGTGGACCATCACGCGCCGATGATCAGCGCTCACGGCCGTCGTCGTGGCCGTCGTCCCCGTCTTCGTCTTCATCTTCTTCCCAATCGTCTTCGTCTTCTTCCTCGTCCTCGTCCCACTCGTCTTCGTCCTCATCCTCCTCGTCATCATCCTCCGACCAGCCCTCCGGTTCGGTGGTGAGTTCAAGGTCGAGTTCGTGCCACTCGTCGATATCGAGTTCCTCGATCTCGCCGTCGAGATACTCGATCTCGACCATCTCGGCGTCTTCGTCGACGGTGATGACGCGGAAGGTCTCTTCCTCCTCGGCGTTGATGTACCACTGGCCTACGACGGGTTCCTTGTCTCTGCTCACGGCGTGCACCTCGGCGGATCGACGGGACTGACTCCAGCGCATTTTACTGCGCAAGTGAATTATAGTGCCATGCCGACGAGGATGCTCTGCATGCCGCAACGAGTTGCGCGCCAATCCAATCCACTCCAGCGTGCCCGCCGCATCGTGGTGAAGGTCGGTTCCGCGCTGTTGGTCGATGGTCGGACGGGGCGCCTCAACCGGGCTTGGCTCCAGACGCTGGTGGCCGATGTGGTGCGTCTGCGCCGCCAGGACAAGGAAGTGGTGCTGGTGTCCTCAGGTGCGATCGCGCTCGGACGGCGCCACCTCGACCTGCCGCCGGGTCCGTTGCGTCTGGAGGAGAGCCAAGCGGCCGCGGCGGTGGGCCAGATCCGCCTCGCCCATGCCTACAAGGAACTGCTCGAGGCACAAGGCGTCCCGGTCGCACAGGTGCTGCTCACGCTGGAGGACAGCGAGCAGCGTCGTCGCTACCTGAACGCCCGTGCCACCCTCACAACGCTGCTGGCGCATGGCGCGGTGCCTGTCATCAACGAGAACGACACGGTCGCCACGGCGGAGATCCGCTACGGGGACAACGATCGGCTCGCCGCCCGCGTCGCGCAGATGGTGAGCGCCGATTGCGTGCTGCTGCTCTCGGACATCGATGGGCTCTACACCGCTGATCCCCACAAGGACCCGGGTGCGCAGTTCATCGCGCAGGTGCCGGAGATCACCCCTCAGATCGAGGCCATGGCGGGGGGTTCGGCTTCGGCGGTCGGTCGCGGCGGGATGACCACGAAGATCATCGCGGCGCGCATCGCGGTGGCCGCCGGTTGCCATTTTTGTATCGCTGCCGGTGCACCGCGCCACCCGGTGCGGCGCATCGAACAGGGCGGCCGCAGCACCTGGTTCCTGCCGGCGGCGACGCCTGTGGCAGCCCGCAAGCAATGGATCGCGGGCACTTTGCGTCCGTCCGGCGCGCTGCACATCGACGAGGGCGCGTGGCGAGCGTTGCGCGCGGGCAAGAGCTTGTTGCCCGCCGGCGTGACGGGGCTGACGGGTCGTTTCGAGCGTGGGGACACCGTGAGCGTGCTTGCGCCGGGGGGGCAGGAGGTGGCCCGCGGCATCGTCGCTTACGGTGACGTCGACGCGGGTCTCATCCTCGGTCGGCGCAGCGCCGAGATCGCCTTGATGCTCGGCTATGCCGGTCGTGACGAACTCATCCACCGCGACGATCTGGTGCTGCAATGACCGCCGATGGGACCACCGACGCGACCGTGGCAGACGAACTTGGGTTGCTCATGCGACGCCTCGGCGAGGCGGCGCTTGCCGCCAGATCGGTTCTCGCAGCGGCGCCGCGGTCGCAGAAGGACGCGGCTCTTTTGGCGGCAGCGGCGGCGCTGCGCAGCCATCAGGCCGAGCTGCTCGCTGCCAACGCCCTCGACATGGCGCAAGCGGAGGACAAGGACCTTTCGGCCGCGATGCTCGACCGGTTGCGGCTCGACCCGTCGCGCCTCGAGGCGATGGCGCGTGGCCTCGAGGACATCGCGGCCTTGCCTGACCCGGTCGGTCGGATCCTCGAGGAGCGGCGTCGTCCGAACGGCCTCTCCATCGCACGCATCGCCGTGCCGCTCGGCGTCATCGGCATCATCTACGAGAGCCGACCGAACGTGACAGCGGATGCGGGCGCGCTCTGTCTGAAGTCCGGCAATGCGGTGATCCTGCGCGGCGGCTCCGAGAGCGCACACTCAAGCGCGGCGATCCACCGCTGTCTGGTCGAGGGCCTGCGTGCCGCCGGGTTGCCCGAGGCGAGCATCGGACTCGTGCCGGTCACGGACCGCGCGGCGGTGGGCCTCATGCTGTCGGGGATGACCGACTACATCGATGTGCTGGTGCCGCGCGGGGGCAAGGGTCTGGTGAAGCGCGTACAGGAAGAGGCGAGGGTGCCGGTCATCGGCCACCTCGACGGCAATTGCCATGTGTTCGTGGACCGTGCCGCAGACCTGCCGATGGCGGTCGCGATCGTCCTGAACGCCAAGCTGCGCCGTACCGGAATCTGTGGGGCCGCCGAGACGCTGCTGGTCGATGAGGCTTGCGCGGGGACCCACCTCGCACCCTTGGTGCAGGCACTGCTCGATGCGGGTTGCGAGGTGCGCGGCGACGCGGCGGCACAGCGGGTCGATCGGCGGGTGCGGCCGGCCACCGAAGAGGACTGGTTCACCGAATACCTCGATGCCGTGATCGCGGTGAAGGTCGTGGCCGGGCTCGATGCGGCGATCGCCCACATCGCCCACTATGGCTCCGCACACACCGAATCCATCGTCACGGAGGATGCGGTGGCGGCGGAGCGGTTCCTCGCCCGAGTCGACAGCGCTATCGTGCTCCACAACGCCTCGACGCAGTTCGCCGATGGCGGTGAGTTCGGGATGGGTGCCGAGATCGGCATCTCGACGGACCGTTTCCACGCCCGCGGTCCGGTCGGGCTCGAGCAGTTGACCAGCTATAAATACGTGGTGCGCGGCGCCGGCCAAGTGCGGCCCTGAACGCCGCCGCGCAGCGAGTGCGCGGCGTGGATGCCCCGCTCGCGCAGCGCTTCGCAGGTGCTGCGGCTGCGCACGCCGCGGCTGCAGACCAAAAGATAGCGCCCTTCGGTCGGTAGGTTCCGGCCGACCAGCATCTCGTCCATGGGGATGCAGCGCACGAACCCGGGCAGCGGGTCGGCCGCGGATTCGTCCGGAGCACGGATGTCGATCACGACATAGCCGGCCGCGATGGCCTGCGCCAGATCGTCGAAGTCGAGTTCGATCCCGCTGTCGCTGCCGTGCGGCATCGTCGCCAAGGCTTGTCGGGCGTCGTTCAAGGCCATCGCTGCCCGGCCACACGGACCGCCCTCGCAGTCCTTCGCACGCTTCGCGCGCACCCGCGTCATGCCGGTCTCGAGCAGGTTCACGAGCAGCACCTCGTCGCCGAGCCGTCCGGGCAGATCCAGCAGGACCTTCAGCGCCTCGAGCGCCTGTAGGCTGCCGAGGATGCCGGGCACCGGACCGAGCACGCCGGCTTCGGTGCAGTTGCCGACGACGCCGTCGCGCGTCGCCTGCGGCCATAGGCAGCGCAAGCAGGCGCTGCCGCGAGCCGGATCGACCACCTGCAGTTGCCCCTCGAACTGGTGCACGCTCGCGAGCAGCACCGGCACCGACAGTTCGTGCGCGAGGTCGTTGAGCAGGAACTTCGTGGCGAAGTTGTCGCTGCAGTCGATGATGAGGTCGCAACCGGCAAGCAGCCGGGCGGCATTGCCCGCATCGAGCCGCAGCGCGTGCGCCTCGACCCGCACCTCGGGGTTCAATGCGCGGATCCGCTCAGCAGCGAGCTGCGCTTTGGGTTGCCCGCAATCCGCGAGCGCGAACCATGTCTGGCGGTGCAGGTTGGAGGCCTCTAGGCGATCGCCGTCGATGACCACCAGTCGCCCGATTCCGGCACCTGCGAGGTATTGCAGCACCGGCACGCCGAGCCCCCCCGCACCGATCACGGCGACCGAGCTTGCGCGCAGTCGGGCTTGCCCTGTCGGCCCGATCTCCCGCAGCGCCATCTGCCTTGAATAGTCCGGGGTCGCTGTGGTCACCGGTGGCGCATGTTCATGGGCATGACCATGTTCATGGGCATGGCTGTGTTCATGGGCATGGCTGTGATCGTGAGAGTGGGCGGCGCCCGGTGCCGCAGCACAGCGCTCGCAGTTCACCCAACCCGAATCACCGTCGGCGTAATGCTCTTTTTTCCAGATCGGGACGCGGTGTTTGACCTCGTCGATGATCCAACGACACGCGCGGAAGGCCTCATCGCGGTGTGGAGCGGCGACGCCCACCCAGACGGCGAGCTCGCCGAGCGGCAGATCACCGATGCGGTGCACACAACGCGCGTTGACGACCCCGAAGCGCGTGCAGGCCTCGGCCACGATCCGCTCCCCCTCCCGCAACGCCAGTGCCTCGAAGGCCTCGTATTCCAGGCGGTGCACCGCACGGCCTTCATTGAAGTTGCGCACCCAGCCCTCGAAGGCCACGTAGCCGCCGCAGGACGGATCGGCGAGGGTCTGCTGCAGGGCGGCCACGTCGAGCGTGCCGGCGCTGAAGGCGAAGCGCGGCTCAACCACCGGCCACCGGCGGGATGAAGACCACGTGATCGGCTGCCTCGAGCGGGTGGTCCCACTCGGCGAAGTCGCCGTTGATCGCGACCCGCAGCATCTCGAGCGGCAGCGTGAACCGATGACGCGCCTGCAGTTCGAGATAAAGGTCGCGCGGCGTACGCGCAGCGCTCTGCAGCGATTCATGGGCGCAGCCCGCTTGCTCGCGCAGCAGCGCGAAGTACTGGATGTCGAGCGGACGGGTCTTGGCGGTCGGATCGAGGTCCTGCATGGCTTGATGATATTCCGTCGTGGAATTGATGTTGTCGAGGGCGTTCGATCGCGGCAGATCGATGATGCATGCGTCGTGGGCGAGCAGGAACTTCCGCGGACAGCGTCCGTCGTTCGCGACGAAGTCTGCCAACAAAGGCCCGCACTCGGGCTCCCAGATGGCGCACAGCGGCTCCGGCAGCCCGTCGTACGAGGAACGGAATGCGGTCGCCACCCGCGACGGGTCGCGCCCGGCGATCAGCGCCCGCAAGGTGGGGGCATCGAGGAAGGGCAGATCGCAGGCCAACACCAGCCATGCCGCAGCCGGTCGGGTCCGCAGCGCCGCCAAGATCCCGGCGATCGGTCCGACACCCTCGGTGCCGTCGATCACTTGCGCGTAGCGTGCCCGCGCAGGATCCGACGCCTGGTCGGCGCGCACCGACACGAAGTTCGGCCCTGCGACCTCGCCGAGCAGATCGAAGGCGACCTGTAATTGGTCTCGACCATGATAGGCGAGCGTGGCCTTGTCACGGCCCATCCTCGTGCTGCGCCCGCCGGCGAGCACCAGGCCGCGCAACGCCGCTGTCATCGTCGTGAAGCCTGCCGCCGGGGTCCGTGGTCGCGTTTTCCACCACGCTTGACGAGCAGCCGGATCGGACCGATGCGTATGTCCTGCGACAGCGCTTTGCACATGTCGTAGATCACGAGTGCAGCGACCGTCGCACCGGTCAAGGCCTCCATCTCGACACCCGTGCGGTGCGTGGTGCGCACCGTGCATCGGATGACGATGAGTCCGCGACGCGGGGTGTCGATGTCGACCTCGCAGTGCTCGAGCGGCAACGGGTGACAGAACGGGATCAGTTCGTGGGTGCGCTTGATGGCCTGTACGGCGGCGATGATGGCGGTATCGAAAACGGGACCCTTTCGGGTGCGGTGTCCGCTCGCGGCGAGCGCCTGCGAGACTGCAGCGGGCAGCGTGACCCGCGCTTCGGCCACCGCTTCGCGTGCGGTGACGGCTTTGCCCGAGATGTCGACCATCGTCGGCCGGTTGCGCGCATCGAGGTGGGTCAGCCGGGCGGCTGCTGCGCGAAGTTTGCGTGGGCGTGCGGTAGTAGAGCGTGTCGCGGCCATCTCATCCCCCGATGTGGAACATCTCGACCTTGCGATCGCGACCTGCGTGCAGCGATGCGCGTCGCTCGCTGTAACGGTCGGCACGTCGCTCCCAGGCACCCTGCAGCAAGGCGAGCAGCGTGTCGTCATCCGCGCCGCCACGGAGTGGTCCCCGCAGATCGACCCCTGTCGTGGCGAAGAGGCAGGAATACAGTGTGCCATCCGAGGACAGCCGCGCCCTTGAGCAGTCTCCGCAGAACGGTTGACTGACCGAGGAGATGAAACCGACCTCGCCCATTCCGTCGGCGAACGACTGCCGTTCGGCCACTTCGCCCGCATAGTTGCGACCCGCAGGCGCGAGCGGCCATCGCTGCGATATGCGTGCTGCGAGTTCCGCCGAAGACACCACCAGGTCTTCCCGCCATTCGTTGCGGTTGCCGACGTCCATGTATTCGATGAAGCGCACGATCACACCGGTGCCGCGGAAGTGTTCCACCAGCGCGAGCGCGGTATGGTCGTTGACGCCGCGCTGGATGACGGCGTTCACTTTGACCGGTCCGAGACCGGCGCGCCGCGCCGCCTCGATGCCCTCGAGGACCTGCTCCACGCCGCCGAAGCCCCCGCTCAGATGCGCGAAAGTCGTCGGGTCGAGGCTGTCGAGGCTGACGGTCACCCGGTGCAGCCCCGCGGCTTTCAGTTCCGTGGCGTACTTGGCGAGCAGGATCCCGTTGGTGGTGAGCGCGATGTCCTCGATGCCAGCGAGGCCGCTGAGATCGCCGATCAAATCGGGCAGGTTCGGGCGCAGCAGCGGCTCGCCACCGGTCAGGCGCAGCTTGCGTACGCCGAGCTGTGCACCGAGCCGTGCCAGCCGGACGATCTCCCCGAAGCCGAGTCGCTCGGCGGAGGCGAGGAAGCGGTAGCCGTCATGGAAGGTGTGCTGCGGCATGCAGTAAGGACACCGGAAATTGCATCGGTCCATCACGGAGATGCGCAGGTCGCGCAACGGCCGGCCCAGGGTGTCGCGCATCGCATCGCGACGACGGGGCAGCAGCGGGTGTTCGTGATCGCTCATCTTGGGATCAGCCATGGGGGTAGCCGCCTCACCACCGATGTAGGCGGGCGACGAAGCCCTTGGGGTGGGTTTGCGGGCCGGGCGGCAGTTCGACCACGCCGTCGGTGCCGGTGAGGGCGGCATAGTCGCCCGATCCGTTGGTGGTGCGGGGCTCGGCCCACGGGCGGCCCCAGTCGTCGATCGTGACTCGGACCGGCATGAAGAGCGCGAGCGCGACGCGCACTTCGACCGGCGCAGCGAGCGCGATCCGCTCGGGCGCTCGTGGCGGGGCTTCGCCCATCGCGGCGTAGAGCGCAGGCAACACGTAGCGTGCCAGGCAGACGAGCGTCGAGACGGGGTTTCCGGGCAGCGCGAACACGGCGGTGCCCGTCGGCGCCATGCCGAACCACAGCGGTTTGCCAGGTCGTTGCGCGACCTTGTGGAACACCTCGCGCACCCCGATCGCGGCGAGCGCCGCGGGCACGAGGTCGAGGCGACCGGCGGAGACGCCGCCCGAAAGGATGAGCACATCGTGGGTCTGCACGAGCACGCGCAACCGGGTCGTGAGCGCGCCGAGCTCATCGGGCAGATGCTCATCCGCGATGCGCTGGAAACCCTGGCGGCGCAAGGCGGCGACGATGCCGTAGGCGTTCGAGCGGCGTACCTGGTGCGCCAAGATCGGTTCGCCGGGCTCGATGAGTTCGTCGCCGGTCGATACGACGCTGATGGTCGGTTGGGCGCTGACGCGGATACGCGGCATGCCCGCGCCGGCTGCCACCGCGATCTCGGGTGCGCCAAGCCGCGCGCCGGTGGAGAGCAGCAGCGCTCCCTGCCGGACATCGCTGCCACGACGGTGGATGTTCTGACCGATGGTGACGCGCGCCTCTGGCTCGAAGGACACGGTTTGGGGTTCGATCGCTGACCGACGCGATTGCTCCACCGGTATGACGGCATCACAACCCGCCGGCAGCACGGCACCGGTCATGATCTCGATGGCGTGCTGTGCAGAGGCGAGGGCGAGCGGCGGATCGCCGGCGGTCTGCATCGCTTGGACGATGAGCGGTTTTCCGCCCCGCAGACCCTCTGTCGAGACGGCGAAGCCATCCATCGCGACACGATCGAACGGCGGCTGGTCACGCTCGGCGTAGATGTTCTCGCGAAGCACGGCGCCGACGCATTGGACGAGCGGCAGCGACTCGATCGGCAGGCAGTTGAGCTGCCCGGCGATCAGGGCGTCGGCTTCGACAGGGGAGATCATGCAAGCAGTGTAGCCCACCCACCCGTCTGCAGACCGGCGGGGCTCCGAAGGACGCCCGGTCGCCTCGCGCGACCGGGTTGGTCGGGATCACTTCTTCGCGTTTTTCTCGCGCCAGGTGCGGATCTGCGTGTTCAGGCGGTCGGCCACGGCCTGCGCTTCGTCCACGGCAGCGTTCATCTTCTGGTCGCGGATCTTCTCGAGCTCGACACGCGCTTCCGGCGTCATGTCTGGCTGCGCCGCGACGGCCTCATTGAACTGGGTCTCGAGGCAGCCCTGGTAGCCCGTGATGGCGGAGTCGAAGGCCTTCACCTCTTTCTGGCTGGCGAGCATCTGCTCGAGCGTCGCGGTCCCGCCGTCCGGGATCTTCTCCGGAGCCTTGGGGTAGGTGCACGCGGCATGCGCCTGGCTGGCGGCGAGGGCGGCGGCGAGCGCCAGCGAGTACAGCATCTTCATGGCGGGATCTCTCCGGAAAGGTGGTCGACGGAGAGTATGTTAAGGCGCACTCGCAGACCGGGGCAATGGCGGCGACACTTGCTACACTGCGGGTCTGCGTCCGTAGCTCAGTTGGATAGAGCATCAGGCTTCGAACCTGAGGGTCGGGAGTTCGAATCTCTCCGGGCGCGCCATATCCCCCGTGATGCTGGCCTGTCACCCTGGGCCCGAGGACCGAAGGCCGCATGACCAAGGCACCACATCTCCGCCCGGTTCTCCCGATCGATCGGCTGCGTTGATGGCATGAAACGGCTAGGCATCCTTTGGCTCGTGGTGTTCATCAGCCTAGCGGGCTTCGGCATCACCACGATCCCGTTCCCCATCGTCGCCGAGCAGATGGGTGCCAGCGATTTCTGGAAGACCTTCGGCGGCGCGGGTGTGTTCTCGCTGTTCCAGTTCCTCTTCACCCCGATCTGGGGGCGTTGCAGCGATGCCTATGGCCGAAAGCCGATCCTTGTTCTGAGCTTGGCCGGCACCGTGGTCGCCTTCGCGTGGCTGTCGATCGCCGACTCCCTGGTTTCCCTGCTGATGGCGCGGGCATTCGGCGGCATCATGTCGGGCAATCTGGCGGCGGCCTTCGCCTACGCCGCCGATGTGACCGAGACCAAAGACCGCGCGAAGGGGCTCGGCATCGTGGCCTCGGCCTTCGGGGTGGGCTTCGCGATCGGGCCGCCGCTCGGCGGCTTCCTCGGCACCCTCGACGGTGGCGTGAACCTGTTCTGGCCGGGCATCGCCTCGGCGGGGCTTGCGGTGGTCGCCTTGGTGGGCACGGTGTTGTTCCTGCCGGAGAGTCTGTCGCACGAGTTGCGTCGGCCGTTCGGCGCTGCGCCGGCGGTCGCTGCGACGCCGACGCGTGGCAGTGCACCTTGGTCGATCCTCGCCGCCAAGCCGGTGCTCGTCGGTCTCGTCGTCTCCAGTCTGATGGTCGCGATCGCGGCGGGTGCGTTGCAGTCGGTCTACCCGTTCTGGGGGCGCGACCTGTTCGGATTCTCGCTCAAAGATGTCGGACTGCACTTCATGGCTTTCGCTCTGCTGTCGGCGATCGGTCAAGCCGGCCTCACGGGGCCGCTGTCGCGGCGCTTCGGGGAGAGACGACTGGCGATCGGCGCGCTGGTCGGCGTCACCGTGGGCCTCGTGCTGTTCTCGGTGGCGGGCAGCCCCGAGATCGCGTGGCTTGCGATCTGCGTGTTCGGTTTCGCCAACGGATTGTTCCTGCCTGCGATCAGCAGCCTCATGTCCTTCGAGGCAGCGGATGACGAGCGCGGTGCCGTGATGGGCGTGTTCAACGCTTCGAGCAGTGCTGGGCGGATCGTCGGGCCTGCGCTGTCCGGGCCGATCTACTTCAAGTTCGGTCCGGCGGCACCGTTCGTGCTGTCCGCGATGCTCACGGTCTTCGGTGCGCTGCTGATGGCGCGGCGCAAGCAAAGGAGATAGATGCGATGTCCACGCTGATCTTCGGTCTGCTGATACTGCTCGGCATGCATTCGGTCTCGATCGTCGCTCCGGCCTGGCGCGACGCCATGGCGGCGCGGATCGGTACGCTCCCTTGGAAGGGGGTCTATTCGGTCGTATCGGTCGTCGGATTCTGGCTGGTGCTGAAAGGCTATGCCGAAGCGCGCCTCGAGCCGGTGATGGTCTGGGTGTCTCCGACCGGCATGCGCCATGCGGCGGCGCTGCTCATGTTGCCGGTGTTCCCGCTGCTGCTGGCGACCTACCTGCCAGGGCGTATCCGCAACGCCGCCAAACACCCGATGCTCGCGGCCGTGAAGTTCTGGGCGCTCGCCCACCTGCTCTCGAACGGCATGCTCGCCGACATCGTCCTCTTCGGCGCGTTTCTCGCGTGGGCGGTGATCGACCGCATCTCGCTCAAGCGGCGCGCGCCGCAGACCGTGCGGACGACACCGACGACGCCTTGGAACGATGTGCTCGTGGTGGTTCTCGGACTGACGCTCTACGCGGCGTTCGCGATGATCTGGCACCAGAGGCTGTTCGGCGTCGCGCCGTTCGGTTGACGCGGGTACCGTCCCCATCCCCATCCCCTTACTCGGAGTCCGTATGACCACCGTCCACGACTTCACCGTCCGTACGATCGAGGGTGCCGAACAGTCCCTCGGTGAACATCGCGGCAAGGTGCTGCTGATCGTCAATGTCGCGAGCCGCTGTGGGCTCACGCCGCAGTACACCGCACTCGAGGCGTTGCAACGCAAGCATGCCGCGCGCGGGTTCAGTGTGCTCGGGTTCCCTTGCAACCAGTTCGGCGGTCAAGAGCCGGGCACTGAGGCGCAGATCCTGGAGTTCTGCGCGCTCAATTACGGCGTCAGTTTCCCGATGTACGCGAAGATCGAGGTCAATGGTGAGGGGACCCATCCGCTCTACGCGCATCTGAAATCCGAAGCACCCGGGCTGCTTGGCAGTGAGAGCTTGAAGTGGAACTTCACCAAGTTCCTGGTCGACCGCGAGGGGCGAGTGGTGCGCCGCTATGCCCCCACCGATTCGCCTGAGAGCATCGAGAAGGACATCGAGGTGCTGCTGTGAGGCGTGAGGTCGGTCGTCTGAGCGTGGTGCTCGCGCTGTCGATCAGCGCCTCATTGATCGCCGGTTGCGCGGCCCCCGTCGCCCGTGACGAGAGGCCCGCCTCGGCGGCGGGTAGGGCGGTCGTCGGCGCTGCGGTGATCGAGGCGAAACCTGCCCGCGACTGGCGCGCCGGCGGCATGGTGGCTGCCGCCAATCCTTGGGCCGTGGAAGCCGGGCTCGAGGTGCTGCGAGCGGGCGGATCGGCCGTCGACGCGGCGGTCGCGGTGCAAGCGGTGCTCGGGCTTGTCGAGCCGCAGTCTTCAGGCATCGGCGGCGGCGCCTTCCTCGTGCACTACGACGCCCGCAGCGGCGATGTCGTCACCTTCGATGGTCGCGAGGTCGCCCCGCAGGGTGCGACCCCTGGCATGTTCCTCGATGACACCGGCAAACCGCTCACCTTCCCGGTGGCGGTGCGCTCCGGTCGCGCGGTCGGTGTCCCCGGGGTCGTCTCGATGCTCGGCATGGCGCACCGTGAGTTCGGGCGGCTGCCGTGGTCGCGGCCGTGGCAGCCGGCGATCCGCCTCGCGGAGCGGGGTTTCCCGGTCTCGCCGCGGCTCAATGAATTGATCGGGTCGGCGCTCGCTCGTGATGCGCTGTTGCCCGCCGGCCGTGCCTACCTCACCGTCGAGGGCCGCGCCGATGGGCGTACGCCACATCCGGTAGGCGCA
>Ga0315906_10002179_pt1 | contig 27951 bp, 26 predicted proteins | sample LakEriMetagenome_4_FD_203526 | JGI IMG/M metagenome (GOLD analysis project Ga0315906, IMG submission 203526) | Freshwater fungal communities from buoy surface, Lake Erie, Ohio, United States - Buoy 2 MA122 | ecosystem: Environmental > Aquatic > Freshwater > Lake > Lake biofilm | place: USA...
TTAAAGACGTGATGGCCTTATTACTTGACCCTGCCTCACCTGTAAATAAATAAAGTCGTCGAATCGCGTTAAACGCTGTAAGGAAGTAAAAATGGGCATGAGTCGTAGAGAGTTTGTACAGGTTCTGGCGGCTGCTTCCGCTGCTGGACTATCACTGGGCGCTAACTTGAGTCGCGCGCAATCAGCAGCAAACCTCTATGACCTACCGAAGTTCGGTAACGTGCATTTCATGCACTTCACCGATTGCCATGCACAGCTCAAGCCGATTTATTTTCGGGAACCTAGCGTCAATCTAGGCTTCGGTGGACAACTCGGCAAAGCGCCACACTTGGTCGGTGACGCTCTGCTCAAGCACTATGGGATCAAGCCCGGCTCGCGCGAGGCGCATGCTTTCTCTTACTTAGATTTCGATAAAGCTGCTGCGCAATACGGCAAGGTCGGCGGCTTTGCGCATCTCGCCACTTTGGTTAAACAAGTTCGTGCAAGTCGCCCTGGTGCATTGCTACTTGATGGGGGCGATACGTGGCAAGGATCAGGTACCGCACTATGGACCAAGGGCCAAGATATGGTGGATGCCTGTCTAGCCTTGGGCGTTGATGTGATGACCGCCCATTGGGAAATGACGCTCGGTGAGGCACGGGTCAAGGAAATTGTCGAAAAAGATTTTGATGGAAAGGTCAACTTTGTCGCGCAAAATATCAAGACGACAGATTTTGAAGATCCTGTTTTCGACGCATACACAATGCGTGAAATGAACGGCGTCAAGGTTGCCATCATCGGCCAAGCATTCCCTTACACGCCCATTGCTAATCCTCGTTACCTCGTTGAAAACTGGTCCTTTGGCATCGAAGAAGAAAACATGCAAAAGACGGTCGATCACGCACGCGCCAATGGTGCGAAAGCCGTAGTCGTGCTGTCGCATAACGGCATGGATGTCGACCTCAAGATGGCGAGCCGTGTTCGAGGTATCGACGCGATTTTGGGTGGACATACGCACGATGGCGTGCCGGTTCCGGTCAAAGTGTCTAACCCCGGTGGCGTGACGCTTGTGACGAACGCAGGGTCGAACAGTAAGTTTTTGGGCGTTCTTGACTTAGACGTGAAAGACGGCAAAGTGTCTGACTTCCGCTACCGTCTGCTGCCCGTATTTGCAGATTTACTTCCCGCCGATGCGCAGATGAATGCGCTGATTGACAAGATCCGTGCTCCCTATGAAACAAAACTCGCTGAGAAGCTCGCGGTCGCTGAAGGAACGCTTTATCGTCGTGGTAACTTTAACGGCTCCTTCGATCAACTGATCGTTGACGGGTTAATAAAAATGAAGGGTGCCGAAATTGCTTTCTCACCCGGCTTCCGTTGGGGTACGTCGCTGCTTCCAGGCCAAGCTATCACAATGGAACACTTGCTAGATCAAACCGCGATCACCTATCCCTACACTACGCTCACCCCAATGAGCGGCGAGATGATTAAGACGGTTCTGGAAGACGTTGCGGACAACCTCTTTAACCCCGACCCCTACTATCAACAGGGTGGCGATATGGTGCGCGTCGGTGGTATGCAGTACAGCATTGATCCTACTGCGAGCGCTGGAAACCGAATTTCTGATATGCGCTTGGGCGACAAGCCGATCGAGGCCAGCAAAACCTACAAGGTTGCGGGCTGGGCACCTGTCTCGGAAGCCGCTCGAGACGCGGGTGGAGAGCCTATTTGGGACGTGATTGCCACGTATCTGCGCGATATCAAAACCGTGTCCGCCAAAGCACCAAGTCTTCCTCTGATCAAGGGTGCGGCTAACAACCCAGGAATAGGAAGCTAAGCATGAAAAACTGGCTCATTGCGTTGTCTATTGTCGTTGCTAGTGCAACGGTTTCTTTTGTCGCCACGGCACAAGATGTTATCAGCGTGGTCTATCACATCGATGATGCTGACGCACAGGGCATAAAAGGTTTACGTAATATTCGTAATCATCTTGATGTCGCACCCCAGACGAAGATCCGTGTCGTGACACATGCAAATGGCGTCGACTTTTTGATGGACGGTGCGCGCGATAAAAGTGGCAAAATTGAATACGCCTCGCTCGTCTCGGCCCTTGTGTCACGTGGTGTGGTATTCGAAGTGTGCGAAATCACGCTCAAAAATCGTAATCTGAAACGCGACCAGTTTGTACTTGAAGCCAACTTCACCCCCTCGGGTGTCGCGCGCCTCGCTGAGCTTCAAGCAAAGCAAAAATTCGCCTACATCAAGCCTTAAGTCAAGATTGACGCCCCACGCGTGCAGCGATGGGTGCGTCAATCATTTATTTACCGAAGCGGTCTAGTTCAAAAACGTCGAGATCAATCATCTCGCCAGTGTCTTTTTGTAAAACCTTTCCCTTCGGATCCAACACGTAAAGCTCTGGTATTCCTTTACGCTTGCCGATAGCTCGGTCAAGCTCCGGTGTCATCATCGCAACGGGGAAGTTCAATCCGTGTTTCTGCACATACTGTGCGGCGGCCTTTGGATCCTTATCAATCGACACACCCAACACGACAAGATTGCCACCTTTTGTGTCACGCGCAAGCTGTATCAGATTGAGATTTTGACGATGACAATAGGGGCACCACGATGCCCAAATTTGCAACACGATGTGTTTGCCCGCCAAATCCTCAGGCGTCAACACCTTACCGTCCATCAGGGTGATGGGACCAAGCTTGAGCGTGTCGCCCACATTCAAAGCCTGAGCGGGTGACGGTGCTGCAACGCCCACGATCATCGCCGCCATGAATAAACGGGTGGCAATAATGCGCAGATTCGGAAAGCGCCAAAGTGTCAGTGTATTTTTCATATGTTTCATCATAGCCAAAAAAAACCGCCCACAGTCTCCTGGGGCGGCTTTACTCGCTGAGCTGTCGTTTAAACGATCAGCGGAACAATCAAAAGCGCAACAATGTTAATGATCTTGATCAGCGGGTTCACAGCAGGGCCCGCAGTGTCTTTGTAGGGATCGCCCACCGTATCGCCCGTCACAGCAGCTTTATGGGCATCAGAGCCCTTGCCGCCGTAATGACCTTCCTCGATGTACTTCTTGGCGTTATCCCAAGCACCACCGCCTGTACACATGGAGATCGCGACAAACAGACCCGTCACAATCGTACCCATCAGCAGGCCGCCCAAGGCCTCAGGCCCTAACAACAGACCGACGGCGATCGGCACAACGACTGGCAACAAAGAAGGAATAATCATTTCTTTGATCGCAGCGGTTGTCAGCATATCGACAGCCTTATCGTACTCAGGCTTGCCCGTACCGTCCATGATGCCTTTAATGTCGCGGAACTGGCGACGCACTTCTTCAACCACGGCACCCGCACAACGGCCAACCGCTTCCATCGCCATGGCGCCAAAGAGATAAGGAATCAAGCCGCCGATAAACAGACCAATAATGACCCGGTGATCCGACAGGTCGAATACGACCTTTGCACCGTTTGCTTCAAGCGTGTGAGTGTAGTCAGCAAATAGCACCAGAGCAGCCAAGCCGGCTGATCCAATCGCATAACCTTTCGTCACGGCCTTTGTGGTGTTACCCACAGCATCAAGCGGATCGGTAATGTCACGCACCGACTGTGGCAAGCCAGCCATTTCGGCAATACCACCAGCGTTGTCAGTAATTGGACCGTACGCATCCAGTGCCACAACGATACCCGCCATCGATAACATCGACGTCGCAGCGACTGCAATGCCGTAGATGCCACCCAACCAATAGGCAGAGTAGATGGCCGCACAAACAAACAGTACGGGCCAAGCTGTTGAACGCATCGACACGCCTAAGCCTGCAATGATGTTCGTACCATGGCCTTGGCTCGACGCTTTAGCGATGTGCTTAACAGGGGCGTAGTCGGTCCCAGTGTAGTACTCGGTAATCCAGACAAGCACTGCCGTCAGAAGTAGGCCAACAACTGTTGCGCCAAACAACCGCATCTTGCCACCCGTGGCAAAACCTACGTCGGCCAGTATGTTGTCAGGCAAGATCCAGTTCGTCGCGAAATAGAACGCAACTAGAGAAATCACACCAGCAATCACCAGGCCCTTGTATAGGGCAGGCATCACGTTTTTCATGCCGGGCGTTGCTTTGACGAACGAGCAACCAATAATCGATGCGATGATCGAAATTCCACCGAGCACCAGCGGATAGATCACCGCCTCGGCCGTGGCCACCTTGATCATCAAAGCGCCCAACACCATCGTCGCAATCAATGTCACGGCATAGGTTTCAAACAAGTCCGCAGCCATACCCGCGCAGTCGCCCACGTTGTCACCAACGTTATCGGCAATCACCGCTGGGTTACGTGGATCATCTTCAGGAATGCCAGCTTCGACCTTGCCCACCAAGTCCGCGCCAACGTCAGCGCCTTTGGTGAAAATGCCTCCGCCCAAACGCGCGAAGATCGAGATCAGCGAGGAGCCAAAAGCCAGACCAATCAACGGGTGCAAAATGGCAGACATGCTCTTGCCGCCGCCGTTGGCTAGTAGGTACATATAGAACAGTCCAACACCGAGTAGGCCCAGACCAACCACCAACATGCCGGTAATCGCGCCGCCCTTGAAAGCCACGTTCAGTGCTTCGTTCATCCCTTTCGTAGCGGCCTCGGCGGTGCGCACGTTCGCTCGAACGGATACGTTCATGCCAATGAAGCCACACGCACCTGAGAGCACCGCGCCAATCACGAAGCCAACGGCAGTCGCTTGATCAAGAAACACCGCAATCAAAATGGTAAGCACAACACCAACGATCGCGATGGTCTTGTACTGCCGCGAAAGGTAAGCGCCAGCGCCTTGCTCAATCGCTGCTGCGATTTCCATCATCTTGGCATTACCCGTACCTTGGCTCAAAATCCAGGACCGTACTACAAAGCCGTATACGACTGCGAGTACTCCGCAGCCCAAGGCAAAATAGAGGCCCAGCGTAACGTTGCTCATGCTCTAAAACTCCTTAAGTGTTATCTCTTTAATACTTGTTATTTCGGAAAGGGTATTTCCCAGCCGAGCACTAAAAAAAATGCCATACGCAGTATCCCGCAGATTCGCACCGAGAGGGAGTCTTTGTTTATTTGTTAATATTAGGGTATTCACTAACTAAGCCTACCCGCGGAGTTCCCATGAGCCTCGACAATGTCAAGCCCGGCAAAAAGATCCCTGAGTCTTTCAATGTGATTATTGAGATCTCAATGAATGCCGACCCCATCAAGTATGAGGTGGACAAAGAGTCTGGCGCTATCTTCGTAGACCGCTTCATGGGCACGTCCATGCACTACCCGTGTAACTATGGATATATCCCCAAAACCATTGCGGGTGATGGCGACCCGGTTGATGTGTTAGTGATTACTCCCTTCCCGGTAATCCCAGGCGTAGTCGTGCGCTGCCGCGCTCTAGGCGTACTTAAAATGACCGACGAAGCCGGTGACGACGCCAAATTACTCGCTGTACCAGAAGACAAAATTTTGCCAATTTACAGCCACTGGAAGCAGGCTGCAGATATTCATCCGATGCGCCTAAACGCGATCCAGCACTTCTTCGAACACTACAAAGATCTCGAAGAAGGCAAGTGGGTCAAGATCCAGGGGTGGGGTGGGGTGGACGATGCCCACCAAGAAATACTTGATGGAATCGAGCGCTATAACGCTGAAAAAAGGGCTAACGCCCTTTTGTAAAAACACTACATCGACTGCTTGAGTAAGTCAGCATAATCCCCTGCAGTGGGCGTGCGCGGGTTGGTTTTATGGCAATGATCTGCCATGGCGCCTTCAATCACCCGGGGAAACATCTCCGGCGTAACCCCCATCGCAGCCAAACCACTTGGCAGACCAAGCCTTTGATTCAACGCCTTAATTGCCGGTGCGACCTCCGCAGGCTGACCCAAACCCATTGTTTCTGCCAAACGCTCTAGTTTTTTCCCTTTTTGCATCGATGCTTCGCTAGCATTAAACAAAATAACGGCTGGTAAAAACATCGCATTTAGCGTCCCATGGTGTAGTTTTGGATTGATGCCACCCAGCGCATGGCTCAGACTATGGACAGCGCCCAAGCCTTTTTGAAAGGCCATCGCGCCTTGTGTGGACGCGCTCATCATGTGAAAGCGCGCCTCACGATCATGGGGTGTTTTTGTCGCACGCTCAATATGTCGCCATCCACGCCATAAGCCGTCCAGCGCAATCCCTTCCGCAGGAAAATTCAAGGCTGAGGACATGAATGTTTCACAGCAGTGCGTAATCGCATCCATTCCGGTTGCGGCCGTCAATAATGCCGGCAAATCTAGCGTGAGCTCTGGGTCGCAAATCGCCGATTTCGGGACAATATGTGGAGATAACAAACCCACCTTGCGACCATCATCCAAAATCAGCATCGCACCTCGACCCACTTCACTTCCTGTACCAGACGTCGTCGGGATTGCAATAATTGGGGCTGTCGCCGCGGTGATACGTGCCGTACCGCCATTGACCGCGATAAAGTCTTTTAGCGGTCCTGGGTGTACCGCGCAGACTGCAACCGCTTTGGCTAGGTCCATGGCCGATCCGCCCCCAACAGCGATCATTCCGTCAAATTTGCCCTGTTTGTACATGGCGAGGGCATCTCGTACCGCTGCCTCGTGGGGATTCGGTGGAGTTTGATCATAGACCTGAACGCTTTTAGGATCTTTAAGCTGCGCCAACACACGATCCACCAAACCTGCGGCGCGCACCCCAGCATCGGTCACCAACATCGGGCGCTGAATACCAACACGCTCACACTCAGACTGCAATAAGCTAATTGCCCCAAAATCGAACTGTATTTGGGTAATGTAATTAATCAACGCCATGATGCCGTCTCCATGATTGTGTTGTTATGTTGTTTTATGCAATTGATGATAAATCATAGGGCTCTTATGTGGCCTCCCAGCCGAGAATCTCAGCGAGTCGTTGCACCACCCATCCAGCTTCCGCCTCGGTCAGTCCGACATCCTGCGTCAGCAGGCCCCGGTGGATGCGCTCAAGGACATCGGCTTCGGTAATGCCCAGCTCCCAAAGCTTGTTGCTAGCCTGTTCCGTTAAAAGGTTAGCCATATCCTCACACAAGTCGTAGCGCGCAAAGATATGCTCACGCGAGGCGCTAGGCTTAATCCGCCCGGGCTCGACAAATAGGGCGATAAACGAGGGCGGGACAATGATCTGATTATCGTCAGACATTGCGTACACTAAAACTTCTACAGGACTCAAGGCACACGGGCTGTATTCCTAGGTTGGCAAATGGTGCTTTGTTACACGATACTACGCAGCATAAGTGATTATTCATAAACAGACATGACCAACCATTCTTCAGCACCTCGCGTCGAACACATCGCTTTGCCCGATGGGGCCCGCATCGAAGCCCATCGCGAAGGCGTGGGGATGCCACTGCTCCTTATCAGCGGCCTGGGTGGCACCGCAGGATTCTGGCAGCCCTGCCTGCCTGCTCTCACACCACATCATCAAGTGCTGCGCCTCGATCAACGAGGCATCGCAAAAAGTAGCCGCGGCTCAGCTGCTTGCACCATCGATCAGCTCGCAGACGACTGTTTGGCCGTGTTGGACTATTTTGAAATTGACTCGGCTCTTATTGTGGGCCATTCAACAGGCGGTTGCATCACACAGTCGATTGCCTTGCGTCATCCAGCGCGCGTACGTGCATGCGTCATGAGCGGCGCCTGGGGAGCACCGAGTCGGCATCGACAAGAGCTTTTCTCGTTGCGTCGCGAGATGCTTCTTCACAACCCCGTGGCCTATGCCAGTTCTTCCGTGTTTATGGGCTACGACACCGCTTGGCTCAACGCGCACTGGGCAGTCCTAGAGTCTGCGATACGCAATGCTCCCCTGACACCCGCCGCCCAGCACATCGTGATGGAGCGCATTGACGCCTTGACGGCTTACGACCAAAGCGCTGCGCTGTCAGCCATCAACGTGCCGCGGTTGGTACTCGGGGCACGCGACGATTTGATCGTGCCCGCCTTTTTACAAGAACAACTCCACGCCTTGCTTCCCGGATCAGATTTAAAAATCTTTGATTATGGCGGACATTTCTTCCCAGTTTCTAGAACAGAACTCTTTACGTCAACATTGCTTCAGTGGTTCGCAACAAACACCTAAGCTTCAATAAGGCTTTGCCATGACAGACAATTTCTCGAGCACCCAAACCATTCACAAAACCGTGATCGCCACCAAAGGTGGTGTTGTCGCGGCCCAACATCGACGCGCAGCGGAAGTCGGTGCTGCCGTGCTCGATGCAGGTGGTGATGCGGTTGATGCCGCAATTGCAACCTCCTTCGCGATCGGTGTGGTCGAGCCCTGGATGAGCGGACCCGCAGCCGGGGGTGCCATGGTGTTGTGGCGCGCAAATGAAGGTCGCGCGCGCGTTGTCAATTTTGGTTGCCGCTCCCCACGGGAATTGAATCCGGCAGACTACCCCTTAAGCGGCACTGGTAAATCCTCAGACCTATTTCCTTGGCCCTCTGTTGTCGATGATCGTAACGTCATGGGCGCAACCGCCGTCGCCGTGCCTGGCGTCGTCGCGGGGATGGATCTTGCACATCAGCACTTTGGTCGTATGCCCTGGAAAGACCTGGTGATGCCTGCTGCTGGCCTTGCCGATGAAGGCTTGTTAGTCGATTGGTACACCACGCTTGTGACCGCCGCCAATGCGCGCGTCTTAAGCAAAGACCCAGATACAGCTGCGATGTTTTTAGAGCAAGGGCATTGGCCGATCGCGGGTGAATGGACATCGCTCAACGAGCGACACCTTGATCAAAAAGCTTTTGCGCAAACCTTGCGCCAAATTGCAGAAGGCGGATCAAAGGCGTTTTATCAAGGTGATATCGCGGCAAAACTCGTGAGTGATATTCGTGCGAAAGGTGGTTGCCTGAGCATGCAAGACCTCGCAGACTATCGCGCTGAATTGGTCGAACCTCTCACGATCAACTACCGCGGTGGCCGTGTGTTTGCAACACCTGGTTTAACGGGCGGCCCCACTTTCGGCAAAGCGCTCGAGCTGCTGGCAAGCGAACTCAATCCTGTCAAAGGCACACCGGATGCGGCAACCTATACCGCCTTCGCGCGCGCGCTCGATGCTGCATTCAAGTTGCGGTTTGAAAACATGGGCGATCACGAATCACCCAAAGCGCCTGGCTCAACTACGCACTTCAGCGTTGTTGATCGTCACGGGAACATGTGTGCGGTCACGCAAACGCTACTTTCCATCTTTGGCTCACGGGTTGTGTCGCCTTCAACAGGCTTGCTCCTGAACAACGGCATCATGTGGTTTGATCCCGAACCTGGCAAACCAAACTCGCTCGCCCCAAACAAGCGCTGTCTAGCAAACTACAACCCAGTCATTGGCGAGGATGCAGCAGGCCGACGATTTGCCATTGGAGCATCTGGAGGACGAAAGATTCTTGGCGCTGTTATGCAGTTGAGCTCTTTCATCATGGATCACGGTTTAAGCCTCGAAGAAGCGTTCCACACGCCACGCATTGACGTCAGTGGCGTGGGCAAGGTGACCGCTGATCAGGCACTACCTGCCGACATACTCGCAGCTCTGGAAAAAATCTTCCCAGTCACCGCGACCCGACGCAACGTATACCCCTATGCGTTCGCCTGCCCCGCTGGAGTCATGCGGGACGGCGAACTCAATATGGGCTGTACCGAGATCATGTCTCCTTATGGCGACGCAATCACGGGCGGTTAAGCGACCAACTTAAGCAGCCACAGCGGGCAGACTAAGTTCTGCCCAACGCGCAACACGCATTAAGTGTGCATCTTGCTTGTAGGGCGCCACGAGTTGCAGGCCAATAGGCAGACCTTTTGTCGAGCGAGCGATTGGTAGCGTGATCGCTGGCAAACCCAAGAAACTCCACAGCGCACAAAACACCGGGTCGCCTGTAGAGCCTAAGCCCTCTGGTGCTGCACCAGTCGCTGGGATCGTGAGAATTGCATCGAATCCCTTAAGCTGATTCATCATGTCGTGGCGTAAGGCTTGTTGCGCTGCGCGCACTTCTAAATACTCATAGGCTGTGCGATTACGACCCTTCTTGACGAGATCTGCAATCGACTCACACAGTAACGCCGCATGATTCTTAAAGTGATCCGCGTGTATCACCCCTGCCTCGCATTCGAGCAAACATTGCAACATATCAATCCCACGCCAATAGTTGTCTGGCAGCGAGAATTCTTCAACCACAGCTCCTGCCTTACGCATCGCTGCAACCGACTTGACCATCGCCTCTGTTTGCTCAGGGGTCACGAGTGCATCATGGGGCGTTTTAAGCCAGGCGAGTCGTGGCGCAGCACTAGGGGTAATGCCCGTTTGAGCATCCATTGGCACTGGAGGCAAAACAATTGCATCGGGCTCGCCCACTGAACGATTGCGCAAGGCATTTAAGGCGTAGGTGACATCATTGACCGAACGCGCCAAAAATCCTACGTGATCCAAAGAGCCAGACAATGGGAACACCCCCGCACGTGGAACTGCCCCAAAGCTGGCTTTCAGTCCTACCACGCCACAGAATGCAGCTGGGCGAATCACTGAACCGACGGTCTGGGTGCCCAGCGCAATTGGCACGACACCCGCCGCCACCGCTGAAGCCGAACCGCTAGACGATCCACCAGGCGTGTGCGCACGATTCCAAAAATTTACTGTGGGTCCGGGCTGTCGGAAGGCAAATTCTGTCGTGACTGTTTTACCAAAAACCAATCCACCAAGCTGCCTGATCTTAGCAACGATAGGCGCATCACGCTCCAACATTTGGTCCGCATAAATGGGCGAGCCATTGGTTGTCGGCAAGTCCTGCGTCGCGACTAAATCCTTTACGCCAACCGGAATCCCTGCCCACTCTCCATCTCCCGTTTGGACCAAGAGATCGTCAAGGGCATTACGCGAAACAAACGCACGCAACCACGGCTCCGTTTCTTCAGCGCGCGCGTAGCACTGTTTGACATAATCCTGAGGCACCAGAGTACCGGCAGCAATCGCGCGGGTGGCGGCAAACAAACCCAGTGGAAGCGTTGACATAGTTAACCCTGTCGAAGTAAGTTGATCTCAGTGTAAGATATATACACTGATTTACTGGGCTAGCAAAACGCTTTTTGGATTTCAAACATGTACAACCCAAAACATTTTGAACAAGGCGACATGCGGGTTGTGTCGGAGCTCATTGCACACTTTCCGCTGGGCGTTCTTGTCACCACCCAGAACGGCGCGCTCCAAGCAGATCACATCCCATTCCTCTTGAAAGGAGACTTAGCTGCCGGTGCCAAGCTCATTGGTCACGTCGCTAAAAACAATCCTGTCTGGCAAGTTGCCTCAACCGATACTGAGTGGATGGTGATTTTTCAGGGGCCTAGCGCCTATATTTCGCCCAATTGGTATCCATCCAAGCAAGTGCACCACGAAGTCGTGCCGACCTACAATTACGCTGTGGCACATGTTTATGGGAAACTCACCGTCTCTCACGACCCTCAAACCAAACTTGAAGTTGTGGACCACTTAACTGCCACGATGGAAGCGGGCAACAAAGCGCCGTGGGGGGTCTTGGATGCGCCGGCCAGTTATATCGAAAACCGACTCAAAGAAATCGTCGCGATTGAACTCTCGGTGACGCGCATTCAGGCAAAATGGAAAATCAGCCAGAACCGCGATGACCGCGACCGCCTTGGAGCAGCCAAAGGGCTTGCCAATGAGACAGGCTCCCCGACCGCTGCATACATGGCGCGGATGGTCGAGGCTAAGACAGGTATAGGGCGGCCTTAGCGCTTAGCCGGCGGCTCGCACACGACCGTCGCCTGAATCAATAAGCGACGCTCGTTTTTGTCCGGTGGAAACTCTGTCGTAGTGACTCTGCATGCGGTCACCTTTTCGATCGCCTCGATTTGGCGGGCTTTTTGCTTTTCAAGATCCTCTGCTGACGAACCGCCTTGTTTGCCACCGAACGCCTCCCAGCGCCCATTGCCCAACGGCACGACGCTAACCTCTCGCTTATCCAGCACCACGATCTGTCGAGCGGGGTCCCGATGGTAATAAACGGCACTCCCTTGGCAGCCCGCGAGGTTGACGAATGCCACGCCGCACAGGAGTATTAGGGATAGTTTTTTCATTGGGACTCTCGGGGCTCTTAGGATTAATTTACGGCACAATAAGCGGTCTACCGATATTATCCGGTTCAAGTACACAAAACCAAGTGCGGGCTAAGCATAAACAGCAAAACACAAAGGGGCAAGCAATCATGGCTAAAGAGGGTGTTCTGAATATTCCTTCGCTGAAAGGCAAAGTATCAGATGCAGAGTGGGAAACACGCGTCAATCTCGCAGCCTGTTACCGCCTAGTCGAGATGTACGGCATGGCAGACATGATTGCCAACCATATTTCGGCGCGCATTCCTGGCGAAGAGGGGACTTACCTCATCAACGCCTACGGCATGATGTACGAAGAAATCACTGCGTCGAGCCTGCTTAAAGTAGATCACCACGGCAACGTTTTGAGTAAGCCCGATTTCGGTGATTTGAATTACGGCGTCAACAAGGCCGGATCTGTCATACACAGCGCAGTCCACCATGGTCGTCCCGATGTCGGCTGCGTGATTCACACCCACAGCTGGGCCTCGATGGCGGTCTCATCGCTCGAGTGTGGCCTGCTGCCTCTCACGCAAACAGCCATGCGCTTTCTTAAGATCAGTTATCACAACTACGAAGGTGTAGTGCTAGATGAGACGGAGCAAGAGTCCCTCGTGCGCGATCTGGGCAACAGCGAAGCGATGATTTTGCGTAACCATGGTGCGCTCACCGTTGGTCGCACAATCGGAGAAGCGTTTAACTGGATGCATCGTCTAGAGCTTTCGTGCCGAGCACAAATCGGCGCGATGTCCTGCAATACACCTCTTTCGAAAGTGTCGCAGAAAGTGCTCGATGAAACCTGGAATAACTATCAGCCAGGCACCCGTCGCCCTTACGGCGTAATGGAGTGGACAGCGCTCTTACGCAAGCTTGATCGTACAGACACTTCCTACCGCAACTAAAACGACAAAAGGAATAACATGCTTCGTCGACTAGCATTACAAATGATTGCCGTTAGTGCAATCACAGCCTTCGCACCGGCGATAGCCCAGACCTCCGCCAAGCCTATCACCATGCTTGTGCCGTTCGCTGCGGGCGGCAATATTGATATCGTGGCGCGCATCATTGCTCCCGCCCTGTCGAAACAACTCGGACAAACAATCGTTGTTCAAAACCGTCCGGGTGGCGGTGGCTCGGTCGCCGCTGCTGAGGTTGCACGCGCGCAGCCAGACGGCAGCACTCTCTTGATCACCACACCCAACCCGCTCGTGATCGTGCCAAAGATGGTTTCCACCACCTACACCATCAATAGCTTTGAAAGTATTGGCCTGATCTCCTCAACCTCGCTCGTCTTTACAACACGAGCAGGCAACCCAAAGTTTATGGACATGGCAAGCTTTCTGGCCTACGCCCGCGCCAATCCTGGCAAAGTCAGCATTGGTAATGCGGGGATTGGCACCACCAATCACATTGCGATCATGCAGTTGCAATCTATTGCGAAATTAGACTTAAATGTTGTCACGTATAAAGGTTCAGGTCCTGCCATTATCGATTTGTTAGGCGGCCAGATCGATGCCATGGTTGATCAACTCTCAAGCTCGGTTGCACACATAAAAGGCGGTCGTATGACCGCAATAAGTGTGCTGGCGCCAGAACGCGATCCGCTCTTGCCGAATACACCCAGCACGAAAGAAGTAGGTTTGCCAACATTAGATATCAGCACGACGCTTGGTCTTTTAGCTCCCGCCAAAACACCAGAGGCAACAGTCAAGCAGTTGGGTGATGCGCTCTTTAAAGTATTACAAGACCCCGCTGTAAAAGAACAGTTGCTCAACGTAGCGAGTATCGCGCGACCAGGTCCGACAAATGCTTTCAGTGTTCTGCTTAAACGAGAGGATAAGATCGCAGCGGAACTTGCAACGGCTGGCAAACTCAAAGTTGAGTAGAAACTTTATTAACGCACACATCCAGAGATCACACACATGAAACCAAAAGACCTTCCCTCTTCGTTGAAGCGCCGCCAGGTATCCCTTGTGCTCGGTGCAGCTGCACTCGGCATCAGCGCAACACGTACAGCTCATGCACAATCGGCTGCAGACTACCCAAACAAGGCTGTCAAAATCGTTGTGTCGTTCACTGCCGGCGGCACAACAGACATCATTGCCCGCAGCGTTGGGAACCTGATGGCCGAGCAACTTAAACAAAGCTTCGTCGTTGAAAACAAACCTGGCTCGGGTGGAAATATCGGTAACGAAATGGTGGCTCGCTCACCCGCCGATGGCTATACCTTAACAGTCGCGTCCGTTGGACCCATGGCGATCAACCCCACCCTCTATAAAGATCTTCGGTACGATCCCTTAACTGAGCTCGTGCCGATCGTTTTAATCGCAGACGTCCCGAACGTATTGGTGGTGAGTCCAAAACTTCCCGTCAACAACTACAAAGAGTTTGTGGCCTATCTCAAGTCGCAGCCCAAAGGTTCAATGAATTACGGCTCCACAGGCGTCGGCACCTCTGCGCACCTCTCGAGCTTTATGTTGATGGAGGCTCTTGGCACGGACGCGCAGCACATTCCCTACAAAGGCGCAGAGGCTTTAAACGATCTGCTCTCTAGCCGAATTGACTTTATGTTCGCCACCATCCCTTCCGTGATCAGTCAGATCAAGGCTGGCAAGTTGCGTGCGATCGCCGTCAGTAGCCCCAAGCGCTCACGCTCCATGCCCGATGTACCGACCGTGGCTGAGAACGGGATCCCTGACTTTGCGGCGGGCTCTTGGTTTGGCATGCTTGCTCCGCGCGGAACACCTCAAGCGATTATCGATAAGCTCAACAAAAGCGCGAATCAAGCCATGGTCAGCCTTGAGGCTCGGTTCATAAGCGAAGGCGCTGATCCGGTTGGCGGCACACCAGAATTTTTTAAAGACTTCATCCAGAAAGAATTTGTGAAGTGGAAAAAGGTTGTGATCGCCTCTGGCGCATCCGCCCGCTAAGGAAACACCGTGACCACACTCAAGCTTGCACACAAGCCACGTATTTTGTTGTCCGATAAAACGGCTAAAGAGATCGACGGCGAACTCACGCGAATTCTGGGCAAAGACGGCTACGTGCGGGTCACGGCAAAACAAATGCATGACGGCACTGCTGATGCGGATTTTTGTTTTATTTCGCGCGACGTGACGGCAGCTTCAACCAAGCATCACATCGTGCCCGAAACGCAGTATGTCTACGACGCAATGCGTAACTCTAAGGCACTTCAGTGGGTGCACATTCACTCCGCCGGCGTTGATCGTCAGATCTTTCTCGACCTCATGGCGCGTGGAGTGACCGTCACAAACTCCTCTGGTGCGAGTGCAGGGATCGTGGCACAAACCGCATTGACCGGCTTACTGTCTTTAGGTCGTCGCTTCCCCCAACTCGCACGCGCTCAGCGTGCTCATGCGTGGGAGCCCTTCTTTAAAGTGGGGCAACCACCAGAACTCGAGGGGCAAACTGCGACAATCGTTGGCTGGGGTCCGATCGGCCAAAAGCTTGCGGCTTGGCTCGGTGCAATCGGCTTAAAAATCATTGTGATCCGACAGTCTGCCTCGTCGACTATCCCTGACATTCCCGTCGTCTCGTTTGCCGACTTTCACTCCGTCTTGCCCAAAACAGATTGGCTTGTGCTTGCCTGTCCACTGACCTCGCTGACGACAAACCTAGTCTCTGCTAAGGCTCTCAGCCTAATGAAGCCTTCGGCACATATCGTGAATATTTCGCGCGGTGTGGTGATCGATGAGCCCGCCATGATTGATGCGTTACAAAATGGCCGTCTGGCTGGCGCGTATCTGGATGTGTTTGCACAAGAGCCGCTTTCACCCGACTCCCCTCTTTGGGACATGCCTAACGTGATTTGCACACCGCATACTGCCGGGTTTTCAGATGCGATTTTGCAACGCATGGCCGAGAAGTTCCTTGAAAACGTTGGGCACTTCTCTCGCGGGGAACCGCTGATTAACGTCGCGAAGCTGGCGTAGTCGTCGGGGGTAGCGTACAATACCCCAACGGTACAACGTTCCAGTCCTCGTGCCTCGCTAAGCCCCAACTCTGTGGGCGCTCGCCTCCAAGGCGTTTTTACTCCCTGTTCGTCTGCCCCGATTGGAGTCCACATTTACTTGTGGGCCGGCATGACGATGGAGCTGTTCTCTTGTCTACTATGACTACTTTTGCTGACCTCGGGTTGGCTGATTCCCTTTTGCGCGCTATTACTGATGCTGGCTACACCGCGCCCACCCCTATTCAAGCCCAGGCCATTCCGCGCGTGCTCGCGGGTGGAGACCTGTTGGCTGCAGCACAAACCGGAACCGGCAAAACAGCCGGCTTCACGTTACCTATCTTGCACATGCTATTGGCCAAACCAATCGAATTGCGCAAGCCCGGTCGCCCCCGTGTGCTGATCCTCACTCCAACCCGCGAGCTGACTGCTCAGGTTGAAGAGTCGGTGAAAACATACGGCGTACACACCAAGATTTCCTCCATGGTGATCTTTGGTGGCGTCAACATTAACCCACAGATCTCAGCACTGCGTAAGCCGATCGATATTCTGGTGGCAACGCCTGGTCGTCTACTTGACCACTGCCAGCAACGTACCGTCGATTTGTCCGGCGTTGAAATCCTCGTGCTCGACGAAGCCGATCGCATGCTCGACATGGGCTTTATTCGCGATATTCGCAAGATTTTGGCCATGCTGCCGCGTCAGCGACAGAACCTTTTGTTCTCTGCGACGTTTTCTGACGAAATTCGCGAGCTTTCGAAAGGAGTCCTAAACAACGCGAGCGAAGTGTCCGTCGCAGCGCGTAATACGACTGCAGAGCGTGTCGATCAGACCGTGCATATGGTTGACCAAGCGCACAAACGCGATATTCTTAGCCATATTATTCGTGAAAGCGGTTGGCATCAGGTTCTCGTATTCACCCGCACCAAACATGGCGCTAACCGGCTCGCCGAGAAGCTCGTGAAGGATGGGCTATCCGCCTCTGCGATCCACGGCAACAAAAGCCAGGCTGCACGCACACGCGCTCTGGACGATTTTAAAAAGGGCAAGGTTGCCGTGCTGGTTGCGACCGATATTGCTGCTCGAGGGCTCGATATCGATCAATTGCCTCAGGTCGTTAACTTCGAACTACCCAATATTCCTGAAGACTACGTGCACCGGATAGGTCGCACGGGTCGTGCGGGCGCTGCCGGCTCGGCCGTCTCGCTCGTCGACTCAAGTGAGATCAAATACCTCAAGGCGATCGAGCGTGTAATTAAGAAGCAAATCCCTCAGTTGCCTGCGCCAACCGGATGGACGGCCTCACCTGCCTCCTCGCACGGTGCTGACGACGATGCACGGGCAGCAGGCCGTCGTGATGCCCCGCGTCGCCCACCACAGCGCTCGGCACGCCCAAGCGGACCCGCCGGCTCAAGTTCGGGGCGCCCCGGTCAGGGCGTCGGACAACCTCGCCGGGAAGGGTCGAGCACAGGGCGTGCACCACATTCAAATAGTCGCTCAGAGGCTGGATCAGGCCGTAGTGCTGGCGCACCGGTACGCACCGGCTCTGGGACACCCGCCTCCGCCAATCGTCCACGCCGTCCGGCCCTTTTCACCAAGTAAATGCACGCATACAGGCTGACCTGCTCAGCCTGTAAAATCCGCCACCATGAGTATTCAAGCAGAAGTCGCGCGACGCAGAACGTTCGCAATCATCTCTCACCCCGACGCGGGTAAAACGACGCTTACCGAAAAGCTATTGCTTTTCGCGGGCGCCATTCAGATCGCCGGTAGCGTGAAAGCGCGTAAAGCTTCGCGGCACGCGTCGTCCGACTGGATGGAAATCGAAAAGCAACGCGGCATTTCAGTTGCGTCTTCTGTGATGCAGATGGAGTACCGCGACTGCGTTATTAATCTGCTCGATACGCCTGGACACCAAGATTTCTCTGAAGACACGTACCGAGTGCTGACGGCCGTCGATGCAGCGCTGATGGTGATCGATGCAGCGAATGGTGTTGAGCCTCAGACAATTCGTCTGCTGCAAGTTTGCCGCGCACGCGATACGCCCATCATTACGTTTATTAACAAGATGGACCGCGAAGTTCGCGATCCGCTTGAGCTGCTCTCCGAAATCGAACAGCACATCGGGATGGACGCCGTCCCTTTTTCCTGGCCGGTTGGCATGGGAAAAGCCTTTGGCGGCGTGTTTGATATCCAGCGCGACAGAATGCGTTTGTTTCGAGCCGGACAAGAGCGTCGCAACGATAGCGGCGATGATTTCATTGACGGTTTAGACAACCCAGAAATTGCCACTCGCTTTGGCGCAGCGTTCGAACAAGCCAAAGGTGAAATCGAATTGATTCAAGCTGCCGCGCCAGTGTTTGATCGTGCGGCCTTTTTGGCAGGTAAGCAAACGCCGGTTTTCTTTGGCTCGGCGATCAACAATTTCGGCGTACAAGAGGTTCTTGATGCCCTGGTTGATCAGGCGCCACCACCTGGTTCGCGTCAGGCTCTAGAGCGCGTGATCCACCCCGAAGAACCGAAGTTCACAGGTGTCGTGTTTAAAGTGCAGGCCAATATGGATCCCGCACACCGAGATCGCGTCGCCTTCGTGCGCGTAAGTTCGGGTCGCTTTGAGCGCGGGATGCGTCTGAAGGTGTCGCGTAACAACAAAGAAATTCGTCCTAACAACGTGGTATCTTTTTTATCCCAACGTCGTGAACTCGTTGACGAAGCCTACGCCGGCGATGTGATTGGTATCCCCAACCATGGCATCCTTCATCTTGGCGATGTGCTAACCGAAGGTGAAGCACTGCATTTCACGGGCCTGCCTTTCTTTGCACCTGAACTCTTTCAAGCTGTGGAAACGAAAGATCCGTTGCGAACAAAGCAACTACGTACCGGCCTCTTGCAATTAGGCGAGGAAGGCGCAATTCAGGTATTTCGTCCCATGGCGGCTGGTGGCGCACTGCTCCTTGGCGCAGTGGGCCAACTACAGTTTGAAGTGGTCGCCCATCGCCTGCAGGCCGAATATGGGGCGGAGGCCAGGCTAATGCCTTCTCGCTACAACATGGCGCGCTGGATCACGGCGCAAGACCCTAAAGAATTGCGTAAATTCATAGATGCTAACGCTGGCCATATCGCCTATGATGTTGTCGAAGCACCGGCCTTTCTTGTTTCCTCTATCGCACAATTGCGGGTTGCCGAAGAGCGCTATCCGGCGATTCGTTTTCATGCAATGCGTGAGCACGGCGGCCAAGTGTTCGCAGACAAGGTTTAACGTTTCAGCCTCCAAAGATCACTTATGTCCTGGCGCATCCTTTTCCTGCTTTTGCTTGTTGCTGGCATTGCTGCCTGGCAGGGCGGAATACAGCTAGGGACTTGGCTGGTCGGGCAAGCCCCTCTTTCCGTCACGTCGGCGTCCACCTCCGATGCTGCTGCGGTGCTTGACGCCGACGGCAAACCCCGTGCGCCACAGCCACCTCAACCGCGGATTGACGGTACGCTGGGCGTGCCACGCGAAATGGCTCCCATCGAGTGGACCATTGAAGCCGTAATTGCCTCGTACGAAGATGCCAACTCCAGTGGCAAGAACTCCGACGAAGATGGCGATGACGACGACGATGAAAAAAGTTCAGAGCGTCGCGATTATGAAGCGAGTGCTGCTGGACGTGGTTTACCGACAGGACCAAGAGATGTGGCAACAATAGACCTGGGCTTACCTGGTGTTGGTCCCAACGCTAAACCGCAACCTGCTTCACCAACGAATACGGGCACTATTGCTGCGCCGCTTGGCGGCGCTTGGCAACAAGCACTTAAAAAAGATTTGGAACAGTGCGCGAAACAAGGCTTTTTTCAACGCCCAAGCTGCATCCAAAACGCGCGGAACAAACACTGTGTGCCCAACAATGCTTGGGGCAAAGTAGCAGACTGCCCCGCGCCGAGCTCTGATTCACCAATCGGCGGTTAAGCACAATCTCTACCTTAGTCAGCGTATCAGCCCGCACCCGCTTGCGATTTACGCAGAGGTGCCGTTGGAATGCGTAGCAATTCGCGATACTTGGCAACGGTGCGTCGCGCAATCGTAATACCATCTTGATCCAGTAGTTTTACAAGCTGACTGTCCGACAAAGGCCGGCTGCGATCCTCCTGGTTAATCAACACCTGTATGCGTGTTTGTACCGCAGTCGATGAAGTTGCCTCTGCGCCTTCTGTTGCAAGTCCTGTGCTGAAGAAACGTTTTAATTCCACTGTCCCAAAAGGTGTCACCATAAACTTTTGCGTCGTTGCACGCGAGATGGTCGACTCATGCATCCCTAACTCGCCCGCCACATCTTTAAGCGTAAGGGGTCTTACGGCAGCCCAGCCCTTCAAAAAGAAACCCTGCTGGTGATGAACAATCACCTCTGATACGCGCAGAATAGTTTCAAAGCGTTGCGCCACATTTCGTATCATCCAGCGCGCCTCTTGCAGCTGCCCGTGCAGTGCGCTATTTGCTCCGCCGCGCGGGCTTCCTAGTGCTTCCGCATAGAGGGCATTCACGCGCAACTTCGGCATGATGGACTCATTTAACGATGCCACCCAACCCTTTCTGGTCTTACGCACAATCACGTCTGGCACTGCAAAATCGGCTGCCGGCTTATTCCATGCACTTCCCGGCCTGGGGTTCAACCTTAGGATCACAGCATGAACGCTGCGCAGCTCTTCGAGCTCACAGGCAAGCAGTTCTCTTAGCTTAGCCATGTTCCCTGTTGCAAGCACAGCGAGATGCCGCTGACACAGGGCGCGAGTAAGCTCTCGTATCCGCGCCTCTGACAATTCTGGAAACCTATCTGGCTCAGCAAATTGCACTTGTAGCGTCAAACACTCTGCGAGGTCTCGCGCACCAACACCAGGCGGATCAAACGATTGCAACATTCGCAACGGCGCGTTGAAGTCCTCGGCCTCAAGCCCTAGCTCAGGCTTCATCCAGCTCACGATTTCATCAAGCGGAGAGGCAAGAAGTCCATCTTCGTTGAGCTCCTCGATTAATAGCTCAACTAAGGCTGCGTCCCTCGCGCCGAGCCGTGTGGTCCCCAACTGGCTTAAAAGATGTTCGCGCAAATTACTTTCACGCGCAGGCTCAGGCCGCTCCGGAAAGTCATCATCCCGCGAACCGCGGGGCTCGGACGAAAACTCGATACGGTCTCGCTCCAAGCTGCGACTATCGTCATATCTCTCGTCTGATGCAAAATCAGCCTCAGCTTGCGCCTGTTCCTTGGCGTCCCCCTCATATATCGGTCCGTCCCCAGGATGGGCAATTGCGGCCGCCGCTGGAGTTTGCAGCCCCTCGCCTTCTTGCTCAAGCAAGGGGTTTTCCGCTAAAGCACGGGCAATTTCAGCCTCCAAATCGAGCGCCGACAGCTGCAACAGTTTGATGGACTGTTGCAGTGCGGGGGTCAATGTCAGGCTTTGGCCAAGACGAAGCTCGAGAAAATTGCGGCTCATAGGTACAATATTTTGCATGATGATCACACAAAACACCGCCGACCTGCGAAAAGATGCCTATTTACTTGGCAATACCTTGCTGCGCCTAGCGCTGCCTAGACTATTAATACGGGTCACGGTGGTGCTCACCATTTTGGCCGTTTTGCTCTATTGCGTGCAAACTATTTTGGCGCGCGGCAAGAGCTGGCTGGAATTTAGCTTCAACGTAACCGGGCTAGCCGAGGTGTTAGGTAAGACCGTCGTAGATTTTGTCATGCAATACCAAAAATATTTTTGGTGGGCCATTGTCGTGATTCTTGCCTTAATTGCCTTGAGCCTCATCTCAAGCTGGCTTAAAGGGAGTCTGCGGCGTGGTCGCGCGGCGCTCGTGCCGCTCTCAGAAACCAGAAAGCTTTGTGCCGGACTAAGCGTCGAGGCGCTTGAGGTCTTGAGCTGGGTCTGGAAAGATCAATCTGCACCCCTTACTGTAGGAAATTTACAAACCACCCTCGCACAAGTGCGAAGTGGCCGTGTGCGCAAGATCGCATTGGCCCGCGAGCAAAAGGCTGCGCTGGAGCAAGCGCTGCAAGGTCAAAAAGCACCGCCAAGCCCTGAGACTCCGAAAAACATCGACGGTCCGCGCGAACCCACTCTGTTGGCTTAATCACACATCGGCCTTTCACAAGCAGGCCCCATTTTGGGGTCTCGACACCTCCTAGCTTGCGCTTAGCCTCATTTTGTGTTCGACTAATGGTTATGAACGCTACGATTGCGGGCCATGCCCGTCCCCTCGCAAACTACAGTGCCTCTTTAGGCCTGCGTTCGCTCGTGCGTGGCGATTTCGTTGTAACGGCCGGTCTACTAGCGCTACTACTAGCGATCGGTTGCCGGGCCTAGGGCCCCGTGGCAGTCCGGCAACCACCCGCCACCTCGCAGTACCCCCACCCTATTTAATACATTCCGGTAACGGACCGTTGGCCTAAAGAGGACCATCATGCTGTCGAATCCAGCCACCAAGTACATCCCGTTCAAGCCTTTTGAGCGCGACTTTTCTGAGCGCACTTGGCCGACCAAGCGAATCACGCATCCCCCCATCTGGATGAGCACCGATTTGCGGGACGGAAACCAGTCGCTGATTGAGCCCATGAGCGTAGAACGTAAGCTGCGTTTTTTCGATATGTTGCTCAAAATTGGCTTTAAAGAAATTGAGGTTGGTTTTCCCTCAGCCTCACAAACCGACTTTGATTTTGTTCGCAAGCTTGTCGACGACAACCTCATTCCTGACGATGTCACGATTATCGCTTTGACACAAGCGCGTCCAGAACTGATCGAGCGCACCGTCGAGTCTGCCGCAGGCGCCAAGCGCGCAATGATTCACTTGTACAACGCGTGCGCGCCAGGCTTTCGCCGCATCGTGTTCAACATGAATCGCGAACAGGTCAAACAAGTTGCCGTAGAAGGCACGCAATGTGTCATGGACAACATGGCAAAGTATCCACAAACAGAGTGGCTCTACGAATATTCCCCAGAAGTCTTCAGCACCACTGAGCCTGACTTTGCTCTCGAGGTTTGTAATGCTGTCACTGAGGTCTGGAAACCAACACCCCAGCGCAAAATTATTTATAACTTGCCTGCAACAATTGAGGCGACAACGCCCAACATGTATGCCGATCAAATCGAATACATGCACAACAATCTGAATAAACGTGACAGTATTGTCATCAGCTTGCACCCACACAACGACCGAGGCACTGCAGTTGCTGCAACTGAACTTGGTTTGATGGCAGGAGCAGATCGCGTGGAAGGCTGCTTGTTTGGTAATGGCGAACGTACCGGTAACGTTGACATCGTCACCCTTGCCTTGAACCTTTACACCCAAGGCATTCATCCGGGCCTAGACTTTTCGGATATCGATGAAGTCCGTCGCTGCGTTGAGTTTTGCAATCAGTTACCCGTTCATCCTCGTCACCCGTACGCTGGGGACTTGGTCTTCACTGCGTTTTCAGGCTCCCATCAGGATGCCATTAAAAAAGGCTTCGCTGTACAGCAAGCCGATGCAATCTGGGAAGTTCCTTACTTGCCAATCGATCCTGCCGATCTTGGTCGTAGCTACGACGCCGTGATTCGCGTCAATAGCCAATCCGGTAAAGGTGGCGTGTCCTACTTGCTTGAGCAAGAGCATGGGCTCGCCTTGCCACGTCGTTTGCAAATTGAATTCAGTCGCGCTATTCAGCGCGTAACAGATGAAACCGGTCGTGAAGTGACTGCGGCTGATGTCTACAACATCTTTAATTCTGAATACCTGACGCAGACTCAGCCCTGGACACTGATCAAACATCGCATCACCGGCGATCCTTCGGCGGCTGAAGGCCAACACTTCACCATCGAAGTAGAGTTTGATGTAGACGGCAAACGTCGCGCCCTCACAGGCCGGGGTGACGGTGCAATCTCTGCTTTCGTCGATTCCTTGGGCGAGCCAGTCCGAATCATGGATTATCACGAACACGCCATCGGGACCGGGACAGATACACGCGCTGCGTGCTACGTCGAGGTTCGCATCGGTGATGCGCCAACGGGTTTTGGCGTTGGGGTTGACCGCGACATTGTGACGGCGTCGTTTAAAGCAGTATTAAGCGCTCTGAATCGACACATAAAGGGCTAAGCTACCATTGCCCGAAGAGCACGCCCGCCCGTTTGTGTGCGTGCGTTGCACGCACCACATCTTCGTCAGACATGGTGACACGTCTCTTGCGGCGCGCCATCCAATCGAAAAGCTGACTTCTGAGTTGTTCTCGCGTCGCTACATGTCCTGGATCGCGACCTAGATCCTGCAGTTCTTGTGGATCTGTTTCTAAATCAAATAATTGCTCTGGTTCGTCGAGCCAATACACGTAGCGCCAACGATCCGTTCGCATGGAATACGCCCGCGACTGTTGTGGCGTTTTGTTTAGCAACAAGCGCGCTTGTCTGAAGCTGTAGTCCAACTCTGAAAACGCGGCCTCTCGCCACACAGGAGTCTCACCACGCAGCAAAGGCAACAAACTCATTCCTTCGATACGCTGTGAAGCACCTTCTATGCCCAGTGCGTCTAAGAATGTTGGCACGAAGTCGACGGCCTCTACCATTCTGGTATCAACGGTCCCCCGCGTGGCGTCCGCCCGGGCATCAGGATCCATTACAAGGCAGGGAACGCGTTGTATCGCGTCGTAAAACAACTCCTTTTCACCTAGCCAATGGTCGCCTAAAAAATCTCCATGGTCCGACGTAAATACGATCATCGTATTTTTCATTAGACCTGCGCCTTCCATGTAATCGAATAGTCTGCCGAGGTGATCATCGAGCTGATGAATCAAGCCCTGATACGCTGGCCGAACAGTGCGGATACATTCATCGCGACTAAAGTTTTGGCCTTCTTCATGCTGCCGATATGCCGCCACAACTGGGTGTGCATCGATCTTTTCCTGCTCACTGCGCACAACAGGTAAGCATTGATCCGCGTTGTACCTGTTGTGATACGGCGCAGGCGCCATATAGGGCCAATGCGGCTTGACGTAGCTCAGGTGTAACACCCAGGGCATGTCGCCCTTGTTGCGCATGAAGGACAGCGCCTGATCGGTCATGTAGGCTGTTTCAGAGTGCGGCTCAGCGACTCGTGCTGGCAGATAAACATTGCGCATGTTCCAGCCACTCACCACCTCTCCCTTGGCATCGATGCCTGCGATCACGTAGTCGGTCCAAGGATCATCAGATACGTATCCGTGTTGCCTTAAGTACGCGGGGTAACCACTTTCTTGCCCCGGCGGATGATGGCCGTCATAACGATCAATTTCTTTAAAGCCTCCACGTTTAAGCAGGTAGCCCAGCTCAGATTGCCCATCAATACCTAAGCGCTGCAAGCCCACCACATCTGGGATCACATGGGTCTTTCCAGCCAACACAAGGTCTCGTTTTGCGCGTTCTAAGTATTCCCCTAAAGTGACTTCACCGATCGCGAGCGGTACGCGATTCCACGTCGTTCCGTGGCTTGAAGGATAACGCCCCGTGTAATAGCTCATGCGCGACGGTCCGCACACACCAGAGTTCACGAAGGCTCGACTAAACCGTACGCCGCGCTTAGCGAGTGCATCAAGGTTCGCCGTTTTTAAATAGGGGTGACCTTCACAGCCAAGATGATCCGCACGAAACTGATCGGCCATGATGAAAAGAATATTCTGCACTTCGGACATGGCTGACCTCTGTCGCGTTACTGTCTTTGCAGCGCTTCGATCTCCTCAGGCTCAAAGCCTGCGGCCATCCGCGCTTGCACATTGAAGGGCCCTTTGAGCTTCGGGGCACGATAGGTTAAAGCTAGCTCAGCGTAATGCGCAACTGGATCAACGCCCCGCTGCGTACACAGCCACCGATACCAATAGTTTCCAATCGCAACATGGCCAATTTCTTCGCGCAAAATCAGGTCAACAATTTCAGCGCCTCGGCGGTCACCGCCACTTGCGAGCTTGTGTCTGACCGCGGGCGATGCATCGAGTCCGCGTGCCTCAAGCGTGCGCGGCACGAGCGCCAGACGTGCCAGTACGTCTTCTTGAGTCCGTTCTGCCATTTCCCACAGCCCATCATGAGCAGGGAAGTCGCCATAGCAATAGCCTAAGCCGGCCAAATGCTCCGCCAACAATTGATAATGCTGCGCCTCTTCACGTGCAACACCAAGCCAGTCGCGGTAGAACTTTTCAGGCATGCCAGAAAATCGCCACACAACATCCAAAGCGAGGTTAATCGCGTTGAACTCGATATGGGCCAAGGCGTGGATCAGCACGGCGCGACCCTCCAGCGTATGCACGCTGCGCGACAATAATCCTGCCGGCGGAACAAAGTTCAGGGCAGGGCGTCCGGGGATGTACGTAGCTGGCCCGCTATCGACCCTGAGGTCGACCTCAGGGTCGATAGGTACGGTAGCGTCAGCTCGTGCAATCCACGCTGCTTTGGCGTCCCAAGACTTTTCTTGTAGCGCAGCGAGCGCAATTTGTCTGATTTCGTTCACGATTGATGGCTCTGTGATTCTTTGCGCTTGGTAATATTGTGATTATGTCTGATCTACTCTCATCCGCAAACAGCCTTCTACCCACACGCATTCCCCGGGCAGCACTATTGCCGGGCTTGCTTGGGCTCACTCCCTTTTGGGCTTTGGCGTTATCAACGGTCGCCGGAGCCGGGATAGATCCGCTGCTCGCAGTAACCGCACTGATCATGTACGGCGCGATCATCTTAAGCTTTGTCGGTGCGTTATGGTGGGGGTTAGCCATTCACGCTCCAGCAAATGCTCCCCGCAACACACTTTTTGTCTGGAGCGTCATTCCAGCGCTGATTGGTTGGTTCGCAACCCTTGCGCTGCCCGACGTTGGATTGAGAATGCTGATGGCCGGTTTGGCACTGCAGTGGGTGCTAGACGGGATGCTGATGCGCAAAGTGCCAGAGCTGATTCCCGGCTGGATGTTTCGCTTGCGCACCATGCTCACGTTCGGTGCGCTTGGCGCCTTGGGCTTGGCATGGTGGCAACTCGTTTAAGCTTTTTTCTTGGCCTTCCTGGTCTTTTTTTCTGGGATACCTAACATCGTTCCACGGCAACTTGCTGCGCCACAGCGGCATTCGTACTGCAGCTTCAGCTTTTTGGTGAGCTTCTCATCGTCAATGATCAAGCCATAATCGTAGTTCAGCTCTTCACCGCGCTTGATGTCTCGCTTAGCCACGATGTGTACGCGCTTGCCGCCCTTGCCCTCGCTGCTTTCACAATTTGGCTCACAAGCGTGATTAATCCACCGCGCGTCATTGCCATCATCGTCGCCATCGATGATTTTGCCTGAGCTTAAAGAAAAGAAAAACGTATGAAATGGGTCATCTGGGTTGGTTGGATGCCTACGATCGGCTTCCTTGCTGCTGATGGTTTTGCCACCATACTCAATGATCCGCGTGCCTTCTGGGATGTTGCGCGCTGCAAATACACCGTTGCCGTGCACCTTGGAAAGTCGAACAATATGCCAAGGTTTCTCTGCTGTTGTCATGGGTGACGCTTCTTAAGATCAGGTGTTTTTCACACCAAAACAATGTTGAGGCTCAGGGAAAGCTCCGCTGCGCACATCTTCGGCATATTGCTCAACCGCCTTGCGCATCATTGTATCGAGATCGGCATACCGTTTGACAAATTTCGGCATGCGCTCGCCACTTAAGCCCAGAATATCTTCTGTTACCAAAATTTGGCCATCGCACGCGGGCGAAGCGCCGATGCCAATCGTCGGAATGGAAACTTGCGCAGTGATCTCTGCAGCTAACGCTTCCTGCACACCCTCAAGCACGACACCAAAGGCACCAGCTTGTTGAACCGCCTGTGCATCCGCAAGA
>Ga0315906_10002188_pt1 | contig 27868 bp, 24 predicted proteins | sample LakEriMetagenome_4_FD_203526 | JGI IMG/M metagenome (GOLD analysis project Ga0315906, IMG submission 203526) | Freshwater fungal communities from buoy surface, Lake Erie, Ohio, United States - Buoy 2 MA122 | ecosystem: Environmental > Aquatic > Freshwater > Lake > Lake biofilm | place: USA...
CCTCAGTTAAATCAGGGTAGAAATCTTCATACACTCGAACAAGTAAATCAACGTCAGATAATTGATTGTAGTCGTCGCCACTCCCCCGAAGACGAATCAAAGCTTTCTTAGTTTCCTCCCTCAATACAAAGTTGCCATCTTTGATAGACATATGTCTGACTGATTTTCTAGGAATTTATCTCACCGAAACGGAGAAAAAAGCGAAGCGAATTCTTGATTTCATAACTGAAGTAGCTCGTCTTGGTGTCCTAGGAGTGCCGCTTTGGTTCTGAAAATTTAGGCGTCTTAAGAGAGAAAGCCTAGCCTTGCGCAGACAAGTCCGGTTTTGGCCTCTTACGCGTTGCATAGTAAGCCTCACCAGTAAAAAGTAATAACTTGATGCAAGTAGGAGTACGCAATTCTCTTCTTCTCTTTCCGAGAGAATCTACCGCACACTACCTTTCTTTACCCTCCGATTTTCCGCACCATAGGCACGTACCCATTCCCCGGACCATTTCGTGCCCGTCTTCACAGAACACGATAGTTCCCGCCGGGGTTGATCCCGCCATGATGGGGGGTGAAGCCGATGGGGTTGATACTTCGAGTGGCGGAACGGTCTTGACAGGCGGACCTACCGGCGATGGTGGTGGCGGTACCGACGCTGATGTCCGTAGCGGTAAACCCAGAGCAGACCCCATGCGCGACCAGGAGATTCTCGATAAACAATGAGCATTATAGTTCTCATCACAAAAATCTAATTGGTAGATAGAGCCAAATCCGAACTCTGCGTGCACCGCCGCTTCAAATTCGACTTTACACTCAACCGCAGAGAGTTTCGTCGCCTTAATCGGCCACCACGATTTGGTCTCCCGCCATCGCTCTACACCTTCTCGCGATAGAAACTTCTGATCGTTACGCTGAATACTGAACTGACGAATTTTATCTATATCCACTCCATTAGATTTGAAGCGCTGGACATAGGCCTGCCCATCGATTTCGGGTTCGCCTTCTGGCTCTAAGTAAATCATCGGTTTCCTTTCGAAAGTCGCTGATTAATTATTTCAAGCTTACTAATAATCAACCCTAGACGACTATTTAATTGGAGATCCGTCTTTGTACTCAATCCGACTTCGCAAACTGCATTTTCGATTATCGAATCTTTAAGGTTATCCATCCATTCTTGATAAATTTGATGACCGATCGGCGTCTCAGTCTCCCCAATCGTTAATGTTTCCGAGACAGGATCATCGCTAGGAGAAACAATTTTCCTCTCCACTCCGCCGGAAACATCGAGATCGAATTTATGGCCATCCGTTAGCCTCCCGCCTCGAGCAATAAACTCATTGAAAACGGCAGTAATCTCCGCCGCTCGCACCCGGTCTTGCTTATCCTCCTCCGTAAACTGATAGTTGTTTCTAATGCAATAGTAAATTACTTTCCGCAACTCCCGATCAGCTGCGAGCTTAAATTCATCTAGTAGTGCTGACACCAACTGCTTACCCTGATCGTCGGTTCGAAGCCGTAGGTACTTGCAAACCGGACTCGACTTACCATCACCGTATAACTTTTCCCAACACTCTTTCCGCCACATTGAGAGCAAATCATCGACGAATTGCGCCTCAAGCTCAGAATCCGCTGCGGTCGAATGAATTCCACTCGCGCCTTTAATCCGCTCGCGAAACAAACCACGGCCTCGGCCACGGGCGCCAGTTTCGCGCTCACGTTTTCCCTTCGTCAAGGTGAATACACTGCTTACGGTGCCGCTATCAATCAGTAAAAATCTAATAAATTCACCAAGACGTTCATCATCTGCTAGATTGATAATCGAATCCTCGATACTTTCGTAGAATTTTTCTTTCTTCAATCGCGCCTCATCGTAATTATCCGCACGATGGAACGGCTTGAGCACCCGTAAGGCCGACTGCACCTCTTCAGCAAGAATTTTCTTCAGCTGTTGGGACTTAACGAAAAACTTATCTTTGCCAATGGAGTTTCCCAAGCTCTCAAAAAGACGCCCTCTACCACCGTCATTTAAAGTCCATGCCGCATCCCACGCTTTTTCTGGATCGTCGAAGTGGTCCCCTACTTCAGGTGTTTCTAAAAACTCATTTTTCAACTCCGATATGGTTACTTTCTTATCTTCCCGAATACTCAACTCGCGTTGTTGCTCCGCGGTTTCCTTATTATTTCCGTACTCCAACAGCTGGGATTGGTCAGCATTTGGGTTTCGGAACCAGAAAAGATTTTTAAATTTTGACTTTGGAGTCCACCGTTTAACCCAATCGCTCTTCGGATTCCGATCGGCGAACGGCTCAATGAGAGACGCCTTCAGTCGCTCCCTCCACCGCTCCTGTGAGATGAGTCTTCCCCGATCTGCTGAAAATAATTGGTCGAACTTAGTCAAAATGATGAAAAATGTATTTTGCGTTAACGCCTCTCGCTCCTCAGGCGTTTGTCCATGCGTCGCTATGATCCAATCGTCAATTACTGGTGCTATGCTCGTCGCGTCGACGTTTCCCGGGCCGACGCACAACATAAGTCCGGGAATCTCGAAGTTAGAGATATACCTATCGAAAAGGTATGCGACTTTTCCACGCCTATAGTTCGTTATCATCGCAGGCAAAGTGTCCTGGCCGTCTTTAGAATTTGCCGTCTGCTTTCTTGCTCGCGCACCTGGAAAATCCAAAAAATCTATATTGTTAAATACAGGATCCGATGTATATTTTAATGGCAAAATTAACTCGGCCGTAAGAGCAGCCAAAACCGTGAACTCCACTTCGTGCCTACGCTTTTCTGAATTCCTGACTTTAATTTTTTTGTTACCAGGTGCCTCGCTCAGTTTTTGTAACGCCTTTACATGGAGAATCGAATTGGGAGAGCGCACCCAATCCGCATCGGGCTGCGAATCGTGCTTCCGGTCTGCCAGGGCGGCGATGTCACACATGAGCCAGTCGGCATGATCGAGCTGCTCCAACTGCTCGGACAGCCGCTCAAATAAGCTTGTGAAATCTTTATTATCGGCCCAGAGTAAACTTATGACCTCTACACGGCGGAATCGCTCGAGCCGAGGCAATAATTCGATTGCATTCTCCCAAAATCCGCTTTCTCTAATTGCGTTGCGGTCGGGGTGCTCTCTCTCGAGATTTTTTTTATAATATTGTTCAAGTTTGAAAACTGCAGCTTCGGATATCGGCATCTTCACATTAGCTTGCACTCGCTTTTCAGATAGTTCTTTCAGTTTTTTTGTAATGTTATTTCTTGTAGCAGTGATCTTTTCGTCATCTCGGTCGTCATGTTCGAGATCTAATACGAAAGCGTTCAAAAAAATTGAAATTAAGTCTACCTCACTTAAAATGCGCAGTTTTACTTGTAAGAATTTATCGTCGCCCCGCATCGCTTCCGGCGGGTTCAGCGTCGTGAAGCGGGTAACGAGGCCGGTCGTCTCTGCGCCCCCTTCACCATTTAGCTGCTTGAGAAAGTCCAGTTCAAAGGGGCCAAACTGAGCGGTCAAGGGCTTATTGGCGGTCGTTGCAAGGTAGGAAAGCAAATAAGATTTACCAGCTTGACTAGTACCGTAAACGCCCACACAGGGACGCAACGGTGCAGCGGCCTCAATGTCCGAGCAGGTGTACGCTGCGCGCCGCAATCCCGCCGTGACCCCTGTACTCGACAGCTGAGCTTCTTGCAGCCAATCAATTCCCTCTTTGGTCAATCGCTTCGCTTCGGATGCATCCGTTGCGAGTGATTGTAATTCCTGTTGGTTAATCATATTTTTTTCTGAGCGAATGCCTTGTCTAAGATAAATGAGAGTGTTTCATTTTTGATCGAAAATGCCACTATCCAACCAGTGGTCATCCGATGCCATGGTGATAAAGCATGCCTTTACAGTAGCTGTTGGCAAGTTATTCCCTTCGCTATCGGTGACCTCAATTACCTTCAGCTCTCCCTCGTCTTTGATTCGATTCGCGGCGTCGTCCTCAATCACTCGCTCGTAGGCGAGCCTGGCCTTTATTCGTGTGTTTACACCCTTCGACCTAGCTGTTTCGGATAACCGCAGCTGATAAAACGGTGTCACCTTCCAGCGTTGATGTCCAAACTGTCGAAAACCAATACGGACAACCCCTGCAACCGGAAGCACCGTTTCCTTGCTCTCTGCTCTTGAGACACTAAGGTCCTCGCCATTGAAAAGCTCATCCTCTTTTGAAATTTGAGATGTCGCACTCATGATCCCCAGATACTTGATTGTCGTTTCCGACTCTTGTTGGGGCATGCTAATGCGTATGTTCGCCAAGCCACCATCATTCACCGCTGCCAGTGCCGCCCCTACAACTCCTGTGGTCTTCGGGTCGACAATCTTCCGCTTTCGAGTTTGAAACGGGTACCAATTTCCAATCGCGTATTCACTCATAGGAATGATTCGCGAGGGACTCACTGCAGGAAACTGAAAAAAAAGCGCGCGGACCGATGGCAAGCGGCTCGGACGCCCAGAGATCAACAAGAAGTCGCAGTGTCGTGCTTGTACAACGTCGAATAAATTCATCAAATAAGGTTTTAGTATCGCTCGAATATCTCTATCGACGTCACTTAAACAAACCTCTAGATCCCATTGTATTCCATCTGAAAATATGTATCTCTTAACTTTCTCGTCGGCATCCTCGAGAATTTTTTTAATGCATTCCGGACGAACTTTCTTATGTTGCTTTCCCTCCTCTTGGGCCTCCTCTACAGTGCTTTCTTCAAGCATCCCTAAGATTTCAACTGCGATAGGATGAAGGATTTGTTGGGCGAACTGTCCTCGCAGTTCACGGTCTCTCTGCGACATGCCGGCGAGATTCCGGCCAAGCTTCTCTTCAGCTTTCTCGTTCTTGTTTTTGAGGCTCTGGATCAAATGGTTTTCAATGATTTCTTTAAGTAAGTCGTCGCCGGCAAAATTAAATCCTTCACGGAACTCAAGGGTCGAGTCAACGCTCACAACCCCGGCAGAGCGAGATAGGGTATATTTAGTGATAACAAGATCGGTGGTGCCGCCGCCAATATCGATACTAGCGATGCGCAGTGACTGGTCAGTTGTTCGACCAAACAACCGGACGTATCGGCCGCTGTCGCCGCCATGTTTCTCGATGAGTTCATTATACAAAAACACTAATTGCGTAGCGCTCGCTTCATCCAACTTAAACTCTGTTTTTGGTGCCTGCCTGAAGTCACCCGTTGATCTGTTTATACCGACGGTGGGTTTCCATCCCTGGGTTTGCCAGACTATTTCTATGGCCCACTCAGCCCACTGCTGATATATTTTTCGCTCAGTCGCTGTCATCGCCGGCGGCATCGTCAATATAACGCGACGAACTCTTCTTGGAATATCTTTATTCCCGCGGTTTATTCGATATCGAGGTGAGTTTATCTGGACGATTGCATGCGAGAGAATTTCTGCAATCAAAAACATCATGAACGAGCTTCGAGAGAATTTCGGCTCAAAAAGCGGTAACGAGTCTGAGCTAATTCGATTTTTTAAAACCTTTGGGATTTTTATATCATTGTTTTTTGCAAAGGTCGGGATGCCGTCTTCCTTCAATTTCTGAAAGAACGATCCGATATTCGCGCTTTGCTGTCTTGGTAATGATTGTGGGCGGCCTTGACCATGGAATTCTCTCCTTGCAAACAACCAACTGTATTTTGATTTCTCAAGATCCCAAAGGTATCTCTTGGGGCTAGACAAAGATGTTTGCCCTTCGGAACGCGCTGCTAATCGAGCCGCTTCGTTCCCGATCCGCGCTACGGACGGCCAGATGAAACTCGGTCTCTCTGTTCGTCCGGTATCAAGGGCTCCCTGGAAAGCGTGGGTGGCGAACAACGTTTGCGAGAAACATATTACTGACCGGAACGTTTTTGTATCGTGATCACTGTCTAGACCGTAAATCCTCGTCGGTTTGGATAGGTCGCGGATCTCCAAAACCTCGCTTTGGTCAAGCGCGAGTTCCCCCGTAGGACCGGGAGTTGTAGCGCAAAGCAACCCGATCGTCCGCGCATTTCCAATATCGACAACGAGATCGACATCGATCGGCGTGTCTTGAGGACGGAACGGATTAATTAATTTTACTTTCGGCACATAGGGCTTTAGCGCTTCGAGAAATGCTGCGTAATAAGCGAGGGGTTTGAGTGGATGTTCTTTATCCCGTGTGCTCGTTTTATTAGATGCGTAGTAAACGTGTTGTATCCATTCTTTCACCCAGTCAAGATTAATGAAGGCGTGGTTGTCTTTGAATGTATCTACTAAACCAAAGTCCCGTCCTTCTCTGACGTCGGTCTCCGTCAGTGAGGCGATTCCCGTCGATACAGCCCCTTTATCGACCTCTAAGTGCGTATCGAAGGCCAGTACCAACTTAAACCTTATGGATTTCTCCGACTCGTCGATCAATTCTATATACGCCCGGGCCCAATCGTGCGGACCGTCGCGGTACCGAACGTCCTCCCGAAACGATCCAGCCAACCGAAAAAATGGGAGTGGCACCCATTCATTTGCGAAGCGTTTTAAAGCTTCAGACTTGTTTATCGACTCTACTTGCGGCTCTGAATCTTCATCCTGATTTGAATTGACACTGTTAGGGTCATATAACTTACCGTCAACAACATTGATCCATCTCTCGTTTCCGTCCTCGGTTCCGCTAGCCGCTTTTTGCAATCCAATCAACTTGAATTTACTTGACTCCCCGCGCTCTCGGTGGTCGGAATTCGCTCGCTGTTCATCCCCTGTACGCCCGCTGATGTTTTCGTAGTAAAAACTCGTTTTAACTTTTTTATCAGACGTCCTGTCGGATCTCATAACATCATCAAACTCTGCATCCCAGAACTGAATCGTTCCGCCGGGAATTAGGGTTATTTCAGTTGGATTCATAGCTTTTTTTCTGTGACTGGCTTAATGGTTATTGATTAAAACGATATAGGTATTGAAAATCGGAATTTTCGCAAAAAACCCCAGGGCCCCCTTTGTATGCCGGCTCCTGCGATGGTACACAAGTAATTTTTTTTCTTACGAACCGATCGCTGAAGCTCTGGATGAGCTTACCTTTCTCCCGAACTTCCACCTTGAACGGTACATCGAGACCGGTAATTTCGTAATAGTGAACGATTATTCGGTAATCCCCCGATGGAGGTGGTTTACGCCAAACGATCTGCTCAACGGGCGTATCGGTTTTTGAGTCTCTGTTGCTGTCGACATCCAGCGCCCCGCCTGTCACAGCAGATTCTTTTTTTCGCGCGTCTATCGTTTCACCATTCGGCTCGATCACGCGTAAATCTAAATCCGTGGTGTTATTCCAAACCAGCCTAATGCAGTACTCGCAGTCCTCCTCACCGCCCGCCTCCTCTACCCGTTGCCTGCTGGTTTTCCTTCCGCTTGAGCACTGCTCAATCTTTTCGTCAATTTTTCCGTCGAGCGCGGCGCTCTGCTCGACTAGATCACAACCGCGCACATCACTGCAAGCCCGGAAAATTCCAAAGATCAGCAACAACAAGAGCAGTAACAAAATCAACCACCGCCAAATCGTCCAACCTGTTGATTGCGCCGACGGTTCTAGTGGCGGTAGTGGCGGCGGTAGTGGCGGCGGTAGTGGCGGCGGTAGCGGTGGCGGTGGCGGGTTAGGCGACGGCGGCTCCGCCTTAGGCACTGCGTCATCCGAAAGACCCTGACCAGCGGACGAAGCAAGGGTCGACCGTGTCGGAAAGTTTGGAAACAGTCCATCGAAGATCGCAACAATATCTTTACGGGGCGGCTCTTGACCGGGTTTCAGACAGCCCCACTCAGCGAGCACTAAATTATCACCTACTCGGAAGAGCGCCCGCCTGAGGTCGGGTGTTTCCATCATCTTGGCTAAAACCTGAGCGTGCAGGCTTTCTCCACGCGATCGGGAATTGATCCTCTCAATCAGGGAATCGAGCTGTCCTTTGATCAAAAGAAGATGTTCTTTACATCGCGCCTGCTCCTCGACGCTGAGATCGGCAACGAGTTTGCAATTACCGGGCAAACTGGTACGCCACGCGATGTCTGATTGCCGAACAATTGGCTCTGCAAAAAAATTTCTCAGCAAAGATGTCGAGGGATCGTTTTGAAAAAGCTGTCGTATCTGTGGGAGTAAGTCGACTATTTTTTCCCCATTCAGCGTCTGAGGTTCAATATCGCCAAGACTTGACCTGCAAATTACATTCATAATTTATTCTTGGCTCTTTAGCCATTCAACATAAACCACAGATCTTTCTGCGATCTCTAAAATATTTTCGTCAGAGAGCACTCGGTTTGGGGGGCACATATCGGTCGCTTCGTAATCTACGTCCTGCGAGACTAAAAACGAACGCAGCATCCGCGAAGACAGCGCGTATTTTCTCGGAGTTTCGCCGATTTCATCGCGATAACCGAATGTATTGACCCCAACCACGTTTCCGCATAAGTCAATCAGCGGTCCACCTGAATTTCCCCCACTAATTTCTCCACTATGTTGAATCACCTCCGTCATTTTTTTATCTACGCCCTCGTTTGTCTTTCCGTCCGCATTAAGGAAAACGCCCTCGACGCGCCCATCGGTCGGTATCAACGCTGGCGTCGGCACTTCGTTTTCCTTTATTGTTTGATATGCGAATGTATTGGCTGGATATCCAAACGCCCAAATCTTGTTTGGTATCTTGGTTTCTTTCGCGATCTTCAAGGGCTCGACAGGCTTCGAAGGTGGTTTGCTCACTTGAAGTAACGCAAAATCGGGTCCTCGTCCTATTTCTTCTTCGTCGGTGCACTCCGTTGCAAGGACTCGAACGTTGAGGATTTCACTCAAATACTTGCTGCGTACTGTAATCTCAGCGGTTTCGGGTGCGCCCTCAATCACATGGCAATTTGTTACAATCAGGTCTTTGCTCACAAAAAAACCACTCCCCGAACCCGTTGTCGCCTCTGGGGGCGAGTCCGCAGGCGGAGGCGTGTTTTCTTTTTGCTCCGGAGACGTCGTAGGATTTTCGCGTTCCCTCGGCTCAAGTGAAGGGGAAATCCCGGGGGCAAAATCTTCACACTGCAACCCTAGAACTCTTTCTTTTTCGGCTATCTCTACAGAAATTACAGCCTTCTGCGCCGATGATAATAAGCCGCAAGTTTGCGCAGCCGATGGTTTGATCCAAAAAAGCCAGAAAGAGTAAATCAGGATATTTAAAAAAATTAAGACCGCCAACAACAGACGAAATCGGCTCGGTGTTAACCAATCGCCAACCCGGTTGATGGATGCTTCGGGTGGATTCTGCATATTTTATTGGTTTCTTAGACCGCGCTTCCCATACGAAAGAACGCTGAACTTACTCTAGAGGCCCACAATGAGGTCGAATAGCTCCGTCACTCATAGGAACTCTTCTAACGTCACTGACAACCGCTTTTTTATTCCGAAACCGCAGCCTAAAGAGAAGGAAATTCATAGCCTCTAGATTAAGTTGAGGGTAATACTGTAGTTAGCCCGTTGTCTGTGAGACCACCGGTTAGTTTGGACCCCGCCCAGTACGATAAAGATAAATTCGATCTTTCATCATCCTTGTGATTTATTGAGTGGGCATACCCGCCGGTGGATTTGTCGTCGCCGCTGAATGTCGGGAGGCGGCGGGCTGAGTGGAGCGATCACGCCCGCTACCATCTGGCGAGGCATCGGGGGTCGCCGTTGCCTTCGTGTCGGGGTTTTTCTGCTTAGGCCGGACATTCGAGCCTGGAGCAGTCGTTGGAGTATTTTGACGCGTCTTACCATCTTGCCCGGGCAGCCGTTCACCCTCAGAATTCGTTTGCGAAGGAGCGGTGCTACAGCTTGGGCTGGCGCCCGAATTAGTCGTTGACGGACCGCTTTGCGCCCCCGACGGGCGGGATCCGCCTTCCTCACAAATCGCTGAAACTGTCAGATCCGCTCGCTCCTGAGTTTCATCGGATTGGCCCTCGCCACCGCGACTCCGCGTCGTCTCGGGTGCTGGCTGCTCGGCCATGCGCTCATTTGCTGGCATGCGCTCATCCGCTGGTAAGAGCTTTCGTATTCCGTCTGGCCAGAGGTAGATGATCAGAGAAAATATTGCTACGACCAGAAGAGCGCCCATCATAAAAAAAGCGGAGAGTTTCCGCCTATCGGAGCTCTGGTAATGTTGCAACCGGCGTACCTCAGTTTGTACGGCGCTTATCTCTGTTATCAGCTTTTTCTCTTCATCTTCTTTAGACTTGAGTTGTTTAATATAGTTGTCAATATTTTCGTCGGAGCGTGTTCTCTCTTTAGTGAGCTTTAAAATCAACTTATCTTTATTTTTTATATCCAAGCGTTGTTGACTATCGTATGCCGCAGCATTGAAATTTTGGTATATGTTCCGCTGCGGAATTGTCGAGCGGCTCGCTGGCCGAGAGGCGTTACTGCCGATGAAAATTTTTGCAAATACTTCCGCCGATTCGCCTTGCTGCGCCCAGCGAATAAGTTCGAGCAAACCTTCCGACTCTTCAGCAACAAAGCCCACCTCGCCGCCCGGATACAACCCCCCATCCGATTGAGTTAATACCTGCGCAGCATCTTTTAAGAGCCTATACTCTGGAGGCAGAACGATCGCTGACTTGACATCAATTAGTTTCTTGGCAAACTGATCGTCGACTAGAGCAAGAGCGCGAACTTTATCAACCAGCGTTCTGAGTAAATTAACGATAAGTGCCGGCTCTGCTTTTGAATCAACCAGTGCAACCCCTGCCCCAAAGTATCCGCCGGGTCGACTTCGCCCAATCTCTTTCGCTGGACGATAAAGGCCGATCCACGTCACCTCACCGCCACCCACCCCTGAATTATAACGGGCGACACAAAAACTCTCGCCCCCACAAATCTCCATCTCTGACGACGAACACTCTAACAGGATATCCTCAATGGGCATTTTCTCCCCAATTAGCGGAACGACCTCGAAGCCAGAAGTAGTGCCAAATATTATAGGAATCAACATCCTAAGCCTCTGTGATCAGCTAACCGAGCAATTTTCTTAATATTCGGATAAAGGAATTCTCAGGCGGCTTAGGCGGACCTTCCGAAAGCTCATAACCCGTAACACTTTTGTACAACCAATCGACGAGCTTGGCCGCCGATCTGTGCTCTAAACCGTCCTCGATTTCAGCACGGGCTTCATCCGGCCAAATCCCATCAGGCACCTTAAGTTTTCTAACCTCGGCGGCGCCAGCAATGATTCCGGCGCTGTACGCCATATGATCGTCATCGCCATCCGCACTTCGGTTTACACAAAATTCCGCCCACGCTCTGGGATAACGTTTACGAATAACCGGTTCAAGCTCAGCTCGTGTTGGCGTCAAAAAAGCAGGATTAAGGCGAGCCCCATTCTCTGCAATTACAAGCGTCTGATTCCTCGAAAAATGCATATCCCATTTAGTTAGCACGAAAATGCAGGGATCAAGCTTCCCTGTCGCTTTCTTAAATTCCTCGCCACGTTCTTGCCGATAATTTTGCAGCATAGCGTACATCGCTGCATCACGATCCTCACGCTCTTTTCGTTGCACATCAGTCTCGCATTCTGCGATTCCATCATGGTGTCCAGCGGCAACAAAAATAATGCGGATGGGTTTTTTAAATTTTTCATATAAAATTTTTATTTCATCAACAGTCGTTTTATAATAGGACTTCGCTGTACCTTGATTAAGGTCATAAAATTCCCCGCGACTTTCCATAATGGCGAATTTGACGGGTTCGCCCCCTGTCTCGGGCATTGGCTGAATAGTAATGGGAATGAAAAAAGGCTTGGCGAAGGACGTGCGCTCTGGCATCCTTCCCAAGGAAAATTCAGCGAGCGTGCGCTGATAGATTGCTCGGGCCTCATCGTGTCGCGCAACGCCATCTGCCCCTGAAAACAATGGCTCTTGGTCGAAAGACGTCATGGCCGTACGACGCCCGTCGCTTCTATTCAGATGATAGAGTAGTGAGGCAATCAGTACGGTTTTCCCGGCTCCCGCACCTCCCATGATAATCACGGGATGATAGCCGCGAGCATCGAGGTTTTCGACAAAAACTTCCAGCGCCTCGCGAGGATTACCCGACTGATTCTGTTGGACGCCAGAGGGAGATGGTTGTTCCCCTTTTTTATCGGGCTCTACGCCTGATGGAGACGGCTCCTTGTGTCGTCGCCGCCGCGACTGCCCTCCATCGGTTGAAGGTTCATCAAGCATTGACCTTATCTTCAAAGGGTCTTGGTCAATGTTGGATCTGTTTTCACTCATGTTTATTACATCGCGATATGTGGCAACCTAACGCGGATCACCATCCGTGCTCAAACTCTCTTCACTCATATAGCGAAGAAAGAACTGAACGAGCAACCAATCAAAAAATAATGCAAATAACACAATAACTATAGTCCTCAGATCTTTTGCGCCGCTAAGCAAGTTTGGGATAATTTGCTCGATTCGCCCAATATTTTCTGCCGCGGGATCTCGTAAAGATAGCGGCAGGGACTTGTCACCTAACTCGGCTACTTTATTTTCGTAGAAGCTCCAAGCGCTTCTTAAGCTTCTCAATGTATCGGACTGGGAAGCGAATGCACCTTGTTGGCGCAGGCCATTGAGCTGCTTGGTAATAGAGTCAATCTCCACCAATACGATTTCGGAGGATTTTTTCCGTTCCTGAAGAGAAACAGGCAAAGCTGCGATCAGTTTGTCACTGATTGCGGTGTCGTACTGCACCGCAAGCGCCTCGGCTTCTGGCGCCGTCAGTCGATTTCTCTTCATACTAAAGCGCTGCAAAGTGGGTAGCTTCGCTTGGAGCGCCTTGAAGTGTGTTTCTGTGCCAGCGCCCCAGCCTGGATTTTGTGGATTTTTTAATTCTGAAAGAAAATTACTACGCTCGATCTGTACACTCTGTTGCAAGGCAGCCCACTCAAGCGGTTTATCCTTGGAAAATACATATCGATCTCTTAGGTTCACAAGTGCAACTTCTGTTTTTAAAATCGCCTGATCATAAGTTTCGTGACCATATACCATCTTAAAAAATAGATTCATCGTGCCCAAGGCGCTAATTAATATCAAAACAAAAAAATATAGAGGCCAGATATTCGGTAATTTTCGCCTTTCAGACTCTGGGCGATTGAGTTTTAAAAAACGCTCATGTGCGACGGCCTTAGCCATGATGATGCCGACCACGCCCACAAAACATCCACCAAGATAATTAAGCCCGAGCATCGGCAATACGGGCTCAAACATTTGCCCCCAGCCCACCGTCATGATAATGACGAAGACGGCAACTAGTGCTACCAACGCCCAGAGGACGATTGGGCTCGTTGGGATCGGCGGATCGCCGGATCGACTTGCTGCAGGGCTGCCAACGGGTTCCCTCCCCGAGGGCCGCGAGTTAGGAGCACTATAATTTGCCATCAGCGTCCCCTTTTAGTAAATACTACCCCGGTCTTTAGGACGGCGCAAAGCGCATACCAGCGCTATCATTAGGCATTATGTTGGCTATCTCGCATGGCGTAACAACGTCGCGCGTCAGAGAAGGTTTCTAGGCTAGCCCTATCGACCACGCGGGGTAAAGTTTTTTCTCGAATCGCCGCCACTCCGCACCCCGAGGAATGCGGTTTTTTTCTGACATTGCCCCGGTTTCCGTACGGCCTGCGGTTAGAGCACCGCCAGTCCTGAAGTCCGTTTCCCCTGACGGTTCTGTGCATACTCGTTCGGTGTCAGGTGCCCGAGCGAGCTGTGGGGTCGACGGTCATTTTAATCGATCCGCCACGCTTCGATCTTCTCGATCGCATCTTCGATCTATTCGAACTGCATCACGTTCAGGCACTCATCGCGCAGCCGGCCATTGAACGACTCTATGTGCCCGTTTTCAGTGGGTTTTCCGGGATGGATGAAGTCGAGCTTAACGCTTCGACGATATGTCCATTCTTCAAGCACTTTCGACGTGAACCCCGTGCCGTGATCGATCGTGATCGACACCGGTGTGCCAGTGCGCGCAATCGCTCGGTCCAGGGCCGCGACAACGTCGCGGCCGCCAAACGAAAACCGCGGCTGAAGCAACGGAGTCTGACGACTAAACTGATCGACGATGGTGAACACCCGAAAAGCCCTTCCGCCGAACAACTGGTCATGGACGAAATCCATGCTCCAACGCTCGTGCGTACGCCGCGCCTGAGGAACCGGGCCGCGATGCAGGCTCATGTATTTGCGACGACGCACTCGCATGCGGATTTGCAGCCCTTCGAAGCGATAACAGCGATACACGCGTTCCGGTTCACATTCCAACCCTCTCGTCGCAGCATGACGTGGATACGCTGATAGCCGAAGCGCGGTCTGGCGTGCGCGCTCTCGTGGATGCGAAGTCGCAGTGCCGACTGATCTCTCGCCTGGCTCTTGGCATACCACCCGCCATGGGAAAACCGCCCCAGCTCGATCGCCTTGCGTACGCTCACCGCGTAGCGTTCCCGGATCCACTCGGCCAGCGCGGGTCTGCGCGCAGGCCTCAGAGCTTTTTTCGGACGACCTCTCCCAGGATGTGCTTGTCGAGCGTGAGCTCGGCGACCAGACGCTTGAGCCTCGCGTTCTCATCGCGCAGCTGACGCATCTCCCAGATCTCCGTCATGCCGAGCTTGCCGTACTTCTTTTTCCACAGGTAGAAGCTCGCCTCGCTCACGCCCAGCTGCCGGTACACATCGCCACGGGCGTCCCGCCCTCAGCCTGGCGCAGCGCGTAGGTGATCCGCTCTTCCGTAAACCGCTCGCCCTTCATGCTCCTCGTCTCCTCTGGTGGGAAACCTCAGAGCCAGCTTAGTCCAACTCCAAACTGTCCGGAATTCGGGGACGACGTCAGTAGGTGCGACAGAAGTGTCACAGAGGAAAGTGGCTCTCTGCAGGAGGCGAAAACATGGTTTCATGCGGGGAAAATGGTGGTGGAGTATAGCACTACGCCAAACGCTCATCCCAAACGATAGCGGGTGTGGCAGTAAGCTCTCGGGACACTAGCTAGAAAAGTCAAAGACAGCTTAGATCCACCACCTACTAGATTGTTCGGATTTTTGGCTATCGGGTCACGCCGTAGACCAACAACCCCAGCCATTCATGCAACGTAACCTGCCAGCGTAGCAGGCTATGAGCCATCGAGTATTCAGAAAGCGAAGTTGAATCGCCTGTTCTGAAGTCCACAGGGTATGCCGTGACATTGCATCCAACGGCTTCAAACTCCGCCATCGAGCGCGGCATGTGCCAAGCCGATGTGACGAGCAACCACGGCGACTTGCATCGGTCGCCCAGCAGCTTGGCCACTTGCTGAGCATTTTCACGGGTATTGCGTGACCCGTCTTCCAGCTTGACCTGTGCCATGTTCACGCCCTGCTCTTGGTAGAACGCACGAGCAAGTTCTGATTCGGTCACGCCCGTCGTCAGCAAGCGCCCCTCGCCACCAGAAAAGATCAGTTCCATCTCCGGGTACTGACGCAGCAATCCGACCGGCACGGTCATGCGCTCTGCGGCCTCCCCCAGGGGCACTTGGCCATGCGCGACAAAGCTGTCTGGATGATTGGTCGCACCACCCAGCACGATGATCCCGACATGGCGATTGATCGATTCTGCCGCAGGGATTGGGTAGCGATTTTCCAGCGGACGCAGCAAAGCGTCTGGGACCGCCTGGAATCCAAGCAGGCCAAGAACGACCAAACCCGTCCAAAGCATCACCACAGCCGGTTTGCGCCAACGCTTCAACACCAAGAGTGCAATGGCCCACCAAAGAGCCAACCAGAACATCGGCTGCGTGACGGCGGACAGCAGTTTTGAAAAGAGAAACATCAGTCAGATTTCAGCAACTCAGCCACATTCCACTTGGCTTTCTCCCATCAGTACGCATGAATGGTCATCCCTGCAACTACTGGAGCAACCCAATGGACACTTTTCAATTTAGCCAAAAAATCACCCTGAACGAAAACGAGCTTGCAACTCGCTGGGGGATCAGTCCCAAGACCTTGCAACGCTGGCGCTGCGAAGGGCGCGGCCCCAAATACTTCAAACTGTCGAAACGGGTTTCGTACCCCATAGACGAAATCATGGCCTTCGAGTTTGAGTCCTTACAAGAATCAACCGATGGGGTCACTTGCGATCCGGAACAATTCAACAACCCGAGCTTTTTGACTGCCCGAGAAATTGCCGCCAAGATTGACATCCCGCTTTACCTGCTGACTCACCCCGGCGAGCGCAAAAAGAATGGGATGCCGCACTATCGCGTAGGAAAAACGGTGCGCTTCAAATTGGATGAAATCTTGAGTTGGGCGCGTCAACGCACAACAGAAGTCGAAAGCAAAAAACAGACGCCACCTCGAATCATCCAACTTGGCAATATTCAACCTGGGCTTACGCGAATGATGTGACCGAACTCCCCGCATCAAATACGAACGCCACCCAAAGGTGGCGTTTCTCATTGCAGACTCAGATGTCAAAACATCGCGGTCCGCAGCAACACATCACCTTTCGCACCACTCTCAATGATCTGACGAGCCTTCGCCTCAATGATGTGTCGATTGGCCTCAAAAACACTCTTTTTGTCTGGGTTATGGTCGCCGCCAAAATGATCTTCAAGGGCTTCAGTGCTGATCAGCACCCGCCTTCTTACACCAACAACCTCGACAGGAAATGCAACACCCATGGTGTCTGGGTCGATCGCTGATTGCTTTGGGAAAATAATTTGCATGACCAATCCAATTATGTGAGAAGACCCAACCCTATTCAGACAAAACGCCGCCGATGATTGGCGTCCGTGACTGTGACCATCTCGCCTGGCATAGCGCTCCACACCACAAAAGTCGATAATCTCAATTCAAGTCGAACAACTGGCGAGGTCACCATGAATGAAATCCGACTCGCGTGGAGCATCGTAGGCAGAGAGAACTTGGTCAATGAGCCAATTCAAGGCGGGCTGTGGACGCCTGACAATCCCGAAATCCGCAAAGAGTTGACCATCATCATGGAGTCGGGCAATGAGGCCTATGGTCCCGACACCCATTGGATTGAAGAGCGGGAAGCGTAAGGCCTTCGGTCAAGCAGTTGCGGCGACCTGCAAGCCGATGAGCGTCTTCTGGATTTCGCCCTGCAGCCAAGGCGATACGTTTCTGAACTCGATCCTGGGGAACGAACAATCGCGCAGCGCATTTGCGTGGATGCGCAGCTTGGAAAGCACGGGCTCGGGGTCCGAACCGTAAAGCGCCAGATTCGGCACCTCGAACACCGTCTTGTTGCCGCAAGCCACAAAGAGTGTGCCGGTGTCACGCGGTTTGACGTTTTCTTCGATCATGAACAGCAGGCAATCTTCTGTGCCATGCATCGGGTTCAGGAACGACTTCACACCTTCACTGATGCGTTCAAAAAGTCCTTGCTCAGTCATCGGTAGCTCCTTCCCTCTCAATTTCCCAATCCCAGGCGATCCGCCTCGGCTTCTTGCTCCATGAACACCCAGTCCACGATCTCATCATTAGGGGTGTAACCGGAAACCAGTTGCACGATCACGGCACGAATGACACCCACATCGGTCACGCTCAGCGCCAGCTCCAGCGTGCGCAGCTTGGACTCCAGCTCTGCCCAGTCCATGAAGTCCTCGTGGGCTTTCATGATCCGGAGGTGCGAGGTCGGTTTAGGGTTGTCACCAATCAGCAGCTCCTCGTAGAGTTTCTCACCGGGACGCAGGCCGGTGATCTCGATCTCTATGTCGCCATTCGGGTGCTGATCGTCCCTCACGGTCAGGCCAGACAGCTCGACCATGCGCCGGGCCAAGTCCATGATCTTGACCGACTTACCCATGTCCAGTACGAACACCTCGCCCCCTTTGGCCATGGCACCGGCCTGAATGATCAGTTGGGCCGCTTCGGGGATGGTCATGAAGTAGCGGATGATCTCGGGGTGGGTCAGCGTGATCGGCCCGCCGTCCCGAATTTGCTGGCGGAACTTGGGCACCACAGAGCCTGAGGAACCCAGCACATTGCCAAAACGCACCATACTGAATTTGGTGCCCGGTTTGGTCGCAGCCAGTGCCTGCAAAGCCATTTCAGCCAAGCGCTTGCTGGCTCCCATGATGTTGGTCGGGCGTACGGCTTTGTCGGTGCTGATGAGCACAAAGTCAGCCACGCCGTTTTCTGCGGCGGCCTGCGCGGTACGCAAGGTACCCATCACGTTGTTTTTGATACCCTCTGCCGGGTTGTGCTCCACCAAGGGCACGTGCTTGTAAGCGGCGGCGTGGTAGACCGTGTCCGGGTGCCAAGTCGACATGATCTCGCGCATGCGGTCTTCGTCTTGGGCGGACGCCAACAAAGGGACCAGGATTGTCTTTTTGTCTGCGTGTCGTGCTTCCAGTTCCTGGTGAATGGCGTACAGCGCAAATTCGCTCAGATCCACCAGCAACAACTTTTCGGGGCCAACAGCCAGAATCTGGCGGCACAGTTCGCTGCCAATGGAGCCGCCTGCGCCAGTGACCAAGACCACCTTGTTGAGGTTGTTCTTGGACAGCAGGAGATGATTGGGCATCACCGGTTCACGGCCCAGCAGGTCGTCGATGTCCAAGTCCCGTACATCGCTCAGGCTCACTTTGCCGGTAGCAATGTCGCTCAAGCCCGGCAAGGTGCGCACGGCGATCTTATGGGATTTGAGTGCATCCAGAATCTCGTTGCGTCGCTTGGGCGAAACGGAAGGCAAGGCCAACAGCACATCGGTGATCGGGGCCTCGGCCAAGATTTCTGCCAAATCGGCTGGGTTGTGGATGGGCAAGCCATTGAGCACATGGCCATGCAGGCGATCGTCATCGTCCAAATAACCCACCACGCGCATTTCGGGGCTGTTGGCCATGGCCGATGCCAATTGCCGACCGGCACTGCCAGCGCCATAAATCAAGGCCTGGGGCATGGCGGCTTTGCGCAAATGCTGGTGGTACAGCCCCCCCAGCCAAACACGGGCGGCGGCGCGCGACGCTCCCACGAACACCAGCAACAGCAAGGGCTGGATCAAGCCAATGGTACGAGGCACATCTTGCACGCCATAGAACGTGAAAATGCCTGCAAACACCAGCCCATAGAGCAGCATGGCTCGCCCCACTGCCACCATGGCAGGGAGGCCGCTGTACCGGAAGATTGCCCGGTAGAGCCCAGAAGTGATGAAGATAGGCAACGCCAATATCACTGATGCCAAGGCAGGCCAAACAGATGCGCCGGACAGCGGCACAAACGTCCCAAGACGCAGGTAAAACGCCAGCCACACGGTCAAAACGCACAGACCCGCATCAAGCGCCAGCACAAACCCTCGTTTGACGGGACGAGGAATGGCCAACACGGGCACAGCAAGGCGACGAAGAGCACGCATCATGATTTCACCCATGATGTGAAACCCGCTGAGTCCTGAGTCCTGAGTCCTGAGTCCTGAGTCCTGAGTCAAATTATTTCTCATTCTTGACTTTATCGATTTGGGCAAGATGTGTCCGTAGAGTTCCCGGCGGAGGATGGGTCGCGGGATTCCGACGTACCTGCCCCGAGGTGGCGTGCCACCACTATCAAGGGTGCGTACGCCAGCGCCAACCCCACCAATCCACTCAGCGTCCCATGCACGACCAGCCAGGCTACTGGGAACAGCCAGAAAACGATGGTAGCGCCGAAGGCAAACATCACCGTCCGGTGGCCAACCCGGAGGGCGAGGTGCTGATAGGCATGGCTACGGTGCGCTTGTGTTACCCGCTGCCCGCGTACGAGACGGCGGAAAATGGTGGTGGTCGCATCGACCATGAAGGTGCCTTGCAGAATCATCCAGGCCCAGAACAGTGCCGGAGCCTCCAACGCATACGTCAAGGTCATGCTGCCGATCAACAGGCCCAGGAAGCCACTGCCCACATCACCCATGAAGATACGCGCGGGTGGCCAGTTCCATGCAAGGAAGCCCGCGCAACAGCAGGCAACCAACACCGGCCCCAGCCAAGCCGTGCCCCCGAGGTGAATGCCCTGGAGGACAGCCCCCCCCGCGCTAACCAAAATGGCCTGCAAGGCGGCGATGCCGTCGGTGCCGTCCATGAAATTGAACAGGTTGGTGGCCCACACCAGGTACAGCAGCGCCAGAGCGACCCCGACCGCGCCCGCGCCGAGGTTTACGCCGAGGACCTCCACCATCGGCAGGCCGGGCAGCCGGTACAGGATCCACGCGCCCGCCATCACGTGCACCGCCGCGCGTGGCCAGGCGGGCAGTTGCCACCGGTCGTCCACAAAGCCAATCGCGGCGACCGCGAGCGCTGCCGGCATGATGTCGACCGCGAGCCGGGCCGAGGCCGGGTCCGCGCCGGCGAGCCAGGGGATGGCGGCGGCCAGGCTCACGACTATGGCCAGCCCGCCGCCGCGGGGCGTGGGCTGCTGGTGCGAGCTGCGCGCGTTGGGCACGTCAATCAAATTGGCGCGGCGCGCCACCGTGCGTACCAGAGCAGTGAGCACCCAGGCGAAAGCAAAGGACAGGAATAGGGGCAACCAAGGATTCATGAGCATTCGAGCGAGGTGGCCTCGGGGGGGGGGGCGCGTCCGCGGTGGGCCGCTGCAGTCCGGGCCAGGCCTTGCGAAAGGGTGACCGGCGGCTGCCAGCCAGTGCATTGATGGAAAGCTCGGCTGTCCACGCGCAGTTCACCGGACAGCTTGACAAAGGTATCGCTGCGACCGGCAAGCATAGTCAGCGCCTGGAGCAGGACGGGGGGCACAGCCCACTGCGGCACGTGCGCTCGGCCCATGCCGTCCGCCAACAGGCGAACCAGGTTGGCAAGGTCGATGTCTTCGCCGTCTGACAGCACGAACCGCCGGCCCGCGCAGGCCGGGTGCAGGGCAGCCATCTCCAGTGCGCTGCACAGGTTCTCAATGCCGATGTAACTGCGGCACGCCCGCAACGCACCGAAAGGCAGCACCGGCAGGCGGCGCACCAACCCGAGCAGCGCCCGAAAATTGCCCGGACAGCCTGGCCCATAGACAAGGGGGGGGCGCACGACGACCCACTCCAACCCGGTACTCATCAGACGTTCGGTTATGGCGCGCTCGGCCTTCCATTTGGTGCGTGCATAGGGTTCCTGCGGCGAGGGCTCGTCGTTCTCTGTGAAAGGTCGGCCATGCGTCGCCTGGCCGTTCACACCGATCGAACTCACCAGCACAAAGCGCCGACAACCCGCCTGCAGAGCAGCCTCAGCGCAGACCAAGGCCGCATCAACATTCGCCCGCTCGAAGGCCGCCAGCGCCTCTTGCGGCTGCTCGGCACCTTGCACATGCGCCCGCGCGGCCAAATGGATCACCGCCTGCGTTCCCTGAAAAGCATTCGTCAACGCCGCCACGTCGGCGTAGTCGGCCACGGGTCGAGCCTGCGCACCCGCGGGCAGCGGCCCGGTCGAGCCACGGGAGACCGTCACAACGCCGCGTCCTTGCGCCGCAAGCCAGGGCACGAGATGCCGCCCCACAAAACCCGAGCTGCCAGTGACAGCAAATGTAGGGACAGTGGATCGCAAGATGAGATTGTCAGGCCGCATCAATACCGCCCGTACTTCAGCAGTCCGCGGACCGCATAGTTCGTGAAATACCAGCAGGCGGCTGGCACGCTGAGCTGCTCAAGGTCGCGATAAGCACGCCAGACCTTGGCCGCTGAATTGCGCTTGTTGCGCGAGACCGACTGCCCCATTACACGGTAACGCATCAAGTCTTCGTCGAGTCCATATGCTGTGCGGCCGGGCTTGAGCAACTGCAGCCAACAGTCGAAATCGTCGTAATATGTTTTGCGCATGCGAACCTCGCCGACGATGCGCCGGTCCAGCAACACAGTGGACGTGGCGATTGCTGTGTTAGCCAGCAGCTGCCGGTAGCTCAGTGTCCGTGGCACGCCGATGTAGCGCCCCTCCTCGCCCCCATCAGCAGGAATGCGCCGAAACCCCGTGAACACCAACGGCGCCTGGTGAGCCTCTGCAAAGGCGATAGAGCGCTCTAGCTTCTGGGGCAACCAAAGGTCGTCGCTATCCAGAAAGGCTATCCACCGTCCCTGCGCACGTTCCAGCCCCGCGTTGCGAGCCATGGCTGGGCCGCTGTTCTTCGGCTGTTCGATAAGGCACACGCGCGGATCGATCGTCGTCCACTCACGCAGAACCTCCCGCGTGTTGTCCGGCGAGCAGTCCTCAACAATAAGTATCTCCCAGTGGGGGTAGGTCTGGTCGAGAACCGATCGGATGGTTTCCCCGACCACACTGGCGCACCTGTAGGCAGGGGTGATGATGGAGACGAGGTCTCGGGTCATGGCAGGAATGTGTTTTCGAACGAACGGCTAGTCACGCGGCACGAAAAATTTCGTACCCAAATTGTGAAGGACGCAGTGTTTCTCATGTGGTAGCGACGATCATTGAACGAGTGAAGATTTCCACGTTCTGTGGGTCGTTGACATAGAGCTCTCCCGGATGGGTGTGTCGCCACACGCTGCCGAAATACTCACGTACCGTGGCTGGGGCGATTGGTGCGTGCGCTGGCGAAAGAAGCTGCGATAGGCGCGAAGCCAAGTCTTGCAGGCGGTCGAGCGGCGTGGCAAAGGGGGCGCCGCGGTAGAACGCATCACCCAACACCATCACCGGTTTGCCAACCAAGCCAGCCTCTGCGCCACTCTTGGAGTTCACTGAGACCACGGCGTCGGCGCCACCCAACACCTTGTAGTTGTTGGTCGAGGGTGGCAGAAGCACCAGGTTGTCGTAACGGTCGAGTAGCTCAATGAGGCGCTCGGCGCTCATGGCGCCTACCATAGCCGGGTGTTCCTTGATCACCACTTTATGCGTAGCAGGCACGCAGCGGCAGAGGTAGTCGATGAGGGCAAATTGCTCGAGCATCTGCGGCGAGCGTAGCGTGAGTGCCATGTCACCCGGTACGTGCAGCGGGTAGTAGACGTAGCGGCCGCAGCGTTCGAGCTGCGTGTAGCGGTTGCGCAGCCTATGGCTGTTGAGCAGCATACGCGAGTGAGTGCGCACGTGGTGGCCAATGTGACCGAACTCCTGATTCTTGCCGTGAACATGCTTGTCGACGAGTTTCTGTATCAGACGGCTGGCGTTGCGCCAGTTGACGATCTTCTTGCGGGCGGTGGTGTACTGGTGCCGATCTTTCAGTGGTACGACGATGGCACCCTGGCGGATAGTCTCGTCAAGGTAGCTAGTCACCTCGGGCGGGACGGGGTTGTCGTCGGCGTGGTCGATGCTCATGGCCGCGAAGCTGTTGCGCAAGAAGAACATGCGTCCACGGAAGAAACTGGGCTCAATGAACCAGTTGTCGATGCCATTGTGACGCGCAGCGAAGAAGCTACCGACGACCGAAAGGAAGCCTCCCAGCTCCTGAACCATCACCGTGCGCTTCGCATCGGGCTGCCACTCGGTGCAGGCCTTATCGGCGGCGAGCAACGAGCGCGCCAGCTTGCGGCGCATGCCGGCGGTGTCGGTGCGACCAAAGGCGAACCGCTCGTGCGTCATCCAGAAGTTGAGGCGCTCGATGCCGAACCGGGTGAACACCGCGTCCAGCGCGCCGTCATCGGCCGGCAGGCCGCCATCTCCCGTGGACGAGAAGACGGTCAGCCCAACCGCTTTCAGCATTTCGGTGCTGCGGTCGTCGAAGGACAGAAAGGCGACGCTTTCGCCCAGGCTGCGCAGTTGCAGGCCGACGGTGAGCCAGAAGGCGGTCTGGTACTCGGCGAGGGTGGTGATGAGGTAACGGTTCATGCGAGGGGAGCGGAAACGATCTTGCTGAGCAGGAAGTGCCCGTTGGCCGCCACGAGGTCGTCGTGCGAGTAGTGCTTGAAGGACGGGCTGACCGTGGCGCGCTTCAGGTCCGGTCCAGTCCAGTCCGGGAAGATGCGCTTGTTCTGCAACGAGGAGAGGCCGCTGCGTTCGAAGAGCTTTTCATAGTCGCTGTGGCGCAGGCGGTTCTGGTAGTGGTTGGACGGGTTGAACTTACGCCACTCGCGGTCGGAGTAGCGGTAGAAATGGAAGCGCCCGATCTGTTTGTCGGCCGTGCCATAGTGATCGTGGTAGTCGATGATGAAACTGAAGAGTGCTTGCGAACTGGCCACGCGCCGGCACTCCCTAAGGATCGCAAGGATGTCGTCCGCCGGGATGTGTTCGAGGGTGGAGGTCGAGCAGATGAAGTCCACACTGCCGTCGGGCAGGCCGGTGTTGCGGGCGTCCCCGGGCGCGCGGTACTCGATGCGATAGAGCGGGGCCAGGTCGCCAAGCCCAGTTAACTTCGGCCATTGACCTGGAATGATCAACCTCAATTGGTCAATGACAGCGTTAACTTGCTCTAGGGTGGCGAGGCGTTATAAGTCGATCGCATAGATACGAGCAGCACCGGCGGAACTCAGTAGAAGCGATGACAGAAGATTGCGTCCAGCGCCGAACTCAAGCACAGTGGCACCAGGCGGAAACTGGCGGAAATTATCGACGTGGTAGCCATAGGTCGTCAGAGTCGCAGGAGTCACCTTTAGGAAGTATCTGTGAGTAACGTACCGCTGGAGACCAGTGTGAATAGTCCGCGCGAAGGGTATGCGGTTTAGCAGATGGAATGCAAGGCATTTGAGTTTCCAGTTCATACGGGACCTTTCGCGTCAATAGCGGTAGCCAATGTTCTCGGGCTCATCAGTCCAAGGGTTTTTACACAGACCGGAGTTAGTACTCAGAAGATGCTTGTTACGTGCGTAATGCTCGCGCCAAGGGATGACCGATGGGGTGATGACCATCGTAACGACATCACGGTGGTCTCGTATGGGGGCGGTGGCCTTGTGCACCACGCGTCCCTGCCTGAAGAGGACGATCGTTCCAGGGACACCTTCGGCAATCACTGTAGATGATTCATCTTCAAAAATGGAACGGGCGCAATCGTAGTCGTCGCGGTGCCAGAAGCCGCGCGCGCGTGCTTGCTCCGAGGTTGCCTGGTTCTTGAATCGGAAAGCACCTGTTTCCTCACGAACCTCATCTAGGTAGATCATCAGCTTAACTTCTTCGTCGGGCGTGTTGTCAAAGTGCCAGAGAAAGCTGGAGGAGGGCTCACACTCATCGGGAATAGTCCGGTAGAACGACATGGTGTACAGCTTGAAATGGCTGCCAAAGTAGGCCTCTAAAATTTGCTCGACTCGACCTCGCAGGAGGCGTGCGACCTCAGGTAATTGCTCTGCGCCATCAACCAAACGTATTAAGCCACTACTGACTTGAACTGTTTCAGACTCCCCCTCAAATAAGCGATCGACCTTTAGTTTCAGCAAATTTCCTTCCGGCGTATTGAGTGGAGACGAAATGACTAAAAATCCATCTTTGCGAAACTGCTCAACCTGCTCGGCTATGCCGTCCCAAACTTCCTTTGATTCGGAGGGACGAAATGCCTTAATCGCCTGACGATGATACGTTTTGTATCGATGGTTAATCAACCATGAATGGTTGTTTCCAAAGCGTGCAATGCGAAAACGCATCAGCATCCGGGAAAGTTTTTGTTTAAGAGTGGTGATCATATTGAATCCCTTCATGGACATTTAGAATTAGAAATGGGATGTGTGGCTTGACGCTTCCTGCCCAAAGGGACAATTACCCAAGGGAGCAACCTTCCAGCATTACGTGATTTGATCTTGCTCATCAGCACCACCAGGACCAATGCAATAAGCTTCAACCAATAGGTTTCAGCTGCAATAAAAGTCACCATGCCACCTAAAAATAAATTAAGAATGCCGAAGCACACGTACATCGACAGCATGGACAACGAAAACTGACCACGGCAAACAGCGATAACCGCCAGTCGATACAAAGCTCCAATTGCTACCGATGCCAGTACTGCTGCAGCAAAACCGAGCCACACTCCACCCAGTTCGATAAGAATTTCGGGATAGCCACCTGCATAGTCAACGCCCTCGCCCTCCCATACCTCCGTGGCTCTTTTCGAGCCAAGATGCAATAACATGAGGTACTGAATTCCTGTATTACGTGCAGCATCAAACGGTTCGTTGAATATGAAATGCGTAGCCACACCAATGTCTTCAATCTCACCATTCATCAGTCGCTCCCAGGAGAGCCAATACATGTGTACCGGCTGCACAAGGAACCGCTGCAATAAGGCTTCTTGCGGATCTCCATCGCGGACGTTTAGCAGACTATTAGTCATGGCGATGAGCACAATGCTGACTAGTACCAATGCGAAGCAAGCAAGGACCTTGCGCGAACCTACTATCCGCTGAATCTTGGAACGCCTCTGGAGAGGCTGCACCAACGGCAGGCCAATGCGCGGCGCCACGTAGAGCGCTGCCATAGGCACCATCGCAAAAGAAAGCAGAACGTAAAACGAACCAAACCTGTGGCCAGTAAGAAAAAGGTAGGTGAATAGCGCCAACACGATCCCGGCAAAACGCACATCCCACACACCTGCTAGCAATCGGGTTCTCGCGAGCGAGAACCCGATTGCATGCGCAATGAGAAACAGGTAATTCAACAGGAACACGTGAAAGACCCCACCCTTGTATTCAAAGCGCTCCATGTGCTCGAATAGGGGAATTTGACCGATGCGGAAAAGGTCAACGTACAGGCAGATCAGCAAGATCACGAGCGCAGCTGCGATGAGATCGCCGAAGGTGAGTCCGCCCTGAGCCAGATGCTTTTCCACTGGTAGCAAGTGTTTAGCAGAAACCATTTGCATGGCCATTTTCATAGCCACAAGCGGAATCATGACAAAGAGAATCATCAACGGCGCGCTATGCCCGCTGCCCCCGACCTCGGTGCTCACCTCATCCGAATAAACGGGACCGAAGGAGTCTAGAAAGCTCACGCCGTAGATCTTGAGCGCAAACTGCCAGCTGAGGAAGATCGCCACAAGAAAGAAGGCTGGCTCACGACGAAATGACTTGATCAGCCAGACAGTGACGGCAATCGCGAGCAGCCAGGACATCATGGCGAGACCTCCCCCGCCATGGGCCCGTAGAACCGGGTGGCGTGTTGTGACTGTTGACGTAAGTTGAGCAGGTGCGCTAGGCCATCGCCACCGTGCAGGAAGGCTTCGAGCTGGCGGTACAGGCCGGGCTTATAGAGCTTGTCGAGTTCGTCATCGACCTCGATTTTCTTGACCTCGAACGACCCTCGCTGTTGTACGAACAGCTGCTCCAGTGGCCGCAGGATAAGGCGGCTCTCACGCGTCATCAGCTCGACAGCCCAGCGGCCGCCGGACGTCCAGTTGGCGGTGTAGGTGAAGAGCGCGTCCTGATTGGACACGCCACTACCGACGAACCGTGCGCCGCCGGGGTGCCAATCGAGCGAGCCTGCAACTTCGCTGTTTAACCGGCACGGCTCACCGCCCAAGTGGAAAGCCAGGTCAATGACGTGGCTCGAATTGGCCAGCGCCCAGTTGCGGCGGACGGTCTCGCCGAACTTAGCGGGGTTGGCATCGCGCTCGCGCTCGGTGAATTCGAAATGGAATGAGTCGACGCCGCCTTCGGCTTGGATGCGCCTGCGGGCTTCTGCGACGCTTGCGTAGTAGCGGCGGTTGTAGGCGACAAAAATCTCGGCTTTGGCCAAAGCCGGCTCGTCGCAAAGCGCTTGCAGCTCGGCGGCGCTTGAGGCTCCTGGCTTTTCGATCAACATGCGCTCGACACCCATGGCCGCAAGCGCTTTCACCACGACTGGTGTTTCCTCAACGGACACGCACACGAGCGCTTGGCGAGGAACCGTACGAGCGAGGGCCCGCCATGCTTTCAAGCCGCCGGCCACGCAGGTCACGCCCGTTTCTGCTTCGAAGGCCACAGCGCCCGCCTCCGAGCGGCCAACTGCCTGAACCGACGCACCCAACGCCCCGAGCACTGGCGCGTAAGCCTTGCCCATAAAACCAACACCAACTAGCAGCAC
>Ga0315906_10002191_pt1 | contig 27848 bp, 21 predicted proteins | sample LakEriMetagenome_4_FD_203526 | JGI IMG/M metagenome (GOLD analysis project Ga0315906, IMG submission 203526) | Freshwater fungal communities from buoy surface, Lake Erie, Ohio, United States - Buoy 2 MA122 | ecosystem: Environmental > Aquatic > Freshwater > Lake > Lake biofilm | place: USA...
GACACCGCTGCCACGCTTTCGGCGAGGGAGGCGTGCAGGCGGGCGGTATGCTGCGTGGGGGCATTCATGCGCTAGAGTATGCCCCAGGGGCCCAGGTTCGTCAGGATCGGCCTCGGGCTCGGCCCGCCGCTGCTCCCTCGCGACGCGAGAAGCGGGAACGAGGCGGGATTCGAGAACAACCCCGAGGTTAACGAAAACGATCCGATTTCACGGTACAGTCTTTCGGGTAGCGCAACGGGAGGGATAATGCGTCGAAGTCGTACAGTTGAGATCTTCGCCGCAGCCATGGAAGTCGGCTTGTCAGCATGAAGAGCATTGATGTCGTCATACCGTTTCTGAACGAGGAGTCGAACATCCCGGAGATGTATCGACGCCTCGACGCCGTGTTCGCGGGGATGCCGGAGCGAGGGCATTTTTTGTTCGTGGACGACGGCAGCACCGACGGCTCGGTGGTGTGGCTCGAGCAGCTGTCCCAGGTCGACCCGCGTGTCGAGGTGCTCCAGCTTTCCCGGAACTACGGTCACCAGATTGCGATCACCGCCGGTCTGGATCACTCGGACGGCGACGCCGCGATCATCATCGACTGCGACCTTCAGGATCCCCCCGAGCTCATTCCTGATCTTGCAGCCAAATGGCGTGAGGGCTGTGACGTCGTGTATGCCGTCCGCGACAGCAGAGATGGGGAAACATGGCTCAAAAAATTTCTGGCAGCTTCGTTCTATCGTGTCTTCCAGTCGCTGGTGAAGGTGCCGATACCCGCCAACACTGGCGATTTTCGCCTCGTTGATCGCAAGGTCGTGGATGCCTTGCGGGAGGTTCGGGAAGTGCATCGCTTCATGCGGGGGTTGACCTGTTGGGTCGGCTACCGTCAGTGCGCCGTTCACTACGATCGCGCAGCCCGGCACGCCGGCATCACGAAGTACCCCGTATGGAAGTCGCTGCGACTGGCCTTCGACGCGATCACGTCGTTCTCCGCGGCACCGCTTCGGTGGATGACTGGGGTGGGCGTCGCTGTTGCCGTGATAGGAGGCCTCGTCGTGGTCTCCATCATCTGGCAGAAGATCTTTCGTCCGGAGACGCTCGTGCAGGGCTGGACCACCCTGGCTGCACTCATTCTGATCCTCGGCGGCCTGCAACTCGTGTGCCTCGGCCTGATCGGGCAGTACATCAGCCGGATCTTCGAGGAGACGAAACGACGGCCGCTCTACTTCCTGAAGGGCGGCCGCCAGGGCACGTCCCGAACAGCCGTACCCACGCGGTAGATGAACGTCATGCGGCACCCTGCATTCAGTCACGATTCTTCGCACCACGGGTTGAGGCCGGAATTCGATGAGCACGCGGCTGGCTACGCCGCGGGCATGGAGAATCGCTGGAAGCAACTGGCCGGTGCCGACGCGGAAGTCTTCATCGAACTGAAGGCGTGGCACTTACAGGAGGACCTGCGGCGTCATCCGTTGGCGACCGGCGGCAAGCCGCTTCGCCTGCTCGATTTCGGCTGTGGCGACGGTGTGCTACTGCGCGTGCTGTCGGCGCGGGGCTTCACTGGAAACCTGTGGGGAAGCGACGTCTCGCCCGGGATGTTGCAGGAGGCCCGCGACAAGTGGCGCGTGTTCACCGCAGCCCATCCCGCGGTGCGCACGCCGGAGCCTGCATGGACCGAATCTCGGCCCGGTGAGCTGCCCTTCGAGACAGGGTCGTTCGACGTCGTCACCTGCCTCGGGGTGATCCACCACATCCCGCTTGCGGACCGCAGCCGTGAGTGGTCCGAAATTGCCCGTGTGCTCCGGCCGGGCGGTCGCTGCTACGTCTACGAGCACAACCCCTACAATCCGCTCACGCAATGGGTGGTGCGCCACACGGCCATCGACGAGAACGCGATTCTGATCAGCCAGCGCGAGACGAAGCGGGCGATCGCGGCCCACGGCTTCAAGGTGACCCTCGCCCACGGCCTCATGTACTGGCCCCCACGGTGGCGGCGGCTCTGGTCGGCCGAGCGATTGGTCGGCTGGATTCCGCTTGGTGGTCAGTACGTCGTCGCCGGGGAGCGGTTGCCATGACGCCATCCGAGCGGGCAAGAGTCTGGGCTCCATGGCTTCTCCTGGCGGCCGTTTTGATCGCCGCCGCTGCGATCCGGTTCGTCGATCTCGGCAGGGCGGCCGTTCGCGCGGATGAAATCAACTTTCTCGAATATGCTGCGCGTGGGCAGTCGCTCATCGCGCTGTGGCGCGACCCGCCGTGGCTGAACCAGATCCCGCTTGCGGATTCGATCGCGATCGTGTGGCACTGGTTTCGCCCGGGCCTGCCGACGGAGCAGACCGTGCGTGAGCCTTTCGCGCTGCTCGGCAGTCTGACGGTGGCCGGTGTCGCGATCTGGCTGGCCCGCCGGCGCGGTCTTGCAGCCGGAGTGCTGGCGGGTGTGTGGATGGGGCTCCTGCCGTTCCACGTCTACCAGTCGCGGGAGGCTTACTACTACGTTGTCGTGATGGCCGCTGCCGCCGGCATGACGTTGTATACAGCGGACCTGCTGGCGCGTTTGCGCGCCGGCGAACCGTTGCTTCCGAAAGCCTACGCGGCGTGGACGGCATGGACGGTGCTGACGTGCATGACGCATATGTCCACGTGGGTCGTGGCGGCGATGTGCTGGCTGCTTCTGTTCGGCGTCGGCTTCTCGTCGCTTGCCGTGCCGGCGCGACGCAGGCATGCCATCGGGATGGTTGTGTCGGCGGCGGTGGTGGCTGCGTTCATGGATCGGTGGGTGTGGCGAGCCGTCGCCGAATTGAAGCGCGTGAGCGACGGCACGGGACACATAGGTGGGGACTTCAGTTGGGTTGCGCCGCGGGTCATTCCGTTCTTCACCGCCGGAGCGAACCTGTTCGGCGTAGTGATGGCATTGGCAATATTGTTAGCGGGCGTGGTTTTGCTTGTAGGAAGCCGGCGACGGCCCAGGAATAGTGGCGATGTGCTGCCGGAATCGCTCGCAATGGTCGTTGCTGGGGGGTTTGCGGTGGCGTACGCGTATGTCGGCCTAGTGGGGGAAGGGAAAGCCAAGGTCGCTTACTTTGCAGTCATGCTTCCGGCTTACTTGGCGTGGTCCGTGTGCGTGATCGAAGGCGTCGTGTCACGACTCCAGAGGGCCTGGCCAACGATCGCTCGCGTGATTTGTCCGTGCATCGCGGCGGCGATCCTGGCAAAGCCGGCATGGGTCATCACGCAACTCGACGGCAAGCCGACCCCGTACAGGCAAATTCGTGACTGGCTCGACGACAACCTCGACCCCGGCTCGGTAGCCGTGGTGGACCGATGGTTCGAGCCGTGGAACGAAATGGCCCGCTACGCCCCCCAAAAGGTGTCCGTCACGTTCACGGTGCCGGACGAACCGTATGAGACCTACCGCCGACTACGGTGGCGGGAGGTGACCCAGAGGGCGATCGAGCAGGGCACGGTGCAGGCCTTCATCCGTCTCACACGTAATCAGGAGAGCCGCGACGGCCTGTGGACATGGCCGGAGACATATTTCGCCCACCGTGCCGTGGTGGTCAACGACGCCGCCCTGTGGCTGCGGAACCACGGGTTCGCGCCGGTGGAAGATTTCAACGCCCCGCACGACATCCGGGTCGTCACCGAGATTTTCTACGACCTTCGGGAGGATATCGTGGATCGCAAGCGTGCTGCCGGTGAACGTTTCGCTGTGTTCTACGGCCCGACCATGCGTTACCTCAAGTCAGGGCCACTTGGAATCTTTCCCATCCAGACAGAGCAGTTCATGGACTGGCGGCTCCTTGAAAAGGACGCCACCATCGACGTGCACAACCTAACGGGCACGCAGCAGATTGCTCGCATCAGGCTGCGCGCGGTCTCGCCGGCCGGGCCCAAGCGCGTGCTCGGCCCAGCCGGCGAGGAATTCGAGTTTGCTGGTGGGCAACTCCAGGAGTGGCTCACGAGCCCGCTTGCACTCAAACCGGGTGGGAACTCGATTCCACTGACGGATCCGGGCTGGTCAACTGATGGCCGCCCGCTGCTCATTGCGGGCGTGGAGGCCGTGCCCGACTCCGGCCTGGCCCCCTGAAGTTCATTCGTAGCCAAGCCGGTTCCGTGGCGCCCGGCCCCCGAGCGTCGACTCATTTCGCGACAGTCGGCCGATCACCAAGAAGGATGCAAGTCAGATCACCGGCCGCACTGTAGATCATCGGCGGGGTATCGAAACCGAGTTCGAGGAGGGCATCGATGAGTCCCTTGCCCCGATCCGGGAAGCCATTCCGGTTCAGATAGATGGCGACGAATCCTCGACGCCTCATTTCCTCAACGGCACGGCGCACGTTGCTGATGTCAAACCTCACCCGTTGGGCCTGTTGGTCGATAGCCGCTCCTTCGACGAGTTGCTTCTGCACAGACTGCTGCCACTGCAGCGTCTCGCTGCCGGGGAGGGCGCCGTGTGACCAATGGAGGCGCGTGCTGTAGAGGTAGGGGCGATAGTGGTCATGAGTCGCCACACCGGGAACCGGCGTGCCGTCCATCACGGGAAGCTGAAAGATCATGGCACGTTCAGGCAAAGCTTGCTCGAGCCTGTCAACGAAGGCTCGATCGGAGTCGACGAGAGTCGCAGTGAGTGCCGTGTTTTCGGCAGTTGGGCCCCTTGGTACCTGGTCCCAGAGCACGAGGAAGCTGGCTGCGACCGCCGCGGTGAGCGTGCCGATTTTCAGCACGTCGGCCGGATATCGCGACGCGGCATCCCGTTGCCAGGCTGAGAGACGCTGAGCAGCGTAGAGAAGCACGATCACGAGCACCACCACGCTATAGCGGGTGGCTGTACGGAAGAGCGTGAATCCGGTGTATGACGCGATCAGGGAGTTGAGGCCGCCGGTATTAAAAAAGAGCACTATCCAGAGTATCCACCATGCCTGGACGGGGACGGCGGCAAGTTTCCCATCAAGAAGTGCTCTGACGGTCGAGACCACGAGGAACAGCAGGCAGCCGATACCAAGTAGGCCCAGATACGCGCAGCCCTCTTCGTCATTGAGCGCGGACGCCTGTCTGTGGGCCAGGCCGAAGTTCGCCAAGGCGGACGAATGATGGGTAAAGGAAGGGATGAACATGTCGACAATCTTAAAACCGTAGATGTCCATCCACCGGTATTCACGTTGGGCAACGAGCGGAGCGGCGTTGTTGCCGCCAAGAACCCGGTGTATCAGCGTATCGCAGTTATTGATCAGGAAACCTCCTGCCGCAGCCGCAACCACGATAAGGATTGGCCAAAGAACAGCCCATGACCGCCGACGCCAAGCGATTACGGCGCCTCCGAGCATCGTGAGTTGGCAGAATACAAATGTGTAGTACGGGTTCTGTAGTCCTGTAATAACCGCTGTACCCACAGCCTGCCAAAACTTTCGCGATCCTCGCTGCAGTCCCGACTCAGATGCAACCCAAGCCCAGACGATCGGAAAAAGCGGCAAGTGCCAAGCGTACTGACAGTTGATGTGGTGCGGAGACTCGGCAAACAGGAACGGCGAGAGCCCGAATGCAAGCCCGGCGACGAAACACCAGCACCGCTCTACACCCAACCACGTTCGGCAAGCCGCGTAGCAAGTTGCCCCGGCCGCAATATGCCCGACGATCAGCCCTATATTGAAGCCGCGAAACATACCCAGGAATCGCGTGTAAAAACAAAAGAGCCCAATGAGAAGCTTGTCGGGAAGAAATATTGCACTCCAGTTCACTGAATCTGGGGCACCCAGATCTGTCGCCTTTTTGAGCGCCAAGGGCAGTGCTGCTCCGCCTCGAAGCGAATGCAGTAAGCCAGCCGTGCCTAGAAAATCGCTGTACGTTGGGTCAGTGTAGGTAGTAGGTAGTGCCCATTCATGCGAAGAGATTTTTCCATTCGCTATGCTCCATGCTGCGGTTAAGAGAACCGCGAGTAGCACAACGCAGCCTATGTCTCTGCGGTCTATGGGGCGGTCCGAAAGAACGCTGGGCGGTAGTTCGGCACGCACGCCCGAAGAGGCGAGGGGTTTCATCTCAGGTTTCGCCTCGATTTCCGTGTAGACTTTGGTTTCTCAGTCATTTTTTCGATCCTTGGCGAAGCGTACCGCTCGCCTACGTCGGAAACAATTGGCGACTCGAAATCCAATGCATCTCGGGCAGGAGAGCAACCGGTCTTGGGTTTGCAAGGGAGCAGCGATGCGATTCCACCTCTTCCATTTCACCCCACTCGGACTGTGCCGGGCCGCAAGTCATCTGGCCGCAGGTCGACGGCTGTGCAGGCTTTCAAAAGCTTCGCTCTATCCGTTCATTCCGGATTCGGTCAACAGCATGACAACGGCATGGAACTACAAACTAACTATTCAAGAGGCAGGCCTCGCTCCACCCGGCACAATCATCGACGTTGGCGCGAACACAAGTCAGATGACAAGGTTGCTTGCGTTGGCTGGCGCACAGCCGCCACGTGTTATATCGTTTGAGCCTAACAACTCACTCCGGCCCATCGGGGATATTTATCGAGTTGCTTTGCTGGACAGGAACGGCGTCGTTCCTTTTTGCGTGCATAGCGATCCCGCATGGGGGCACGTGGGCTTGCCTGGGGAGTCGTCAAGTTTTGAGGTGCGAGGGGCGCGATTCGACACATTGGTGCAAGGCGGGGAAGTCGCTTTGAACGAATTGGAAAGGCCGTTGCTCGTCAAGATTGACACCGAAGGAAACGAATTACAGGTCGTGGAAGGTTTTGGTTCGTGTCTTGCCCATGTTGATCAAATGCTGATCGAGGTGGCGAATCGCCAGGAGGGTGTTCGGCCCGACCATATGTTTCTCTTGTTCAGAACACTGTCTGCGCACGGCTTTTGTCATGCGAAGATTCTTTATGCTTGCTACGACGGTTCGCTGGCTCCAAGGTACGCGGACATCCTGTTCTGGAAATAGCAATATTGGTTGTAGGAATATTAAATCGATCTAAGGCGGGCGATAGTGGGGGCTGGTGGTGAGGCAAGGGGCAGCATGAAATCGTTGACCGTGGTTATTCCTACCTACAAGGATGAGTCGCGAATTGGCGAGTGCGTACGCAGCATCTTCTCGCAGGACTATCCTCGCGAGCTGCTGCAAGTGCTCGTAGTGGACGACGATCCAGACGACCCCGGTGTGGTTATCGCACAATCGCTGGGCTGCGAGGTGGTGATCTGCCCGAACCGCAGTGAGGATCTCAAGAAACCGTTTGCCATCAACGGATACGCTCGTGGCGAAATCATAGGCCTGCTGGACTCGGATAACGTCATCCCCGATGAGGCTGGCTGGCTGCGCCGCATGCTCGCTGTATTCGCTGACCCGTTGGTCTGGGGGGCCGACACCCTTTTCTATACCTATCGGCCTGAGGATACGTGCGTCACGAAGTACCTCGCTCTCCTCGGTGGCGATGATCCGATCGCCGCGTACCTGGGGGTGAACGATCGCTACTGCTATTTTACGCGACGGTGGACCGGAGCGACGCATCGCGAGACGGATCGTGGAGGCTACTTGGAGGTTGAACTCGACGCCCGCCAGGTGCCAGCCCTCGGGTCGAATGGATTCTTTTTCCGCAAGGCTTTGTTTGGGGCGGTGCCGAATACGCCGTTCATTCATCAAGTGTTCGTTCGAGACATGGTGGCCAAGGGCCACACGAGAATCGCTAAGGTCAAGCAGGGTCTTGTGCACGTCCAGGGACCAAGTTTTTTGCGGTTTCTTGGAAAAAAAATTCGCCGCATGAAGCGACGGCAGTCGGGAGAATTGCCTGTCGAGTACGATTACGGCTTTACGCGCATGGCCGTGATCAGGACCGGCTTCTATGTGGCAACCGTCGTCTTGCCAATAATGGACGCCATTCGCGGATGGTGGCGGAAGCCCACCGCCGCGTGGCTGCTGCATCCTCCCGCGTGTGTGTGTCTGCTTTTCATCTACGTCTTCTACAGCCTCAAGGGGGCCACTCCCGTTTCCCGGACTTCAACATAGGGGCTTCGGGAGTGGGTCGGAGCACGCGATGAAAAAGCTGAATCTTGGCTGCGGCCCAGACATCAAGGCCGGCTACGTCAACCACGACACCCTCAGGCTCCCTGGCGTCGACGTGGTTCACGACCTCAACCAGTTTCCCTATCCGTTCGTCGATGACGAATTTGATGAGATCTTTGCTTCCCACGTGTTGGAACACGTGGATGACCTCGTCAGAGTCATGGGCGAGTTGCGACGCATCCTCAAGCCGAGCGGTCGGCTCGTGGTTCGGGTGCCGCACTTTTCCTGTGGCGTGAGTTATCGTGACCCAACTCATCGCCGGCTATTCAGCTATCACACGGTTGATTACTTCACGGCGGAATGCTTCTATGGACTTCCGCAGTTCGTGATTGTTTCACGTCGCCTAAACTTCACCCGTTTGGCATTTCCGAGCCTGAACTATGTTTTCAATCCGCTCATCAACTTGAGTCCATCGCTGTATGAACGCTTCTTCTGCTGGTGGCTGCCGTGTGCCGAATGTCTTTTCACGCTGCGGCCAGACAAACCAGCGTAATCTCCTTCATTCGGTTCTGGCCCGCCGCAGTGCCACGCGGGGGCGTCGTTGTGCGGATGTCTTTCGCAAAAGCTCCGGGGGCGGAGTTGTGCCCAGTCGAGTTGCCAGTTTCGGGGAGTAGTTTCAGCGAATGGAAAGACAGGTTTGCCTCGATTAGCGTTTGGCTGCTTCATGCGACTTTCCCTCATCGTCCCCGCGCATAACGAGGAATCACGGATCGGGCGCATGCTCGACGCATACCTGCCATTCATGGCGGCGCGGTATGGCAATGACGTTGAAGTGATCGTGGTCGTCAATGGATCGACCGACGGCACGGCCCGGGTCGTCCAGGGGTACTCCGCACGATTCCAGCAGCTTCGGTGCATCGTGGAGCCCCGAGGCGTCGGCAAGGGTGGCGCACTGATCCTGGGTTTCCGCGAGGCGCGGGGTGAACTTGTCGGCTTCGTAGATGCCGATGGCTCGACGCCACCAGCCGCCTTTCAGGATCTCGTGGATCGCATCGGAACTGCGGATGCGGCGGTGGCGTCTCGCTGGTGCCAGGGTGCGATCGTCAGCCCTCGACAACCTTTGCTGCGGCGGATGGCGTCCCGCGTTTTCAATCTCTTGACCTGGCTTCTCTTTGGGCTCCGCGTAACCGACACGCAATGCGGTGCCAAACTCATGCGGCGGGCGGCCCTGCTAAGCATCATGGGGAATCTCGGCATCACCCGCTGGGCATTCGATGTGGATCTGCTTTTTCAGCTCAAACGGACGGGTAACAGCATTGTCGAGGTTCCGACGACGTGGCACGACGTGGCTGGCTCCAAGCTTCAGATCGCCGCCGCCTCGGCGGAGATGCTGGCGGCGATCATCCGTCTGCGGCTTCTGTACTCCCCGTTTCGGTGGATCGTCGCCGCGTATGACAGGATCATCGGTCCCATCAAAGTGTCCGACGGGATAGAGCGGGATCATCTCATCGGGCACAGCCTCGTGCTGCTCATGTGCGCCCAGGTGGCGAATGTGGGCAATCTGATCTTTCAGGCTGCCATGATGCGGATGCTGGACGAGCCGCAGTACGGAACCCTGGCGGCCATGCTTGGGCTTTTTGCGGCCATCACGATCCCACTCGGGGCGCTGCCGTGGGCGGTGGCGTACTTTACGGCGGGGTTCCTCAAGGCAGGCCAGCCGCACCGTGTGGCGGGCTTGATGTTGGCTGTCACCCGCGACCTGGCGATCGGCGGAGCCATCGTACTCCTGATGATTTTTATCTGCCGGACGCGTCTGGCAGGCTATCTCCATCTGGACGGTTCCGCCCCGTTGCTGCTGATTACTTTGGCCGCGTTCTTGAGCGTCGTGGGATCAACGTTCGTCGGCGCCCTTCAGGGATTGCAGGCGTTTAACTGGGTGGCGGGTATCGGCGCTGCCTCTAGCTTCGTGAGGGTCGCGCTCGCGGCTGCCCTTGTGGCGGCGGGTGGCACGGCTGTCGGATCGCTCATCGGGCACACTTCGTCGATGCTACTCGTCACGCTGGTTGGCGTATTTGGCTTCCGTCAGGTCCAGGGAACCCTCGCTGGTGCGGCCAAGCGTCCACCTGGGTTCTACCGGTATTCAATGCAATACGTGATCGCCTACGCTGGCTACGCGCTGCTCATGAACGCGGATCTGGTGCTGGCAAAGCATTTTTTTTCAGCAGATGAGGCCGGGCGTTATGCCGTCGTCGCGATGGTCGGTCGTATCATCCTGTTCCTGCCTCAGCCCGTCGTCATGGCGATGTTTCCCAAGGTGGTGTCTAGCGGCGACATCAGCCGAGCGGATTGGCACACGCTGACAAAGGCTCTGCTGCTCGCGGGCTGTCTGCTCGCGGCGACGGCGACGATGTGCAGCGTGTTCGCTGGGCCAGTCCTCACCATTTTATCGGGAACCCAATCCGCCGAACTCGTCCCGCTCGTGCGGCTTATGGTCTGGGGGCTATGCCCCTTGAGCTTGACATTCTTCATCATGAACTTCGAACTTGCCCAGCGTCGATTCGCTATCGCAGTGCCGCTCATGGCGTGTGCGGCCGGGTATCTGGCATGCCTTGCCAGGTGGCATGCTACGATGCAGCAGGTGGTGGTACTTTTGGCGATCGCCGGCGCCGTTGCGTTCTTGGCATCAGTCGCCTGCCTTCCGTGGAGGCGAGTCGTCCAGGATAAGTCTCTATGGTGATGAAGCCAGCGATGGGCGTTGTCATCGCGACGCTAGGGCGAGACACGCTTATCCCGACGCTGTGTTCGCTCCTATCATGTCGCGGCGGCGAGTCGCTAGAGATCGTCGTCGTAGGGACGATCGCCGAGCCGGTAATGAATCGGCAGTTGCGGCAACTCATGGAGGCGCACGCCAACTTGCGTCATTTGCCCCTGTCCTTCCCCACTGGCGACTCAAGCAATAAGAAGAACGCGGGTTTCCGCGAGACCTCGGCAGGCATCGTGGCGTTCGTAGACGATGACGTGATCGTCGCCCACGACTGGGCCGTCCAGGTCCTCGAGGCTTTTACAGGGCCGGGCGTTGGCATGGTGAGCGGCCCGAGCCTCGTGCCGGAAGACGTACCGCTGATGGCTCGGCTTGCCGGTGGAGCGCTGTCGTCGGCGGCCGCAGGGTACGTCGCGAGTCGTTATCGCAATGACGACCGAGGCCCCCGACGGATACGCTGGTCTGGGATCATCGGCTGCAACATGGCTTTTCGGCGTGAGACGCTCGATCGGGTGGGCGGATTCGACCCGAAGTTCTGGCCAGGCGAAGAGATGATCGTGTCCGCGACCGTCGAGAGACTCGGTTACGCGATCGTATTTTCACCGAGTGCGTGGCTTTATCACTATCCGCGATCATCGCTACTCGGCTTCGTTCGACAGATTTACAAGTATGGCGCCACTCGTATACGCCTCATCCGGGCGGGCGCTGGCTTTGAACTCAGCACACTGCTGCCGGCGGCCCTCGTGTTGTCACTACTCGCCGTCGGTGTCGCCGCCTGCTTCAGCCGCCTCGCAACATGGCTGCTCGCGGCCGAACTCACGGTTTACCTGCTTGCAGCCGCGGCGGTAACCGCAGCTCTCGTCGGCAGGACGAAGCGAGCCACCGACGCGCTCGTGTTCTTCCTGATACCCGTGATGCACGTGAGTTATGGCGTGGCACAGTGGGTTGAATTCCTGTGGCCCGACCGCGATTTGAGCGAGAGTAGAACCGCCTCGCTGCGGTCCGGCGTTTAGCCTCCATTTACGTCCGCCAGCAATAGGTCTGCAATCCGTTCTCCGATTGCACGCGACGCCGTGGCAGGATGCATTATGCTGAATCGGAGGCGTTGTCAGTGTGACCGTCGTCGGGGAGGATGCAAGGCAGCATACACCATCCCTGCATCCCGGCACGCTCCTCGGAACCATGTCACGACTTCCTTCCTCTCCGCCGCTTCAGGCCGTCTTTCTTGACCGCGACGGCACGCTCATCCGGCATGTGCCATACCTGCGGGATCCGGCCGATGTGGTCCTGCTGCCGGGCGTTCGTGAGGGATTGGCCCGGGCCCGAGCTGCCGCCGTGAAGCTCTTTCTGTTCACGAACCAATCCGGCGTCGGTCGCGGCATGTTTACGCTGGCCGAGGTCGAGGCGTGCAATATCCGCATGATCGAATTGCTCGAATTGGGGCCGCAGCCGTTTGATGGGGTGTGCATCGCGACGGAAATCCCCGAAGAGCCGCAGCTGTATCGCAAGCCGTCGCCCAGGTTTATCCACGAGATGCTCGAGCGGTATGGCATCGATCCCGAGGCCGCCTGGATGCTGGGTGATTCGCCCGTGGACTGGGATGCGGGGTTGAATGCCGGCATCCACGCCGCCGCGATCGTGCCCGATCTGCTTTCGCCCAAGGAGCCGCAGCATCGCGAGGCGCTCGGCATCGCCGCCTACGCCAGCCTGCTGGAATGGTTTCTGCACGTCAGCAACGACGCCTGATCGGGGCGTTCATGGCCTTCCATCGGGGTTGCCCGTTTCGCACAAAACAGCGAATCTCCTCCCATGAACATCCTCCTCCTCGGCAAGAACGGTCAGGTGGGCTGGGAGCTGCAGCGGTCGCTCGCGATCCTCGGATCCGTCACCGCCTGCGACTTCGACTCCCCCGGCGACCTGCGGGCCGATTTCTCCCACCCCGAGTCGCTCGCCCCGCTCGTTCGCCGCGTGCGGCCCGACGTGATCGTCAACGCCGCCGCCCACACCGCCGTGGACAAGGCCGAGGCCGAGCCCGACCTCGCCCGCCGGATCAACGCCGTGGGGCCCGGCGTGCTGGCCCGCGAGGCGGCGGCCATCGATGCCGCCCTCGTGCACTACAGCACCGACTACGTGTTCGACGGCAGCGGCACCACGCCACGTGACGAGACGGCTGCGGCCGGGCCGCTGAGCGTCTACGGCCAGACGAAGCTGGAGGGGGAGGAGCTCGTGCGGGCAAGCGGCTGCCGCCACGTGATCTTGCGCACGAGCTGGGTGTATGCCGCCCGCGGCCACAACTTCGTGAAGACGATGCTCCGGCTCGCCGCCGAACGGGACGAACTGAAGGTGATCGACGACCAGCACGGGGCCCCCACCGGCGCCGATCTGCTCGCCGACGTGACCGCCGTCGTGCTGCGGCGGCTCCATGCCGATGCGAGCGTCGCGGGCACCTACCACTGCGTGGCCGCCGGCGAGACGAGTTGGCACGGCTTCGCGACGTTCGTAATCGACTGGGCCCGCGGCCGCGGCCTGCCTGTGAAAGTGGCGGCCGATCGGATCCTCCCCGTGCCGACCACGGAATACCCCACGCCCGCCCGCCGGCCCCACAACTCGCGGCTCGACACCACGAAGCTCCGCCGCACGTTCGACCTCACGCTGCCCCCCTGGCAGGCCGGCGTCGAACGAATGCTCGTCGAGATCACGGGGTGAGATGCGGGGTGGGCCTGGCCTCGCTGTCTGATCAGGAACCAAGGCCGTTGCTCGGTTCGACCGCTTGACTGCCCATAAACACGGGAATATGCTTTTCCGTATGAAGACGACCGTTGATCTGCCGGACGACCTGTTCATCGCTGCGAAGAAGCGAGCGGCAGAGCTGCGCCAGCCCTTGCGAGTGCTGATCGAACGCAGCTTGCGAGCCGAGCTTGGTCGCGGAGCCGGGCAGCGCCAGGCGAAACCTCGCACGATCCGTTGGGTCACCGTTGCCGGCGGCCTGCCGCCCGGCGTGGATGTTGCCAACCGGGCTGAGATGCACGACTGGCTTCGGCAGCAGCGATGATCGCGCTCGATACCAATCTGCTGATCTACGCCCATCGTTCAGCCACTGCCGAACATGGGGCCGCCCGCGAGGCGATCGAGGCTGCCCTGAACTCCCCGGGAGGATGTGGCATCACCGTGCCGAGCGTCGCCGAGTTTTTCAGCATTGTCACGCATCCCACCGCCAGCGGGAGGCCATCGCCACCCAGGGCCGCTGTTGATTTTCTGGCATCCCTGCGAGAGGCAGGCGTTGAAGAGCTGGCCGCCGGGCCGGCGTTTGCCGCACGGCTCGTTCAACTGGCGGCAGACATGGAAGTGATAGGGGCGAGGATTTTTGACCTCCAGATCGGACTCTGCGCTCTCGACGGCGGAGCTACGCAGCTGTGGACGCATGATGGCGGCTTCGTGAAGATTCCCGGGCTCGTGATTCGTGATCCGCTGGGGCGTCAGTGATCTGCTCGATCGCGGCGGGGGTTGATTCCAGCGCCAGCGGGGTATATACAGACGTTCATGTTTTGCGGCGGCCGGCTTGCCTGGAGGCGGCATTTGGCCGATATTTGAACGTTGAGTCATTCAGGAGAGCTTCCGCATGGTCAGTCTCACGGAAATCCGAAACCGGCTGCAGCGGTCGTTTACGCCCGATCAGGCCGAACTGATCGCCAATTTACACGTCGAAATGCACGACCAGCTCGTGACGCCGCATGACTTCGCCGAGCTGCGGAGCGTCGTCGGGGAGCTTGCGGAATCCCAGCACCGGACGGAACAGCGCATCGGAGAGCTTGCCGATGCGCAGCAACGGACTGAGGTGCGGGTCGAGCAGTTGGCCGATGCGCAGCAACGGCTGGCGGAGGCGCAGCAGCGGACGGAAGTGCGGGTCGAGCAACTGGCAGAGGCCCAGCAGCGGACGGAGGTGCGGGTCGGGGAGCTGGCGGAAGCCCAACAGCGGACAGAGAACGCAGTCGTTGAGCTGGCGACATCGGTCAAGCATGCGGAGTTTGCGATCAAGGATCTCGCGAAGCAGGTCGGCGGCCTTGCGGCCACCGCAGGCGGCAATCTTGAGGCCTACGCCAGCGAGCGGATTCCGGAGGTATTGGCTGAGCGATTCGGGTTCGTCGTGGAGTCGTGCGGCACCGAGGCAATCGAGGCGGGCGGCAAGACGTATGAGTTCGATGCCGTCATCCGCGGCACGATCGACGGCCGTGCCATGATCGTGCTCTGCGAGGTGAAGACCAACATTTCGGAGGCCGAAGTCCGCGGGTTTTTGAGGGTGGTCGATCGCATGCGGCCTGTGCTTACCCTCTCGGCCCCGGCCGCCGAGGTGCAGCCGCTGTTTTTCGGCTACCGAGCCGCCATGGTTACGCAGAAACTCATCACCGGCAGCGGGGCCTGGCTCGTCTTTCCGCGGGGGCTCGTCGCTGCGGCGTGATCCCGGGGGCATTGCCGGAGGGGGCGGGGGATGGTCTGCTTGGGCCCGGAAAGGGACTCCCCATGCGATTCGCCAGCCTGTTCTGCACCCTGCTCTGCCTTGCGGTTTACCTGATCGGGGCGATCGGGGCGACGGCCTGCCACGCCGCTGAAGAGGGGCCATGGAAGATTTCCGTCGCTGCGGGCGGCGTTGATCGCTCAAACCTCCCCCTGCGGGCCCGGATTACCGTGCCCCAGGGGTCACCCGCCGCCGAGGGCGGGGCCGCCGTGCGGCTCAAACTCGCCGATGGTTCGCACGTGGACGGACAGGTGATGCCCACGGAACTGTTCGCGCCGCTGCCCCGCGGGCCGTATGGCATGGAGCACCGCGACATCGTCTTCATGCTGCCCAAACTCGAAGCCGGCACCACGGTCGAACTGCACGCGGAATTGCTGCCGGACGACCCCAAGAGCGAGCCGCGGCTCCGCTGGACCGAAGAGCCTGGGGCGGCGGCGCTGCTGCTGGCTGAAAAGCCCATCGTGCGATACGAGATGCCCACGTATGACCCATCGAGCGAGGAGAAGCGGCTCGTCACCTACAAGCCTTTTCATCACGTGTTCGACCCCGTGACCGGCATCCGGCTCACGAAGGGGGAGGGCGGCCAGTTCACGCATCACCGTGGCATCTTCTTTGGCTACAACGAGATCGGTCACGGCGAGGGCCGGAAGACGTCGTCGGACTGCTGGCACTGCGTGAAGGGGGCCCGCCAGGAGCACCGGCTGATGCTCGACGAGGTGGCGGGGGCAGTGGCGGGCGTCCAGCGGGTGGCGATCGACTGGATGGGCAGCGACGATTCGAAGGTGCTCGGCGAGGTGCGAGAGCTCGAGGTCGTGCCCGTGCCGGGCGGCACGATCATCGACTTCGCCAGCCGGCTCACGGCCGATGCACCCGTGCGGCTCGACGGTGATCCGCAGCACTCGGGCGTGCATTTCCGGGCCTCGAACGAGGTGCACGAATCGACGAAGGATCAGACCTACTATCTGCGGCCGGGCGTGAAGGCCGAGCCGGGGGCGTTTCGCAACTGGCCCGACGACAAGACCTACGTCAATGCGCCGTGGCACGCCGTCAGCTTCGTGGTGGGCGGCCAGCGATACACCGTGCTCCGTGTGAATCGGCCCGCGAACCCGGGTGAGGCCCGGATGAGCGAGCGCGACTACGCGAGGTTTGGATCGTATTTCGCATACGATCTGGAGCCGAGCCGGCCGCTGCAGGTGGGCTACCGGTTTTGGGTGCAGCCGGGCGAACTCTCGCTCGACGAGGCGGCCCGGATCGCGGCCGACTACCAGAAGCCGGCCGACATCCGCGTGACTGGTGGTTGATTTCACAGGAAAAGTTTTTCACAGGAAGCCCCCGGCGGAAGCCGGGGATATTTTTTTCGCAACGGGGATGCTTCGATGACGACGCAGCAAGGCGGGGCGGGCAAGCTGGCCAGCGTGATGAACGAGGTGCGGGTCTTCCCGCCGCCGGCGGAGTTTTCCCGGCAGGCGCGGATCGGCTCGCTCGACGACTACCGCAAACTCTACGACGCTGCCACGGACGATCCCGACGCCTTCTGGCACGAGCGGGCGATTGCGCTTCCGTGGATGAAGCCCTACACGCAGGTGCTCGATTGGCAGCCGCCCACGGCGAAGTGGTTCGTGGGTGGGCAGACCAACGCCTCGGCTGCCTGCCTCGATGCCCAGATTGCGGCGGGCAAAGGCGACAAGACGGCGATCGTGTGGGTGGGCGAGCCGACCGGCGAACGGAAGACGTTCACCTACCGCGAACTGCATGCGGAGGTGTGCCGGTGTGCCGCCGGCCTGAAGAAAATCGGCGTGCAGCCGGGACAGGTGGTGTCGATCTACATGCCGATGACCCCCGAGCTCGTGATCGCGATGCTGGCCTGCGCCCGGATCGGCGCCGTGCACTCCGTGATCTTCGGCGGCTTTTCCAGCGAGGCGATCGCCGACCGCAACCAGGATGCCCAGGCCGTGGCCGTGATCACCGCCGATGGCGGCTGGCGGCGCGGCGCCCAGCTGCCCCTGAAGAAGAACGTGGACGAGGCCCTGGCCTCGAAGAGCCATGCTCCCACGACCGTCAAGCATGTGATCGTGGTCAAGCGCACCGGCCAGCCGGTGGAGATGGTGCCGGGCCGCGACGTCTGGTGGCACGACCTCGTGGAAGGCATGCCTGCTGATCTCGCCCCCGCCGCGATGGACTCCGAAGCCCCGCTCTTCATTCTCTACACGAGCGGCTCCACCGGAAAACCGAAGGGCATCAAGCACACGACGGCCGGCTACCTGCTCTGGGCGAAGACCACCGCCGAGTGGGTCTTCGACCTGCGGGACGACGACCTCTTCTGGTGCACCGCCGACTGCGGCTGGATCACCGGCCACAGCTACGTGACCTACGGGCCGCTCGCCGCGGGCGCGAGCATTCTCATCTACGAGGGTGCCCCGAACGCGCCGCACGAGGGCCGGTTCTGGGAGATCATCGAGCAGGAGAAGCCCACGATCTTCTACACGGCCCCGACGGCGATCCGCTCGTTCATGAAGTGGGGCATGCAGCACATCGAGGGCCGCGATCTCTCCAGCCTGCGGCTGCTCGGCACGGTGGGCGAAGGGATCAATCCCGAGGCCTGGATCTGGTATCACGAGGTGATCGGCGGCAAGCGGTGCCCGATCGTCGATACCTGGTGGCAGACCGAGACGGGCGGAATCATGATGAGCCCGCTTCCAGGCTGCACGCCCACGAAGCCCGGCAGTTGCACACTGCCGCTGCCCGGCGTGGTGCCGCAGATCGTCGATGCGACGGGGCATCCCGTGCAGCCGGGCGAAGGGGGCTGGCTCGTGATGCAACAGCCCTGGCCCGGCATGCTCCGCGGCATCTGGGGAGACGACGCCCGGTTCGAGGAGACCTATTGGTCGCGGGTGCCCGGCAAGTATCTCGCCGGCGACAATGCCCGCCAGGATGCCGACGGCTACTACTGGATCATGGGGCGGATCGACGACGTGCTCAACGTGGCGGGGCACAGGCTCTCCACCATCGAGATCGAAAGTGCGCTCGTGAGCCACCCCAGCGTGGCGGAAGCCGCCGCGGTGGGCCGGCCGCACGACGTGAAGGGGGAGGCCGTGGCCGTGTTCGTGACGCTCCGCGACGGAGAACCGACCGACGCCCTCAAGGACGTGCTTCGCAAGCACGTGCGGCACCAGATCGGCGCCCTCGCCGCGCCCGACGACATCCATTTCACCGCCTCACTGCCCAAGACCCGCAGCGGCAAGATCATGCGACGGCTCCTCCGCGACATCGCCGCCGGCAAGGAGACCGTGGGCGACACGAGCACGTTGGAGGATTACAGCGTGCTCGCGAAGCTCCGCGGCGATCAGGAATAGCGTGGGCGCCGTGATTCGCAAGCGGCCCGTGGCACGCGGATCTATGATGGCGCCATGAAACCCGAACTGCTCGCCCCTGCCGGTGATTGGGACTGCGTGCGTGCCGCCATTGAAAACGGCGCCGATGCCGTCTACTTCGGCCTCGACGCCGGCTTCAATGCCCGGGCCCGGGCCACGAACTTCACGCTCGACGACCTGCCGCGGCTGATGCAGACGTTGCACCTCCGCGGCCTCAAGGGCTATGCCACGCTCAACACGCTCGTGTTCAGCGACGAGTTGGCTGACTTCGAGCGGGTGGTGGCGGCCGTCGCCGACGCAGGCGTCGATGCCGTGCTCCTGCAAGACGTGGGGGCGGCCCGGCTCATCCGCCGGATCCGCCCCGATCTTCCGCTCCACGCCTCCACGCAGATGACGCTCACGAGCGCCGAGTGCATCGCGCTGGCGGAGGAGTTGGGGATGGAGCGGGTCGTCGTGGCCCGCGAGCTTTCGATCGCCGAGATCGTGGCGATTCGGCAGCAGACCACGATGCCGCTCGAGGTCTTCGTGCACGGGGCCCTGTGCGTGGCCTACTCGGGGCAGTGCCTCACGAGCGAGTCGCTCGGCGGCCGGAGCGCTAATCGTGGCCAGTGTGCCCAGGCCTGCCGACTCCCCTACGACCTCGTCTGCGACGGGAAGGAGGTGGATCTCGGACCCCAGCAATACCTGCTCTCGCCCCAGGACCTCGCGGCCTACGCCCTCGCCCCCGAATTGATCGCGGCGGGCGTGTCGTCGTTCAAGATCGAAGGACGGCTCAAGACGGCCGAGTACGTCGCGAACATCACGCGGCACTACCGGCAGGCGATCGACACGGCGGTGGCCGGGAAGCCGGTGGCCTTCACGCCCCGCGAGGTCGAAGAGATGGAGCTGTCGTTCTCCCGCGGCTTTTCGCCGGGCTGGCTCCAGGGCTGCGACCACAAGATGCTCGTGCCCGCGACGTCGAGTGCGAAGCGGGGCGTGCGGCTCGGAACGGTAGCGGAGGTGCGTCGTGACCGCGTGGCCGTCGAACTCGCGACGGGGCTCGCCGGCGGCGTGAAGCGGGGTGACGGCGTGGCTTTTGCCTGCGGCCCGACGAGCGACGACTCGATCGGTGGCCGCGTGTACGAGGTGTTCGACCGGGGCCGGTCGCTCACCGAGCCGGCGACTGCGGGCCGCGTGGAGCTGACGTTCGGTCGCGACGCCCTCGATCTCACGAGGATCCAGCCGGGCCAGGCCGTGTGGAAGACCGACGATCCGCAGCTCACCGCCCGGCTGCGCAAGACGTTCACCGGCGACGTGCCGCTACGGCGGCAGCCGGTGGACCTGCACGTGACCGTGGCCGTGGGCCGGCCCGTGAGGGTGACGGCGACGACGGCCGCCGGCGGTCGCTGCGTCGTGGAGAGTGGCGAACCCGCCCAGGCGGCGACGAAGCACGCGATCGATGCCGACGTGCTCCGCAGCCAGTTGGGGCGGCTCGGGGGCACGCCGTTCGAATTGCGGGAGGTCGTGGCGGAGATCGAGGGGGCGGCGATGGTGCCGTTCAGCGTGCTCGGAAAGCTGCGGCACGAGATCGTGGCGGGGCTTTCGGCGTCGGTGGGCGGTGTTGAGACGAGGGGAGAAGGCAGCCCGTCACGGAGTGACGGGCCTACGGGGAGTGACGGGCCTACGGTGGGAAGGAGCAGCCCGTCACGGAGTGACGGGCCTACGGCTGCGCTCCCCACGCTCCATGTTCTCGTGCGGTCGCTCGATCAGCTGCGGACCGTGCTCGAGCTCGGCGAACGCCGCCTCGCCGCCGACTTCGCCGACATCCGCCAGTATCGTGAGGCGGTCGAGATCTGCCGCGGTGCGAAGGCCACGCTCCTCCTGGCCACGCCCCGCATCCAGAAGCCCGATGAGCTTGGCATCTTCCGGCTCCTGGAGAAGCAATCACCCGACGGCGTGCTCGTGCGGAACTATGCGGCCCTGCGGTTCTTCAAGGATCGCTGCGTCCCCGTGGTGGGTGACTTTTCGCTCAACGTGACGAACGAGCTGACGGCGGAGTTCTTCATGGCGGCTGGCTGCGACCGCGTGACCGCGTCGTACGACCTCAATCGCGACCAGCTCGCAGGACTCGTCGCGGCCACGCCACCGGAGTGGCTGGAGATCGTGGTGCACCAGCACATGCCGATGTTCCACATGGAGCACTGCGTGTTCTGCGCGGTGCTCTCGCCGGGCACGAACAAGACGAACTGCGGCCGTCCCTGCGACGAGCATGTGGTGAAGCTCCGCGATCGGATCGGGGTGGAGCATCCGCTCACGGCCGACGTCGGCTGCCGCAACACACTCTTCAACGCCGTGCCGCAGAGCGCGGCCGAGGCCGTGCCGCTGCTGCGGGCGCGGGGCGTGGCATGGTTTCGGATCGAACTGCTCGACGAGCCGGCCGACGAGATCCGTCGGATCGTGGCGGCCTACCGCGACCTGCTCGCTGGCCGGGCGACGGGCAAGGACGTGTGGACGTCGCTCCGGGCGGCCAATCGCGTGGGCGTGACCCGCGGCACGCTCGAAGAGCGACGCAACCCGCTCGCGATCGTGTGAAAAAGCCCGGGGCGGCGTGCGCCGCCCCGGGTCTCGTGACGTTCAGGCGATTGCCAGAAGGCCTTACTTCGACAGCTTCGTGAAGGCCTCGACCATCGGCGTCACGACCGGGCCGAGCAGGTCCTTCACGCCGGGAATCGCCATCACCGTGTCGATCACCTTCTGGAGCAGGCCCAGATTCTTGCCGACGAACTCGGCGAAGGCGGGCTTCTCCTCGGCGGGCAGATTGCCGGCCTCGGTCTCCAGTTCCTTCAGCATCGGCGAGAGCTTCTCGAGCTCCGGCAGGGCGAGCTTCGCCGAGGGGAGATCCTTCACGCCGCCGAGCACCGACGAGAGGCCGCCGAACAGCTCCGTGGCATTCTTGCCCACGCGCACGGCCTCGAGGAACTTCGGATCGATCGAGATCGTCTCGGTGACGGTGTCGATCAGATCCTTGCCGGCCCGTTCGACCACCTCGGTGCGATCGACCGTGACCGGGCCCTTCTTCGCGATATCTTCGCGGGCGGCGACGACGCCATCTTTCGCCCGCTTCTGGTTCTCGTTCCAGAGGTAGTAGCCGAGGCCGACGGCGCCGAGCAGGAGCAGCGGCAGCAGCCAGCCGGGCAGGCCCGCCTTCTCCGGCTCGCGATGGCCATGGCTGCCACGACCGGCAGGCGACACGGCCCCCTGGGTGAAGTCGCCGAGCGACAGGCCCTTCGGCAGCGAGCCGCGGATGTTCGAGGCCTGCTCCGAGAAGAGCCGTGACACGCCGGCCGCGTCGGGGCGACCCTGGAACTGCTTGGCGACCATGCCGAGCACGATCGGGGCGAGATAGGTGACGAGCGTCTTCATGATGCCGGGCTGCATGCCGGCGAACTTCGCGATCACGTCGACGAGGCTCGTCAGGTTGTTGCCGCCGCCGAGCAGCGAGCCGAGCAGGCTGCCGCCGAGGCTGCCGATCCCCGAGGCCTGATTGCCGCCGAGCGCACCGGCCAGATTGCCGAGCATGCCGAGGTCGAGGCCGCCCATCGCCTTGGCGAGCTGGTCGGCGCCGCTGTTGCTCGAGGCGAGCTTGGCGAACACGTTGAGCAGGGCCGGCACGGCGGCATTCGTGGCCGTGCGGGTCTGCGACTCATTGGCCCCGATCAGGCCGCCGAGCTTGCCGAGGACGTCACCCGACAGCTGGCTCGAAATCAGATCGACGATATTCATCGAACATCTCCAGAAGGGAAGAAACCGGGATCACAGAAGAAAAGGACCGAATTGTTCGCCGTCTTCCCTGACGGGCGCAGTTGGGGCTGGAGCATTCCCGGGGGAATGGCCCGCCCGCTATCCGTGGACACGTTGTAGGGCACGCCAGGGGGCGTCGCAAGAAACCGCTACCAGTAGACGTAGTGGAGGAACTTCTCGCGGTCGGGCCTCGGCAGGGCGTCGACCCGCGGGACCACCCAGCGGTTCTCGTCGGCGTCGATCAGCATCTTCCCCTCGGCCCCGAAATCGACCGCCTGGCTCTGCGTCCAGCGGGCCGTGAACTGGCGACGGCCGACGTCGGTCTCGACGTCGAAATCGAGGTAGCCGTGGGCAAGCGCGACGTCGTGGATCCGGCGGATCTCGCGGACGAGCGACCGCCGGGCCAGCGCCGCCTGCACGACCGCGCGGTCGGCCGCGGTCCAATCGGCGAGCGCCCGCATCATGCCCAGTTCGATCTCGTCGCCCGAATCGTTCCATCCCCGCACGGAGAGATAGGCCTCGGGATGCGAGGCCGGGAACACCCGCACGATGAAGATGCCTGCAGCGATCCGCTCGTCCCCCTGCCAGAGCTCGATGCGGTCGAGCGGTCCGATGGCGAATCGGTGTCGCGATGGAACGAGCCACTCGATCGTGGCTGCCGTCGGCGGCGTGTCAGTAGGCGGCGCATCGTTCGCCTCCTCGACGGCAGGACGGGCCTCCTCCTCGACGAGCAGCATGTCGACCGTGGGCTGCTTCGAGACCTGCGTCTGAATCCGCACGAGGCGGGCGTAGAGGCCGTCGGCTGCGAGCAGGTCGGCGTGCGTCCCCTCCTCGACGAGCCGGCCGCGGTCGAAGGCGAGGATGCGGTCGGCGTTGCGGAGCGTGGAGAGCCGATGGGCGATGGCGATCGTGGTGCGGCCGCGAACGAGCACGGCGAGCGCCTCCTGGATCGCCTTCTCGGCCTCGGCGTCGATGTTGCTCGTCGCCTCGTCGAGCACGAGGATCCGCGGGTCGTAGAGCAGCGTGCGGGCGATCGACAGCCGCTGCTTCTCACCGCCGGAGAGGCCGGCGCCGTGTTCGCCGAGGAGCGTCTCGTAGGCCAGCGGCTGCCGGCAAAGGAAGTCGTGGGCGCCGGCCGCCTTCGCCGCGGCGAGCCCCTCCTCGATCGTGGCCTGCGGACGGCCGTAGGAGAGATTCCGCCAGATCGTGCCACGGAACAGGAACGAATCCTGGAACACGATCCCGAGCTTCTCCCGCAGGTCGCTCATCGAGAGGTCGCGGATGTCATGGCCGTCAACCGTGATGCTCCCCTCCTGCACGTCGTGAAACCGGGCGAGCAGGCTCACGAGCGTGGACTTGCCCGACCCCGAGCGGCCCACGATCCCCACCATTTCGCCAGGCTCGACCGTGAACGACACGTCGTGGAGCACCGGCTGGTTGCGGTCGTAGCCGAAGGTGACGGTGTCGAACCGGATCTCACCGCGGACCTCCGGCCAGGGCTCGGGGTTGGCGGGATCGGTAATCAGGGCGGGCGTGTCGAGCAGCTCGAGCACCCGCTTGCTCCCCGAGAGGAAGCTCGTGAGCCAGGTCGTGAAATTCGAGAGCGCCCCGAGCGGCGCGTAGAACATCGCCAGATAGGCGAGGAACGCGATCAGCTGGCCGAGCGACATGCTGCCGCCGATCACGTCGCGGCCGCCGACATACCACACGATCAGGCCGCCGAGGCTGAAGACGATCTGCATGGCCGCCGAGTAGGTGGTGTTGGTGTGCTCCACCCATTGCCGCCACTTGCGGAGATGGTCGCTCGCGGTGTGGAACCGTTCCCGCTCGCGATCCTCCTGGGCGAAGGCCTTCACCACGCGGATGCCCGAGAGCATGCCCGAGAGCCGCGTCATCTGCTTGCTGGAGGCGTCCCAGAGCCGGTAGTGCCGCGGATAGACATGCCGCCAGAAGATCCACGAGCCGAGGATCACGAGCGGCACTGGAATGAGCGTGTAGAGGGCGAGCTTCGGATTGATCCAGACGAGCATCCCGCCCACCGCGACCAGTTGCACGATCTGGAGAAGGAATCCGCCGGTCACCTGCTGCACGAGACCGTGCAGCACCTCGCTGTCGTGGGCCACACGGCTGATCATCGAGCCCACCTGGTGGCGGTCGTAGTAGGCCACCGACAGGCTCTGAAGCTTCGCCACCATCTCGTCGCGGAGCGTGGCCGTGATGCCCGTGCCGATCGCGGTGGCAAGCCGTCCCTTCAGCACGCCCACCACGGAGAGCAGCACACGGGAGAAGGCGAGCGCGAGCACGACGACGAGCAGGGCCGTGCGGAAGTCGGGGAGCGCGTCGCCCGCCGCGGCACCGGCCCGGTCGGAGAGGATCTCGTCGACCATGTATTGCTGGAGCTTCGGCGGCACGAGCTCGGCCACCACGCCCAGCAGCGTGAGCAGGCAGAGCAGCACCGCGCCGCGGGTGTAGGGGGCGAGCAGCTCGCTCACCCGCCGCAGAATCTGCCCCTTCTGCAGGCAACGGGGGCAGGAGTCGTCGGCCGTGGCCAGCCGCAATCCGCAGCTGCCGCAGCGGGGCGGATCGAGCGGGCCGTCGAGCTCGAGTGTGACGGCGTCGCCCGCCACGAGCGATTCCCTCGCCCGCTCGAGCGCCCGCGACACCTTGTGGAACCGCGTGGCGAGGCTGCTCGAATACCGCAGGACGTCGATCCAGACGTCGTCGGCCTGCACCTGCAGCGTGCCGCCGCCGAGGCCGGCGGTGGTGCGGATCTGGGTGACGCCCGCCCAGGGGATGCTGCGGCGGGTCCCGTCGGCTCCCTCGACGGCGATCCCCTCGGGAGTCGCCACGAGGGTTTCGCGGCTGGGAAACCCGCTCAGCGAGACGTCGGTGTCGATCGAAAGCAGCACCGACGATGGCACGGCGGTCGCAGGACGCCTATGCTCGTCGGCCACGGCGGTCGCGGTGTCGATCGGGGTGTCCTTTCCTGGAGCCGAATCACGGAGACGTGTCATGCAGTACGCAGTGTGGACGGGCTGGGTTCGAAGCCTGGTGGCGGCGGGCCTCGTGGCCGGCTGGTGCGCCGGCGGGCATGCCGACGACGCCGGGTTCGTCGAGCTCTTCGATGGGAAAAGTCTGGCAGGTTGGCAGGCGAACGAAAATCCCTCCGCCTGGAAGGTGGTCGAGGGAGCGATCGTGGCCCACGGCCCGCGGAGCCACCTCTTCTACGTGGGGGCCGATACCGCCAAGCCGGAGGAATTCAAGAACTTCCACCTCAAGGCGGAGGTGAAGACGCGGCCCGGCTCCAACTCGGGCTTCTTCATCCACTCGAAGTTTCAGCCGGAGGGCTGGCCCGCCCACGGTTACGAGGTGCAGGTGAACAACTCACAGGGCGACCCGGTGCGGACCGGCAGCCTTTACAACGTGGTGAAGAACTTCACGCCCCCCGCCAAGGACGACGAGTGGTTCACACTCGAGGTCGTGGTGAAGGGCAAGGCCGTCACCGTGGGCGTGGACGGAAAGGTGCTCTTCGAATACGTGGAGCCCGAGGGCGTGATTGGCACACGGAAGCTCTCCGCAGGCCTCTTCGCCATCCAGGCCCACGACCCGGCGAGCGAGGTGCACTACCGGAGCGTGAAGGTGAAGCGGCTGCCGTAGGGCGCGGCGCCCGCCGTAGTCCGCACACTTCGTGTGCGGTTTGAGGCGTGAAGCCCGAGAGGCCGTGCTACTCGGGAAACAGCCGCGTCGAGAGGTAGCGCTCGCCGAGATCGGGCAGCACCACGACCACCATCTTCCCGGCGTTTTCCGGCCGGCGGGCGACCTGCAGGGCGCCCCACGCCGCGGCCCCGCAGCTGATGCCGCACATCAGCCCCTCGCGCTTGGCCATCTGCCGGGCCGTCTCCATCGCGTCCTCGTCGTCAACGCGGATCACCTCGTCGATGATGTTAAGATTGAGGATGTCTGGAATGAATCCCGCCCCGATGCCCTGGATCGTATGGCGGCCCGGCTTGATCGGCTGGCCTCCGAGCTTCTGGGTGATCACCGGGCTGTTGGCCGGCTCCACGGCCACGACCTTCACGTCGGGCTTCTTCTGCTTGAGCACCTCGCCCACGCCGGTGATCGTGCCGCCGGTGCCCACGCCACAGACGACGACGTCGACCTGCCCGTCGGTGTCGGCCCAGATCTCCTCGGCCGTGGTGCGGCGATGCACCTCCGGATTGGCCGGGTTCTTGAACTGCTGGGGCATGAAGAACTGGCTGCTGGAGCGGCTGATCTCCTCGGCGTGCCGCACGGCGCCGGGCATGCCCTCGGCCGCAGGCGTCAGCACGAGTTCGGCGCCGAGCGCCTTGAGCATCCGCCGCCGCTCCAGGCTCATGCTCTCCGGCATCGTCACACGGAGCTTGTAGCCGCGGGCGGCACACACATACGCCAGGCCGATGCCCGTATTGCCGCTCGTGGGCTCGATGATCACGGTGTCGGGGCCGATCCGCCCCTCCTGCTCCGCCGTGTCGATCATCGCGCAGGCGATCCGGTCCTTCACGCTCCAGAGTGGGTTCATGTTTTCGATCTTGCCGACGACGGTGGCCACGCAGCCCTCGGTCACCCGCCGCAGGAGCACGAGCGGCGTCCGCCCGATGCACTGCGTGATGTCGTTACGAACCCCGGACGGCAGCTTCATCGTCACCATGTCGAGTTCCTCCTGCGCGCGGTCGCCTCCCGGCCCCACGGCCGGACAACCGTCAACATCCGCATTATCGGCAGAACCGGCCCGAAACTGAAACCGCGTGGTACGACGGGAGTCACCCCAGTTCGAGCTTGACTCGGCGGGGCATCGCCAGCCGGCCGAACATGCCGACCGAGCCCTTCGGCAGGCCGAGGAACTCGAGCCGTTCGAACCAGCCCGCCGCCTCCGCGCCGAGCTTGCCCACCTGCGTGCCCCGCAGGTCGAGATGCCGCAGCCCCTTCAGTTCCTTGAGCTGGAGCAGCCCCTCGTCGGTGAGCGAGCCTCCCGCGAGATCGAGCGTGGCGAGATCCTTCAGCGAGTCGGCCCGAAAGCCGAGCAGGATGGCGAACAGGTCGTCGGCCGATGGATTGCGTAGCCGCACGGTGACGAGCTTGTCGGCCACGTGCCCGAAATCGTCGCCGAACGACTTCCGCAGCCAGTCGGTCTCCTCCATCTCGATCTCGCCGCCGCGCTCGATCGCCTCCGTGGCAACCTCCTGCTGCTGGGCGTAGGCCTCGATCTTCGATGCCAGCCATTCCAGCTTGCTGGCCTTGAACTTCACGTAGTCGTTGGCCTCCTCGAAGGCCGCCTGCAACTTCACGAACTCGGCGGGGTCGCCGCCGCGGTCGGGATGCATCGCCATCGCCTTGGCGAGATAGGCCTGCTTCACGTCCTCGAGCGTGAGCGGCGGTCGCAGGCCGAGCGTGGTCAGGCAGGCCGGGACGTCGGGTTCCA
>Ga0315906_10002192_pt1 | contig 27840 bp, 19 predicted proteins | sample LakEriMetagenome_4_FD_203526 | JGI IMG/M metagenome (GOLD analysis project Ga0315906, IMG submission 203526) | Freshwater fungal communities from buoy surface, Lake Erie, Ohio, United States - Buoy 2 MA122 | ecosystem: Environmental > Aquatic > Freshwater > Lake > Lake biofilm | place: USA...
CGCGACCTGCCCGCGTGCATCCTCTATTCGGCCAAACGAGGCCGGAATCGCGCATCACTGCCGTCCGAACGGCCGAAGTTTGCCTTGACGATGTCCCCCCGCGTCCACCGGTTCCTCGCCGCGATCGCTGTCGCCTTCCTCGCATGCCCGCTGTCGGCGCGTGGCGACGAGCCCGATCTGCCCGACGACATGCCGCCGCCGAGCACGCTCGAGTTCCGCGCGTGGTTCGACGCCCGCGTCCAGACCGCGATCACCGACGCGAATTTCCCGCGCGCGGCGACCCGGTTCGTGAGCTCGTCGCTCGGAGACGACAAGAACGCCGGCGACAGCCCTTCCGCGCCCTGGCGCACGCTCGCGCAGGTCCGGCTCTGGCTCGCGACCAGCGGAACCGAGTCGCGATGCGTCCGTTTCCGCCGCGGCGACGTCTTCCGCGACATTGCCGGCCTCGACACGACGCTCCCGGGCATCCACTTCGCCGACTACGGCGACGCCGCCGATCCGCTCCCGCGCCTCTCCGGCTTCACGGCGGTGTGGCCTGCCGCGAGTGCGAAGAAGAGCGGATGGCAGACGGATCCGAAGCTGCCCGCGTTCGGCTGGCGCACCGTCGACCGCGCCGTGTTCTGGGTCCGCCAGAACGGCGACGCCGACCTCGAGCAGCCGCTCGTCAAGGCGTCGTCGATCGAGGCCGCGCGCACGCGCATCGGCTCGTGGTTCTACGACGCGCAGACGAACCGCGTCTACGTCCACACGCGCGGAAGCGTTCCGATCCACTCGGTGCTGCTCGAGGGCGCCACGGCGACCGGACCGGGCATCGCCGTCGCCGGCGACCTCTCGCTCGTCGAGAACCTCCGTGCCGAAGGCTGGGGCATGAACGAGAACTCGCGCGAGCCGTTCGCTTCGTACGCCTGCGGCACGACGCGCACCGTCTTCCGCAACCTCGTCGCGTACTACTCCGAGCGCCACTGCATCGCGCACACCTGCACCCTCTCGGGCGGCTTCGCGCTCTTCATCGACTGCGTCGCGGGCCGGCCGAGCCCGAGCCCCGCGGGCCAGAGCATCTTCAACAGCTACGCCCAGCGCGGCGGATCGCAGGCGATCTTCCTGCGCTGCACCGCCTCGCACGACACGCTTCCCGACGACACGCCGTCGTTCCTCGACGCCTCGCTTCCGCTCTACGCGCACACCTCGTCGCCGTACTACTTCTACAACTACCTCATCGTCAGCGACCTGCGCTACGGAGACTCGCCGGCACGTCCGACCGCGTGGCCGCTGCTCGCGAACATGCGCTTCGCCCAGTCGCTCGAGAAGGTCCGCGCGGTCATCATGGACACGCGCGTGCGCGGCGTGCGCGGCGCCGACGCGTGGGCGCGCAACGTCGCGACCATCAACTGCGACATCTCGACGCTCGGCGCGCAGGTCAACTGCCGCTGCGGGCAGAGCGCCGAGGCCGACGGCTTCCTGATCAACTCGATCTACGAGCTCGACCTCACCGGCGGCACGGGCGGCCTCTACGGATTCCTCAACTCGAACGGCGACAACGAGGCGCGCACCTACCACTCGGTGCTTCGCCTGCGCAACGTTCCTCCGGGCAGCACCGTGCAGTGGGACTTCGACGGTCCCTTCGCGTCGTTCGGGTCGCGCGTCCACAACAGCGTCGTCGACGCCGGCGGCTTCTTCTTCGACCTCAACAACTGGGCCGGCACCGCGCCGATCCGCGCCAACGGCTACGTCGGCACTCCGCCGCATCCGTTCGATCCGTACGGCACCACGGTGGCGACGCCGTACGACCCGTCCGCGGAGGTTCCGCCCGGAAGCCCGCTCGTCGGACGCGGGATTCCCGTGCAGGAGCCCGAGCAGATCGAGTACGACGCGCTCGGCCGGCCGCGCACGCTCTTCACCGTCGGCCCGCGCGAGTACGCGCCGACCTGCATCGGCGACATCGACGGCGACCGCGACGTGAGCGCCACCGATCTCGCCGCGCTGCTCGCGGCGTGGGGCAACATCGAGTCGAACTACTTCGCCGATCTCAACGGCGACGGCGAGATCAACGCGCTCGACCTCGCCGCGCTCCTCTCCTCGTGGGGCGACTGTCCCTGACCGACCGCGCGGGCGCGTTCAGCGCACGCCGCGGCGCGCGTAGACCTCGATGGTCCGCGCCGCGATCGCTTCCCAGGTGAAGCGCTCGCGGACGAGCGCCGCACCGCGCGCGCCCGCCGCATCCGCCATCGCCGGATCGGCGATGAAGCGTGCGAGCGCCTTCGCGACATCGGCGGGATCGAGCGACGTGACGGCGCCGGCGCCGACCTCCGCGACCTCGGGGAAGTGGCACTCGGTGCTGATGACGACCGGCCGCGCGAGGGCGAGCGCCTCGGTCACCGCGACGCTGAATCCCTCCTGGCGGCTCGGCAGGCAGAACGCGGCGCAATCCGCGAGCGCCTCGTACTTGTCGCGGCCGTAGAGCGGACCGACCACATGCGTGCGCGCCGCGAGTCCGTGCCCGGCGATGCGCGCCTCGAAGGGCGCGCGCTCGCCGTCGTCGGGCCCGGCGACCACAAGCCGCACCGTCGGATGCTCGCGAACGAGGATCGCGAACGCGTCGGCGAGGTGGTCGAGGCCCTTCTTGAAGTGCAGGCGCGACAGGAAGAGCACGAAGGGATCGCCGCCGAGCTCCGGCCGCTTCGCCCGGAAGCTTCCGCACGCCGGAATCGGCTCGATCTCCGAGAGGAAGACGCCGTTCGCGATCGTCTCGAACGGCGCGCGCAGGCCGAGCGGCGCGAGTCCCCTGCCCTCGTCCTCGTTGAGGACATGCAGGAACGCCGCGCGGTCGAGCACGGCCTTCCAGCCGAGCCAGAGCGCGACGCGCTTCTTCCACTTCTTCTGCGCCATGCTCCAGCGGTCGAGCATGCCGTGCGGGACGAAGCAGTACGGGATTCCCTGCGCGCGAGCCCAGCGCGCGCACGCAGGAAGCACCGGCTCCCACACGCCGTGGATGTGCAGCATGTCGCAGCGCCCGAACGACGGCGCCGCGCGCGGCCGGCCAAGCGTCGTCGCCATCGCCGGATCGACCGTCGCGAACCGCACGCGCGCGATGCCGGGCACCGCGTCGCACGAGCGCCGGAAATCCGCCTCGCGCTCGGCGGGCAGCGGCAGATGCGCGACCGTCACGTCGTGACCGAGCGCAGCCTGCCCCGCGGCGATGCGAAGCACGACCGCCGGAGGCCCGCCGGCCTTCGGATCCACGCTCGCGAGGAGGTGCACGATCCGCATCGGATTCACGCCCGGACGAGCCGGTCTCCGAGGGTCGATTCGTGCGCGCGCATCGCGTCGCGCGTGTCGACCACGAGCTTCGCGGCGCGCGCGATCGTCGCGTAGTCGATCGTCGAATGCGCGGTCGAGATCAGGACGCAGTCGTAGGTCGCGAGCGACGCGGCGTCGCACGGCACCGAGGTCATGCGGAGATCGTGCTTGCGCCCCGCGCGCGTCGCCGGCACCAGCGGGTCGTGGTAGTCGACCTCGGCGCCGCGGCCGCGCAGGAGCTCGATCAGCTCGAACGACGGGCTCTCGCGCACGTCGTCGATGTCCGCCTTGTAGGCGAGGCCCACGACGAGCACGCGCGAGCCCATCACCGGCTTGCCGTGGCGGTTGAGCGCTTCGGCGAGGCGGTCGATCACGTAGTGCGGCATCGCCGTGTTGATCTCGCCGGCGAGCTCGATGAAGCGCGTCGAGCGCCCGTATTCGCGGGCCTTCCAGGTCAGGTAGAAGGGATCGATCGGAATGCAGTGCCCGCCGAGCCCCGGACCCGGGAAGAACGGCATGTAGCCGAACGGCTTCGTGCTCGCCGCGCGGACGACCTCCCAGACGTCGATGTCCATCGCGTCGAGGACGACCTTCATCTCGTTGACGAGCGCGATGTTCACCGCGCGGAAGATGTTCTCGAGGAGCTTCGCGCTCTCGGCGACCTCGGCGCTCGACACCGGCACCACCGTCGCGACGCCCTTGCGGTAGACCGCGGCCGCGAGCTCGGTCGAGTCGGCGTCGAGTCCGCCGACGAGCTTCGGGATCGTGCTCGTCGTGTGCGACTTGCGTCCCGGATCCTCGCGCTCGGGGCTGAAGGCGACGAACAGGTCGCGACCGACCTCGAGCGACTTCGCGCGCTCGCCGGCGGCCTCGAGGATCGCGGGCACCATGTCGTCGCGCGTCGTGCGCGGATAGGTCGTCGACTCGAGCACGACCAGCTGCCCGGCGCGCAGCGTGCGGCCGATCGCCTTCGCGGTCTCGATGATGTAGGAGATGTCCGGCTCCCAGTGCTTCCCGAGCGGCGTCGGCACGCAGATGATGATCACGTCGGCCTCGCCGAGGCGCGAGAAGTCGGTGGTCGCCTCGAACCGCGCCGAGTCGCGCAGCGAGGTCACCAGTTCGTCCCCGAGATGGCGCAGGTAGTTCCGACCGGCCGCGATCGCCTCGATCTTCCCCGGGTCGATGTCGAACCCGAGCACCGGAAGCCCGCCCTTGTGGAGCGCGTGCGCGAGCGGAAGCCCGACGTACCCGAGCCCGATCACTCCGACCTTCGCCTCGCCTCGCTCGATGCGCTCGAGCAGCTGCTTCGCCATGCCGATCATCCGGACCTCCGATGCAGGACCATGCGCGCCTTCGCGCGCCGGGTCGAGAAGTCTACATCGGCATTCGGCGCCCCCGGCCATGCGGGGTCGCGCGCGCTTCGAGCGAAGCCCGGGAACCTCGCCCGCGGCGGATCAACCCTGGATCGCGAGCCGGCCGGGAACGGCCGTCGGTCCGCTGCCTCCGACGACACCGCCGACGATTCCGCTGACGCGGGCCTTCGAGGACGCCGGAGCGGTCGGCGCGACCGCCGGGGCGGTCGCCATCGCGCTCGACTCGCGGTTCTCGCGGGAAAGCTCGTCCATGCACATGGTCCAGGTCTCGCGCTCGAAGCGCAGCAGCGTCACGACTTCCTCGAGCGCCGCCGGATCGCGCGACATGCTCGACTCGACGAGCGTCCGATACAGGAAGGTGTAGAGGCCCGAGAGGCGCGCGCAGAGTTCGGGCGCCTGGTCGGGCCGCAGCGCGTTCATCAGCTCGAGCAGGATCGCCTGCGCCTTCGTCGTGCCTTCGTACGCCGACTCGAGGTCGCGCGACTCGTAGCCGCGCCGCGCCTGCTCGGTGAAGCGGATCGCGCCGTCGATCAGCATGAGCCGGAGTTCGGCCGGAGAGGCCGTGAGGACCTTCGTGCGCAGGTACGCCTGTGAACCGTGTTGCATGGAGTTTCCGTCGATGTCGTTCGGTGCGCCTCGTGGCGCGCACGCGTTCTATCGGCGCGGTGCAGTCCGCGCTTTGGCGTCTTCAGCGGATCCCGCCCATGTTCGCGACGATCGATCCGAGCGAGCCCTGCTGCGCCTGAAGTCGCGCAAGCGCCGCCTCCATCCCGGCGAACTGCGCCTCGAGACGCGTCCGCTTCGAGGTGAGCCGCTGGTCGTACCGGTCGAGGCGCGTGTTGAGCTCCTCGATCTGCTTCTGGAAGTTGCGATCGGCGACCGTGGTGACGCCGTCGACGGAGTTCGTGAGCTTCTTCAGGAGCTGGTCGAAGATGTCGCTGAAGCCGAGCTTCGAGTAGGTCGTGGTCTGGTTCTCCACCGTGACGCCGTCGACCGGCGACGAACTCGACGTCGAGCGGATCTCGAACGAGGTGAAGAGGTCCTCGACCGCCTGCGGGTCGGTCGCGTACGCGGCCTTGAACTTGGTCTCGTCGAGGACGAGCTGGCCTTCCTTGCCGAAGCGGATGCCGACCTGCGAGAGGAAGCGGTAGCGCCCGTCGACGCCCTTCGCCGGCCCCTGCGCGGCCTGGATGATCTGCTGCCGCACCTGCGCGACGGTCGAGTTGCCGAGCAGCGGCCCCTTCTTCTCCGTCTCGATGTCGTACTTGTCGTAGTCGCGGATGCGGCCGAGCGCGTCGTTGACCGTGGTCACGAACTGCTTGACCGCGTCGAAGATCCCCTGCTCGTTGCGCGCCACGTCGACCTGCGTGGTCTGGCCCGCCTTCAGCGCCGTGACCTCGAGCCCGCTCACGACGTCCTTGAAGGTGTTGCTCGAACTCGTGAAGAGGAAGCTCGTCTCCGGGTTGCCCGAGCCGAGGAAGAGCGTGGCGTCGCGGCCCTCGACCGCGCGCACGAGGCCGATGTCGACGCCGCCCGTGTCGACCCAGAGCTGTCCGAGCGATCCGCCCTGCGCCGACGAGAGGCTGAGCCGATACGGCGTCGCGCCCGAACCGGCGTTGATGACCGCGGCGCTCACCGGAATGCCGGCCGCGTTGATCTTGCGGACCACGTCGTCGAGCGTATCGGTCGCGTCGAGGTCGACGCTGCGCTCGAATGCGCCGCTGATGTTGCCGCCGACGGTCGCGGACTCGCCGAGGATGCCGAGCGACCGGCCGATCGATCCGTTCACGTCCTCGACCTTCATCTTGGTCGACGGCGTGCCGGTGTTGGTGTCGACGAGCTCGATGCCGTCTCCGGTCGAGTTCATCCGCGCCTCGACGAAGAGGCCGCGCGAGTTGATCTCGCTCACGAGGTCGTACAGCGTGACGGTGTCGGAGTCGATGTCGACGATCGACGACTCGCCGCTCGAGTCGGTGATCCGGAAGGTGCCCTTGCCGATCCCCTTGCCGAAGTTGAGCGACGAGATCTCGGTCGCGAGCGATGCGGTCTGGCGCTCGAGGTCCGAGCCCGCGAGGCGGTCCGTCGATCCGCTCACGGCGATGCCGAGCGCGGTCGCGCCGTCGCCGCTCGCGGACATCGCGCCAGTGCCGGTGCCGGTCGAGACGATCGAGAGGCCTCGACCGCTCGTGCCGACCTCGACCTTCATCTCGACGCCCGACGCCTTCAGCTCGAGGTTGATCGCCGAGACGAGCGATGCGACCGAACGGTGCGCGGCGAAGTTCGAGAAGGTGGTCGAGTTGCCCGCGCGGTCGGTGAGCGTGATGCCGGTCGGCGTGCCGATCCCGGCGCCGCCGTTGAGCTGCGACATCGCGACCGATCCGATCGTGCCGGCGACGCGCGTGCCGGTCACCGACCCGGTGCCGCTCAGTCCGAAGATCCCGAGGTCGCGCGCGGTGCGCTCCCCCACCGCCGTGCCGAAGCTCGATCCGTCGCCGGTGCCCGCGAGCACCGAGATGGCGCCGCCGCCCGCCGCGGTCAGGGTGAGTCCGGTCGCGCCGGTGCCGATCGTCGCGGTCACGGCGCCGTTCGTCTGGCTGGCGATGCGCTGCATCACGTCGCCGATCGTCGCTGCGCGCGGGGTCGCGACCTTGTTGCGCACGATCGCGCCGGTGAGGGTGGTCGGGCCGCTGTCGATCGCGCCGGTGAAGAGGCCGAGATCGCGCGCGGTCGACTCGCCGTTCGGGCCCGCGCCGAGCACCTTGACCGGTCCGCTGCCGCCCGTGGTGTCGGTGAGGACGAAGCCCTTGCCGTCGGGACGCAGCGACATGACGACCTTGCCGGCGCCGAGCGCTTCGTCGAGCTCCGAGTTCACGCGCGCGAGCATCTCGCCCACGGTCTTCACCGCTTCGCTCTCGACATCGCCGCCGACGACGACCGCGCCGAGATTGATGCCGACCGAGGTGCCGTTCGCCGCGACGACGGTGAAGTCGTCGGCGTCGGTGGTGTTGATGCGGATGCCGGTGCCGTTGCGGAGATCGCTGAGCTTGGTCGCCGCGACGATCGGCGAATCGACCCGGCCGAGCGAGATGTCGTAGCTGGTGCCGTCGACCGAAATGCGGAAGTCGGCGACGCCGTCGCGGATCAGCACGCCGCCGCCGTCGTTGAGTCGCCCGAGCGACGAAGCGGCGCCGAGTTCGTTGATCTGCGCGCCGGTCGTCGTGCCCGTGAGCGAGGTGCCGGCGATGCCGAGATCGTTCGCGATCGAGCCGACGCCGAGATCCTCGATCACGAGGTTGCCGGTGCCGCTCGTCTCGTCGCGGATGACGAGCCGCTCGTTCTCGATGCTCGCGTTCACCGCGATGCCGCCGAGTCCGTTGATCCGCTCCACGACGTCGTTCAGCGACACCGCGGTCGAGAGGTCGAGCGTGGCGACGCGCGCGAGTCGATCGGTGATGCGGATCGAGCCGCGGCGCACGCCCTCGCCCCCGTTGAGATCGGCGAGGGGAACGTCGCGGGTCAGACCCGCGTCGCCCCACTCGAAGCTCATCGAATCGAGGCCGATGGGATTGAGGTTCCTCGTCGCGAATCCTCGCGACAGCACCTGGCTGTTGGAGGCGAGACGCCCGACGGTGAAGGTGTAGCTGCCGGGAGGGGTCGAGCTCGCCGGCTTGGCGGTCAGGATGGTCGGATCCGCGACCGCAGCCGTCATCTCGTCGAAGATCTTGCCGGTGCGGATGATCGCTGCGGAGTTCTTGAGGTTCAGGAGCCGCGCGTTCACGTCGAGGAGCGCGGTCTTTGCCGTCTGGATCACGCCGATCCGGCGCTGAATCGGCAACTTTCCCCGGCCCTCGAGGGCGAGGAGCTGCTCGATGATCGCAGCGGAGTTGATTCCGCTGACGAGACCGACGCCTGATGAGATCCCTGACATGGTTGGCCTCCGCTCGGAACGCTGCCTTTGGCAACCGGCGTGCCAGCCCGCGTCACGCCGCCCGGTTCATCGGCTCGTCGAGCGGGCCGCCTTGGCCAAGCGACGCCGATGGGGCGCCCGCCCCGGGACCCGGCGTCCAGCGCGGGACCAAGGCCCCCTGCCGTCGCAGCTCGAGCACATCCGACGCCCAGCAGACAAGGACTCGATTGAACATGGTCCGGGCGGCCTCGACCTCACGCTCGTAGCGACGCTGCTCGATGCTGATCTGCGCTTCCATGCGAGACTCCTGCTGTGCACCGGCGCTCCGCATCCGTGCGGGTGGGCCTGGCGGCACGGTGGAGGTCGGCCGTTTGGGAGGGTCGCTCAAGCGGGGATGGGAAAAACGCTCCCGAAAGGTCGGGAGCGTCGGGAAGGGACTGAATTGTGTTGTTTCGACTACTTCTTACCGATCGATCCGCCACCCCGCGAATCGAAGCCAATCCGCTGCATCAGGCCGTCAAACTGGTCCAGGTTGTAGAAGTCGAGACTGAGTCTTCCCGACCCTTTCTTTCGACCCAGCTGGATGCGGACCCGCGTGCCAAGGTACTCGGCGAGTTGGCGCTCGAGGTCGGCCACATGTGCGGTCCGGGCGGAGACTTCCTTCGCCCCCGGCTGTCCGCCAGCAGCGGCCGGAAGCGTCTCCCCCCCACGAAGTCGCTGCTGGATCCGCCGCTCGAGTTCACGGACGGACCAATCTTCTTTCATTGCACTTGCAGCGAATTGACTTCTTGATCGCGGGTCTGTGATGCCCAGCAGCGCCTTGGCGTGTCCCTGTGTCAGGCGACCGGTCCGAACAAGGTCGGCTGTGGCGGAATCAAGCTCCGCAAGGCGAAGCAGATTCGAGATCGTGGCACGATCGAGCCCAACCCGATCGGCGATCGCCTGGTGGGTCAGCCCGAAGTCCTCGGCGAGGCGTTGGAGTGCGATGGCACGCTCCATCGGATTCAGGTCTTCGCGCTGGACGTTCTCGATCAGGGCGAGCTCTGCGGCCGACTGGTCGTCGATGTCGCGAACGATGGCAGGGATCGTGGCGAGTCCAATCAGCTTGGCGGCGCGCCAACGCCGCTCACCAGCAACCAGCTCGAAGCCAGAAGCGGTGGGGCGAACCATGATCGGCTGCATCAGTCCAGACTTCTGGATCGACGCTGCAAGCGACTGCAAGGCCGCCTCACTGAAGTCCGTGCGCGGCTGGCGCCGGTTGGGAACGATCTGTTCCACGGGGAGCTCGCGGAGCATCCGGCCCTCTGAAACCGCGGTAGGGGCCTCACGTGGGGCTTCCTGTGGGATCCTGGCCACCTCACTCTGGGTCGTGGGGTTGGACGCGGAGGGCGCTGGGGCAGGTATTGCGCCCGCTCCCTGCTGTCGACCAGGGGGCTGCGCCTGCACCTGAACCGGTGCACCCAGGAGTGCGGTCAAGCCACGGCCCAACTTGCGAACAGGGCCCTTCCCAGACTGATCTGCTGTCTGCATGACGCCTCCTTACTGCGATCTCTGTTCCACGGGGAACACGATGCTGTTATCCCGCCCTCCATCGTGCCTGTCAAGCGATGCTGAAGGTAGTTCCACGGGGAACAATGTTATCAGACTCTCAAGAGTCGATACGCTGCATTCATGGACTCCAAGGCGCGCACGACCCACCGGACAGAGCTCTTGCCTGTCGCACTGGTCCTACTTGCAGCCCTTCTGGCGCATGGCTGGAGCGTCTCCTGCGGCTGGATCTGGGACGACGACAGCTACGTCACCGCGAATCCGCTTCTGTCATCTCCGAATGGTTGGTTTGAAGTCTTCATCCCGGGCAGTACGCCGCAGTACTACCCGCTCGTCTTCCTCGGCTTCTGGATCCAGCACGCGGTGTCGGGCATCGAGCCCTTCGCCTACCACGCGGTGAATGTGCTGATGCACGCGGCGAACGCGGCGCTGCTCTTCCTCGTCATGCGCCGACTGCGCATCGCCGGCGACCTCTGGATCGCGATCATCTTCGCGGCGCATCCGATGGGTGTCGAGAGCGTCGCATGGGTGACGGAGCGGAAGAACGTGCAGTCGATGCTGTTCGCGCTCGCGAGTGCGCTCGCGTTCCTCGCCCATCTCGACGCGCCACGCGAGCGCAGGGCAGGGACCTGGATCGCGTCGTTCGCGCTGTTCGCCTGCGCGCTGCTGTCGAAGACCACCGCGATCTTCGTGCCACCGTGCCTCGTGATGGCCGCGATCTGGCAAGAGCGGAAGATCGACCGCGGCTTCATCGCGAGGGTCGCGCCCTTCTTCGCGCTCGGCATCGCGCTCGGACTGCACACCGCGCATGTCGAGAAGACGCAGGTCGGCGCGAGCGGAGCCGAGTTCGACCTCACGCTCGTCGAGCGACTGCAGCTCGCGTCGAGCATCGCGATGTTCTACCTGCGGAAGTTCCTCCTGCCGCTCGAGCAGATCTTCATCTACCCGCGCGAGGAGCCCGATGTGTCGAGGCTCGTCAAGTGGGTTCCCGCGGCGATGGTCGCGGTGATCGCCTGGACATGCGTCTCATGGTGGCGGAAGGGAAGCAGGGGACCGCTCCTGATCGCGCTCTGGGTCGGCGCGGGACTGTTTCCGGCGCTCGGCTTCTTCGATGTCTGGCCGTTCCGCTTCTCGTTCGTCGCCGACCACTTCGCGTACGCCGCGATGCCGGCGCTCGCCTTGATCCTGACCGCCTGCGTGGGCGAGCTGATGAAGATGCTGCGGATCGCCTCGAGGCTCACGCGCGCCGGCGTGATGACGGCGGTGTGCGTCGCGCTGGTGCCGCTTTCCGTTCGGGCGACGCTCAAGTACGAGAGCGAGGAGACGCTCTGGACCGCGACGGCCGATCGGAACTTCACCGCATGGATCGCGCAGACGAACCTCGCGACCATCGACCTCCGGCGCGCCGAACTGGCGCTTGCGAACGGCGACGAGGAGGAAGCGAAGCGCCAGGCGCGGGTCGCGCTGCTGCGCTCGGTCACGTCGAAGGCCTTCAAGCCGGATGCGTTCGCGAGCTCGGTGAACATCAGCGAGGCGCAGCGCATTCTCGGGGCGAACGACCGCGCGCTCGTCTCGATCGACGAGGCGATCGCGCTCGCGCCGCTCGCGTCCGACCTGCACTGGATGCGTGCGCGCCTTCTCGACGGTTCCGGCGACGCAGCCGGTGCGCGCGAGGCGCTCCGACGCGCCATCGAACTCGCCGACGGTCCGGACGAGGAGATCGCCGCGCGCCGCGATCTCTTCCGCGTGCTCGCCGCGCTTGGCGACAACGCGGCGGCACTCGCCGAGGCGCGGCGGATCGCGGAACTCGTTCCCGACGATCCAGACGCGCGCGCAAACCTCGGATCGCTGCTCGTCGCCAACGGAGAGGGCAGGGCGGGGCGCGCGGAACTCCTACGCGCGCTCGCGGGCGAGGACGCGCGCGGCGCGAACGCGCGACCGCAGTTCTGGGTGACGACGGCGGTGCGGTTCCTGAAGTCCGCAACCGACGGCGTACTTGCGAACGACGAAGGCGCTGCGGCGCGCTCGGTCGCGGAAGCGCTGCTCGCGCGTTCTGGCGGCGACCCCTTCGCGCGGTTCCTCCGCGACGCCGTCCGGCTTTCCCTCGGTGAGAGTGAAGCGCGCGCCGAACTCGAGCGGCTCGAGCGCGAGGCGCGCGCAGGCGGTGGCGCGCAGCTCGCCGACGAAATCGCGCGCTTTCTTGCGACACGGCCCGCGGGCTGATGTATCTTCCGGCGGTCCGGCGCCTGCCGGACGCGCGCACGGGTCCGAAGGCGGTGCGAATCCGCCACGAAGGCGTCACCGTGAACCGGCAGCGAAGTCGCCGCCGGCACAGTCGGGTCGAGTCCCGTTCGCGCTTCACAGCCGCCTCCGCTCCTGAGGCGATGCGAACTGCTGCGTTGCGGCCCCGCGCCGCACGCCGGCACATTCGCCTCGGGAACTCCATGGAGACGGAACGGGTCGATGCCGCGGCGGAGTCGCGGCGCATCGCGGCCGCTCTTGCCGCGAGAAGGAGTGCGCGCATGAAGCGCGTGCATGGATCGTGCGTCGTCGCGACGCTTGCAGGAATCGCCGGAACCGCGGACGCGGGTCTCGTCGGTAGTTACACCGTCGGATCGGGCGCGAGCGCGAGCTTCGTCCAGATCGAGTTCGGCAACACGAACGCGTATCTCTACGAGGTGCGCTACGACGGTACGCAGACTGGCCAGGACCTCTTCGAGATCATCGCGGCGGCGCAGCCGGGCTACTTCGCCTACGAAGTGGTGTCATTCAGCTTCGGCGACGCGCTCTTCGGAATCACGGTCGGAAGCGATGCGAACTCCGGCTTCGGTAACCCGCCGGCGTACCTCGACTACTGGCACTACTGGACGCGCGACGGCGGCGGCGCGTGGACGGAGTCGTTCGTCGGCTTCGGCGACCGCGTCGTGTCGAACGGCTCATGGGACGGCTGGGTGTTCGATTCAGCCGGCGCGCCGAGCGCGGTGCCCGCGCCAGGCGTGGTGGCGCTGCTGGCCCTCGGCGGACTCGCGATGCGGCGACGCCGGTAGCGGGCGGGGTCGTGGTCGCATGATCGAGGAGTCTCGCGCATGAACGACACCGCGGCCCACTCGAGATCGTTCGACTGGGCGACCCATTGCTCTAGGAATGGGCACCCGTCGGCCCTTGGCCGACGGCGGTCTTTGGTGCTGCGAGAAACGGGTTCATCCGCGAGACTCTTGCATGGGGCGACCACGACCCCTCGCGCTCCGCTCTCGGGGACGTGCCACCCCCGTCGCCTATGGCGACGGGGAAGTGCGCGATGACTTCGACCGACGCGAGAACCCGCGACCCTCCGCCGCCCCTTGGGCGGCGGGTGGCACATCCCTGAGGCCACGAAGTGGCCGAGGGGTTGTGGTCGCCCCATTTCCGAGTCTCGCGCGTGCACGCGCTCAGTCACCGACGGACCAGCCGCTACCGCAACGTCTTGAGATACGCGACGACGTCGCGGATCTCGGCGTCATCGAGCACGCCCTGCATGGTCGGCATCGCGCTCGCGCCGGCGTTGGCATATCCCTCGACGACCGACTCGTTCGGCGCGACCAGCGAATGCAGGAGATACCGCGCGTCGCCGCGGGAGGCGACGCCATCGAGCGCGGGCGCGGCGTTGCCGCCGGTGCCTCCGACCGCGTGGCACTTCATGCAGACCGCGCTCTGGTGGTACAGCACGATCTCGCGACCGCGGGCTGCATCGCCACCGTCGAGCGCGATCGACTCGTAGCGCCGCACCGGATCGTCGCCGAGCGTCGCGCGCCAGGCGGCGAGCGAGGCGGAGATCGGGCCGTCGGTGCGGCCCCCGACCGCGCGGACGATGTCGAGGCGGAGTGCCGGATCCAGTTCGCCGGTCGCGAGCTTCGCGGCGAGCGGCGCGAGCACGGCGTCGGCCGTCGGACCAAGCGTGCCGAGGTCGGCGATCGCGCGCTGCTTCTCGACCGTGGTGCCGTGCTCCGACGCGTCGGCGAGCGCGCCGAACGCGCGTCCGTCGCGGGTGCGGAGCAGCATCGAGCGGGCTTCCGCGCGCAGCTCTGGTTCCGTCGAGGCGAGCGCTGCGTCGAGCGCGGCCTGCAGCCGCGCACCGCCGTCGGCGGCGAGGGCGCGCAGGCTCGAGAGCCGTTCGCCCGGTGCGAGCGACACGTCGCCGACCGCGCGCAGCGACGCCTCGGGATCGAGCGAGACGCCGACCTTCGCGGCGAGATCCTGCACGGCCGAGCGGATCGCGGGGTCCTTGCTCTCGGCGAGCGGCGCGAGCTTGCGCGACAGCACGCCCTTGAACGCCGCGATGTCGCGCGACGCTCCGTCGAGCGGGCGATACGCGCCGTTCACGCGGTTGCGCGGCGAGGGCGAGCCCCACGCGGCGAGCGCGGCGATCGCCTCGATGCGCATCGGAAGCGGGTTCGACGGCGCGAGCACGAACTCGCAGAGGAGCGCCGCCGACTCGGGCGTTCCCTCGGCGAGGCAGGCCTCGATGCCGCGGCGCATGTGCGGAAACTCGCTTCGGTCGACCGGAGTCGCGCCGATCGGACCCTCGACGCGACCGCTCGGGAGCTTCCACCGCACCGAGCAGTGGTCGCCGCCGCCGCCCTCGGCATGAAGCGCGACGAAGGCGTAGCGACGGCCCTTCTCGAGTCGAATCGGCGCGGAGCGCTGGCCGTCCTGGCTTTCGTAGTCGCCGGGATCGGTGTAGCCCGATACGGTCGCGATCTCGCGGAGCGTCGACGGATCGTCGCTGGTGCCGAGGAGGAGCAGCGAGTCGTCGTCGCTCGCGATCGCGAAGATGTAGTCGCCGGTCTCGGGCGCCTCGACGAAGCCGCTGATGCGCGCGAGGTACTGGTTGCCGGCGTTGCGCGGCGCCTCAGGGGCCGCGAGGTCCTTCCGCTCGTCGGGCGCGCGGGCGAGCAGCATGGTGTCGGCGAAGTCCTCGCGCGTCGCAGCGCGGCCGAGCTTCCACACCTCGCGGACGAAACAGTGCGCCGGCGGGGCGACATCAGCCGCCGAGGCGGTGTCCGACTCGCTGCGCGCGAAGCGCTGCATCGACGCGGCGAGCGCCGGACGCAGTTGCGTGATGGGGAGGTCGTTGATCGCGCGCGCGGCCTCGAGGCGCACGAGGCGGTCGGGGTCGCCGAGGAACGCGGCGATGCGCTCGTCGCGCAGCCGCCGCATCGCGAGGAGCGACGCGAGCCGGAGGCTCGGCAGGGGATCGACCGAGAGTTCGCCGAGCTTCGCGCGGTCGCCGATCCATGCGAGCGCCTGCACGCCGGCATGACGGAGGAACGGGTCGCGGTCGCCGTTCTCGGCGATCATCGAGACGATCGCGGGCTGCGCGTCGCGCGCGCCGATCCGCCCGAGCGCCATCGCCGCGAAGGCACGCACGCGCGCCGAGTCGTCGGCGCAGAGTTCCGAAAGCCGCTCGACCGCGGCCTCGCAGCGCGACTCGCCGAGCATGCGCGCGGCCTGCGCGCGGAGCTCTGCGTCGCGGTCGTCGAGGATCGGAAGGACGAAGTCGCAGGCGGTGGTCTCGCCGACGAGCGACTGCCGCTCGAGCGCGCTCGAGTCGCGCAGCGCGCGTCCCGCCTGCTGTCCGAGCGCCCAGATCGCATGGATGCGCGCGAAGCGGTCGCGCGCATTGAGGGCGATGTCGCCGAGGAGCGCCGCGGTCTCGCGGCCGCGCGCGGCGAGCGCGAACTGCGCGCGCTGGCGCACGCGACGGTCGGCATGGGCGAGGAGCGCGCCGAGCTCGTCGCTGTCCCGGTGGGCGAAGCCTTCGCGGAAGAGACGCTCGACCTCGGCGATGCGCGGATCGGCGATCCTCGCCGGATCCCAGACCGCATAGAGCTCGCCCTTGTCGCCGGAACCCCAGCCGCCGCCCCAGTCGGTCATGTAGATGCGGCCGTCGTAGCCGAAGTCGACATCGGTCGGCAGCACGTTCTCGACGAACGGATGCTCGTCGACGACCTTGAAGCCGGCGCCGATCGGCTCGAGGGCGAGCGCGAGAACGCGCGAGTAGCTGTCGCCGCCGAGGAAGTCGCAGAGGAAGAAGTGGTCCTTGTAGCGGTCGGGAAGACCGATGCCGGGATAGAAGACGAGTCCCGACGGTCCAGCGCCGACATGGTCGAGCGGCGGAAGCGTCCATGCCGGCTGCAGCGGGCTGAACTCCTTCACCTTGTGCGGCGCGAGATCGGGCCGGAGGTGCCAGATGCCCTCCTGGTTCCAGGGCCCGCGCTGGTTCGCGCCCTCGAGCGTCTGGTAGTCCATCGACCAGCCCGTCTCGCCACCCTCCATGCAGTAGACGAAGCGCGCCTTGTCGCCGCCGTCCGAGTTGTTGTCGCCGGTGAAGAGGTTGCCGTAGTTGTCGAAGGCGAGCTCCTGCGGATTGCGCAGGCCGGTGTGGTAGAGCTCGAGCTCGCTCCCGTCGGGATTCATGCGGAACACCGCGCCGGAACGCGGGTCGTGCATGTGGCTGCCGTCGGAAGTGGTGACGTTGTAGCCGCGGTCGCCGATCGACCAGTAGATCTTCCCGTCGTAGCCGAGCACGAGGCCGTGCATGTCGTGGCCGCGCAGCGCGACGCGCACGCCGTAGCCGGAGGAATCCTTCGCGACGACCTCGGCGACGCCGTCGCCGTCGCGGTCGATCAGGCGCCAGAGGTGGGGGATGTTCGTGTAGAAGAGCTCGCCGTCGAGCGCGAGCACGCCCGCGCCGGTACCGTCGAGCGGATCGTTGAACGGACCGGCGAAGATGGTGCGTGTCTCCGGGCGGCCGTCGCCATCCTTGTCGACGAGCTTCGAGACGCGGTCGGCATGCTTCGAGTAGTACGCCATCCCGCCTTCGCGCTTCGACGCCCACTTCTCGTACATGCGCAGGCGGTCGGCGACGGTCTCGCAGGCGATGTCGTCGAGCAGCCAGTACGAGCTGTGGCGGTTGTCCTCGACGCCGAGGTCCTGGCGGTCGCTCTCGGCGAAGTAGAACGCGCCCTGCTCGTCGATGCAGAACGCGACCGGATCGTCGAGCAGGGGATAGGTGGCGATCGTCGCCTTCGAGAGTCCGTCGACCGGCTTGATCTTGCACCCGGGATCGGTCGCAGCCGGCGCGACGGCGGCATCGGCTGGCTTCGCCGAACCATCGCCATGCTGCGAGGGTGGAACAGCGACCGCTGCGGCGAGAACGAACAGCGCGGGCGAAGCGTGCATCGCGCCATGCTACGGCGGGGTCTCCGAGAACGAGCGTGCGGCGCGTCGATCAGCGCGAAGTCGGGGGATCGATCGAGCCGCCGTTGCGACGGAGCACGAGATCGATGAACGGCGAACGCATGATCTGGCCGCGCAGGGCGACCTCGAGGGCTTCGAGCGATCGCGGTGCGTCCGAGAGGCTGCCGCGACGGAGGACATCGCCGAGACCCGCGGCATCGCACTCCCGGAGGAACGACCACGCGCGCTGGGCCTGTCCCGCGTAGACGAGATCGAGGAACGGCGCGAGCGCAGCGCCGAGCGCGTGGTCGGCGGTATGGGCCTCGGTCGTGCGAGCCGCGTCCGTCCGAACCCTCTCGAGGGAGGCGGCGAGCTGGCCGTCGGTCGGGATGAGTTCCGGGTCGGTCTCGAACCACCGGACCCCAGCCGCCTCGACCACCACTCCCCGGACCACCGGAACCGGGCTCGAGAACCCTGAGGTCAACCAGTACCGGTAGGTCAGGTCCGGCTCGATCCAGATCGAGGGCTGCGGTTCCCCGTCGGAGTCGGAGACCTCCTTGAACAGCCCGTTCGTGAGGACGGCCGCCGGCAGGACGCCGACGGGAGTTGGGCGGAAGACATAGGTCTCGGAGTAGCGGTTGGTGCCGCCGGAATCCGATCGGATCCACAGCGCCTCGACCGGGTCACCCGACATCGCCGACTCGATGATGCACGAACCAACCGTCGGGTGGGCGACCTCCGACCGGAAGACGAGTCTCCCTGCCTGGTCGATCTCGACCACATCGTCGGAGAGGTCATCCGGCCAACGCGGGGTGAGGACTCGAATGTCCAGTTGCGCGATTCTATGAGTTGAAAAGACTTGATACTGTGGAAGCGCCACCCTCGCGAAGCCCATCCAGGCGCCGTTCCAGAGCCACAAGGCAAGGCTGCACGTGAGTAGAAAGCGTCCTATAGACTTTTTGTAGCGGCCCGGGAGCCGGTTTCTGGGTCTCGTCTTTCCGTCGATGGTGCAACCGCACTCGGGACAGATGCCCGAGAGATGACCGCCCGAGTCTGAGATCCCACGGAGCGGGTAGAGGCACTTTGGGCAGAGCGGTCCGTCCACGCGCCGTCCCCGAAAGCCAACCCATGCGATGGCCACGCCTGCGATAGACATCGAGAGCGCCAGCCAGTCGAGGCCGCCGTGCCAGAAGTGACCCACGGATCGGATATCGGCGCGTCCATGCCGAACCGTCGATTGACCGGCGTGGCGAATCGCCCCGCGCCTACGCTGCGAACCCTGCGAACGCACAGATCGGGTGGCCAGACCGGGCGGCGGGTGCCGTCCAAGGGACACCCGATCGGCAGTCTCGCACCGATCTGGAGTCATCGATGGTTGGCAAGCTCGTTTCGTTCGCGTCCGTCTCCGTTCTCGCCTTCGCTGGCCTCGCCGCCATGCAGGACGCGAAGCCCATGGCCGGCGCGACCTACAAGGTCGACGACGTGCACTCGTCGGCGTTCTTCCGCGTGCAGCACCTCGGCGCCGGACAGTTCTGGGGCCGCTTCAACAAGATGGACGGCAGCTTCACCCTGTCGGACGATCCGAAGAAGGTGTCGTTCGACATCACCGTCGCCGTCGACAGCGTCGACACCGCCGAGCCGAAGCTCGATGGCCACCTGAAGAGCCCAGACTTCTTCAACGCCGCCGAGTACCCGAACATGACCTTCAAGTCGAAGTCGGCGAAGAAGTCGTCCGCCAACATGTGGGAGGTCACCGGCGACTTCTCGATGCATGGTGTGACCAAGGAAGTCGTCGCCGCGATCGAGATCACCGGCGTCGCCGAGATGGGCATGGGCGCCCGCGCCGGTGCCGAGGCGATCTTCATGGTCAAGCGCAGCGACTTCGGCATGATGTACGGAGTCGAGAAGGGCTCGCTCGGCGACTCGGTTCGCGTGCTCGTGAACCTCGAGGGCGTCGCCGCCAAGTGACCTCGCTCGGGACGGACTTCGTCCGATCCGCGACCGCACACCTCCGCCCGTCGGCATCCACACGGCCCCGTGGATCCCGGCGGGCGGTGTGTTTCGACTCCGAGGCCATGCCGGCGACATCATGCGCCACTGCACCGCGTCACGACGGGCCCTCGGCAAGCCTCGAGCGCGCGCGGATCACCTTCTCCTCGTCCTCGAGCACGCACTCGGTGACCCACAGTGATTCGCCGGGAGCGAGCTCGGACCACGCGTCGAGCAGCTCCGCAAGCCGGCGTTCATCCATCTCGGCCGCGTTCCATCTCCCGAACCGGCGCGTCGCGGCCTCGCGGATGTCGGGGTCGCGCGCGCACTGGTCGAGCGCCACGCCGCCGGCCGCGGCCATCGCCGCAGCGCGCGTCGGATGTGCGGACACATCGACGCCATAGACGTGCGCGTACAGCGCGAGATGCACCGTCGGCGGCCCGGCGTCGCCACTCTCATGCGACGCACGCTCCGCACTCGTCGGACCGGACCCAGCCGGTTCCGAAGCCATCGCCATCCACCCGCCGCCGGACCGGCGTTCCCACGCGCCCGCCGCCGCCATCGACCCGCCGCTACGAATCTCTTCCGAACCCATCCATCGCATGTCTGGCCTCCTTTGCAGCGCGAACATACCGCTCCGCACAGGCCGACCTTCGATTGATGCATCTTTTTCACGCCGATCGATCGACGATCGATGAGGCGCGTTCCCTCATGCAGCCTCCGCTCGAGAAGCCGATCCCTCAGGACACAGCACCGCGTCGATCGTGCGGCGCACTTCGTCGCACTCCGCGTCCGACCCGCGGACATAGACAATGGTGGTCTGGTTCAGGATGCCGCGGATCGAGCGCGGGTTGAACACGACCTCAAGCCGCGAGAACTGCCCGAGCGCGCTGCGTCGATAGCGCACGGACTGGATCGCGTCGCGCGGAATCCAGCGCGCGTGGCCAGGCTCGCGCACTTCGATGCCGCTCGGGTGCGCGATCCAGGCGATTCCGCCCGGAGGCACATCGGCGCCGATCGAGATCGGCGGCTTGGTGACGCGCTTCCAGACCTGATCGAGAAGCAGCACGAGCGCGCCGATGATCGCGACCTTCATCACGAGCGGAATCTCGGCGAAGTTCCTCGTGTAGGCGGCGAAGCCGAAGTCGACAGCGCGACCGAGCGACTCCGCGATCACCGCCCCGAGGAGGAGCGACGCCGCTGCGAGCGAGCCGATGAACAGCACCGCGTAGGCGAGCCGGCCCGTCCGGGTGTTCCCAAGGACGATCACCGAGCGCTCGAAGCCCGATGCCCCGCACTCGGGGCACGCGCAGGCGAGCGCAATGCCCGTCCGCGGGTAGCGGCAGGACGGACAGCAGGCCTCCGAGAGGCCGGGCACGACCTGCGCGAACTGCTTGAGCGATGGCGACACGCGAAGAATCCCCGGAAACGCGCGGGCCGCGTGGGAGACGGGACGAGCGATCTCCCAGCCGGCTGCGCGTACCCCGAGAAGATGCAGCGGAATCGCCGCGACAGAAGCACGCGAGAGCGCGATTTCGATTCTTCGCAAAGCGAGCAAGTCACAGAGGCAATCGTCGTTCCAAATCGACCGCGAGACATGAGCGTTCGGGCGGCGATGGCCCTTGATTGAAGAAGCCCGAGAACATCCCGACGCGGATTCGATCAGGCAGAAAGACCGAGGATGGCGCGGACGCGTCGGAGGGTCTCGGCGCGGCGTTCCGGCTCGCCACGCACATGAAGCACTGGCGTCGTGCCGACGATGCGGCGGCGACCGTTGAATCGCAACTGGAACTGCGAGACGGGGAACAGAAGCGAATCGGTCCGGCGGATCGCACGGATCGACTCGCGCGGAATCCACTGCCGGCGGGCGCCTTCGACAATCTCGAGCCCCGCCGGATGCACGACCCAGGCGATGCGCGGTGACTCGAGGATCGATCCACCGCGACGGCGGAAACCGGACTTCCACAGCGCGATCCCAAGCGCGACCGAGGGCAGGAAGACGATGCTCGCGAACACCACCGATGCGCCGTCGATCGACGCGCCGGCCGTTGCACCGACGGACAGCATGCGCCAGACCATGTGTCCCGAGATCCAGAGCGCGACCGCGGTGTACGCGGCAAAGGCGATCAGGAGCATGGCGCGGGAAACACGGTCCTGACCTTCGACGACGAAGACGCCCTCGAGACCGTCGGCGCCGCACTCCGGACAGAGCGCGCCCGCGTCGATGCCGCGGCGCTCGTAGCCGCAGATCGGACAGTGGGGTGATTCAGACTCGCTGGGCGCGTCGGGCACGCGCGCAATGTAGGCGGGTCAACCGAGCGCGTCCTGCATGAGCGCGAGCTCGCGATCGATGTCGTCGGCGCGGATGCCGTCGCGCGCGAGGATCGCACGCAGCGCGCCGCGGAGCCGGTCGACGACCTGGCGATGCACGCTCGAGGCGCTCGTCAGCGGCACGCCGGTCGCTGGCGCCGCCTGCGCGTAGGGCATTCCGTGCACGGTGTGCAGGCGGAAGAGCTCCCACCACGCCGAGCGGCCCTCGGCATCGAGCTCGGTGCGGACCTGCTCGTGGGCCTCGGTGACGGTGCGGATCGCCCACGCGCGCTCGAGGGCGAGCAGCGCGTCGGTCTCGTGTTCGGCTGCGCGCGTCGCCGCGATTGACTCGGGTGGAATGTCGTCGGCGCGGGGGGCGAGCCGGTCGCGGCGACGGGCGGCGAGCGCCGTGTTGCGCGCGTGGATGAAGAGTCCGTTCGCGAGCCAGCGCCGCAGCGGAAGGCCGGAGTCGGGCCAGCGCGCGAGGTAGTCGTCGCCCACGAGGCGCGAGGCGAGGAAGTCGTTCACGAGCTCCGCCGGTTCGCCGAGGACGCGCAGGCTCGACGCGCGCGCGTAGGCGCAGAGCGGCTCGAAGTAGCGCTGCATGACGTGCGCGCGCGCTGCGGGCGGATCGTCGACGAGCGTGCGCTCAAGCCAGGTCGCGTGGGTGGTGGGGAAGATCTCGGGCATCGCGTGAGGGCCGCGGTCAGTTGCACGGACCCCAGGCGTTCAGGACGAACGAGAGGTCGACCGCGTCGACGGCGCCGTCGCCGTTGACATCGGCCTCAGGATACTTGCCGCCGCCGACACCCCATGCGTTCAGGATGATCGAGAGGTCGACGCCGTTCACGGCGCCGGAATCGTCGACGTCGCCCACACAATCGCACGCGGTGCCGGACTCGCAGCAGTCGGGGATGTTGTTGCCGTTCGCGTCGTCGAGCTCGCCCGCGCGGATCTGCCCGTAGTCGACGATGCCGTCGGCGTTGCAGTCGGCGGACCATTCCACCACATACGCACGGACGCGCCCATCACCGAAGTAGTCGCCTGTTGATTTCGCATCGTTCCAGCACCGTGCCCGCCACATGTAATGCAGAGAATTTTCCGAAGCACCGCCTCCGCCGTTGTCGGCATTTCCGCCGCAGGAACCTAGTTCCTCTCCATTGTTCCACGTCGCCGGCTGACGGTAGTCCCAAGGTTCGCCGGTGACCCATGCCCAGCCACCCGCAGGCTCAGCGGCGCCATCCTGCTGAAAGCCACCAAGCCAGGGCCCAAGCGAGTAGGGACCAGACCATGCCGCGCTCAATGGACTTGCCAATCCGAACACCAACTCATCTTCAGCAACGCTCGTGACTGAGGCAAGGTGCCCTCCAGCGCTCATCGCGCGCTCGTGCGCAAGGGACCACGTCAATCCCACAGACTCGACGACCACCGCATACCAATGCCCATTCCCGCCATCCTGAACCCGCCACTGCACCGCGTCCTGCGCAAGGCATGTTGACGCGAGCGCGAACGACGAAGCGACGGCCATCTCACGAGCGATCTTCACCGGGAACTCCTTCGCCGGCGGGACTGACGCCGGTCGTGGAGTCCATGCATGAAACGCGCGTGCGTGCAGGAATCCGGCGAGAAGCAGCGCAAGTAGCGCAATCAGTGGCGCGCGCGCGACTTGCGTCGCGCGGCGGGCTGGCGGCGGATCGCGGCGCACCGCTTCGACGATCGCCCGGAGCGTCGCGAGGTCCGGCTGATGGGTGTTTCCCGACACGCCGGGCAGGATACGGGCTCGTCACGAGGGACCGAGCAGGTCCTGCATCGAGGAGAGCTCGCCGTCGATCTCGGCCGCCGGGATCCCGTCGCGCTCGAGAATCGCGCGGAGCGCGTCGCGCAGGCGCGTCGCCACCACGCGGTTCACATGCGACGCGTTCGCCGGCGCGATGCCGGTCGCCGCACAGGCCTGCGCGTAACCGAGCCCCTGCATCGCATGCAGGCGGAAGAGGTCCCACCACGCGCCGCGGCCTTCGGCGTGCAGTTCCTCGCGGACTCGGTCGTGCGCCTCGGTGGTGACGCGGATCGCCCACGCGCGTTCGAGGGCGAGCAGGGCGCTGGTCTCGTGCGCCGACGTGAGGCGGTCGAGGGCCTCGGGCGATACGAATCCGCCGTGCTCGCGGCGGCGCGCCTCGTGGAGCGCGCGGTTGCGCGCGTGGGTGAGGAGACCGTTCGCGAGCCAGCGTCGGAGCGCGATTCCGCTCGAGGACCAGCGGGCGAGGTACGCGTCGTCGGTGAGTCGCGAGGCGAGGAAGTCGTTCACGAGCTCGGCCGGCTCGCCGAGGACGCGCAGGCTCGACGCGCGCGCGTAGGCGCAGAGCGGCTCGAAGTAGCGCTGCATGACATGCGCGCGCGCTGCGGGCGGGTCGTCGACGAGCGTGCGCTCGAGCCAGGTCGCGTGGGTGGTGGGAAAGATCTCGGGCATCGCGTGAGGGCCGCGGTCAGTTGCACGGACCCCAGGCGTTCAGCACGATCGAGAGGTCGATCGCGTCGACGACACCGTCGCCGTTGCAGTCGGCGCCCGGGTACTTGCCGCCGGAAGTTCCCCAGACATTCAGGATCGCCGCGAGATCAACGCCGTTCACGGCGCCGGAGTCGTCGACGTCGCCTGGGCAGTTGCTCACGACCTCCTCGAGTCGGATCGCGTCGACGACCGGGCCGTTCCTACCGTCCGTCATGAGGGAACGCAGCACGATCGTGGTGGCTTGTCCGGTCGCTTCAAACTCGACCGATTTCTCTTTCCACGGCTGCGGATTCGATGCGGCGCACGAGTGAACGAAGTTCCATGAGCTCGAGCCGATCTCCACACGCATGGGCTTGTCGCCGAACGTGCAGTTTCCTGTCAACTGGAAGCTCAGCCTGTAGTTGCGCCCCGGAAGTGTCGCGACCGTCTGCGCGATCGCGCCCCCTGCGGCTCCACCATCGAGATCAATGGTGAACTCGCCACTGAAACTCGTCCACGATTCAGTCCCGATCGGACATGACGAACCAAGCCGCTCTCGGTCGACGCTCACTGCGACAACGGACCATCCGGGAATGAACGTCGAAGATGTTCCGTAGACGACCCAGGTGCAGTTAATTTGCGTCGGACCAATCTCGAAACCTCCATTCACAAGCAGATTCGAAACGCAGGCAGTGCCGTTTTCGCAGCAGTCAGGGATGTTGTCCTGATCACCATCAGCGAGGGTTCCATCGCGAATCTGCCCGAAGTCGACGATACCGTCGCCGTTGCAGTCGGCGGACCATTCGATGAGGGCCTTGGTCATGACTCCAACGCATGTCGCCTCCGCGACGAGGTCTTCAACGGTATCGGCCCAAGTGCCACCCCAGCGCTTCGACCACATGGCAACGTTCTCTGGCACGCCGACGCTGCAGGCATTGTTGTCCGGCTGCTGCACACCGCTCCACCAGTTCGTGTAGCCCACAAGTGGTTCGCCTGTCACCCACCGCCATCCACCCAAAGGCTCCGCCGCGCCTTTTTGCTGGACAAGACCCATCCATGCCGTCGGAAACGAGACGGTGCTTGCAACAGAACTCGAGATGAAGCCCTGCTCACCCGCACTCGTGATGGTGACGAGGTGTGCGCCAATTGCTTCGGCGGCCGTCATCGCGTCTTGAAACCCCACGCCACTCTCAACAACCGCATACCAATGCCCATTCCCTCCATCCTCGACGCGCCACTGCACCGCGTCCTGCGCGACGGCGCCTGAAGCTGCGAGAAACGACGACACCACGGCTGCGCCAACCATCTTCATCTGCGACTCCTCATGTGCGGCCCGGGATCCGGGCGTCGCGAGGAGGAATGCACGGGCGGGCGAAGCGTGGAGGAAAATCGCGACGAGCATGAAGAACGACGCGATCGCGGGGACGGCGAGCGTCCGGGGCGCACCGGCCGCGCGGGCGGCGGCGAGCAGGTTCGCGAGCTCGCGCTCGGACGGTGCGGGCTGCGCCGGGCCGGGCCGGTTCATGCGCGGCGGATCAGGCCGCCGATCGGCTGCGAGCGCCGCGAGAGCGCGACGAACATCGCACCGACGGCGACCATCGAGGCCGAGAGCAGCATCGGGAGGGTGAGAAAGCCGAGCGCGATCACCGGCGAATCGGCTTCGCGGAACTGCTCGGTGGTGTAGCGGAGCACCCCGTAGCCCGCGAAGAAGACACCGGTCACGACGCCCGCGCGCCGCGGGGCGAGCCACGCGAGCGACATCAGGAGGAGAAGCGCGGGGCCTTCGGCGAACGCCTGGAAGAACTGGCTCGGGTAGTAGGGCGTCAGGACCGGCGGCAGCAGCTCGACGACGCGGGCGTGTGCGGTCGAGGCATGGTCGTAGGCGGTCGCGATGATCCAGTCGATGCAGGCCATGTCGTTCGCGCGCGCGGTGGCGGGGGCGAGTTCGCGGAGGGGCTCGAGCGACGGCGGAAGACCGGGGAAGAGCTGGAGTTCCTCGGGGTACTTCACGCTCCACCACGGCGGGTTCGCGCGCATCGATTCGGGAAGCGGTTGGCCCCAGAGCTCGCCGTTCACCCAGTTCGCGAGGCGCCCGAACATGAGGCCGAGCGGCGCGACGAAGCAGGCCGCGTCGCCGAGGGCGAGGATCGGGATCCGGTGCTTGCGCGCGAACAGGATCACCGCGAGCGCGACGCCGATGATGCCGCCGTGGCTCGCCATGCCGCCGTTCTGGATCTCGAGCACGCCCCAGAAGGGGAACTCGCTGGTGAAGCGCACGAGAAGACGCTGGTCGTAGAAGATGCAGTGGCCGAGGCGGCCGCCGACGATCACGCCGATGACGGCGTTCGTCATGAAGTCGCCGACCTGACGGGGTGTCAGCGGGATCCGGCCGCTCTTCGCAAGCCAGCGCAGGATGAGCCAGCCCACGAGGAATCCGCCGAGGTACGACATGCCGTACCAGCGCGGCCCGACGCCGGGCGATACCTCGAACACGAACTTGTCGAGCGTGTGGAGGGTGGACTCGGCGAGGAATGCGGGCGCGAAGGCCATGGGCGGATGCTACGGGATCGCGTGGCGGCGCGGTCGAATCGCGGGTTCGCGGCGAGTGCGGCGCGGGCGGGCGGCGAGGGTCGGATAGGCTTCCGACATGGCCCTCGACGGACCCTCTGAATTCGCGAAGCCGACGCGCCCGGGCGAGCTGACGCCGTTCCTGCGGATCCTGCTCGCGGGCGGGACGCTCGACGAGCGGGCGGCGCGCGCGGCGTTCGAGGAACTCGCGTCCGGCGAGTCGCACCACGCCGAGATGGGCGCGCTGCTCGCGCTCCTCGCGACGCGGGTGCCGACCGTCGACGAGATCGTCGGTGCGGCGAGCGTGATGCGCGCGCGCGTCGAGCGCGTGCCGTGCCGGACCGATCCGAAGTCGATCGTCGACACGGCGGGCACCGGCGGCGCGCCGAAGACCTTCAATGTTTCGACGCTCGGGGCGATCGTCGCGGCCGCGGCCGGCGCGAAGGTCGCGAAGCACGGGAACCGTTCGCGGACCGGGCGCGGATCGGCGGAGGTGATGCAGCGGCTCGGCGTCGACATTGACGCGCCGCCGGCGACGCAGGCGCGCTGCCTCGACGAGGCGGGGATCTCGTTCTCCTTCGCGATCCACCATCATCCGGCGGCGAAGCATGTGATGCCGGTGCGCAAGGCGCTCGGCCTGCCGACGATCTTCAACCTGCTCGGGCCGCTGACGAATCCGGCGGGCGCGCGGCGGCAGGTCATGGGCGTGTACGCGCCGCAGTTCGTCGAGCCGATCGCCGAGGCGCTGGTGCGGCTCGGAGCGGTGCATGCGTTCGTGCTGCATTCGGACGACGGGCTCGACGAGATCTCGATCGCGGCGCCGACGACGGTCGCGGAGGTGCGCGACGGATCGGTGTGGCGGATGCGCGTCGATCCGGCGGTGCTCGGGCTCGATCGAGAGGGGCGCGTCGAACTCGAGCAGGGCTCGCTCGAGGAAGCGGCGACGGTGTTCGTCGAGGTGCTCGAGGGGCGCGAGCGCGGCGCGCGGCGGTCGATGGTGCTCGTCAACGCGGCTGCGGCGATCGCGGTCGGCGGCGTGGCGCGGTCGATCGAGGAAGGCGTGCGGCTCGCGGGCGACGCGATCGACTCGGGACGCGCGCGGGCGACGCTCGACGCGCTGCGCGAGCTTTCTCGCGCGCGTGGGT
>Ga0315906_10002193_pt1 | contig 27839 bp, 14 predicted proteins | sample LakEriMetagenome_4_FD_203526 | JGI IMG/M metagenome (GOLD analysis project Ga0315906, IMG submission 203526) | Freshwater fungal communities from buoy surface, Lake Erie, Ohio, United States - Buoy 2 MA122 | ecosystem: Environmental > Aquatic > Freshwater > Lake > Lake biofilm | place: USA...
TAGTTGATGATATGTTCCCATATAATCAGTTGATTGTGAATGAAAGAAATGGTTTTTTATATGGTGGTAAGCAAAATTTCTTAATTGAATTTGATAAAATTGTAAGAAACCCTGACTTGATAAAAACAGTTGGAGATGGTAGCAGAAAAGATGTGATTAAAAATTACACTTATACGCCTAATAATATGGAAGTTATGCACTCAATATATTCTTAATTATGAATTTGAAAAGTAAAATAAAAAAAGTCAGCGAGTTAGCCGAAAGAGGAATTGATGGCGAAAAGGAAAATGCAAAAGCAAAACTTATAGAACTTCAAGAAAAATATAAAACGACACATAAACAAATTAAAAAACAAAGAATCTTTAAATTAGCAAACTTTGAGGATTGTAAAGACATAATGGCTCATTGCATACTTGACGTTGATATTGATGCACAGATTGAAGGTAGTAAGCAAAAAAAAGAACTGTATTGCAATTTAACAAAAGAGCAATACGATAAGGTTTGCGAAAATTTTAATTGGTATTATCCTTCGTATGTAACTATGAAAGATTATTTGTTGAAAGGATTTGTTTTGTCAAAAAAATTAGGAGTTAATTCTAATCAGATTGATACTGAATCAGAAATTAACTCCATAATTAAATACATAAATAACGAATTGTTATCTCATCGGAAATGAATCTGAATTGATTGTTTCTCCTTCAAAAGTTATTCTTATAAAACTATTATCACCGTTGTTTATTATTTCATAAGTATATTTTTTATCTGCTTCACCAATTAGTTTTTCAACAAGAGATATAGGAGCATATCCCCAACGACCTATCTGCCAACAAGATTTTATAAGATTTGTTATTGTTGTTGAATAATCAGCAAATATTTTTTTGTAGTCAATCACAACCTCTTGCTGACTTTTTTCGCCTTGCCAATTTTGTTGAGCAGTATCAAATTCTCTAATCTTCGCAGATGCTTCTTGTAGCATTTGATAGTGAATATCTTTATTTTCTCTAACAGGTGCTAAACCTGCTACTTGAGAAGGAGATGGTGCAGGTGTTGCTACACTATGTTGATATGTGCTTACAGGTTCTCTCGGAGCAAATTGAGGAACAAGTGGGTTATTACTTTTTGGAGGTTCTTCAATTTTTTTTGGTGGCGCAGGAGGATTTATTTGTTTTAATTTAAGCAAAGCATTTTTCTTTTCTTCTGTTGCCCAATCTTTTAATAGATTTACGGCTAACAAATCTTTTTGCATAATACCACTAATCAAATGAAATTGGTTTGTATTTGTAACAAACACGCTAAAATCTTGAACTAAAGAATTTATAGCGTCTGTTATTTCTGAAGGAAGATAAGCGACATCTACTGCGTATTGAATAATTAAATTTTTAGTTTGTGTTTGTAATTCAGAATTTGGGAAAGGTAATACATTCTTTTCTTCTTCTTCACCGTAAACTAAATTTTCTAAAATTTCTATTTCTGATAAAGAATTTTCAGGTTCAATATTTTCAGTTTCAGGTTCAATAGAAACTTCTAAAGATTTTTCAGCAGTAATAGTAGATTCACCGAAAATTTCGTTTACAACTTCAATCGTAATTTTTTTTGCTTCTCCTTTAGGTAGTAATAAATCTACATTTTCAACAGTTTTTTTCTCTCTTGGTTTTCTTGGTTTCTCTTTTAAAGGAAGATTCTCTGAACCTTCTTCTTTTACTTTTTTTGGTCTGCCCATAGTTTTTGGTTTTAATGTTTGAATATTTTACAAAATAATCGTAAAATTAAAAAAAAATAAGTATGAATAAAATTTTTTAATTTTGTTTTATGGCTAAAAATATCAAAAACAAAGGTGGAATGTTTATGGGAAAACTCCATAGCGAAGGAGGAATACCCAAAGAAGTCGTTGAATCAGGTCAGCAGATTGAAGTTGAAGGTGATGAACCATTGATTGCTGCTGAAGCAATGGATGATAAAGATGTTAAAAAAAGATATGGAACTAACGTAGAAATACTTGATAAAATAAATAAAGAGGTTGGTGCAAAAGGAATGAAAGAAAAAGCAACCGAAGTTCACGTTGGCGATGCAATAGTTTGTAGGCGTTCTGCTTACGATAAAACAAAAAGAACTTATATTGGAACTGATAAACAAATAGTTAGTGCAATTAATCAAAGTGGAGGGTGTCGTGTAATAGAAAAAGGTGGAAAAGCAATAGAACCTGATGGCAGCGTAACTCAATATCAAAAGGGTGGAGGTCTGCAAGGTCGTTGGGACAAAAAGAAACAACATATTGAAGAACTTGCTAACAACCTCCAAAGATTAAAATTAAATCTTACCAAATCTCTTAAATCAGAAAACGAAAAGGAATTTTTAACTGCGCTTGTTATTTCTATAATGATGAAAACAGGGGAAAGAGTTGGAAATGAAGATTCTGCAAGTAATGGTCATCACGGAGTAACGGGATTTAAAAAGAAACATATTAAAGTTGATGGTAGCACAGTTCATCTTGAGTATATTGGTAAATCAGGAGTTGAACACGAAAAATCTTTTACGGATAAAATTTTATCAGCACACATTAAAAAGGCAATTAAAGATTCGCCAAGTAATTTTATTTTTACCACGTCAGACGGTTTTAGGATAAAAGCAGATAGAGTTAATAGGTATTTAGATGATTTTAACGTAACCGCAAAAGACATTCGTGGATTTTCGGCTAATAAGTGGATTACAGAAAAACTACAAAAAGTTGAAATTCCTGAAACTGAAAATGAAAGAAAAAGATTGTTTAATAAGATAGCAAAAAATGTATCTAAAAAAATAGGACACGGACTGCCAACTTTAAAAAAGCATTATATGATGCCTGAATTGCGAGAAAAATATATTTACGATTCAGAAATTATTGATGTTAAAGAAGCGAGTGTGTTTGCTTCAGGTGGAGAATTAGGAAATGATACGATTGAAAAAAGATTGATGAGAAAGATTGTTGATAATCAGATTCGTATAAAAGATTTAGAAGAAATTTTAGGCAGAGAACCTAACTACCCGAATGATTATGTAGGAAACATAAAGTTGCAGAAATCTTTTTTAAGACCTTATTATAAATTAGCGTAATGAAATTATTAGCACCCAACGGAAAGCCGAGCAACTTAACTCCTGAACAATACGCACTTGTTCGCACTCCTGCTTTTAAAAAATGGTTCGGGGATTGGGAAAGTGCCTATGAAACAGGAAATTATGATAATGTTTCAAAGGTTATTGATGAAGTAACGAAAGAGCCATTAGTTGTTTATCATGGCACAAAAAATAGATTTGATGTTTTTGATATAAATAAAGGGGGAGAATCTAATACTACGGCTAAAGTTGGATTTTGGTTTTCACCAAAAAAATCATTTGCTGAAAATTTTGCGGAAGAAGCGTATTGGGGTAAAAATGATTCTTTTGTTTATGAAGTTTTCCTTGCAATAAAAAATCCGAAAATATACATTTCTGATAGTTCAACTTGGGGAGATTCATACGAAAAATTAAAAACCGATATATATAAGGTTGCAGGTCAAACAGAATTTGATGCAAACATAGGTGGTATAGGAATGGTATTAAAAAATGAAAAAGAAACTATAAATAAATTTAGAAACCAAATAAATGAAAATGGGTATGATGGTATTATAGTTGAAAAAACAAGGTTTGACCGAAGAATAGCAGGTGGAATTAACGACCAATATATTGCCTTTGAACCTACTCAAATAAAGTTAGCTGATGGTACAAATGTTACTTTTGATGCCAACAATCCTGATATTCGGTTTGATGAAGGTGGCGAAGTTCTATTAGCACCCAACGGAAAGCCAAGTAATCTAACTCCCGAACAATACAAACTTGTTCGTACTCCTGCATTTAAAAAATGGTTTGGAGATTGGGAGAATGACCCCGAAAACGCAAGTAAGGTTGTAGATGAAAATGGTGAGCCATTGGTGGTATGGCATACCTCCCCTAATAATTTTAATGTTTTTGATGCAAATAAATCAGTAAAAGGTCTTTTTCATTTTGGAACAATACAACAAGCCACCGACCGATTAACATACTTTATTGAAAATATTGGTTTTGATATAACCCCATATATCAAATTAACTGATGAACAAGAAGAAGAAATGTTTGAAATCAATATTTATTGGAAATTGGTTAATTATATTTTGTTATTGAATTTTTACGATAAAAATTATGTTGATATTTATTTTGAAGATATTTTTAATTCAAATCAGAAAGAATTTATAGAAAGCATTAAAATAAATATAGATAAAAATAAAATAAAATCCGAATTGGAGAAATACAACATAAAACCATATTTCTTAAAAATAAAAAAACTTGGTAAAACGGATGATGTTGGAGAAAATTGGGAATTAAATAATGTTTTTTTTGATGGGTATATTTACTTGAACACTTACGAAGGGAACAAAAAACAAAACTCTTTTATTGCCTTCAAACCCACCCAAATCAAACTCGCAGACAGAACAAACACTACCTTTGATTCTAACAATCCTGATATAAGATACGAAGATGGGGGTGGAATTTACGACCAATATACATCAAAGCAAATTAAAAAAGTATATGTATCAATAAGGATAAAATACGAATACGAAAAAGTAAGTAATAAATTAGAGGATTATGGTAAATATCAAATAAAATCTTATGATGAAAAAACATTTCAAGAATTAAAAGACCACAAGTTAAAAGGAATTATAGGTGTTTCTACATCCAAATATAATTTGTCCGAATGGCTTGTTCACCGTGAGTGTCTTGTTGTTATGCCTTTTGATAAGTTTTTAGAATTGAATGATACAGAGCAAGTTCAATATTATGACGCTGATTATCTAACTAAAAACGGGCTTGATGTTTTGCACCGACTTTATGATAGAAAAAGCAGAACAGATGAGGACTATTATTCTGTTTTACAAAATATATTCCCTAAAATATATCAAGAATTTTATTTAGAGGGAATGGTAAAAAGGGGAACTGAATATACTAATATGTATGTTATATCTGACATTTTTAACATATACAATTCAAGTAAATTTTTGAGTTATATTTCAAAACAAGAAAGGATTAGTTCTCCGAATGATTTAGCAAAAATGATTATTGATTACGTTAATTCGGGGCAAATTAAAATTGATTACCCTTATAATAGAAGTGCAGAAAACTTAACATTAGAAAGCATAATTGAACCAATAAAAAATGGAATAGTAAATTCAGGAAAGATATATGTAGATGAAAGCGAATGGTTAATTAAAAACAAAGAACTTATCATACCTGAAAACTCACAACTTTTTTTCGTTTTAAAAGATTACGAAAATTCTCGTCAGAGTTATGAGCAAATTATTACAAAATACGATTTGCAAAATAGTTACAAAATAGGTTTTATAAACCAAAATGAACTTAATGAATTACAAACAAGTAGAATTGCTATTAAACGTGATTTGTGGAAAGAGCAATATGAAAATTCAAGAAACGAAACTGAAAAAAGAATTTTAAAAACTTTAAAAAGCATACAAAATCAAATAATTGAAAATTGGACTGAACGATTAATTCAGGATTTCAAAGAATCTAATTTTGATGAAATATATAAGGACTACGATGGAAATAGTTATAGTGATAACATTCTTGAAGTCCCAAGTGCAATAATTTACTTTGACAGTTTGATGTTAAAGTTTATTGATATTTATAACTCAAGAATTGATTATATATTAAAAACTAAAAACAAGTATTCTTTCGCAGATATTTTTAATGATTTTGTGTATTATATTGATGATTTGATAAACAAAGAAGGTGATGAAGAATTAGAAGTAAAAACTCAATGGCATCATATTTATAAGCAAGGTATTTTACAAAAATTAAGATATTATTCAAGGAATGTGGACATTGATGAATTAGGACAAATGGTTAAATCTCAAGTTGGTTCTAATTTATACAGATACTTTTCAAAAGATGAAGTTCGTTTTAAAAAAGGAGGAAAAGTGAGATTATCAAAAACACCTGCACCTAAAAAGGAAAGAATTTATGGCTCAAAAGTAAATAAACCAAAATCTTCTGAAAGTAAAAATAAGGCAAGTTCTATTCTTTTAAGTCCAAAAGTTATCAGTTCTATAAATACTATTTTAGAAAAACACAATTCTAAATCAAAAAAGAAAATCCCATTGGCAACTGCAAAAGCAGTAGTTCGTAGGGGAATGGGTGCTTATTCTTCAACTCATAGACCAACAATTAGTGGTGGTAAACCTAATAGTCGTGTCGCTTGGGGATTAGCGAGATTAAATGCCTTTGTTTACAAAATACAAAAAGGATATTCTAAATCAGGTAGATACACTCAAGATGATGATTTGATTAATGAGTTAGGTTATAAAGTAAAAAAATACGACATAGGTGGTATTTTTCAGGGAACGCCACACGATTTTAATGTGTATTCTACTGAATATGCAGGAACAGGCGAAGGAAATCAATCTTTCGGTTGGGGCTTATATTTTACTGACCAAAAGACAATAGCAGAAAGATATGCCTATATTCCAAGTGAAAATACATTTTACATAGATGGCGTATCGCTGAAGGATTCAATACAATTCACACAAGAGCAAAAAAACATAATCCTTAATATATGGAGAGATTTATGGCAAATGGGTTATGCTAAAACATCAGATGATTACTTGTTTGAAATTATTAATGAAATAGAGCAGAAATCAATTTTATTAGATATTAACGATGAATCGGTATTTGATAAAGAAACTATTTTAGAAATAAATCAGGATTCTAAAATATATTACGACTTGTATGAAAAATTAAAAAAATCGCAAATAGAAATAAAATCAAATATAGTTGGTATAACATTATTTAAAGGCAAGAATCCTTATGAATACAATATTATTGAGTGGGAAAATCCAATAGGAGAATATAATGCAAAAATAATTTATAATATTCTTACGAGTGATTTAAAAAGGATGTGGGGTTTAAGAGAATCCCCAAATGCTTATGGTCAAGGTTATGGTGATTATCGTGATTTAATGGATTATAATGGGAGGTATTTGTATCAAGCATTATCAAATTTATTAGGTGATGATAAAAAAGCAAGTATGTTTTTACTTCGTGCAGGTATTGATGGAATAAAATATAAGTCAGGAAAATTATCAGGTTTTACAGATAAAGAAGGATACAACTATGTTATATTTAATGCTGATGACGTTACTATTGAGCAAAAAGAAAAATATGAATCAGGCGGAAATATTGAATTTGAATACAAACTAAATGAGGTGTATCCAAACATTTTCTTATTGGAAATGTATGACCAATATGATTTAGCAAGTTGCTTTGTAAGGTGTCAAGCATTTTATGAATGGGATAATTTTAGGGGTAAAGATTTCAAAATTCAGGACTTCCATAATTCATACGCAAAAACTTATCCACAATTAAAACCATACCAAGAGGAATTTTATGGGTTTAATTTACCATCAGACGTTATAAGAAATTGTTATCAAGTAAATAAAGAGAGAAACAATTACGATAATTTCTTTTTAGAAGTCATATCAAAAATTAAAAAAGACAATTATTATCTAATTGGAGTAGTTGAAGGCGATAATACAACTCTTAACCACGAACTTGCACACGCTTTCTTTTGGGCAGATAAATCATATAGAGATGATATGACTAAACTTGTTAATGAAATTCCGAACAAGAATGAGTTATTGAAAATTTTAAAAGAAGAAAGAGGTTATGGAGAAAACGTATTGATAGATGAAGCACAGGCATTTTTATCAACAGGGTTAATTGTAAACATAAGTGATTGGCAAAAATATAAAAAACCTTTTGAGGATAGATTTGAAAGACAAAAGAATCATAATTTTGAAGAAGGTGGCGAACTAACCATAACCTCCGAACAAGTAGAACAAAAATTAGAAAGAAAACTCCATTGGTGGAATGACGATATTGTTTCAATCAATGGAATTGAATATAAAAAGGTATTTTTGAAAAATGAATATAAAAAGGTTTAGTTCTTTAATTTGTAAAGAAAGTATTTGTCTTGTTGTTGAATAACTTTGAAAAAATTTTTTCTATCAAAGTCGTTTAGTTCACTTCTTTTTCTTTTGGCTTCTTCAATAGTGTCAAAAGGAGGGTAGTCAGTAACTATAAACAACCCTTTTACTGTTTTTATTGCGAATTTTGGCTCAATCATAGACCGTAGATTTTCACAAAAATACTATTTATTTTAAATTTGAAAAAAAATATGAACAAAGGTAAAATGGAAAATGGTGGCGAAGTTCTTTTAGCACCCAATGGAAAGCCAAGTAATTTAACGCCCGAACAATACAAGTTAGTTCGCACTCCTGCATTTAAGGCATGGTTTGGGGATTGGGAAAATGCCTATGAAACAGGAAATTACGATAATGTTTCAAAGGTTATAGACGAAAAAACCAAAGAACCATTAGTTGTTTATCATGGTTCGCCTTACAAATTTAATATTTTTACAACAAAAGAAGAACCACGATTTTTCTTTACCGACAATTTAGCATTGGCTAATCATTTTGCTGATTATTTAGAAGATGATGAAGGAAATATCATTGATGGAAAAATTTACCAAGTTTTCTTGAACCTAAAAAACCCAAAAATAAATAAAAAGGCAGATTCTAATAGTAACGAAACTATAAATCAGGCGTATGAAATATATGAAGATTTAGTTGATAAATATGAATATGGCGAAATAGAAGAAAATATTTTATTAGAAAGTTCAGAAGGTGCTATTTTATTTTATGAAAATTGGTACTCGGTGGGTGCTACTAATTTAACTAATTATGTTGTGTTTAATTCCAATCAAATAAAACTCGCAGATGGAACGAATACTACTTTTGATGCTAATAACCCTGATATAAGATATGCTGATGGAGGAGAATTAAATATGAACAATGAAATAAAAGAAAGATTATTTTGGATTGAATACTTAAACGAACTAATTGAAAACGAAAAAAAATACGCAATACAAACATTGTATTTTAGTAAGGCGACAGGCGATGAAATTTATCAGTATATTTCGTTTTTAAGTCCTGATGGAAATTATAAAAAACCTTCTGTTATTTCTAAACTAAATAAAACAGCAATAGGCACATTATCACAAGTGAACGATGTTTATAAAAACTTTAGTTTGGATAAACTTGGGTTCAAGATTATTAAAATTGAAAACGAAAAAATGGAAAAAGGCGGTGGCATAAGCGAACAAAAATACTTCAAGGTTATTAAAAACACTAAACCTATCTTTGCAGTAAAGATTGCCGAAGGCGAAGAAAACATTTCAGGAATGAGTGAATTAGTTATGGATAGATTAACTGACTACGGATACTTTCTAAATGAAATATCAAAATCAGATTATGAAAACTTTGATTACAGCAAAATTGATGCTGATGATATTACAGCGTTTTTAGGAATTTTAGATTACTTTAATACTGAAAATTATGAAGCAAAATTCAATGCTCATAAAATACCAAGCAGAGAAATATTCACTTTGGCTATGGAGGTAAGAAATACATACCCTAAACTATGGTTCAAGAGAGGTAGTGAGTATGGTAATCAAGCGTTTAAAGATTTGATTAAAGTTATGAAAAGAGGTTATTGGTTAGATACTGAACAAGAACTTTATAAAAAAAGAAAAGAATATATTGATGCCCACAAAGAAGATGTTGATTTAGATGATGTAATATCAATGTTAAAATGGATGGGAGAGGTTCGTGGTGGTTATGATTATATGTTAAACGTAATACAAAAAAATGCTTAATCTATTAGCACCTAACGGAAAGCCGAGTAATTTAACTCCTGAACAATACAGTTTAGTAAGAACTGCTGAATTTAAGGAATGGTTCGGAGATTGGGAAAAACTTGCCTACGCAAAAATGAAAGATGCTGCTATGGATGAAGTTACTCTTGCAAACTTATCAAAAAATGTGTCAGACGTTTTAGATTCAAACGGAGAGCCATTAGTTGTGTATAGAGGTCAAGTTGTAGATGAGCATTTAGGTTATACGTTTCAAAAAGGACTAAACATATTACGAAAGCCATATAAAAATGAATTTGGTTTTTTCTTTAGTAAAGATAAAGTTTTAGCAGAAGGTTATGCAGATTATCCGAGCAAGGGCAAAATAGGTTATGTTTTAGAAGTGTTTTTATTTGCTAAAACTCTTGATTTAAGACCTTTGGGATTAAAGTATAAAAGTGGAATAGATTTCGTTGAATATTTGGAAAGTAAAGGTGTAGTTTTTAGTGATGAAAACAGAAATAACCTAATAAACATACAAAACCTATATGATATTGGTATGGCTACGGGCTATCAATATGATGTGTGGGATATATTTGACTTGATGCCTGAAATTAATCAAGATTTAATTAATTCAGGATATACGGCAGTTTTATTCTTTGAAAAAAGACCATCAACATTTGGGGAAGTTGAACAGTATGCTGTTTTCAATAGTAATCAAATAAAACTTGCCGATGGAACAAACACGACATTTGATAGCAATAACCCTGATATTAGATATGAAATGGGAGGAAAAATAAAAAAAGGTAAAGGCGATTGCTACTATGTTGCAGGTCAATTCGCTATGGGAGCATTATCCCCAAAAAAAATTAAATACATAGGAACACCTTATATTGTTCACGCAGAAGTTCAGGGACAAGGCAAAGTATCAGACATAAGATATGGACACGCTTGGGTAGAAGATGATGAACTCATTTATGATTTCTCAAATAATAGAGAGATTGTTTTCCCAAAACAACTATACTATGCGATTGGAGATATTAAAACTGATAACCCAAAAAAGTATAGAAAATACACTTTTGACGAAGCGAGAAAAAAGATGGTAGAAACAAAACACTACGGCTGTTGGGATTTGGAAGTTGATTATGCCGAAGGTGGAGAAATAACAGAGCAGGAAAAACAAGAAAACCTTAATAAGTTTATTGATAGCAGTTTATTTACTGATAACAGTTTTAGTTATAGGACAGGCAAAGCAGAACTTGAATCCGTGCCTAAAATTTATTTTCACGAAACTTTAAAAAGTAATTTAAAAGATATAGAAGAAAATGGATTTGATACCAATATTGTAATATCAAGAGGTAATGATAACCTAATGCCTAATGGTATTTTCTTAAAAAATACTGATAAAGAAATCGGAGTTGGTGGAAGTGGTGATAAGATACAAATTCCTGTTTACGTTAGTGTAAAATGGGAGAAGGTAAATTTTTTTGAAGATAGGGATGAACTTTATGAATTTGCAGTAAACAAGAACCCTGATTTTCATAGTGCTTATTGGGCTGTTGAAAACTATGATAAAAAAATGTCAAAGTTTTTTGATGAATTTTTTGATTACCGAAATTACTTTAGCAATTACGAAAGAGGAACTGACGCTTACAAAAAAAGATTACAGCAATTCTCTGATGAAACAGAAGAATACTTGAGGGAATGGGATATTGAACTTAAAAGATTATCAGCCATATCAAGAGAAATTACTACTGAAATATTTACAAGTTTAGGTATAGAGGCAATAGTAATTAGAAATGATACGGGAAGTTTCGGTAGAAAAGTTTGGACTTTAGTTGTTTTGAATCCATATAAAATAAAAGCAGTTAATAACATAGGAACTTTTGATGAAACAAAAAAGGGAATTAAATACGAAGTTGGAGGTAACGTAGTAACCGAAGAAAACAAGAATACTGTCGTTCCAACATTCGTAGATAATGAAAACAAATTACAGGAAAGCAAAAAAATAAAAAATCCAATCTCAAAATATACAGATGTTATAAAATCACATCTTAAAATAACAACCTATGCACACGATTGGAAATTTTATGATAAGCCCAATGCTGTTAATTCATTACTTGATTTTTTCAAAATTCCAATTAGAGTTAAAAAGAATGTAGGGGAAGGTTCTTATGGAGTTGCTTTTTTGACTGATAAAAAAACTGTCTTAAAAATAACTAACAACGCAAACGAAGCATACTCAAGTTTTGTTATTATGAAAAACAGGGGTAAACTGAAAACACAGGCAGACGTTTACAATGTTTTTAAAATTACAAACGGAGAAGAATCTTTATATCTTATTGAAAAACAGTTTATACCTGAAATATTCTATGATATTTTGCTAAACATAGATAAAGACATATCTCAAACGGGAAATATATATCAAAAGTATTTGGATGAGGTTTTCCATCAATGTTTTTATTATAGTGAAAACGAACAATTTTATGAAATGAAAGAATATGATGTTGAAAAATTGTTTTTAATCAAAAAAGGATTTATAGAAGATGAACTACAAGATGATTCTCCTTACATAAAACTTTTAACAAAAAAAGACGAACAAGTTATTGATTATGCAAAAAGTATTAAACAATTTTTCATTGATTTACAGAAAGATGAAAAAACTACTAATATAGATTTTGCAGATATTCATTCAGGCAACGCAGGTTTTATTGATAAAAAATTTGTTTGTTTTGATTGTGCTATGGGAGATATTTCTTTATTTCAAGATGGTGGAAAGTTGAAATAAAAAATTGCCTATGAGTTGTATTTATTTTAAATTTGCTAACAATGACAACAAAAAAACTTTGCCCAAGAGGGACTAAAATTCAATCACTAATCTTTTCAAAAGATAAGTTTAATACTAAATCAGCAAAAAGTTGGGCTGAAAAACATAAATTCAAATTTGGTAAAGTTGATGAAACAACAAATAACTTACGAATTAGACAACATAGCCCTACTAATTTTCTGAAAACAAGTTTTAGAACTATTGGTATAACAAACGGAATAAAAGCAGTAATTGGCTGTCCTGTTAAAAAAATGGAATCGGGTGGATTTTTGGAACTATTAGATTCAAAAGTAATAAACGATAGTTGCGTAGTAGAAACGATAGGTGTTATCAATGACTATTCACCGTTAGAATGGTGGTTTATTGATGACTACAATTATAATCTTGTTATATATTTTGAGGAATCTTTTACGGCAAACGATATTGATAATATACAAGATATTTTAAATCAATTTGAATTATGCCACGACATCATTACTCCTGAAATTAATTTGCAGTATGACAAAGAGGGCAAAATAATATACATTCCCCTACTTACAAATGAATTTACTGTTGGTAAATATGAAGATGGGGGTAAGGTTAATTTGTATGCTGACCTTACAAATGACGAGGTGTTGAGAAATTACAATAAGTTAATGTATGAGTATCAGAAAATTTCAAGCCGTGATGAAAATTGGGCAAAGGATAAAAAAGACATTTATTTAAAATTGATAGCAAACTATAAATTAGCACTTGAAATGAGGGGAGTTATGAGTGATGGTGGAAATATTGAAAGTCAGTATTCAATAGAAAACATACTAAATATTAGTGGTGTTCCTGAAAAAGATAGAGAAAAACTAATCAATGATTTCAGAGCATCAGGTTATGGTGATACCTACGAACTTATCGGGGATTTCCCTAATGAGTTACCTCTTGAACAAAAAGTTTGGGTTACTGCTACAAACATAGAAGAAAAAGTTAATGACTTCAAAGATGGTGAAAATACATTTTTAGAAGCGACACTAATTGCAGAAGCAATACATTCTATTTATGAGAATGAGGAAATAGTATCTGAAGAAACCGAAGAAGAAGAAACTAAAGAAGAAATTGAACAAGCACCTGAAAAAACAGAAGATGATAATGCAACACAATCACATGAAATTGATGATTCTGAAGTAACGGAGTTAGTAGAAAATGTTTATGCAGAATTTCTAAAATTAAAAAATGATGAAATTTTCGTGGCTTTTCTAAACGAGTTAAAAAATCAAGAAATATTTGGACAACCATATAAATATCATATAGAGAAATTTAGGGGAAATGGTGGCGTTCAGATTTATGTATTTAATCCACTAACTCTAAAGTTTACTGATGTTCCTGCTTATAAAATGGCAAACGGAAAATATGCTAATAAAAGATTTCTTAATATTCCTGACAAAGAACTTGTTACATTTGAAGAATACGCAGAAGGAAATTGGAAAGATTTTAATGATAATATAATTTTAAATAACATAAAATCATTATTAAAACAATTTAAAGAAGATAAAAATTATATTGGCGTTGAAAAAACGGCATCTTATTATCTTTTACCTGAACACAAGCAAGAATTTATTGATTTTGCTATTAGTCAAGGATACACCAACATTGCTTATTACGATGGAAAATATTTTGAAGCAGGTGGAGAAGTTCTAATAGGAGGTAAAGCAGATAATATGTCGCTTGACGATATTGCTGATATGCACGGAGTTCCACTTGAACAGATTTTGAGGCAATCAAGAATAGGTTTAAAAGTAGAAAGAGAGCATACAAGCGATATGAATAAGGTTATTGAAATCGTTAAAGACCATTTATACGAAAGTCCTTTATACTATACTAAACTTCAGAAAATTGAAAGTTCTTTTGAAACGGGAGGCACAATAGGCGACTTATATCTTGATGTTCCGAGTGAAAATAATGATATGTTCAAACTTTATGCTACATCTGAAATAAGAGGTTTCAGTTTTAAAAGTGGAATTGAAAACAATGGAAGTTTCAGATACGTTTTCACGAGTGAAAGAGATTTAGATAAGGCAATAGGTATTCTTTTAAGATTACAAAATGGAAGGGGAAATATGCCGACTAACTTGAATCAGTTAAAGAAAATGTTACAGGTTGGCTCTCTTTTAAAATTGACTTATAACAGAGTTAGACCCGACAGAGTAGGGAAAATTTTTGTTGTAGCAAAAGTTCAATCTAATGGAATTTGGCTAATTGAAGGTGTTACTGTTCCTAATGATGTTGATTTCAAAAAAGCAATTTGGTTAGAGTATCCTAAAACAGATGAGATTTTATTCAACGTATTAGGTTTTTCAATTTATGGTAAAAACATATTAAATAAAGGCACTATTAATTGGACATCAGAATATGTAAAAATGCTTTCTTACGAATATATTTTAGGGGAGCAGATTGATATAGCAAAAGCAACATACACACCTACCGAGCAGATTGATGATACTTATGTAAAAAATCAAGCATATTTAAGAACTGTATATGTTAATGAATTAATCAACTTGATTGATGATATTCAAACTTATAAAATGGGTGGTGGCGTAAAACCTGAATATTTTAATCTCAACAAAAAAATTGACAAAGATAAATTACTGACGGTAAGTTGCTTTATCAAATCAAAAGATACAAACAAGAGTTTATATGTTCGTAGAGCAGAAGGCGACCATATTGGTTATTGGAGTTTAGTGAGTGGAACAGTTGAAAAAGGCGAGTTTCCTGAAGATGCAATCAAGAGAGAAATTCAAGAGGAATTACAAGTTAAACTTGATTTTTCAAACTTGATTTATGTCGCACAAACACCTTCTCCATACGGTGTTCATTACTATTACGAACTGACTGTAAATGAGGAATTTGAACCTAATCTTAACGAAGAAAATGACAAGTTTGCTTGGTTACATTACGGCAAAATGCCTAAACAGACACATCCTCTGTTAATCAAGTTTATGAAATCAAATGTAATGGCTTGATTAATAGTGTATTAAATGTTTTTTTGATAAGTTTGAATAACTTTGAATAATCAAAATAAAAAGTTATTCAATAAATATTATATTTGTAGAAAATAAATCAAGTAATCAAGTATGTATTTTAATAATCCTCAAATCTTACAAGGCGATACCGATATAATAATTGGTGCTGTTAATTGTGGAGATAGAAAAGAAATTACTTTCCTGAATTATATGAATCTTGTTTCTCAAAATCTTGAATATCATATTGAGGTTTATATTGAGAATTTAAAAGGTAAAGATGTGTCCCGTGAAAGAGCATTGAAATTAACTGCCGATAGAATTTTTAATACATTAGAAGGATACTATGTTAAATATCCAACGAATGAGCAAGAACTTACCGAATATCTTATGGAAACAAGATATTTTGAAATGTGGGCATCAGACATATTGATAAGATTTAAAAATACTCATAAAGGAAAAGTTACGATGGAAACTAAAATCCCATCAGTTGTAGATAATGGTATTGAAGAATCAGAAATCAAAGAGGTTTTATCAGAAGTTGATTTTCTAACAATACTGCAAAAATTATCTATGTATGCAGATATTGGAAACCCAACAGTTGATTGGATTACAAACGGCTAATAAATATTTTTAAAATGAGCAACCCTACCGAACAAATATTAAAACAAGCACAGAAATTTGAAGGTGATTTGTCGCAAAAAAATTTGCAAAAAGACCACGAAGGCGAAATAGAAGAAATACAGAACTGTATTGAAGATGACGAAGAAGAAGAAGGTGTAGCCAAAAATGTTGGAGAGCAAGATGATAGAGTTATCAAATATATCAAAACTCCAAATTTTACAGATTGTGGTTCAGCAAACTCACAATTACCAATAGGTTTTGCAAATGAAGCAATTACATTTTTATCAAAACTTCGTTCAGAATTTGACTTTGTTGATTTCATCAAAGAAAAACTTAAATACAATTCACGAGTTGCTGTTTGTATGTCTTTTATGTCAGAGCAAATTGATGCTTTGGTTCTTGCTATAAAACAATTTGAATCAGGTAAAGCATTGATTCTTGGTGATATGGCAGGTATGGGTAAGGGTCGTGTAGTTGCAGGTGTATTAAGATATGCTTATGTAAATAAGTTAATTCCTATTTTCATTACTGAAAAAGAAAATTTATTTTCAGAAATGTATAAAGATATGCTTGATATAGGTGGATTTGGAATGAGGGGTGGAAACATTATAAATCCTAAACCTCTTATATTAAGACCAAGAGATAATAAAAAAATTTATGATGAAGATGGAAATTATATTAGAACAGTTTTTGTAAATGCGTTGAGGGATGATGAGAATAATGAATACGACACTACTCAACCTTTACCTGCATGGGAAAATAAAAAGCAGGGCTTAAAATCACTTAACAGAATTATTTTGGAAAATGATGATTTTCCGATAACAAATTATGGTTCTGAATTTGAATTTAACTGTATATTTTTAAATTATGATGTAATTGGTAAATCTAAAAGTGAAGTAGGTAACAAAAAAAGATATTTATTAAGAGATATTGCTCCTAAATCAATTTTCGTTTTTGATGAATGTCATAACGCAACAGGTAAATCAAAAATTGGAGAATGGTCAAGAACTTATGTAGCAGAAGCAAAAGGAGTTATGTTCAGTTCTGCGACTTTTGCTAAAAATCCTGAATCTTTCCCACTTTATATTATCAAAACTTCAATGTCGGAAGCGCAAATTGACGTTACTTCTCTTGAAGCAGCAATAGGTGTTGGTGGCGAAAATGTTTCTGAATATATTTCATCTGTTTTAGTTAAGGAAGGTCAGATGATTCGTAGAGATAGAGATTTTTCAGGATGCACAGTAGGAACTATTTATGATGGCTATAACATTAGAAATCCAATAGAAAAAGAAAGACGTAAAGATGAAATTTACAGAATCTTTAATTCCTGCGTTAAACAATTTGCTGACGTATATAATTATAGCAAACAACCTGCATTTAAAGAAGCAATAAATTTTGCTATATCAAGATTATCTCAACAGTTGGCAGATGATGAGGGTATGGAAATGGCTGATTCTATTGTTGTAAATGGAGTAGTAAGGTCATACAATGATTTGAAAGTTGGAAATGCTGATGAGGATGATGAGTTAAGAAGTGAGAGAGCAAGTTATATTCGTCAAAATAGAAATAAATGGGTTTTAGAAAGATTTGAAATTAATACGCTTAAACCGAATACTAAATTTCACTTTTCAGAAAATTTATTAAATGCTATAAAAACAAAGTTTGTTGCAGAATCAATAGTTGAAGAACTTAAAAGACAAGTTGAATACACTAATGTTGATGGCACTAAACAAATAACCAATAGAAAACCTGTAATTGCTTTAAGAGGAACTGCTGAAAATGCAATAGATAGAATTATAAATTCAGGAATAGCAGAAGATTTAATGGAAAATGATTTTTCATTGTATTTGAGGGCTATTGTTTCGGGAGTAAAAGTTGGGAAAGCAACTTACAGAAAAGTAAATAATGATTTATTTGCTAAAAAAAGTGATTTAAGAGAAGTAGATAGAGAGCATATTGAAGAAGTTAGAATGTATGAAATTTTAGATGAAGATTTACCTGATAATGGTCAAGTTCTGAATAATCTATTAGAACAAGTAAACTCATTCAATTCTGAAATGCCTTTATCTCCTATTGATTATATTATTGATACTATTGAATCTACACAAAGAGAATTGTGGGATTTGAGATATAATTTCACGAGCAGAACAAAATATAAAGTTAATGAAGTAACAGGAAGAAATTATGCTTTGAAAAAGCAAGATGACGGAATGTGGCTTTACACATCAAATGATAGGGTGAGGTCTGTTAAAACTGCTTTCAATATGTTCAATTCAGGAACAGCAGATGTTTTAATCATTAATTCAAGTGGTTCTACGGGAGGAAGTATTCAAAGTTCAGAAAAATTCAAAGATAAAAGACAAAGGGTAATGTTTATTACTCAAGTTGAATTAGATATTAATACAGAGGTTCAAAAAAGAGGTAGAATTAACAGAACAGGACAAGTAAATTATCCTGCATATATTTATGTATTAAGTCAAGTGCCAAGTGAAATCAGAAAGTTTTTATCACTTGCGAGAAAATTAAGAAAGTTAGATGCTAATGTTTCTGCAAACCAAACTCAAAACAGTAACATATTACAACTTTGTGATAAGAACGGAAGAAAAATTGAAGATTTCTTTAATACTTATGGCGAAGAAGCATTTAAAATATTTTTAGATAATGACGATAATGATGAGTATAGAGATATTTATGCAAGAATGTTAAGTCGTTCTCAAACTTCTTTAACAGAGGAATATACACAAGAGGGAGAAAACACAAAAGCATTATTGCAACCTTACACAAGAGAGTTAGAAATAGAAACTTGCGACATACAGGAATTTTTCTATGATAGTATGAATACTATCTATAAAGATGTTGTAAAGCAGCATAAAAATAATAATACATTTCAACTTGAACTTGAAGTAGAAGATTTAAAAGCATCTTTAAGAACAAGGTTTGTTAAATCATTAAATAACGGAAACTCTGAATTTGCAAAACCATTATTCATTGAAGATAAATACTGCTTACCAAGAAGAAGAAATTGGACAAAAGAAAAATTATCAACTGAAATAGTAAGATTAGCAAAAAAATTCTACGATAACAGAGAGGATGATTACACAACTATTACAGCGTATCACCGTCATCTTTTAGATGATTTTGAAGTTAATTATGAAAGTTACGCAACTACAACTCTTGAAAATTTTAGATTATCAAAAGAGCCAATAAGAGATGATTACTCTGCTGAAGAAGATTATAATAACGCTGTTTTAGAATATGAAGAAGCATTATCAAGAACTATTCAAAGATTAGATAATGATAGAATAACTATTAGCGAAATTTTAAGATACTTTTACCCTGATAGACCTGTTCATATTCCTGACACATATTTATTAAGAGGGGCAAATACAAATACTGCTGAAGCAACTACGACTTATAGAGAAGGTAAATTTGTAGGTTATGTTTTTAAAAACACAAGTGTATCAAACAAATACTCAAAAGGGTCTATACATTTAAGATTTGCTTTCATTCAAAAATCACCTGTTACAGCAGAATTAAGTTTAGGAAGATATGAGCATTTGCAATGTTTAAGACAAGCAATGCAAAGCACTTATTTTTCACAAACACAAATGGGAACTGATGGTAAAACATTCGGTGAAAGAAATATTGAAAAAGTAAATAAGTGGCAGATTAATCCTAACGTAAGAGAAATAGTAAGATTTCTTTCAGGAAATTTATTAAGTGGAATTTCTGAAGCAAACTCTATGGATGATATTACAAGATGGAGTTTAGTTAAATACACTAATGATGATGGCACAGTTTCAACAGGTATCAAATTGTTTTATGCTGATGATGCGTTTAGACCTTTAGTTTTAACTGATGCTCAAGGAAACCCTTTGCTTGATAGGATTACTTCAAAGATTAGCGTAGCGATGAATAATGTTGATATAATAGAGTATTTAAAAAATACTCCTATTGATTTTACATTTAATTTAGCAGTAAATACTTATGCTTCAAGAAACGTATCTGCTGTTCCTAACGCAAAAGATTTTAATGTTGTCGGACTTATAAAAATTCATAAATGGCAATCTATGAATAAGTTATTAGTTTACATATTTCAAGGCACACCAACATCTGTTGGTAGATACAAAGACGAAGCAAGAGATAATGTTTTAAGCAACATACCTTTTAAAAATTATAGCAACGTAAATAATCCAATTTATTTTGCACCGTTTTTAAATCAATATACTACTTTTCAGCAAAAAACTTACAGAAAAGACGACACAATAAGTGGATATAAATTAGAGCATAGTTCTTTTAGAGATGGAAGATTATATCCATCGGGTAATGCAAAAGTTTATCTGTTTGACAATATTGATACAACAGCAGGTGAAAATAGATTAAGAGAATTTCTGTTAAAACTATATAATGAACAAACATTAACTCTTGAATTTCCTCAAGACATAAACGATTATTATAATGTTCCTTTCCAAAGAGAAACATCAGTAAAAATGAAGTCAGAGGAGAAGAAAGTAGTTAAAGCGTTTGAAGATGGAGATTATAAATATAAGTTAGAGGTTACTTTTGACGAGAATTATAGAAAATCTCTACCTCCTGAATTTAAAAGTTATGACAACGGATATATCATACTTAATCAGCCGATAGTGCCTCAATGGTCAAATTCTTATCAAATGTATCCTTTTGGATTCTCTGATAAAGATACAATGAAGTTGTTTTTGAGTATATTTCAACCTGACGAAAAGGCAAAATTTCTACGAGAATTAGATACTAAAAAAAATCAGCCACCGATAATGATTGCAGATTATGTTTCTACTGTAACTAAAGATAGTGGTGTTTCAAATTTGAAATTTATATTTGGAGAAAGAAGGTATCCTGAAATTGGTCAGTTAGTAAAAACTTTTGCTTCTACTCAAAGTATTGAAGGATTATCTGAAATACAAAAATTAGAACAAGAAATACTTGCTGAAATTGATTTAGAAGCAGCACAAGCAATTAAACCAATTAAGAAAACTTTAAAATCTAATACGGCTTTCCAAGATGTAGAAAATTTCTTAAATTATTTATTATTTTAAAAAAAAACATAAAAAATGAATGAGCAGTTAATAAATGAAATAGCAAACAGATTAAGGATAGATATTCTATCAAACAAGAATTTTTTGGCATCTTTACTAAAAGATTTTAAAATTAAATTTGAACAATTAGAACCCGAAACAATTAATCAATTAATATACATTATGGCACAAAAAACAGACAAGCAACCACCAATACCAAAATCAAACTTCAAATTAAGTGCGAGTAAGGATTATGTTGTTACAATATTGGAGGACATCCCACAGTTAAATTTTAAGAAAGAACAAACTATTGAAATACCATATATTAAAAACGATATTTCTATTACAAGAGATAAAGATAAGTTAAATGTATCAAGTCCAAGTGGTAGTTTCGTTTTAGAGTTAGGTAAAGAATATAAAGAGTTTCAACCTTGCAGAAAACCAATTTCTATTGCTCAAGGAGATGACTTGAACTCACAAATTGTTTCTGATATATTAGTAGGTAACAATGTTTACTTATATGGTAAGGCAGGAACAGGTAAAACATATTTAGCAGAAGCCATTGCTGAATGTATATTAAGACAAGAAGTTTTTGTTATACCTTGTTCACAATGGACATCACCTATTGACATCAAAGGTGGTCAAACTATCAAAGGTTACAGAGAAGGATTACTTGTAGAAGCGTGGGCAAGAGGTGGAATTTTGATTCTTGATGAGTTACCAAAATTAGACCCTAATACAGCAGGTTTATTAAATCAGGCATTAGCCGAAACTGCTGCACAGCCAAGATATGATGAAAACGGAAATATTATAGAATCAACAATTCCATATATCACAAATGGTCGTGGCGATAAAATTTATAAAGGTCAATGGGCAAAGTATGATGATGGAACATACAAAGATAACGCATTTAAGTTTGGTGTTATTGGAACGGGAAATACAGATATGAAAACTGTTGCTAATCAGTATAGTGGAAATCAAAGACAGGATTATTCTTTGGTGGACAGATTTGCAGGTTCTTATTATGAAATCGGATATAGTCAAGAAAAAGAAATTTCATTAACGTATAACTATGTTTATAGTGTTGCATCTGCAATCAGAAAGTATTTAGATACACAAACAGACGTAGTTGAGAGTATTAGTTTGAGAACTATGCTGAACTTTAATAGAACTTATGAGCAAGAGCAATTATATAATTTGCAAAGTCCTTATGCTGATAAAATTTATGACAATAACGGGAATGAAGTATCGCCAAAAACATTTAGAAATTCAATAAAGAGTTTTATTGATACATTATCTCCAACTAAAGCAACTGATTTAAGAAATAAAGATTATTTTCAATCTGCTTTGGCTAATGAACCTGATGTTTCTCAATTCAGAATAGAATTTATTAGAAAATATGGTAAAGACCCAATAACAAAACAAGATGCAATGCTTAATGATAGAAATGAAATAATCTATATCTAAAAAATGAGTGCTATACAAATAACAGGTCAATCAAGTAGGTTATCAAGTTTTCAAGATTTTAGTTTTCAATGCTTTAGTAGTGTTGAGGAGTTTATTGAATATTCTGAATTAGTAAAATCTCAAGGTAATTCAACATTATTAGATTTTTTACAAAGGGACAGAAATTCAATAGATGAATATTTACAGAGAAATCAAAATAACCCAAATAATCAATATGGACTTCGTGGAACTACGAAAGCACCTAAATCTTATTTGGACGCACTAAATAGAGATAAATTTGTTTATAAAGAAGAATACGAAAAAGCAAAAGAGCAATGCAAAAAACTAATTGATAAAGCATTAGAAAAAAGTTCACTTGCAGAAGCAATGAAAAGTAAAATGATTTTTACTGAAAGAGAGTTGGGTGAATTTATATATCAAAGAGCAGCGATGGCTTTGAATCTTAATCTTTATTATTATTCTTTTATTCATAATAAAAAGTTAGAGCAAGAAGAAGTAATATTCTTAAAAGATGGCGACAAAGAAGTGTTTAAGTATGTAAAAGATTCAAGTCCTGTTTTTTTATGTGTTAGGGTATCTTATCCATTAGTTAAGTCAGAGAACCAAGATGAAAATGAGTTAGAGGAAAATAATTCAAGAGAGGAATATGTAAAATCAGATGATTTATCAGACGAACTGCTTGATAAAATTTCAAAAGAAGGTGGTGTTATTGATACATATTCTGATGTTAAAAAAGTTTATCAATACAAAGAAAAACAACCAAGAGTAAAAAACGCTGTTAAGATTATTATGGCAACATCTGTTGGTGGATTTACAAGAACAAGTGTATGGGGAGATTTTTATACAGGCGTTGCTGCTGCTTTAGTTACTGAATATCTTGAAGCAAGAGATTATAGTGTTGAGATTGAAATGATATTAGGTGGAGGCAGATGCACAGGATGTAGGAGTGCAGGTTATTATCTAAACACGCCTACAAGATACGGTAGAAGATATTTAGGAATTACTGTAAAAAAGTTTGATGAACAATTAGACCTTGATAGTTTACTTTATTGGGTGGCAGACCCAAGTGCATTGAAAATTAAATTATTACAATATTTTAATTTATTTCATTGGCTATATGGAGATAGAATGACAAATGCACAATCTTATTGGCACGGAATAAATGAAGCAGATATTGTATGTCCAATCGGAACATTCTATAAACAGAAAGATTTTAAAAAGGGACTTAAAGATTTGATATATTTTTCAGTAATAAGCGTTGATGGAATAGCAGGTGTTGCTAATGCTATTTTAAAAATCGTTTTAGAATCAGAAAATATCAATTTCCAAATTAACCAAAGAGCAAACCTATCATAAAATATAAACACACAACCAAAAAAACCAACTATGACAAACGAAGTATTAAAGAAAATTACACAAAAGGCAAAAGCATTTGATTTTGAAGTTAGCAGAAACTATCATCCACAAAAAAGAACTCCAATAGTATATCAGCAAGAAATTTGCTCTTTAAGTGGATATGAGGATAATTTTTTTCTAATTCACGAAAACGTAATTTTAGAATCTACAATTAAAGATTCAAGTTATGAAATTTTTGAGTTTGATAAAAACGGTAACTATATAGGTAGATGCAATCTTGAAGATTTACCCGAAGATTTTTTTAGAAACAAAAAAACAATTATGTTGTTAAAATGAAAGTAACAATACAAGATTTAAAATCTTATAACATATACGATTATTTACCTGAACTCTTTAAAAATCTTAAAGATGGTGAAAACTATTGCTTTTATTATGGTTCAGATTATGATAACGCAAAAATTATTATAATAAAGGATTTTATTGCTTTAAAACTAAACTCATCTTTGTATAAAGACGTTTATAACATGATTACTGAATATGGCGATGCAGACATATTTTTGGGTTATTTTAGAAATGAAATAGAAACAAGAGATGGATTATTTTATTTGTTCTTGAGGAAATACGTTCCTGAAAATATATTGAATGATTTTTATGCAATTTGTAGTGAAGCAGATAAGAGAACAGAAGTCGCTGTTTCAAATAATGCAGCAATACAAATAATAGGAAAAGAAAATTTCACAAGTGCTTTGGCTTATTTTGCCCAAAGCGATAAAATAAATTTAATTGGTTCTATATACGACACAGTAGATGCTTACCTTTTAAGTAAAAACAAAAAAAGTTTATACGGAACAAGAATTAAAAGAGTTGTTCAGTTGGTTAAGCATAATGCAGGAGTTCTTTTAGATGAGCAGGGAAGTGTTAGATACATGATTATTGGAAAAAATGCACAACTTACACAAACTGAAAGAGAAAATTTAGATAAAGCAAATTTGCTATTAAGGAGTTTATATAAAGTTGAAGATATTTATACTCAAACGGGTTGGTTCTTTAGCGTAGAAGATGGTTATTGGAAAACTAATTTATCTGATTTTGAAGCGAGATTAGATGAAACAAAAATGATTGAGATAAACGGACTTAAATTTTATAGACCATCAAATTGCCCAATAAGTGATGTTGATTTAGCGACTAACATTTCAAATCCTAATTATTTATTTAGAAATGGATACAACGGAGTTTTATCTGATGTTTTAAAGCACGATAAATTGTATGAGGCATATCCTGAATTAGCAAATTTTTCTTTGATATACGCTTATGGAAATTTAAACAGATTCTATAAGTCAGATGGTTATGGTGGATACATAAACATAAACGGAAGCCCTGACAAAAATAATATATTGAGTATTTTACTTCACGAAACGCAACACGCTGTTCAAGGGATAGAAAATTTTGCGACAGGAGGTAATAAATATTTGGCAAGATTTGTAATTGCTATGGGGGGAAGTAAGATTAGAAAAACTTTTGCTCTTATTGATAACTTCACAAAATTTCTTTTTTTAAATATCAATGTTGATTTTTATAACAATTTTAAAAACGCTGTAAATTCAATACAGGCGAATAGTTCATCTCAAGTATATCTTAAAAAAGAGTTAGAAAAGGTTATAATTTCGTATGAAATTTATTCTGCAAATATTAAAGATGTTGGATTCTATTTGTTTTTATTAATTGCTGAAGTAGGTGTCTTTAATGAAGGTGCTATGATAGAGTTTTTAGATAGAGAATATGGATTTGAAATATATGACTTGCTTGAAAATTTGAAAGAAGCAGTTGATGCAGAAAAGCCATTAAGACAATTATTGAAAAATGAAGGGTTAAGTGATAATGACATAAATATTTATGTTTTCAATTCATATCAAAATCTATTAGGGGAACAAGAAGCGAGAGGAACTCAACACGGAATGAAAATACCTGCGAATTTAACTAACTACTTTTTTTATAATGGTTGGGAAAATTCACCTAATAAATCAATAGCAGTTATTGGGGGTAATTATGTAGTTACAGATGTGTCTGACATACACGGTGCTTGTGAGTTAGGAAATGATGGAAGATATATTCTTCATTTCACAAAAAGTGTTTCATCTGAACCATTTATTCACGAACTTGGACATATTGTTCACGATATTCTTGTAGAAGAAGGATTTGGAGATGTAATACGCAGAGAATATGATTCTGAATTAACAAGCGATAGTTATGAGGAATATTTTGTTAATGTGTTTTTGGGATATATATTTGAAAATTACAATAATTCATTTATTCGTAATGACTTTTTATTAAGCACAGGAAGAAAAACAAATAAAAATATATTTACAATCTTATCAAACATATTCAACCCATTACCAAGTGATTTTCAGATTGTAAAGAGTTATATTGATGAATTATTAAATTTAGTTGAATAATGGATGCTGCTAATATAAGAAGAATAGTTAATTTCTATTTTGAGTTAAAAAATAAAGACGTAAAATTCAAAGACGTAGAACCTTGTTTTGTAGAGGGCAATGATAACCTTGCTATATTATGGACTACACAGACGTTTGCAGGAGCAGGAGGCGAAACCGAAAACCCTGAACCTATTAAGATTCCTATTGGAACAGGCGAAGGAGGTGAAGGTGGGGAAAGAGGTGAAGGAGAAAGTGGAGAAGGAGAAGGTCAAGGAGAAGGTGGTAGAGGAGAAGGTGGTGGTGAAGGTCAAGGTGAAGGAGGAGGAGAAGGTGGCGAAGGAGGTGAAGGTGGCGAAGGTGGCGAAGGAGGTGAAGGTGGCGAAGGAGGTGAAGGTGGCGAAGGAGGTGAAGGACACGGAGAAGGCGATGGAGGCGGTGAAGGTGGCGAAGGTGGCGAAGGAGGAGAAGGTGGTGAAGGAGGAGAAGGTGGTGAAGGAGGCGAAGGTGGTGAAGGAGATGAAGATGAAGAAATACGCTATAAAATGAAATTTCCTTTTATTGCAGAATTAATTTACGGAGTAAAGTTTTGTAATACGACATCAGAAAGTGATGCTCAACAAATAAGAGATAAATTATTTGTTGGTATGGGAGTTTTAGTTTGTAGCAGATTGATTTCCGAATCATTAACCGTTGGTGAAAATATCACAAGTGCTAAAAAACAAACATATATAAAAATATTTGAGGGTCTTAATCTGTTATACGGAATGAGAGATAAATATAATAGTGATGGATACTTTGTTATAGACGGGCTTGATGGCTTACCTATAAATGATACATCTGTTATAAATGTTAGCGACATATCTCCTGAAACTTTGGCTGAAATAAGATTGTTGATTATGACAGACAAATTAATGGATAAAACCATTCCTTTGATGACAGCATTGAATCCTAACTATTTCAATAATAATCAGACGAACAATTTATTGAACTTTTTGTTCAATTACTTTAATGAATCTGAAAATCTAATGATATGCAATACTTACAGAGATGGAGCATTGCCTTCAAGTTGGGGAATGGTAACAAAGTTACAAACAGCACCTAAAAATTATGTTTATAACTATTTCAAATATAAACTTGTTGTAGAAACTTCTGATTCAGGAACTTATAGTCAAAGATATAAAAGAAGTAGATTCTTTAATAGGGTTAAATTGGTTCGTGTTATAGATGAAAAAGTAGAGTTTACCCTTGACTATCAAAACACAGGAGAGGAACTGTATAATTTTTCAACTATTGTAATTCTAAACTTCCTTTCAAGCAATACGCAAGAAATTGAAAATCAAA
>Ga0315906_10002194_pt1 | contig 27835 bp, 24 predicted proteins | sample LakEriMetagenome_4_FD_203526 | JGI IMG/M metagenome (GOLD analysis project Ga0315906, IMG submission 203526) | Freshwater fungal communities from buoy surface, Lake Erie, Ohio, United States - Buoy 2 MA122 | ecosystem: Environmental > Aquatic > Freshwater > Lake > Lake biofilm | place: USA...
CGCCGCGTAGAGATGGGCTGGCAGGCTTGGTGCCGCAGGAGGATTCCATGTCGCTTACCCCTCTGTTCGAGGACGCCAAGCGTCGCGTTCAGGCCACCCCTGCCGATGTGGGCGCGCGCAGCGCCCTATGGCAGATTTTCGCCTTGCGCGGCGAGTACGAACGCGCCCGCACCCAGCTGGACGCCCTCGTGTCTTTTGACAGTTCCTGGGCGATGGAGGCCGAGGCCTGTCATGGCCTGTTGCAGGCGGAGGCGCAACGCGAGCGCGTGCTGGCTGGCGAGGTAGCCCCTGTGTGCCTGGGCGAACCGCCTGCGTGGTTTGACACGCTGGTGGCCGGACTGTCGACGTGGCGCAGCGCGCCGCAGCAAGCCGCAGGCCTGTTGCTGCAAGCGCAGATGGAGAGTGCGGCCCGTGCCGGCACGGTCAATGGGCAGCCGTTTGAGTGGCTGTGTGACGGTGACGCCCGCTTGGGTCCGTGTGTGGAGGTCATGTCCAAGGGCAAGTACTTCTGGTTGCCTTGGTCGAGTGTCCGCTCCATCGTCATCCGTCCCCCAACGGAACTTCGCGACAGGATGTGGGCGCATGCCCTGGTGGAGATCGGCGACGAAGGCAGCATCGAACTGTTCCTGCCAGCCCGCTATCCTGGACCTGAAGACGACGAACAGCGCATGTCCCGCATGACCCAGTGGCGCGAGTTCGGCGAGAACGCCTATGTCGGGCTGGGCCAGAAGACGCTGGTGACGGACCAGGGTGAGACCGGCTTCCTCGATGTGCGCGAACTGAAGTTCGCTTGAGGACGGGCCTGCGTGTCGATCTTCCTGCCTTGCCTGCTGCAGCGATGGTCTGACGAAAGCCCCGTCAGCAGTGGTGCCCGGGCGACGATGAGCACGTGGCAGGACGTCAGGAAGGACGTCTTGCGCAACCTGCAATGGATGCTCAACACCGAGTCGCCGAAGCTGCTGGCCGGACGTGAACCTCCCCCCGCCGTGGCGGATTCGGTGCTCTGTTTCGGCGTGCCTGCCTATTCGGGGCGCACCCAGTCCACCATGGACCCGGATGAAATTGCTTGGGAGATCAAGCGCCGCATCATCGCCTTCGAGGGCCGAATTGACCGACACACACTGGAAGTCAACGCCCTGAACACCCAGCAGCGGCACCGCTTCAACAAGTTGCAGTTTTCTGTCCACGGCTTCCTGCGGGCAGACCCTCTGCCTATCGAGTTCCTCGTCCACACCGAGCTCGACATGGAAACCGGGCAAGCCCAGGTCACGGGCTGACACCCGCCTCGTCCCAGGAAGATATCCATTGGACCCGCGCATCATCGACCTCTACAACGAGGAGTTGCTGCACCTGCGCACGGAGGCGGCGGAGTTCGCCCGCGAGTTTCCTGATCGTGCGGCCCGGCTGGCCATCGACGAGCACCGGGTCGAAGACCCCTATGTCGAGCGTCTGCTTGAAGGGGTGGCCTACCTCGCTGCGCGCGTACGGCTCAAGCTCGACACGCAGTACCCCGTCTTCACGCAGCAGCTGGTGGATGTGCTCTTTCCCGGCTGGCTGGCACCCACTCCGTCGGCCTGCATCCTGCGCTTGAATCCCGACATGGCCGATGGCCAGCTGGCCACTGGCGTGGTCATTCCGCGTGGCTCGTGCATCGTGGGCTCCCTGCGCGGGAACGCCGATACCCGCTGCGAATTCGAAACCGCGAGGGATCTGCAGCTGCTGCCCCTGCAGGTGGTCTCGGCGCAGTATGTCGCCGCCCGCCCTGAGGCTGCGCCGGCGGGCCAGCAGTCCCGAGCGGCCGCCATGTCCAGCCTGCGTCTGGAACTTGAGCTTCTGGGTGACGCCAGCTTTCAGTCGCTGCCCCTGGACAAGCTGCCTCTGTTTGTCACGGCATCGGACGCCTATGGTGCGCAACTCATGGAGTTGCTGGGCGGGCGTTGCGTGGCTGTGGGCGTATCGGCCACCGCGCAGTCGCGCCAGGCGCATGCCTGGTTGCCAGGCACGGCCGTGCAGCACATCGGGTTCGACGAATCCGAGGCGCTGCTGCAGGTGCCGGTGCGCGGTCACGCGGGCTTTCGTGTCCTCAAGGAATACGCCGCACTGCCCGACCGCTTCCGCTTTGTGGAAGTGACGGGTCTGCGTCAGGCCCTGCAGGGCTTCAAGGGCCGCAAGCTGCACCTTCACTTCCACTTCGCCGGGGTCTTCGAGCGCCTGGAGAACGCCGTCAAGCCGCAGACGCTGTCCTTGTTCTGCGTGCCGGCCGTCAACCTGCGCGAGCGCCAGCTGGACCGCATCGACCTGACCCCAGGACAGATGGAGTACCACCTCGTGGCCGACCGCATGCGTCCGCGCCAGCATGAGGTGGTTCATCTTGTGGATGTTGTTGGCGGAGGCAGCGGCTTCGAACGCAGCTTCGCACCCGTGTTCGAGGCGGTCAACTCGGGCCGGCTCAGCAGCACCAGCTTTTACACGCTGCGCCGTGAAAGGCGCATGCTCACGCAGTCCGAGACCATTGGCCGCGCCGTCACCTACCCGGGAAGCGAGATCTATCTCTCGCTGGCCGAACAGGGCGCCCCTCCTTATGGCAGCGATCTGCGCTACCTGTCGGTGCGCGCCTTGTGCTCCAACCGTGACCTGCCGCTTTACCTGAGGGCGCAGTTTTCCGAGGCCCGCTACCAAACTGTGGACACGGTGCCGGTCAAGTCGGTCGAGTGCCTGGCCGGGCCCTCCCTTCCCCTGTCCTCACCGGCTGACGGCTTCGACCCCTGGCTCGCGCTCAGCCACCTCTTCGTCAACTATCTGTCCCTGTTCGACAGCGGCGGCCCCCGCGGGGCCGATGTGCTGCGGGCCATGCTGAGCCTGTACGCCCCCATGCCGGGCCACTTCCTGCTGCGACAGGCAGATGGACTCGTCTCGGTGGCGGCCGAGCAAATCACCCGCCGCGCACCCGGCGGCGGCCCGCTGGCCTTTGGTCGGGGCGTGGCCATCAGGCTCAGCATGAACGACCGCGCCTTTGACGGCGGCTCGCCGTTCGTCCTGGCCTCGGTGCTGGAGCATTACCTGGCCGCGCACGTCTCGATCAACTCCTTCGTCGAGACCACGCTCGAAATGTCAGACCGGGCAGAGCAGCTCACATGGCCCACGCGCTTCGGTCGGCGGCCGACTTTCTGAGCACGCTTCGCAAGCTGATCGCGCGCCCTGAGGGGCTTGCGGCGGCCAAGCGTCTCACGCGCCGGCAGTGGCGCCCTTTGCGGCAACTGCTGCGCCGCGCCGATGCCCCGGCCATCCTCGATATCATCCAGTCGCAGTCGCTGGCGCGCCGCCAGCAGCAGCCCCAGGCGCCGCAGCCTTGGGGGCTGGACCAAGCATTGCAGGCGCTCAACCGTGAGGACGTCCACGCCACCTTGTTCGGTGCCCTGCGCCTGCTGCAGGGGGCACAGCCTCAGAAGGCCCGCCTGGGCTATTCACACCGCGCCGAAGAAGACCCCGTTCGCCTGGACCAGGGCTTGTTGATGGGCTTTGCCGAGCGCGAGATCGATGCCATCGAGCCTGCCCGCAGCGGCCATGCCAGCGGAAGGCCGGTTCTGACGCAGTGGGCGGTGGGGTTGCTGGGTCCGCAAGGCGCACTCCCCCTGACCTGGACCCAGTACGCCCATGACCTCGCCCACGCGGCCCACCGTTCCGCGCGCGACAACAGCTTCCTGGCCTTTGCCAACGTGCTGCAACGCCGCCAGCTTGCGCTGCTGTACCGCGCCTGGAGCGACACCCAGGCCATCACCGGCGTCGATGCGCAGGGTGACGCCCACCCCCTGGCGGACCGCCTGCGCGCCGTGGCCGGCCTGGCCCACGCCAGCCTGGCCGGGCGCGACAGCGTGGCCGAGGGCTTCAAGCTGGCATTCGCTGCCGTCCTGTCGCGCCGCGTGAAGAGCCCGCAACCCCTGGCCGCCATGTTGGCCCGGCACTTCGGTTGCGAGGTGCGCATCGAGGAATTCTGCGCGCGCTGGCTGGAGATACCGGCAGACCAGAGAACCCGGCTGGGCACAGCCTTCTCGCAGTTGGGCGCCGACGCCGTGGCCGGCGCCATGGTGTGGGACAGCGCCACGCGGTTTCGCATCCTGCTCGGCCCGGTGGGCCTGGCCCGCTACCGTGAGTTCCTGCCCCACGGCCCCGCCTACCGCCAGCTCCACGATCTGGTAGTGCTTTATGCGGGCCCCGAGTGGGAGTGGGAACTCGTCCCCTTGCTGCGCCATGACGAGGTGCCCTACAGTTGGATCGGCAACGAAGGGTTGCTTTTGGGCTGGTCTTCCTGGCTGGGGGTGCGCTATGAGCGCACCGACGCCGATGACCTCCGCTTAGGCATGTCCCCCCTTTTCACCGCCCACACCTTGCCCCAGAAGGCGACCGCACACTGACACCATGGCCCGTCCACTCGATATCCAGACGCCGCTGGGCCCCCAAGCCTTCATCCTCATCGAGATGACGGGGCAAGAGCATCTGTCGCGGCTGAGCGAGTTCCAGATCAAGCTCAAGAGCAAGCGGCCCGACATTGGCATTGACCAGATGCTGGGCCAGAACGTGACCATGCGCGTTGAGCAGTCCGGCCTGAAGGCCCGCTATTTCAACGGCTACGTCACCCGCTGGGGCGGGGTGGATGAAATCCGCGACAGCCTGACAGGCGGCAAAGAGACAAAAGCCTACGTCTACCACGCCACCGTGCACCCCTGGCTGTGGTTCCTGACGCGCCAGGCCAACAGCCGCATCTTCCAAGGCAAGACCGTGCCGCAGATCGTGGAGGAAGTGTTCAAGGGCCACGGCGGGCTCGCGAGTTTCAGCAACAAGACCAGCGAGTCCTACCGAACCTGGGACTTTTGCTGCCAGTACCGCGAGACCGATTTCAACTTCATCAGCCGCCTGCTCGAACAGGAAGGCATCTACTACTACTTCGAACACGCCAACGGCAAGCACACCCTCACGCTGGTGGACCGCAGCAGTGCCCACTCACCCTACCCGGGTTATGAGGAGGTGCGCTTTGACGAAGAAGACCGTGACCACAGCGAAATCTTCAAGCGCTGGAGTTCGACGCACGAGATCCAGCCCGGCCGCTACGTCGTCAAGGACTACGACTACCTCAAGCCCCGCACCGAAGTCACCGCAAGCGCCAGCAAGGCCGTCAAGCATCCCTATGGGGAATTCGAGTTCTTCGACTACCCCTCCGAGACCGAGAAGCCCGCCGAAGCCGAGGCCGCAGCGCGGGTGCGCATCGATGAGCTCCACACCCAGTACCAGACCTTCACCGGTTCGGGCAACGTGCGCGGCATGCAGCCCGGGTGCAGCTTCAAGCTCACCCGCCACCCGGTGGAAGCCTTCAACGACAAGCACCTCATCGTGGGCGCTACCTATGTGAGCTCTGGCAATGCCGACAGCAGCGGTTCGGGTGACGGCTTCGAGTTCGACTGCAGCATCTCGGCCATTCCCCTGAAGCAGCAGTACCGCCCGCCGCGAGTGACACCCAAGCCCCTGGTGCAGGGCCCGCAGACCGCGGTGGTGGTGGGCAAGTCGGGCGAGGAGATCGACACCGACGAGCACGGCCGCATCAAGGTGCAGTTCCGCTGGGACCGCTATGGCGAGGCCAACCAGAACAGCAGTTGCTGGGTGCGCGTGGCCCAAACCTGGGCCGGCAACGGCTACGGCACCTGGGCCCTGCCGCGCCTGGGCCAGGAAGTTCTGGTGGAGTTTCTGGAGGGTGACCCGGACTGGCCCGTGGTGACCGGCAGCCTCTACAACGGCGAGAACAAGCCACCTTATGCCATGCCGGCCGAGAAGACGCGCTCGGGCATCAAGACGCGCAGCAGCAAAGGCGGTGGCGCCTCGAACTTCAATGAGTTGCGCTTCGAAGACAAGAAGGGCAGCGAAGAGATCTACCTGCACGCCGAGAAGAACCAGACGCTCTACACCAAGAACACCCGTACCGAATTCGTCGGCAACGAGAGCCACCTGCACGTCAAGAAGGACACCCTGTCCAAGCTGGAGGCCGACGTGCACGCTGCCATCAAGGGCGACGACATCGCCAAGGTGGACGGGGGCGTGCACCTCAAGGTGGGCCAGGACTGGCAGGCCAAGGTGGGCACCAAGCTCGCCGCTGACGCGGGCCAGGAGATCCACCTCAAGGCCGGCGCCACACTGGTGCTGGAAGCCGGCACCCAGATCACCCTGAAGGTGGGCGGCAACTTCATTGACATCAACCCAGGGGGCGTCTTCATCAAGGGCTCGATGGTCTTCGTCAACTCTGGCGGCAGTGCCGGCTCCGGCAGCGGCGCCTCGCCGAAAGCCCCGAAGAACGCCGAAAAGGCTCCCGGCTCCAAGGGCGGCACGGACAAGCCCATCACCCAGAAGGCCGCGGCGCTGAAGGCCGCACGTGCCTCATCCACGCCGTTCTGCGAGATCTGCAACGCCTGAAGCCGCCTTTACCAGCCCCACCCTGAACCGGCCCTCCCCACCGTGCCCACCTTTGAACAGTTCTGGTCGCAATTGCAACAGTCGGGCGCCGCCCTGCCTTACGTCATGATTGACTGCGCCGGTGTTGAGGGTGGTGCTGAGCGCCTGCCCCGCGCCGCGTTCTCGGAGTTTGAGTGCCTGTTCACGGGTGACCTGGCCGACGAGTTGGAAGATGTTGCGCCCTACCTGGGGCAGGCCCTGAGTTGGGGCGAAGAGGTGCAGGCCGTCATCGAAGACTTGATGAAGCGGCAGGTGGCCACGCTGGTCACGCTGCGCCCCCCGCCCGACGGAGCCGAGCCGCTCAGCTTTGCCCAGGTGCACCGCCACTTGCGCAAGTTCAACGTCGTCTACGCGCCGGACGGCAAGCCGCTGTTCTGGCGCTATTACGACCCGCGCGTCATCGTTGACGTGTTGAAGGTGTTGGACGACAGGCAGCTCGAGGCCTTTTTCGGCCCAATGGAGCACCTATGCGTGGCCGCGAGCGAGGCGTCGGTGGCGCTGTGCTCGCGTGCGGCGGGACAGTTGGTCGTGCGCGTGTGACGGCGGCCACCCGCCGTTCACTCAGGTCTGGACATGCTGAACATCAACCCTCGCCAGCTCGACGATCTCGAGCTCACGGTCTGGAACAGCTGGCTGAACCAGCACGTCCAGACTCTGGCAGAGCTGCTACCTGACATCGCAGGGCAGTACCCCGTCGAGGCTTGGCGCACTATGGTCGAGGGTCTGTTGCGGCGCGCGGAGGGCTACGAGATGTTTCTGGAACAAGAAGCCCTCGCCTACTGCTACGGCTGCCTGATCCTGGGCCTCGGCTTCGAAACGCGCCATGTGGCGTGCCGCGCCGCGTTGGCTGGCCAGGGCGCTGCCCGGGCTGAATCCTTGTGGGATGCGATCGAGCAGGTCGCGAGCACCGGAGACCTCGCATGAGAAGGGCGACACGGCCACTGAACCAGGACGCCAACCGCGCCGCCAACGAGGCCGTCGCAGAGAAGTACTGCCCTCAACCCAAGCCTGGAGACCCGAACTACGGCCAATTCCGCGAGGACTGGATGCGGGCCTACGTCGATGCGGGCGGGCAAACCGAGGAGATGACCAAGGAAGAGGTGGGGCAGCAGGTCGCCAAGGACCGTGAGGCCGCCAAGAAGAACGTGGGGCAGCGAGGTGCCGTAAGTCGCTGCCCTGCCAATGAGCCCGGCGCGCGGAGCGGAGGCGGGAAACCCGCCGCCCCGCCACCCCCGCCGCCGGCCAAGAAGGACCCGAAGTGCCCCTGCAAGCTCACCGGGCTCCAGGTCACTTGCGAGCACGGGCGCAGCGAGCGCAATCTTCTGCTGATGATCGTCGCCGATGACGGCGGCAGCGACACCATCTCTGTGCAGCCCCAGGCCAGCGGGGATTGCAGCAGCCTGCTGGAAGTGCGCGTCGACGGCGCCCGTGGATTCCCCAAGAAGGGAGCCGGCAAGTCGACCTTCAATTTCAGCGGCACGACGATGGCCGGTGGCCACGTGTTCTCGCTCTGGCAGGCCCACCCCGTCTCCACGTTCGTGACGGCCGAGGCTTGCGACGGCATGGCCGATCCGGTCACGATCCTGGCCTTCCCTTCTTCCAAGCTCGCCATCAAGATCAACATCAACGATCTGCAAGAGAAATACCGCGGCATCCTGGCCTACCTGCCCATCAACGTAGGCGCAGCGCGTACGCCCGTCAAGCCGCTGTCAGCACCGAAAGCGCCCAACTGGGAGCCCAAGCGTTACGCCAGCGCCCTGAGCGCCGACGCGCAGTGGAAGGAGGACAAAGGATCGAACCTAGCCTTCTGCGAGATGTCGCTAAACGGCGGCTTCGATCCCTTGCTTGGCATTCAGGCGAGTTATCCGGTTTACGGCATCCCGGTCACGCCGACGATGGCGCGCTACATCAAGTGCGGCATCTACCTGAATGTCGGCCTCGGGGTCAGCTTCGGCGCCGGCTGCACCTGGGCCTACTGGCCGCACGACAACACCTTCCGCTGGGCACAGTTCAAGATCGAGTTGGCAGGCAAGCTCACCCTGGAGGTCGCGGCTGAACTTCTGGTCGCCAGCGAAGACGTGCTGCAGATCAAGGCTTCTGGCAAGGTGGAGGGCTCGGTCAAGGGGTGGGGCGAGAAGGCCTCGGGAGCCTACCCTGCGGTCAAGTCCAAGGGCGAGATCAATCCTCTGACCATCGGATTCACCTTCACGATGGCCTGGGGCATCGTGGAGTACGAACGATCGTGGCCGGTGTTCAAGACCCTCGAGTTCGAGGGACTAGAACACGAATTCAAGCCCTGAACGACAACGAGGTGGCGACATGGTGCTCCAACTGACCCTGCGCTATGCCAATGCCGGCATGGCCCGCATCAGCCTGAACGGATTCTTGCTGGTCAACGACCTGACGGGCGAGAGCGGCTCTCTGCGGCTGGAGCCCTATGCGGTACCCGGCATCAACATACTGCGGGTCGAAACCCCGCCGGCATCCCCAGGGCAGACCACGGCCCAGGTAGCCAAGGTTTCGGATGCCGATGGCTCGGTCGTGCAGATGCTTTGCGAGGTGGCCCACTCTGATGTCGTCAAGCCCGAGCCGGCCAGCCAGGTGAGCTTCGAACTGCCGGCGCACCTGCCCCGCTGGACCTGGATGAGCGCGCAGCCGGCGCCGGCGGGCAGCGAGCGGCTCATCCCCGAGACACTGGAGAGCCTGGCCCTGGCCCTGACCCGGGGCCCTGACGACGTGCTGCTGCAGCAGCTGGCGCTGAAGCACGGCGATATCGGAGCGGCCCTGGGTATCGGCAAGGACCGCATGGACCGCGGCTTGCTGCAGAGCCTGGCCGCGCGCCGGGCCAGCGCGGACTTCCGCGCCGACGTCGTGGCGGCGCAAGACCTGCAGCTCGTGTGGTCACCCGACCGCCGCGTCGTCCGGGCGCTGCGGCGCGACGGACGCGACGCTATCCAGCTGCACTACCAGGGCGACTGGAGCGGCTTCGCAGTCTCGCTCGCGTTCGGCGCCGGCCGATGGTGGATCTTGCGGTGAAGCTCCCCGAGCTCTTGCGCGTCTCCAGCACCATCGTGCTGCTGCTGGGCGCCTTGATCACCGCCGTCGGCGCGGCGATCTGGTGGAGCTCGTCCCGGCAGATGAACTGGACACCGGTGGACGCCGAAATCCTCAAGAGCGGTCTGGAGATCGGTGGCAGCCGCACGCAGCATTCGGCGCAGTGGCAGATCGCCGTCGAATACCGCTACCGCGTTAACGGGCAGCCATACACCTCGTCAGACTACTCGTCTTCGGCGCTGCCCAGCTCGACAGCCCGCGACGGCGCCCAGCCCTCCGAGGAACTGCGGAAGCTCGTGGCCCGGTATCCGGTGGGTTCGACGGTCAAGGCCTATGTCTCTTCGCGGAATCCTGCGAACGCGATGCTGGTCATCCCGGCCAGACCGGTCTACGAAGTGGCCGTGTTCGGCGTGGTCTTGATCCTGGTGGGGCTGGTCGTCAGGCTGGGCTACACGCGTTGAAGCATTGAGCTCCGTCAGCGCCGTGAGTCAACATGTCCCCAGGGCCACCGGTGAAGAAGGACCTCGGGCGGGGGAGGGCGGTGCCATGAAGTCGATTTTGCGTGGGGCTGCGGTGCTGCGGCAAGAGAGGCGGCGTCCAGCCGGTCGACCACCGCCTCGTCAACATGTCCGGGTTTTGTCGAGTGCCGCCAGGACTTTGAGGCGCCTAGTCTGTGAAGATAAGGGTTCGTGGAATAGCATGACTTTTCTCCCGAAAGCCCCTCCGGCATGTTGAAGCTCTCGGCCCTCCAGGTTGGCGCCTTAGGGCGGTCGCGCGAAGATGCGACAGAACGTCGACTGCGCGCGGCAATACGAGCTATAGGCGAGTACCGCCGACTAGCTGAAGCAGACGCGCACTGGCACCCCTGGTGGCACTACGTCTGCCGGACCGGCGACGTAGCGTATGCGCAGACACCCAAGCGCCTTGCTACACACGCCACGCTCAGCCTGTGGTTCGGCCATCGCTACTTCGATGACATCCGATACCCCTGGCTGAGGGACCTGCTCGCCACGGCAGAAGGGATGCTTGACTACCGGATGCTTGAAGTCTCCCCCGATACAGTAATCGAAGTTGCTGCCGAGGAGATGGCGCTCAACGCCGGTGCGGACGGCGAATCTTTGACAAGGGCACTGAGCACGTTGAAGGGGATCGCGGGAAAGCTCGCACAGAGCGAGGCGCCAGCTTGGACCGCGATGAGCGCACGCCGCCTCCTGTACTCATTGCACGCCGAGCGAATGAATGCATTCGCCAACGGCGATGCGTGGCTTATCGAATCTGTCGAACGGATGTCGGCGAATTTTTCACATGGCGAATCCGTGCGATATCCCCTTTTGTTGTGTATCTTCTACTTCGGCGTCGATCCTTGGCGCGACCCCGCACTACCGGAACTCTGGCGTCACAGCAGCGACTTCATGACGCTATCGCAAAAGCAAATGTGGCTGTGCCTTGAACGACAAGCCCACTTCAGCCTCGGCACCGACCCAAGAGCGGCGCCATGACCGGTCCCTATGCGGTGATGGCGAAAGCCGTACAGGCCGAAAATGACTATTCGGTTAAGCCTATGAATGAGTGCCAAGCATCCGAGCATGATGAGCAGTTCGAGCTGGTGGATCGACATACAGGGCTGCCGCTCAGTGGTACACGCTACCGTATAGAAGGCACGGGTGTGAGTGCGGAAGGTGTCACAGACGAACGGGGGCGCACGCAGCGCATCTGTTCCGGCGGTCAGCCGCAGGAGCTACGTGTTACGCTCTTTAAGGAAGCAGCCGAACTCCGCGCTGAGGTGGGTGAGTGGGCGGGCTGTACATAAGTCGAAGGGGTAACGCCGATGACGGGTGACTCATCCGAAGGCGTGTTCTTAGGGCAAGCCATTACAAATCTACGCCTCGGCTCGTTCGAAACGGTTGAGGCTGAAGCTGTCTACCGGATTCGATACCAGTTTGTCCCTGCGAAACACGGCCCGTACGCCAGTGAGCAAGGTGCCGGCGATTCCGACAACCTTGCAGGTGCGTTGGTTTATTTCCGCCCAAAGGCCACCCGCCTGTCACTTCTGCGCAGTGCACGTCTCAGCACCGCTCATTCGGTAGAGTATGTGGACGCTGTCGGCGGGCTCCATAGGGCCAGAGCCAGTATCGTAGAACTCTGGAACGTACAATCACAGGATACGGTTGGCATCTACTTCTGCCGCGATGCACTGCCGGATAACCGCAGACAAGAAGTTTTTGTGGTAGGCCCGGTGGCTCACGATACTGTTGTTACCATCTTCGAGCGCCCGCTGAAGCATGGGCACAAGCCCGACCTAGTGCTGGACTATATCGATACGCAGGGAACGGCTTGGTACCATGGCGAACTTACAGGCGATACATGGAAGGAATGCACTGCACCGTTTTCTGTGCCGCAAGCGCGGGCTCTCTTGGCTCGGGCAGGCTTCAGTCATCCGGTAGTCGACGCGGCGATGCAGGGCATTTACGACGCCAAACTCGAGTTCGCGGAGCAAGCTAACGAATACCGTCTGGACCTAGAGGTGTCACCCATCCGGGAAGGAACAGCTCCCGGCTGCCTACGACTTGCTTGGCATCCGATAGGTTGGGGGTCGACATCAAATCCCGGCAAAAACGTATCAGCCTTTGATCCGAAGAGCGATATTCCGACTCGGGTTCATCCCTTCGCGTATGCGGCAGTGATTCATGCCGCGGTGAAATGCGATGTCACGGGGCTTATGCTGACGAGTTCGTGGCGTCCGATGCTCGGAAGCTGTGGGCACCGCCACGGCACCTGCCTCGATGTCGGTGCGCTCACCGACAAAGATGGACAGGTGCACTTGTTTAAGTGGGAAGACGCAAAGCTAACCGAGGGCGAGCGGGCGATCTGCTTCGACGCGCAGCAATCTGATGCCGAGGAGGCCGGACTGCGGGCTCAGGAAAAGAAAATGAGTAACGCACTCGCGAGACTGAAGTTCAAGCAACAAAAGGCGCAGACCCGAAAGCAACGAGCCGACCAAGCATTGGCGGACGCAGATGCGACTTTCACGAACGCGGACGCTGTGCTGGATGGGTTGGTGAATTCGGAGCAGGGATCGACTGCAAACCGCAACCCGAAGCTCGCGCTCGCCCTCGCGCAGAAGGCGTCTAATCGGGCGAAGAAGAAGTTGCAGGCATCTGCCCAGGCGGCCCAGGCCGCAGAACGTGAATTCAGCTCTGCAACATCCAACGTTAAGGAGGCTGAAGTTGAGCTTGAATCGATCAGAACTGCCCACGAAAGGTCCCAGCGCAAGAAACAGGACACCGATGCGGCATGGAATGCAGTCATTGCCGCCAATCAGCCCGAAGTGATTTCAAAATTCCGTGAGGAGTTACTGAAGAGTCCGCTTGTGAGCCAGATTTTCGATCCTTGGGCAATGGACGCGAACACGCACGACGAGATCGCTGCTACAGCAAACAAGCGCAAGAGCAGTCTCGAGACCCTTCACCTCACGCATCTACACGTTACGTGCTCAGATCCGGACATTGCAAAGTTTTAGTTTAGCCAAGGGCCCGGCAGCAGTCGATGGTCGTTATGTCCCGCGGAAAAGCGGTCATCAGCACCGCGTAGGGCATGGCGCTCGCCGCCCAGGCCGTAGAGGTTGCCGCGCCCGATGGCCAAGCGGGCCATCCGGTCCAGCCCGGCGTCGCCCAGGTCCTCGGCCACATCGGGAAAGTGATGCGCGGCGTGGGCCTTGGCGCGGGCCAGAAAAGCGTCGAGCCGCGCGTCTTCCAGCGCTCGCACTGCATCGGGGCGGAGGGCGAAGGCCACGGGGTCACTCTGGTGTGCGGGCAGGCCTTCTCACCACTCCGCCCGCGCCTTACCCAGCAGAGACAGATTCGAGAAGTGATCCATCCAGTCTGCAAGTGCATAGACCTGCGGGCTGAGCGTGATCCAGGGGTCGAAGATCCACCCGTCGCGACCGTCCGAACCTTCGGGGTGCACGTTGATGGCGTGGTGTTCGAAGACGTTTCCCACCATCCAGTCCTTGATGTCCCAGCCCCGTACACCGTGGCTGGACAGCACGCCGTAGGTCTGGGACTGCAGGTCCAGGCAGCCGGTGCGCAGCGAGGCCTTCATCGTCTCTTCCCAAAAGCGGTGGGGGTGCTCTAGGGTCTCTGACTCCCAGCCCATCTTCTCGGAAGCGGCCTTGGGCACCCAGGTGATCAGGTAGGCCAAGCCCGAGGCCATCCACCCGGCGCCGCCAATTGCGTTGGACGCCGTGCCGTTGTCGATGTCGAGCCACTTCGTCAGGCTGTGCCGGTTGCGCGCGATGTAATCGGCGAGTTCCCGCTCGTAGGCCACTCTCATCGGCACAAGCAACTCAGGAAAGCGCTGACCGGCCACTTCAGGGGGCTGAGCCGGAGCCATGGGCTTGACGAACCGCTTCGAGCCGCCTGCGGGCACTGTGGACGTGCTGCGTTGCCGGCACAGCGTGCCTCCGTCAAGTGCCCTGGCTTCCCTGGCGCCGGTCACTCTGCAATCGCGCTGTCCCATCGAAATCCCTGTCGCATCAGATGTGGTGTGCGCCGCCCGCCAAATCAGCCCCTCGCCCCTCACGCATCCTCTGCCGACCCGCTGTCCTTGCGCAACGAGCCGATGCCCAGGCTGCCACCCGCCGCGCGCACTGCGGCGCGCGCTTGAGCCAAGATCCCCATGGCGGCGGCCTTGGTCCTGGCGCCGGTTTCTTGGCTGATCTGCTTCAGCACGCTGGCAACTTCACCTTCGCTCATGGGCTCTTCGTTCATGAGCTTTCTTTCGATGATGGGCGCCACCTTCTTGCAGGTGACCATGCCGATCACCAGGCCTGCGGCGCCGCCTGCGGCAATGCCTTGCAGGCCCAGGATGCGGCCCACCGCCACCCCGGTCAGTGCGGAGCCAGCCACGCAAGCGCCGTAGGAGATGTCCTTGCGGTCCTTCTCGTTGAAGATCTCGAAGTTATCCATCTTGTGTTCTCCAATGGGGTTCGATGGGTCGTGATTCTGGCGCGGAAGAGGGCTCGCTTTGGGGCTTTTTAGCGCCTGAACACGAAGTCGCCTACCAGGCTGGAGTTCTCCCACGGCACCTGGTCGCCGTTGGTCTCCAGCATCACCTGGCGGCGAACTTCCTTGAGCACCTGCTCGATGGGCTGGTGGGGTTGCTGCATGGCCTGCAGAAGGCTCTTGGTGAACGGGCTGTTGCGCTGCCCCCGGGGTCCGTCGGCCGCCACCCGGCCGGGCGAGGTGGAATAGACCAGCAGGGTGCCGCTGGGGGCGTCCATCCGCCCCAGGCCGCGGCCTGCTGATGAGCGCCACTTGCGGGTCAGCGGGTCGTCGCGGCAGGCGTCCAGGATGACGATGTTCACCCGCTGCGCGTTCTGTCCCCGGGCGCCCTCCAGCATGGACAGCCACTGCCCCGCGTCGAAGGCCTGGTCTTCAAGTTCGTACTCGCGTGCGATGTCGGCGTCCACCGGGATCATAAAGTTGCGGCCCTTGGCCTCGATGCCGTGGCCGGCAAAGAAGATCAGCGCCACGTCGGCGTTCACCGCCGCTTCCTCGAACCGGCGCGTGGCCTCGCGCATCTGGCGCAGGCTGGCGTCGCGCAGCGTGGTCACCTGGAAGCCCACGCCCTGGAGGGCCGTGGCCATGTCCACGGCATCGTTGCCGGGGTTGGCCAGGGGCGCCGTCTTGTAGGCGCCGTTGCCCACCACCAGCGCCACCCGGCGCTCCAGGCGCGCATCCGCAACCCGGCTCGAGGGGTTTGCGGTGGATGGAGGAGTCGCTCTTGCCGCCTGGGAGATCTCTGCGGCCAGACGCTGGCGTTCCCTGGTTTCTGCTGCCAAGCGCTCCTCGAGTTCCACGCGCTTCTTGCGCTCGGCCTCCACTTCGGCCGCCAGGCGCTCCTTTTCCGTCACCGGAGTGGGGCGTGCTGCTGCAGGGGCGCCCTGCACCGTGGCCGGCCCTTCCAGGCGGTCTTCCCTGAATTCACCGGCAAAACGTTCGCCAGTGGGCATGGTCAGCGTGCCGCGCCCATGGCGCTTGTCGTCACGCCACTCGCCCACGTAGCGCTCGCCGTTCGGGTGGGTCCAGGTGCCCTGGCCGTGGCGCTTGTCGTCGCGCCACTCCCCGGTGTAGCGCCGGCCGTCGGCGGAGGTGAAGGTGCCCTGGCCGTGGAACTTGCCGTCGCGCCACTCGCCCACGTAGCGGTCGCCATTGGGCAACACATAGGTGCCCTGTCCGTTGCGCAGGTCGCCCCGAAACTCGCCCACATACCTCGCGCCATCAGGCCAGGTGCGCTCGCCATAGCAGGCTTGCAGCCGAACCTTCGCATCGGCTGGGCAGGGCGGCAGGCGGCTTTGTGCGGCGGCACCCATCGGCAGGCCCAGGCTCAGCCCCAGCAGAGCCGGCACAAGGGCTCGAATCATCATCAACATGGCTGGTCACTCCACCGTGAATTCCACCTGCCGAGAGCCCACGCGTCCGTCGGAATCCTGCACCTCGATCCACAGGCGGTGCGAGCCCTTGGGCAGGGCGGCCTCGGGTACGTCGATGCCCTGCGCCGTCACCTTGGCGGCAGACGCGATGCGGTTGGTGATGTCAAGCCTCAGGGCGCCGTAACGCACCTTGAAAGACTCGGGCTTGATGGCCGCCGGCGCGGTGGGTTCGAAGCGCACCTGAATCCGCGTAGGCGATGGCACTGCCCCGGAAAGGCTGGGGGCCAGCAGGTTCACTTTGGGCGCGCCTGGCACTGGAAGGCTACGTGTTGCCGACGGGGGAGGCGCTGCCCGCGAGGCTTCAGCCTCCTCGGGCGTCACAAGCCAAACAGGCTGTGCCATGGCCGGCAGACAAGCCACCAACGCTGCCGCGGTGGCAGCATGGCAGACCAGGCTCCCGGCCCGCCGAGTGCGCGGCGCGGGCGTTGAGGCCTTCACGGACGCAGACATCTTGACCTCACTTTCATGACGTTTGATTCTTGGGAATTGCGCTCGCAACCGAACAACGCCTGTCACTGTGCTAGCGTCACGATGCGTACGCGGCGGTTCTCGGCGGCCTCAGGCTGGTCCTTGTTCAAAAGGTCTTGAAAGCCCCGGCCTTGTGCCTCCAGGCGCTGCGGCAACACGCCTTGAGAACGCAAGAACTGCACCACCGACTGCGCCCTGCGGGCCGACAGCAGTTCGTTGTAGCGGGCGCTTCCCTTGGCATCGGTATGCCCTTCCACCATGAAACGCAGGCCCTGCAGGCGTTCGCTGTTGATGGCCTGGGCCAGGCGCTCCAGCAGCGGTTTGCTGTCGGGTTGCAGCCTGTCGGAATCGAAGTCAAAGCTCACCACCAGATCGATCTGGCGCTGCACAGGTGCAATGTTTCGCATGCTCCGCGCGGGGCTCTGGGCCGGGGCCAGCTGCTGGATCAGCTCTTCGGCCGTGGCCTGCTGCAGCGGCGCTGCGGGCTGCACCTGCGCCTGGGCCTGGGCTTGCGCCGGGCTGACGCCTGAAAGCCCACCCAGAAAGGCTGTCACCAAGACACCCGCGCAGGCGTTGGTCACCGCACGCGCGCGCGCCAGGGCAGCTGCGCTCACGGCACCTCCCGGATGGTCAGCAACTGGGCGCCGAAGCTCTCCGAAGTGCCTGTCACCCCACGGCCGATGAAGAAGTCCAGCAAGCCTGAACGGCCCTCCAGATCATTCAGCGCGAAGGTGAACGGCGCAGCGGCGCTGGGAGCCGAGGTGCTCAGCACCTTGGTGTCGCGCGGGGTGTCGGTCACCATCACCAGCAGATGGTTCTCTCCCTCGGGCCCGCGCGCCATCAGTGCCCAGTCCGGCCGGGGCAGGGTCAGCGTCCTGCCTGCCTGGATGCGGTTGTCGCCGTCCAGCCCGTTGGGGAAGAGGAGGTAGAAGCTCTTGCGGTCGCTGCCCAGCATCAGCAGGTACACGTGCCCGGCATGGCTGGAGGTGACGGAAAGCTGCAGTTGATCCCGCCCGATGCGCATCGCCGGCGTGCTGAGCTTGACCTCCACCCGGCGGCGCGGGTTGCGCTGTTGCTCGATATCCCTGAGCGCAGCCAGTGAAGCCAGACCCGGTTCGGGGGGTGGAGCAGGTGGCTGCGGCAGCGCAGGCACCGTTGGTGCAGGTGCAGGTGCAGGTGCAGGTGCAGGTGCAGGTGCAGGTGCAGGTGCAGGTGCAGGCGTGGGCGTGGGCGTGGGCGCTGTGATGGCGACCGGGGCAGGAGCAGAAGCCGGGACAGTAGTCGGAGCAGGAGCAGGAGCAGGAGCAGGAGCAGGGGGGCGCACCACGGCCACGGGCACGATGTTGCGGTTGCCCGTCACCGTGATCTGGTGAGGCCTGAGGTCTGGAAACGGCTTGAGCTTGTCGTTGACCACCTGCTGCGCGCAGGCCTCGATCTCTGCAACCGAAGTCGAGCCCGAACCGTCCCGGTCCGCTGACCGGCTGAGCAGGCACTGCCGCACGCCCTGTGTGGCCAGACCGCCCTTTCCAGGCTCGTCGAAGCTTACCTCGTCGGCCCGGGCCGAGGTGATCTGCACGAAGTTCTCTTTCAGTGCGCCCAGCTTCGTGGACTCGGTCAGCAGGCTGCGGGTGCGGATGTTGGTCGGCTGTGAACAGGCCCGCTCGTCTTCGCCGCCCTTGAGGAAGAACTTCGGCGTGAAGGTTCCTTGAGCCATCGAACGCGTGATTGCGCGTGCACCGGTGGACACCCCATCCGAATGGCAGGCATCGAAGAGCACCACCACCTTGTCAGCCACTTCGCTCATGCGCCGGGTGCGCTGCGCGATCTCCTCATTCGTGATCGTGCCCCGGTCATAGGCCAGCAGGCCTTCCTTGCAGCCCCGAACGTTGCGGTCGAACCAGCGCGTGCCATGGCCCGAGAAGTAGATGAATGCGCGGCCGCCTTCCTCCACTGACGCAGCCATGCGCTCCAGGGCCTCCAGAATGGCCGCCTTGGTAGCCTGCGCGTCGCGCAGCACCGTCATGCGCTGGTCGGGAATGCCCATCGCCCGCGCGATGGCGCGCGCGCTGTCGATGTCGAAGGGCACGCCTGCCAGAGGGGTGATCTCAGGTGAAGCGTAGGCCGATACGCCCACGATGAGCGCGCTGCGCCCGGCCGGACCCCCCCACGCCGGCAGGGCGGCGATCACCACCGCCGCTGCCCAACACGCGCGCAGCCAGACCTTCATCAGCAGCCCCTTGTGTGGCCTCGGATCCCCCAAAGCCGAACCGGTGATTCTTCCCGACTTCACTCAAGCCTCCAAGGCCCGAAGTGCTGGCTTGCAGGGGGCGGGACCGATAAACTCGACACGACTTCACATCTTTGCCCGTCAAAGCAGCCCCACCCAACGCACGCGGGCGCTTTTCTCGGCCCGGCGCCGCAAGCCTCTGAACCATGCCCCTGCAAGTCGTCAACACCGCGCAGCTCAGCTGCTCCATGGGCATGGCCCCCAGCACCCTGGTCGTGCTGCCCGTCAACCGGGTCATGTCCGGCAACCAGCCGGCGGCCAACATCATGGATCACAAGCCCATGGTGAACATCCTGCCCTTCGGCATGTGCCGCAGCCTGGCCAACCCGACCGTCGCCTCGGCCACGGCGGCGGCCATGGGGGCGCTCACGCCCATGCCGTGCATCCCTAACACACCGGCACCGTGGACGCCTGGCGCCACTACGGTGCTGCTGGGCAACATGCCTTCGCTGGACAACACCTGCAAACTTACCTGCATGTGGGCAGGAATGATCAGCGTCACCAACCCCGGCCAAACCACGCACATCATTCCCTGAACCGCCTGCTGGCGGCGTACAGTCAGACTCCAGCGATCTTGCGGGAACCCCTGCGTCTAGCCTGTGCCATGAGTTCATCATCATCCCTGGAGTTTGCTTCGGCCCTCGACGTGGGCCGCGCGCGCAGCAACAACGAGGACGCCATCGCGTTGGTTCCGGAGTCCCGCTTGGCCGTTCTGGCGGATGGCATGGGCGGCTACAACGCCGGTGAGGTGGCCTCCGAAATGGCCACCCGCATCATCAGCCAGGGCCTGGGCCGGTGGCTTCAGAACCTGGGCACCCCGCCGTCCGAGAGCGTGCTGCACGAAGCCATCGAGGACTGGGGCCGACACGCCAACCGCGCCATTTTCGAGTCTGCGAGGGACGTCAAGGAGCACAGCGGCATGGGCTCCACCGTGGTGGTGGCCGCGTTCACGGGCGACCTCCTGGTGGTCGGCCATGTGGGAGATTCCCGTGCCTACCGGCTGCGGCAGGGCCAGCTGGAGCGCCTGACGCGTGACCATTCGCTGCTGCAGGAACAACTTGACGGTGGGCTGATCACGCAAGAGCAGGCGCTCACTTCCACCCACCGCAACCTCGTCACCCGTGCCCTGGGCATGGATCCGCAGGTCGACGTGGAGACCCGCTCTCACGAGATGCGCGCGGGCGACATCCTGCTGATGTGCTCTGACGGCGTCTACGACTTGCTGGATGACCAGGAGATGGCCCGTCTCATCGCGCAGGGCGACGGCCTGGACGCCGCCTGCAAGGCACTGGTCGACGCGGCCAATGATGCCGGGGGCAAGGACAACATCTCCATCGTGCTAGTGCGCGTGGGGGCCGAGCCCGGCAAGCGCAAGATGTCCTGGTGGCCGTTCAAGTGATGAGCCGCCGCTGCCGCCCTCAGGTCTGAGGGCTCAGCGCAGCACTGCCGGGCCCTTGGGCTCGGGAACCCCAGAAGCACCCAGCTGGAAAGCACGCCGCTGCCAGCGCGCGGTTTCGTCCGCAGGTGCCTTTTCCGCCACGGCAATCTCCCACCGGCGTTTGGCGGCGGCCGCGTTGCCACCCTCTGCGGCACGTTCGTAAGCTGCCTTGGCGGGGCGCATCTGCCCGGCTCTTTCCATTTCCTGGGCCCGCTGGTACTGGAAGGCGGGGCTGGCTTCTTCTTTGGCCTTGGCTGCCTTTTCGGCATCTGCCTTGTCGGCAGCTGCCTTCTCAGCCGCCGCTTTCTCGGCCGCGGCCTTGTCGGCAGCAGCCTTTTGCGCCGCCGCCCGTTCAGCCGCAGCCCGGTCTGCCGCCGCCTTTTCCGCCGCAGCCCTGTCGGCTGCTGCCTTCTCCGCAGCCGCCCTGTCCGCTGCGGCTTTGTCAGCCGCCGCTTTGTCGGCCGCGGCCTTGTCGGCTGCCGCCTTGTCAGCGGCGGCTTTGTCCGCCGCTGACTTGTCCGCAGCCGCCTTGTCGCGGGAAGCTTTCTCCTGCGCAGCCTTGTCCTGTGCGGCTTTTTCTTGCGCGGCCTTGTCCTGTGCGGCCTTGTCCTGTGTGGTCTTGGTCGCCGCGTCGCGCGCTTCCTTGTCCTTGGCGGCCTTCTGGCTGGCCTCGCGCGCCTCTTTCTCTTGACGAGCGCGCTCGGCCTCAGCGGCCTTGTCGGGCCCCTTGGCTGCAGGCAAGGCTGGTACCGCTTTCTCGGGCTGTTCGGTCCGGGGTGCTGGCGCTGCCGCGGGTGCCGGCGTGGGCTCGGACGTCGACACCGGGGCGGGTGCGCCTGAGGTCGGTGCGGGCTTGGGGTCGCCCCGGCCCATCATGATCGCGATGCCGGCAACTGCCACCACCGCCACGGCGCCCCCCACAATCAGACCCGTCTTGCTCTTGGCCGGTGCGGCCAAGGCACTGGCAGCACCTGTGGGCCTGGATGCGGCTGCTGCCGCGGGCTGCGCAGATGGCGTGGTGACCGCGGCCGCAACCGCAGACTCGCTGGGCGGGGCGGGTATGTCCTGAAGCAGCGCCAGTGGATCCGCTAACGGGGCGGCGGGTGCGGTTGCAGCGGCTGCACCCCCAGACTTGAATGCCGGCCCCGCCAGACGCGTCGCGTCTTCTCCTGCGACGGGCGCGGCACCCAGCGGCGACGCGCGCCCCAGGCGCGTGGCCTCGTCGGCAACGGCAGAGGCTTCCTGGCTCTTGCGGGCCTCCAGCGCTTCTCGGGCTTGCTGCGCGGCGCGTACCTCCTGTTCCTTGCGTGCCTGTTCAGCAGCTTCGCGCGCCTGTTGTTCCTGGCGCGCCCTCGCGGCGGCTTCCTCGGCCTCCCGGGCTTTGCGGGCTTCCTCTTCCTTGCGTGCCTTTTCGGCCGCTTCCTGGGCTTCGCGGGCTTGCTGCTCGCGCCGCTGGCGCTCACGCTCTTCGGCCTCGCGCGCCGCCCGGGCTTCCTGATCCTTGCGCGCTTGTTCGGCGGCTTCGCGTGCCTGTTGTTCCTGGCGCGCCCTCGCGGCGGCTTCCTCGGCTTCCCGGGCTTTGCGGGCTTCTTCTTCCTTGCGTGCCTTTTCGGCCGCTTCCTGGGCTTCACGGGCCTGCTGCTCGCGCCGCTGGCGCTCACGCTCTTCGGCCTCGCGCGCCGCCCGGGCTTCCTGCTCCTTGCGCGCTTGTTCGGCGGCTTGCCGCTCCTGTTGTTCCCGGCGCGCCTTCTCGGCCGCTTCGCGGGCTTCCTGTTCCCTGCGCGCCCGCTCCGCAGTTTCGCGCGCGGCGCGCTCTTCCTGTTCCTTGCGTGCCCGCTCTGCGGCCTCTCGGGCTTCTTGCTCGCGGCGTGCCCGCTCGGCCGCCTCGCGCGCTTCCTGCTCCTTGCGGGCGCGCTCGGCTGCCTCGCGTGCAAGCTGCTCTCTTTGCAGCCGCTCACGTTCCTCTGCCTCGCGCGCCGCCCGTGCCTCCTGCTCCTGGCGTGCGCGCTGCGCGGCTTCCAGCGCCGCAGCCTCGGCGCGTGCCCGCTCCACCATCGCTGGCGAGGGCACCATCGTCGCGTCCGGGGCTTCGGGGGCTTGCAGCGATGGCGAGGAAGGCGCTGTCCCTGGTGTCCTGGTACCGGAGGTACCCGTCCCGGGCGGCACACTGCCCGCAGTGCCTGTCGAGCCCTGCGATTCGTCCTCCGGGCTCAGCATGCGCAGGCGTCTGCGCGCACGGCCCGTGAAGGTGCCGTTCGGGAAGGCCCGCATGAAGTCGACGAAATCCGCCGGATCGTTGGAATCCTGGATCTCCTTCCAGTAGACCAACTCCATCTCTTGCGAAACCGCCGTGGAGGCCGTACCGCTGGTACCGCCGGTGCCACCCGTTGCCGAAGACCCCGTCCCGGCCGTCCCCGCAGTGCCGCTGCCCCCCGTGGGTGCGCCCTGCCTGCTGCCGGTACCGGTGGAGGGCGTCGGCACCCCGTCCGGGCCGCCGGGCACGGGCGCCTTGGCCTGCTGATCCCCGCCGCGGCCCAGCGCCCGCAGTGCCATGGCGAAGTCGCGCGCCGTGGCATAGCGCTGGTCGCGGTCCTTGGCCAGCGCCTTCATGATCACCGCGTCATAGATCGCGGGCAGGGCGGGGTTCTGGGCCGACGGCGGCTTCGGATCCTGCATCACGATGGCCGTGGAGATCGCGAAGTCGCTCGGCCCGTCGAAGGGTTTCTGCCCCGTGATCATCTCGTACAGCAGCACGCCCACGGCGAACAGGTCGGAGCGGTTGTCGATGTCGCGCAGGCCCTGAACCTGTTCCGGCGACATGTACTTCAGAGTGCCCACCATGGAACCCTGGGTGCGCGTGGCCTCGCCGGAATCGGTGATGCGTGCCACCCCGAAGTCGCTGAGCTTGACGCGGCCGCTGCGGTCCAGCATCACGTTGGCGGGCTTGATGTCGCGGTGCACCACTCCCTGCTCGTGGGCGTAGTTCAGCGCGGCCAGCAACTGGGTGACGACGCCCAGCGTCCGCTCGAGTGTGAACTTCTCGCCCCTGTTGCGGGCCTGCGACAGGTCTTCCCCGTCGATGAACTCCATGACGATGTAGGCCATGCCTGCATCGCGCCCGGCGTCGTACACGCCCACGATGTTGGGGTGCTGCAACTTGCCTGCAGCCCGGGCTTCTGACCGGAAGCGGGATTCGTACTCCGTGGCCTGTTCGCCCGACAGGTGCTGCACCAGCACCGTCTTGATCGCCACCGTGCGGTCGATATTCGGGTCATGAGCCTTGTAGACCAGGCCCATCGCGCCCTTGCCGCAAACGCTGACGATGTCGTAGCGACCGATCTTCTTCACTTAGAGCTCGACCGTCGTGGCCACTATCCGCTGGGTGGGCGTCCCACGAAACAATGGGACATCCATGCAATTCTATAGAGAAGGTGCTGTACGCCGGCCACTAAGCGCGCCGCTGGAACAGCCCGGGTCCCCTGCGACGAGAGATGGTCGGCGCCTTGTAACCATTGGGACATTGACGCGCGGTTGAGATTCCTCACAAAATCGATTGTCATTGCCCTTCTTTGGTCTAAGGGCACACTTTGGCTATCGATATTCAAGCCCAGCGCACTGGAGCACTACATCGTGACACGCACACCGCATCGGTTAGGCCTTCGACAGGGGGGGGCTCTGATCGCTGCCCTGATCGGCACCTCCGTCTTCGCACAGGCGCCCGCCTCTCCGCAACAACCTGGCCGCCAGCTGGCGGACACTCCGCCGCCGCGGCCTGGCACCGCAGCGGTGGATGTGCCCGCCGTGAAGCCCGCCTTCGTGGCCACGAACATCAAGGTGCGGCCCGACAGTTTTAGCGTCACGGGTTCCACCGTCTTCACGCCAGAACAGCTGGCCGCGCGCCTGTCGGAATTCCGTGGCAAGGAACTTGATTTCAACGGGCTGGCCGATGCGGCTGCCGCCGTCAAGCGCATGTACGTGGACGCCGGCTATCCGCTGACCGACGTCTATTTCCCGGAGCAACGCTTCGCCGCACAAGGTGGCACCGTCACCTTCGCGGTGGTGGAAGCGCGCATCGGCAAGGCCCGCGCGGTGGTGGCCCCGGGGGTTGCGGTCAGTGCCGAGCACATCAAGAGCCTGGTCGAATGGCATCTGGCGCCGGGGCAGCTCATCACGCAGGCTGGGCTGGACCGCCCGGTGTTGCTGCTGCGCGACATGCCAGGCCTTACCGCAACGGCCAATGTCACCCCCGGCGATGCCGTCGGCTTGGCCGACATCACGGTCAACGTCGCGGCCCAGGGCGCGTCCAATTCGTTCTCGGCGGGCCTGGACAACTTCGGATCGGAGGATCTCGGCCGCTATCGCCTCACGCTCAACGGCTCCGTTGACAACCTTCTGGGCTATGGCGACACCGCAAGTGCCAGCATCCAGCCTACTGATGGCTCTGGCACTCTGCTTTATCGCTTGGGGTACCGCGCGTCCATCGGACCGGCGGGCACCAAGGCGAGCATCGGCTTCAGCCACAGCAGATACAAGCTGGGCGGCGCCTTCGCAGGGTTGAATGCCTCGGGCGACGCCAAATTGCTGACCGTGGCCGCCATCCACCCCCTTCTACGCTCGCGCAACAACAACGTCTTCCTCCAGGTGGGGGCAGATGCCAAGCGGTTGCGTGATGAATCCGGCGGCATCGCGCCAGAGCGCTCGGTCAACCTCGGCAAACTGGGCCTGCTGGGTTCGTTCGCTGGCGGCGGCCTTGCGGTGGGCGCCACCACCAGCTACAGCCTGACCTACAGCGCCGGGCGCCTGAACATCCGTGACGCGGACACCTTGAAAGCTGACCAGCTGCCCACCGGCCCGGGCACGCAGGGCTCGTTCAGCAAGGTGAACCTGGAGGTCCAGCGGGTGGAGTACCTGTCCGACACCCTCAGCCTGCAGGCCTCGCTGGCGGGCCAGACAGCATCTCGAAACCTCACCTCCGCTGAAAAGCTTTCGCTCACCGGCCCGCAGGCCGTGCGGGGCTACGCCGCCATTGCCGACACCGTGGTGGACGAGGGCGTGGTCGTCTCGCTTGAGTTGCGTCATCGCCTGGCGGGCTTCCAGCCCTTCGGCGCCACCACCAGCGTCAGCTTGTTCTACGACTACGGCCAGGGTTCCCTGCACAAGGTGCGCACCGCCGCCACCAACAGCCTGTACGTAGGTGCCGTCAACCGGGTCACAGTAGATTCGTACGGCATCGGCGCCAGCATGGGCATCGAGGGCAACTTCTTCATCAATGCCGGCGTCTCGCGTCGCTCAGGCGGGCCCGTCTTTACCAGCGGTTCCGAGTCCAACCAGTTCTGGTTCTCGGCCGTGAAGTTCTTCTAAGAGCCGCCACCGGCCCACCACCGCACAGCCCTTCATCAAGTTCATCAGAGAGGTCGCGCGCGGATGACAGGACACAGGCGCTCCAAGCTCCTGGCCATGCCACCGACGGCGAACTTGCATAACGGCCTCACAGCCTGAGAGAGTCAGCACCATGAATGCATCCGGCGCCTCCCGTTCATCGAACACCGCCTCCCCTGCAGGCGCAAGCCACGGGTCTGCCAAGAGCAAGCGGCTGGTACGTTTCATCCGCATCCGCCTGTCGCGCAAGCTCTGGGCCACTTACCGCGTATTCCAGCGCAACCCCTTCCCGCGGGTGCTGGCGCTGCTGCTGGGCGGCTACATGGCCGGTGCTGCGGCCAACGGCGCCCTGCCCACGGGCGCGCAAGTCACCTCCGGCCAGGCCACGGTGAACACGCCCACGGCCAACCAGATGACCATCACCCAGGGCAGCCAGCGTGCCACCCTGAACTGGCAAAGTTTCAACATCGGCGCCGGCAACACGGTGCAGTTCGTGCAGCCAGGGGCCTCTTCCGTGGCGCTGAACCGGGTGGTGGGCAACAACCCCTCTGCCATCTACGGCAACCTCAACGCCAACGGCCAGGTCTTCCTGCTGAACCCGCAGGGCGTGTACTTCTCGTCCACGGCCCGCATCGACACCGGCGCCTTCGTGGCCTCCACCCTGTCGCTCAGCGACGCTGATTTCAACGCCGGCGTGCTCACCCTGCGCGGCACCGGCAACGGCCTGGTGCGCAACCAGGGCCAGATCAAAGTGGCCCCGGGCGGCTTCGCCCTGCTGGCCGGCGCCCAGGTGGTCAACGAAGGCACCATCAGCGCCGCCGGCGCCTCGGTGGGCCTGGCCGCCGGCTCGCGCGTGGCCATTGACCGCCACGGCGACGGCCTGGTCACCTTCCAGGTGGAAGCCGGCGCCCTGGGTGCCAGCGTCTCCAACAGCGGCACCATCGCGGCCGACGGCGGCCGCGTGGCCTTGACGGCGCACGACGCAGACGCCGCCATGGCCACGGTGGTGAACCAGTCCGGCATCGTGCGGGCCAACACCGTCAGCGAAAGCAACGGCATCATCACCCTCAGCGGCGGGCCCGCCGGCATCGTCAGCGTCAGCGGCACGCTGCAGGCCGCCGGCACCCAGGCCGGCCAGACCGGCGGCACCGTGAAGGTGCTGGGCGACAAGGTGGGCCTGTTCGACGGCGCCCGCGTGGACGTCAGCGGTCAGGCTGGCGGCGGCACCGCGCTGGTGGGCGGCAACTTCCAGGGCCAGGGCCCTGAGCAGAACGCCAGCTACACCTACGTGGCCAAGGACGCCAAGATCAACGCCGATGCCGGCATCAGCGGTAACGGCGGCACCGTCATCGTCTGGGCCGACAGGACCACCCGCTACTTCGGCGACATCAGCGCCCGCGGCGGCACCATGGCCGGCGATGGCGGCTTTGCGGAGGTGTCGGGCAAGGAGAGTTTGGTGTTCCGGGGCACGGCTGATTTGCGGGCGCCCTACGGCAAGACGGGGACGCTGTTGTTGGATCCGACCGACATCCGGGTTGTAGCCGCGGGTGAGGACACGACTGATTTGACCAAAGTCGACACCTTTGCCGACGCCAATGAGGGTGTTGGCGAGACGGCGATCAAGGTTGACTCCATCAACAACGCCGCAGCCAACGTCGTGCTTCAGGCCACGAACAACATCACGGTCGAAACCGCCATTTCGATGACCAATGATGGAGTCGGTCTCACGGCGCAGGCGGGCAATAACATCAAGGTGAGTAACGGTGCCACCATCACCACCAAGGGTGGAACCATTACGCTGATTGCCAACGATGGGGGAGGCACCCAAACCAACACAGGGGGGATCGACATCGGCGCTGCGCTGAGCACGACGGGTGGAGGTGCGACGGGTGGGGCCATCAACTTGACGGTCAGCGGTGGGACGGGTGGTGTAACGGTAAACGCTCCATTGACGGCAGGTACGGGCGGCGTGCTTGTTACGGGGCCTGTAACCCTGGGTGCTGACGTGACGACCACGGGCACGCAGACCTACACGGGCGCGGTGACGCTGAGCGGCGGCGACCGCACGCTGGCCGGCACGACGGTCAACACCCAGAACACGGTGGACGGTGGCGGCAAGTCGCTGACGATCACGGGCAACGCCGACATCGACGGCGCGGTGACGAACGTGACGAACCTGAGCGTGTCGGGCACGAGCAACCTGGGCGCGAACGTCACGACC
>Ga0315906_10002195_pt1 | contig 27818 bp, 26 predicted proteins | sample LakEriMetagenome_4_FD_203526 | JGI IMG/M metagenome (GOLD analysis project Ga0315906, IMG submission 203526) | Freshwater fungal communities from buoy surface, Lake Erie, Ohio, United States - Buoy 2 MA122 | ecosystem: Environmental > Aquatic > Freshwater > Lake > Lake biofilm | place: USA...
CTGGGAAAACTGACTTATCAATTGCAGCTGCGTGCTCTGCTTTAGTCAAAATCATTCCACCGCGTGGTCCACGCAAAACTTTGTGTGTTGTGAAAGAAACAACATCAGCATAAGGAACTGGGGACGGAATAGCTTTTCCTGCAACTAGACCAATGAAGTGAGCAGCATCTACCCACATGATTGCTCCTACTTCATCACAAATTGCACGAACCTTCTCAAAATCTATAAGTGATGGGTAAGCAGTTGCACCAGAACAAATCATCTTTGGCTTTGTTGCAATTGCCTTATCGCGCAGCTCGTCGTAATCAATTAATTCGTTATCGCTGCGCACGCCATATGACTCAATGTTGAACCATTTGCCTGAAAAGTTAACTGGAGATCCATGCGTTAAGTGACCACCATGTGCCAAAGACATCGCCATGACGGTATCTCCTGGCTTAGTAAATGCTTGATAAACAGCGATGTTGGCACTAGCACCGGAGTGTGGTTGAACATTTGCATGGTCAGCACCAAAAAGAGATTTAGCGCGCTCAATTGCTAAGTTTTCAGCTTTATCAACTTCTTCGCAGCCACCGTAGTAACGCTTGCCTGGATAACCTTCGGCGTATTTATTGGAAAGGGTTGAACCTATGGCTGCCAGCACTGCACGTGAAGTGAAGTTCTCCGAAGCAATTAACTGCAAGTTCTTTTGCTGACGTGTCATTTCAGAGAGCAGAACAGCAGCAATCTCTGGATCTTGCTTGCTTAATGCGTCGAAATCTGGACCATAGTATGTAGACATAGCCCCAACCTTATCGTGAGAGCCTAAATAAGGCGCGCGCTCGGTGAGATTGCCTGTATCTCAGCCAGCGAAATGGCTCCTTCTCGCAACACTCGGACACCTTCAGCATCGGCTTCTACAACCGTGGTTGATTCTCCTTGGCGCAGTTTTCCGCCGTTGAACTGGAAGGCAAGATCAGAGTGCAGAACGAAAATATCGCTGAGCTCTTTTGGTGCGGGCATTCCTATTCTTGAACCACTTGTGACAGCCAATGGCCCACTCTTTGCAAGTAGCGCTTTAGCAAATTTACTCTTTGGAACTCTGATGCTGATTCGGTCAAGTTGGTTGGCATCGCCTAGATCCCAGCTCAAACCTAATTGTGGTTTCAGGTTAAGCGAGAGAAGGCCTGGCCAAAACTTCTTCATGAGTGCTGAGATTTCTGGAGTAATCTCACGAACAACACCTTGTGCAGTTTTTGAACTACCAACTAAAACTTGAGCTGATGTAAACAAAGGTGAACCATGCAAAACATTCATCGCGCGAACTGAATCATGTTTGAAAGCATCACAAGCAAATGCATAGGTGTGCTCTAGAGGAATAGCGATGACGTAACCATCAGAGATTGCCTTTAACGCTTTGTTAACGTGACGGCTCAGTTCGCCTTTTTTAAGATCTACTTCTTTACCCATGATTACCTCCTCACCGCACTAGTCCAACGGGGACGACCCACTAGGTCATCATGGAGTGCAATATCTTCGAAATCTACGGCTAACTCCCCTGCAATTGCAATTGCCTGCTCTTCTGTATGTTCGATAACTAATACCCCTGCAGGTTTTAACAATCTGGCGGCAGCTTGAATAAAGATGCGCGGAAGTTCCATTCCAGTTGGCCCGCCAAAAAGGGCGATATGAGGCTCAAAGCCGGCCACATCTCGTGGCAAGGTCTGTGAATCTGGAATGTATGGTGGATTAGCAATGACAACATCGCACTTAACACCTGGCAAAACATCAGCAACATCGCCTTCTACAACTCGAACGTTTTCGGCAATAACTGAGACGTTTTTCTTAAGCCAAACTAGCGCCTCTGGTGATTTCTCCACTGCAATCACTCGAGAAGTTGGTGCTTCAGTTGCAATTGCAAGTGAGAGTGCCCCAGAGCCTGCACCCAAATCAATAACACTGACAGGTGCTGGCAAGTTAGCGATGTGTTGCAAGACAGCTTCAACTAGTAGTTCAGATTCAGGACGCGGAACCAATACCCCAGGACCTACTTCGATTTCTAAGTATCTAAAGGGTGCAACACCAGTGAGGTATTGCAATGGTTCGTGATTAAGTCTGCGATCAAGGAGAGTGAAAAATTGCTCTTCAATTACATCCAGATCACTTATGGTGGCAAGAGTAGATTCGATTAAAACTGAGTTATGGAGATCCATTCGCGATAAACCAAGAACATGGGCAAGCAAGTGTTCAGCATCTACTTCACTTATGCCTGATTCTGCTAACTGTGCTTTAGCAACACGAAGCAGGCTCTTAATCTCCATGTACTTAGTTCGTGCTTGCCAAACGTGCAGCTTTATCTGCATCCAATAGAGCTTGAATCATGTCGTCCAAATCGCCATTCATAACCGCATCTAAGTTATTTGCTTTGTAGTTCACGCGGTGATCACTGATTCTATTTTCTGGGTAGTTATATGTGCGAATGCGCTCTGAACGATCAACTGTGCGCACTTGGCTCTTTCGCTCAGCAGATGCTGCTGCTTCAGCCTTTTCTTGGGCATCGGCTAAAAGACGGGCACGTAAAATTCGAAGCGCTGATTCTTTATTTTGTAGCTGGCTCTTTTCATTCTGACAAGAGACCACAATTCCCGTTGGAACGTGAGTTAATCGCACAGCAGAGTCAGTTGTATTAACAGATTGTCCGCCAGGACCTGATGAGCGATAAACATCTACGCGCACATCGTTCATATTAAGCTCAACATCTACTTCTTCTGCTTCAGGCAAGATCAATACGCCGGCAGCAGATGTGTGAATACGTCCAGCACTTTCAGTCTCGGGCACGCGCTGCACGCGGTGAACTCCACCTTCAAATTTCAAACGTGCATAAGGAGATTCTCCAGGTGCTGCCGTTCCCTTTGATTTAACGGCAACAGAAATATCTTTATAACCACCCATTTCACTTTCAGTGGCATCAATAACTTCTACTTTCCAATTGTGCTTTTCTGCATAACGCATATACATGCGCAGTAAATCACCAGCAAAGATTGCTGACTCATCTCCGCCAGCGCCAGCTTTCACTTCCAAAATCACATCACGATCATCATTAGGATCACGAGGCAACAAGAGTTCTTCTAGCTTTTCAGCAGCTGCCGCGCACGTTGCCTCGAGCGCTGGAATCTCAGATGCAAAATCAGCATCAACGGCGGCTAACTCTTTACCTGCTGCTAAATCATCTTCTGCAGATTTCCACGCCTTAAAACCTGCAACTACTGGACCAAGTTGGGCATAGCGGCGTCCAAGTTTGCGGGCGTTGTTTTGATCTTCATGGATAGAAGGATCAGCCATCTTTGCTTCAAGTTCTGCATATTCGCGCACCATTTCATGGGCGGATGCAAAGCGATCACTAGTCATTGGCTTCTCCTTATCTGTTCTAGTTGGAAATCATCTTTTGGGAAATAAAAAAACCGCGACCGCAACCGTTAAGGCTGCGATGCGGTTTCTTTAGAAAGCTACTTAGCTGCTTTTTTACCGAAGCGCTCTTCGAACTTAGCTACACGACCACCAGTATCAAGGATGCGCTGCTTGCCGGTGTAGAACGGGTGGCATACAGAACAGACTTCAACATAGATTGAACCGCTTGCAACAGTTGAGCGGGTAACAAACTTCTCACCGCAACCACACGTTACTTGGGTCTCTTTGTACTCTGGGTGGATCTCTGGCTTCATGGTTATTCCTTCTTTAGTGTTTGGGTCCCTTGCGGGTGAACCAAACGGCTTGGTTAACAGGGCTAAATCGTAGGCGATGGCCCGCGATTTACGAAATTTACGCTTACTTTGAGTCGTCAGGGCCTGACGTTGTCTTCTGGATTTGCATCAAGAATTCGACGTTGGACTTAGTGCCCTTCATCTTCTCAAGAAGAAGTTCAAGTGCAGCTTGTGGCTCAAGTGCGTGAAGAACACGACGGAGTTTCCAAACAATATTGAGTTCTTCTGAACCCATAAGGATTTCTTCCTTACGTGTTCCAGATGCAACAACGTTAACCGCAGGGAAGATGCGCTTATCAGCCATCTTGCGATCAAGGATGAGCTCCATGTTTCCAGTTCCCTTGAACTCTTCGAAAATAACTTCATCCATACGAGAACCTGTATCAACAAGTGCTGTTGCAAGAATCGTGAGTGATCCGCCATCTTCAATATTACGAGCAGCACCAAAGAACTTCTTAGGTGGATAAAGAGCTGCTGAATCAACACCACCAGAGAGAATTCGACCTGATGCTGGGGCTGCGATGTTGTATGCACGGCCCAAACGAGTGATTGAGTCAAGAAGAACAACTACATCGTGACCTAGTTCAACAAGACGCTTTGCACGCTCGATTGCAAGTTCTGCAATTGTTGTGTGGTCATCTGCTGGGCGGTCGAAAGTTGAAGCAATAACTTCACCCTTAACTGAGCGCTGCATATCTGTAACTTCTTCTGGACGCTCATCAACTAGAACAACCATCAAGTGACACTCTGGGTTATTTGTTGTGATTGCGTTTGCAATTGACTGCAGAACCATTGTCTTACCAGCCTTAGGAGGCGAAACAATAAGTCCGCGCTGACCTTTACCAATTGGTGCAATCAAATCGATAACACGGGTGGTCAATACATTTGGCTCAGTCTCAAGGCGCAAGCGCTCCTGAGGATAAAGAGGAGTCAACTTGCCGAATTCAACGCGATTGCGCGCTTCTTCCGGAGTCATTCCATTAACTGTTTCAAGAGTAATAAGTGCGTTGAACTTCTGCTTAGTTTCACCCTCACGAGGTTGGCGAACCTGGCCAGTTACAACATCGCCCTTGCGGAGTCCGTTTTTGCGCACTTGCTGCAATGAAACATAGACATCGTTAGGTCCTGGAAGGTATCCAGCTGTGCGAATAAATGCATAGCTATCGAGAATATCGAGCAAGCCACCTACCGGTACTAAGACATCGTCTTCACTAATTACTGGTTCACGCTCTTCGCGTGGTCCACGATCACGGTTGCGATCACGGTTGCGATCACGTCCACGACCATGGCGATCATTGCGATCAAAGCGCTCATTGCGGTTACCGCGCTCGGCGTTGCTCTGTGGTGATGAATCTTCGCCATCATCATCTGAATCTTCGTTTGAAGCAGAGTTATTAGAGCTCTTAGGTTCCTTCTTGCTCTTATTGCGGGCTTCGCGGCGGGCTTCGCGTTCAGCTTTTGCAGCTTCGCGGTTCTTGGCCTGTAAATCAGCGATTGCCTCTACAAGATCGTCCTTCTTCATCTTTGCTGCGCCATCTACACCTAGTTGTGTTGCAACTGTCTTTAACTTAGGCAGGGTCATTGCAGAAAGCTCAGGGCTATTCGAACGTACAGGTTCAATTTCTGTTGTCATGTGTTTCATTTCTATATAGGTCAACAGGTTTTAGATATATCCCGTTAAGCCGTGGATGTTTTTTTAGATTTACCTGATGTGTTGCTGGCCGCTAGAGAAGGGCCGTTCAGATGCCCCAAGGTTAGCACCCGGAGGCGCTAATTCGCAAAATCTCCAGATTTAGGCGGAGATTAGGCTTGCTCCAGTTCGGGCTATACCGAGCTCTGTTGTAATGAATTTATCTCCTGCAGCTCTACGTAGTTCTTCAGCCTCACTTGGGCCACCAGTATGAAGAACCAAAACAGTTGGTCCAGCACCTGAAATAAATGCAGCAACACCGGCATTGCGAAGCTTGGTCAGCAGCGCAAAAGATTGTGGCATGGCCTCTTTGCGATATGACTGATGCAAGAAATCTTGTGTGGCAGTGTGAAGTAGATCTGGGCGCTGGGCTAATGCATGCACCAATAGCGCTGCATTTGATGAGTTTCGAACCGCATCGCTATGCGCAATTGACTCTGGAAGCATCTTGCGGGCCTTTGATGTTGCAACTGAAGTTGCTGGGATAAATGCAAGGGCACCAATTCTTGAATCTACTTCAATGTGAACTGATTGAGCAACCATTGCACCGCGTTGCATATCCTGCCAAGCAATATTTGCACCGCCATAAATTGCTGTTGCAACGTTATCAGGATGTCCTTCCATTTCATTGGCAAGAACTAACATCGCCTCATCTGACATTCGCTCATTACCACCTAGGACTAATGCACGAGCTAGGGATAAACCACCAACAATTGCACTGGCAGATGATCCAAGGCCACGGCCATGTGGAATGACATTGAGTTGGCGAAGTGCAATACCGCGAGGCTTGCCACCAAGGAATTCAAAACCTTTATACATCGCCTTGATAACTAAGTTCTTATCATTTCTTGGAACATCATCAGCGCCTTCACCAGTGACATCAACATCAACACCTGGTTCGTCTTGAACTTGTGCGATGTAGCGATCAAACATTGTTAAAGCTAAACCAAGGCAATCAAAGCCAGGCCCCAAATTTGCACTCGTTGCAGGCACTTGCACCTGCATGGGTTGTGCTTTAAATGTTGGCTTCATGATGAACTCTTAGGAAAGACCCAAAGCTTTTGCTGCAGCCTTAACATTGACTGGAACAACAACTGGCTTTTTCGCAGATTCAAGTGCATAAGGAATATCTTTCAAGCCATGGCCAGTAACAGTAATTACAATTGTCTTATCTTTAGGTAGCTTTCCAGCCTTTTTATACTTAATTAGTCCTGCTAAACCAGCAGCAGATGAAGGCTCAACGAAGATTCCCTCTTTGGCTGCAATTAAACGGTAAGCAGACAAAATCTCTTTATCTGTGACTGAATCAATCACACCACCTGAAACATCACGAGCTTCAACGGCTTGGGCCCAAGAAGCAGGATTACCAATACGAATAGCTGTTGCAATGGTGTCTGGGTTTTTAACGATCTTGCCCTTAACAATCGGAGCAGCACCGGCAGCTTGAAAACCATACATCTGTGGCAACTGTGATGACATGCCATCCTTGTAATACTCCTTATAACCCTTCCAATAAGCAGTGATGTTTCCAGCATTACCAACGGGAAGTGCGTGAATATCTGGTGCATTACCCAACATGTCCACAACTTCAAAGGCAGCAGTCTTTTGTCCCTCAATACGATATGGATTAACTGAGTTAACAAGTGCAACTGGATAGTTCTCTGAAAGCTCACGTGCAAGTGTCAAGCAATCATCAAAGTTTCCATTGACCTGCAAAATAGTTGAGTCATGGATAACTGCTTGAGCTAACTTGCCCATTGCAATCTTTCCTTTAGGAATCAAAACCGCTGGAACCATGCCAGCTTTAACGGCATAGGCGGCAGCAGATGCAGATGTATTTCCAGTTGATGCGCAGATCACAGCTTTGGCACCATCTTCTGCTGCCTTTGAAATAGCCATTGTCATTCCGCGATCTTTAAATGAACCAGTTGGGTTTAAACCCTCGTATTTGATCCACACGTTGTTGCCAAGTAATTCTGAAAGGTTGCATGCATAAATAAGTGGTGTGCCACCTTCACGCAAAGAAACAATAGGAGTATTTGCACTCACAGGTAAGCGATGGCGGTATTCCTCAATAACTCCGCGCCATTGATGGGCTCCGCTTTTCTTATTTCCAAAGATTCCCATTTAGGCAACTACTCCTTCAACACGGATTACAGATTCAACTTTGCTGACAATATCCATGTCAGTTAACTTCTTGATACAGCCCTTAAGAGATGATTCAGTTGCAGCATGTGTGACAACGACTAGTTCTGCATCACTACCAAGACCGGCTTGGCGCACAGTTTGGATAGAAATGTTTTCACTCGCAAATACCTGTGCAATTGCCGCCAAAACACCTGACTTATCAGCCACATGCAAGCGAACAAAGAACTGTGATTTCACATCTCCAACCGGTGCGATATCAAGGTCGGCATAGTCAGATTCTCCATAGCCAACAGTTGAATATGCACGGTGGCGTGTAACAGCTACTAAGTCACCCAAGATTGCAGATGCAGTTGGTGCACCCCCTGCTCCGCGGCCATAGAACATGAGTTGTCCAGCTGCCTCTGACTCAACATAGATGGCGTTAAAAGCATTTCGAACTGATGCCAATGGATGAGAATTAGGAAGCATCACTGGGTGCACTCGAACTGAGATCTCATCTTTAACAGTTAGCTCTGCAATTGCTAGAAGTTTGATCACTGAGCCCATTGCTTTAGCAGCATTAACATCATCGATGGAAATCCCTGTAATACCTTCGCAATAAACCTCATCAATTGTCACAGTGCTGTGAAAAGCAAGGCTGGCAAGGAGAGCAGCTTTAGCTGCAGCATCATGTCCTTCAATATCTGCGGTGGGGTCTGCTTCGGCATAACCAAGTGATTGTGCCTCTTTTAATACATCGTTAAAGGCGCGGCCTTCTTCATGCATCTTTGTGAGAATGTAGTTAGTTGTTCCGTTAACAATTCCCATGACGCGAGTAATTTGATCACCAGCAAGTGATTCACGCATTGAGCGGATAATTGGAATCGCACCGGCCACCGCTGCTTCGTAATACAAATCTACCTTTGCCGCATCAGCTGCATTGAAAAGCTCATGTCCATGTGTTGCAAGTAAAGCTTTGTTGGCAGTAATCACAGATTTCTTATTCTTGATAGCTTCTAGGATCAATGTGCGTGCTGGCTCAATGCCACCCATTACTTCAATAACAATGTTGATCTCTGGATCATTAACAATTGAATTCAAATCAGTTGTAATCATTGAAGGATTAATTCCTTCGCGGGCAGCGTTGCTGCGAACGCCAATCTTTTTTAGGACTAGCAGCGCACCTGAGCGTTCAGAGAGCTCTTGCTCATCAGATTGGAGCAGGCGAGCAACTTGACTGCCGACTACACCGCAGCCGAGCATGCCAATAGATATTGTCTTTAGCTCTGCGCTCATGCGGGCTATTCTTTCACAGATGCCTGTAACGGCGTTAAATATCTAGCCCCAACAGATCAGCTTCAGTCTCACGGCGCAGAATCACGCGGGCTTTTCCATCTTTTACTGCAATTACTGGTGGTCGTGGCACGTGATTGTAATTAGTTGCCATGCTGCGCCCATATGCACCCGTTGCAGGGGTGGCTAATAAATCTCCAGGAACAATGTCATTTTCTAATTCAATCTCTCGAATCACAATATCGCCAGTTTCACAGTGCTTACCAACAATGCGTGAAGAAACCTTAGGGGCGCTGCTGGTGCGATTAGCTAGCGCTGCAAAGTATTGAGCATCGTATAAAGCTGGGCGCAAATTATCGCTCATTCCACCATCAACAGAGACATAGCGGCGAATTGCACCGTTTTCTAAAGTGACATCTTTAACTGTTCCAACTTCATAGAGTGTGAACATTGTTGGGCCAACAATTGCTCGACCTGGTTCAATTGAAATACGTGGGATAGCAAGCTTGTGCACTGCGCACTGAGCAGTAACAACTGTTGCTAAATCTTTCATCGTTGATGCAGGATCTAAAGAGCTCTCCCCTGGTAAATAAGCAATGCCATATCCCCCACCTAAATCTAGTTCAGGAAGTTCGGCTGAATACTCATCACGGTACTTAGCAAGAAGTTCAATAAGGCGCTGAGCGCTGATTTCAAAGGAATCATTTTCAAAAATCTGCGAACCGATATGGGCATGAAAGCCGCGCAGCTCGAGGGATGCATGTGTGCGAACTTGGGCAATTGCACTCCATGCAGCACCACTTGCAATTGAAAAACCAAACTTCACATCTTCATGGGCTGTGGCAATTGATTCATGAGTGTGGGCTTCAATTCCAGGGGTTAAACGAAGCAAGACTTTTTGAACAACGCCATGCTTAGTGGCAGCAGTGGCAACACGATCTATTTCATAGAGTGAATCTATAACGATTGTTCCAACACCGACTGATACAGCCTTTTCAATTTCAGCTACAGATTTATTGTTTCCATGTACTTCAATCTTTGCAGGATCAATTCCACCCTTAAGGGCTACTGCTAACTCCCCACCTGTGCAGACATCAATACCGATACCAAGATCTTTAATCCAACGAGCAACTTCAACACAGATAAAGGCTTTAGCTGCGTAGTACACAACGCCAGTGTTACTCCCAAAAGCGTTAGCAAGAGCCGTATTCCATGCACTTGCGCGTTCTCTAAAATCTGCCTCATCCATAATGAAAGCTGGAGTACCAAATTCTTTAGCTAAGGCAGTTGCTGGAATGGATGAGATTGTTAACTCTGCGCCAGTCTTAACGTGAGAGGACCACATGTCTACATCCTCTCCGGTGCACTAACGCCCAATAAATCCAAACCATTTTTAATCACTTGCTTCGTAGAAGCACAGAGTAATAGACGGGCAGTGTGTAATGGAGATGGGTTTTCTTCACCCATTGGCAAAACACGACAGTCGGCATAGAAACCGTGATAGGTGCCAGCTAACTCTTCAAGGTAGCGAGCAACACGGTGAGGCTGGCGTAGTTCCGCCGCACTTTGCACCACGCGAGGAAATTCAGCTAGCGCTCCTAACAATTCATTTTCACGATCATGGACCAACTGTGATGAATCAAAAGCGGCAAGGTCCATACGAATCTTCAACTCATCAGCATTTCTCAACACAGCAGCAATGCGAGCATGCGCGTATTGAACGTAGTAGACCGGGTTCTCATTGGTGTTGCGCTTTAAGATATCAATATCCATCACCATAGGTGTGTCCACTGGGTATCGAATCAATGTGTAGCGAGCAGCATCAACGCCGACCTTTTCTACTAACTCTTCTAAGGTAATAATCGTGCCGGCACGCTTAGAGAGTTTTACCTCTTCCCCGCCTTCCATAATCTTTACTAACTGTCCGATAAGTACATGGATGTTGTATTCAGGATCATCACCTGCACATGCAGCAATAGCTTTTAAGCGGCCCACATATCCATGGTGATCTGCGCCCAGCATGTAGATGCAGATATCAAAGCCCCGCTCGCGCTTATTGATGTAATAAGCGGTATCTGATGAGAAATAAGTAAGTGAGCCATCAGATTTAGTTAACACACGATCTTTATCATCGCCAAAGTCAGTTGTGCGCAGCCAAATAGCACCTTCTTCTTCAAAGACATGGCCTTGTTTGCGAAGCTTTTCAAGGCCGTGCTCAACTGCGCCTTGATCGTGGAGTGAGCGCTCTGAAAACCAGACATCAAAATGTGTACCAAATGTGTCCAATACTCTTTGCTGATCTTTTAATTGCAGGGCATATGCAGCTTCACGAAATGCTGGATGGCGCTCCCCTTCTGGCAAAGATGCAATAGAGGCATTACTTGCAACAACTTCCTTAGCTAAATCTGCAATGTATGCACCTTGATAACCATCTTCTGGAATGGGATTACCTAAAGCCGCTGCTTCAACTGATGCTCCAAATACATCCATCTGGTTTCCGCGATCATTAATATAAAACTCGCGCTTCACATCTGCCCCGGCAGCACTTAATACTCGGCCTAATGAATCTCCGACTGCTGCCCAACGTGTGTGACCTAAGTGAAGTGGGCCAGTTGGATTAGCACTAATGAATTCAAGATTAATTCGCACACCCGCGAGCGCACTGCCTTTTCCGTAATCCTTAGTTGCCTTAAGAATTGTTGTAACTAACTCGGCTTGATCAGCGCGATTAAGAGTGATGTTGATAAATCCCGGGCCAGCAATATCTACGTTTGAGATTCCTTCTGTGCCAGCAAGCAAGTCACAAATAATCTGAGCAACCTCGCGGGGGTTTTTGCCCGCAGGCTTTGCTAGTTGAAGTGCAATAGAAGTTGCATAGTCGCCGTGGTCGCGATCTTTGGGCCGCTCTAATTTGATGGTTGCTGGGATTTGTCCAGATAGTGAGCCAGCTTTGAACGCTCGCTCGAGGGCGGCTTTTATCGCCGCCTCTAACTGCTCTACCTGTGTGGACACCGCCTAAGGCTATCGTGCGCTCAGTTGAGCGTTATCAAATCGTTAGATAATGGGGTGATGTTTCCCCAAAAATAGAGTGACGAACTCGGGCATCCCCACTAACGTTTGCTTCACTATCGCTCCTTTCTCATCCGGGTGGAAAAAGATTCGCCCAGGGGTGCGATCCCTTTCGAAAGGTAAATACATATGGCAAAGCGCCGTCTAGTTATTGCTGTTGCGATTGCATCAGCAGCAGCTTTGTTGATCTCAGGTTGCTCAAGCAGCGATGATGCAGCAGCGAAGCGTGCATGCATGATCCTTCCTGACTCAGAGTCATCAACACGTTGGGAAAACGGAGATCGTCCAGCAATGGATTCTGCACTTACAGGTGCAGGATTTGAAACAGATATTCAGAACGCACAAGGTGATACAGCTAAGTACGCAACGATCGCAGATCAGATGCTTACAAAGGGTTGCGGTGTCATGATTCTTGTTGATTACCAGGGTGCAGGTATCCAGGTAGCAGCAAAGGCTAAAGAAGCAGGTATTCCTGTAATTGCATACGACCGCCCAATCGAAGGCGCTGACTACTACGTATCATTTGATAACGAGTCAGTCGGAGCTCTTCAAGGACAATCAATTCTTGATGGTCTAGCTGCAGCTGGTAAGGATCCAAAGACTGCCCGTGTTATCTACGGTCAGGGAGATCCAACAGATGGAAATGCAAAGATGTTCTATGACGGAGCACTTTCAGTTCTAGTCCCAGCTGGCGTTAAGCCAATATTCGAAATGGCTGGAACATGGGATGGCGCAAAGGCCGGAACATTGTTCGAGCAGGCTCTTACAGCTGTTGGTGGAAAAGTTGATGCAGTTCTTGCACCAAACGACAACAACGCTGCAAACGTCATCACAATTCTAGATAAGGCTGGCTTGAAGGTTCCTGTCTCAGGACAAGATGCTTCTCCAGCTGGTCTCCAGAACGTTCTTCTAGGTAAGCAGACTGCAACAGTTTGGAAGCCATACACACTGATTGCAAAGGCTGCATCAGATTTGGCGATTGCTCTCCTTAACGGCGAGACACCAACTGCTGAGAAGACACTTGCTGATGGAACTCCATACATCGCCGTAACTCCAAACCTAACCGGAGCTGATCAGGTCAAGGATGTTGTTGCTGCAGGAGATGCTAAGTACGAAGAAGTCTGCACAGATGCAGTCATGGCTGCGTGCGAGAAGTACGGCGTTACTAAGTAACGTTTAAAAATAAGTAAATCCTCCGCGCCGGTGTTTTAATTGCCGGCGCGGAGGCTTTTACGCCAGGTGCTTATTTTGCATCACCATGCATCGTCTAGTGTTAATCAGTTATTGCAACCATATTTGAAAGGTCGACATGACTCCACAAACGCCGATTGTTGAACTCATCGGAATTACCAAAAGCTTTGGTCCGGTTGATGTCCTCAAAGGAATCGATTTTAAAGTGTACGCCGGACGAGTAACAGCTCTTGTGGGAGATAACGGAGCAGGTAAATCAACACTCATCAAAGGTCTTGCCGGTGTTCAAGAGTATGACCACGGTGTTGTGAAGTTTGAGGGTGAGCAGGTAAACCTGTCTAGCGCGCGTGCAGCAGCAGCCCTTGGTATTGAAGTCGTGTATCAAGATCTGGCTCTCTGTGAAAATTTAGATATTGTCCAAAATATGTTCCTCGGTCGCGAATCCATGACAGGTGTCACACTTAATGAACCCCAAATGGAATTTGAAGCATCAAAGACTTTGACGGGACTTTCGGTCAGAACAGTGAAATCAGTACGTCAAAAAGTTGCATCACTTTCAGGAGGTCAACGTCAGACCGTTGCAATCGCGCGCTCGGTATTGCGCAATGCCAAGGTTGTAATCCTCGATGAGCCAACAGCGGCCCTGGGTGTTGCACAGACCGAACAAGTTCTCAACCTAGTACGACGTTTGGCCGACTCTGGTGTAGCTGTGATCATTATTAGCCACAACCTGCAAGATGTATTTAAAGTTGCTGACGATATTGCCGTTCTCTATTTGGGCAAAATGGTGGCAAACCTTGAATCAAAAGATACAAACCACCTCGATGTCGTTCAGTACATCACCGGTACTCGCACGATGGGAGATCAGGCATGAGTGTCACTATTGGATCTGGCCACGAAGGAAATGTTCGTGAGCAGGTAAATGCCTATGTTGCCCGTGTAAAAGGTGGCGAAATGGGTGCACTCCCATCTGTGCTCTCACTCTTAGTTCTCACCTTGCTATTTTCATTACTCAATCCATACTTTTTAACCCAAGGCAATTTTGCAAATCTCTTGACACAAACAGCAACGCTAATGATGATTGCTATGGCACTTGTTTTTGTTATTTTGATTGCAGAGATTGACCTATCCGCCGGCGTAACTTCCGGTGTGGCCATGGCTCTCTTTATTATCATGACGAATCGATGGGAAATCGACTGGCGACTTTCCATCCTTGCTGGTCTACTTTGTGGAGCTGCAATTGGTGCCTTCATTGGTTTTTTCGTTGCACGAGTTGGAGTGCCTTCATTCGTTGTCACACTTGGCCTCTTCTTGGGCTTTCAAGGCTTACAACTAGCCCTGCTCGGTGATGGTGGTATCTACCGCATCGAAGTTCCAGAGATTCGCGCAGTCATGAATGACAACCTTCCTGGATGGATGGGTTGGGCATTTCTAGCAATCGCTCTAGTTCTCATGGCTCTTTTAAGTTTCTACGATCGTCGAGTGCGTTCTCGAAATGGGTTAGCAAATCGTCCTATCTCATTGTTGTATACAAAATTGGCAATTGTTGCTGGTTTGGGTGGGGCACTTGTTGCCCTGTTAAATACAAATAGAAGTACTTCGTTGAAGGAGATCAGTGGAGTACCAATCGTTGTTCCTATTGCCGTTACGATTTTGTTCCTAGGAACACTCCTTCTTGATCGCACGCGCTTTGGTCGTCACTTATACGCTGTTGGTGGAAACCCTGAGGCAGCTCGTCGCGCTGGAATCAAGGTTGTCCAGATTCGCATTACCGCCTTCGTCTTATGTTCAACCCTTGCGGTTGTATCTGGAATTTTCAATGCCAGCCGCGTGGGTGCAGTTGAAGCAACTGCCGGCAAGGCAATCGTTCTCTCAGGTGTAGCTGCAGCAGTCGTTGGCGGAGTGAGTCTCTTTGGTGGACGTGGCCGCCTTATTCACGCAGCAGCCGGTGCCTTAGTAATTGCAATTATTGATAATGGTCTGGGCCTCTTAGGGCTACCGGCGGGAATTAACTTCCTCGTTACAGGTGGAGTCTTGATTCTTGCGGCAACTGTTGACGCGGTATCACGCAAGAGAAGTTCTGCTTCACGTTAGTCCAACACAGATAAGTCGAAGTCCTAAGCCCCATTATGAGATTACTTCATAATGGGGTTTAGGACTTCACTCCCATTAAATGCTCGAGTGCTAGTTGATCAACTAGTTCATAGCCATATCCACGTGCTCCGGCTGCTTCGACATCGAATGAATCTTTAGCAAGATCTCTCCATGTTTCACCAGCGCCAAGGGTTGATTCATTTAATCCTGGGATATTAGAAGCCTTCATCGCTTCAATAACACGAGGATCAGCGCGAAATGCCGCTGCACGCTCTTTGAGAGCTAAGTAAGTGCGCATGTTTGCAGATGCTGATTCCCACACACCCTTGTCATCTTCTGTGCGAGCTGGCTTGTAGTCGAAGTGCTTCGGTCCGTCGTACTTATAGCGCTCAAGTAAATCAACTAAGAAGAATGCGGACTTTAAATCTCCATGACCAAAAACTAAGTCCTGATCATATTTCGGACCATGTTGGCCATTAAGGTCGATGTGATACAACTTCTTTTGCCACAGAGCTTGTGCAATTCCGTGAACAAAATTAAGTCCTGCCATTTGTTCGTGACCTACTTCAGGGTTAAGTCCAACTAACTCTGGGCGATCTAATGTGTAGATGAAAGCTAGAGCATGACCAATAGTTGGCAAGAAAATATCGCCTCTTGGTTCATTTGGTTTTGGTTCAATTGCAAATTTAATGTCATAGCCATTATCGGTAACGAACTCACCTAATGTATTGAAAGCTTCACGGAAGCGATCCAGAGCAACATAGCCATCTTTAGCGCCATCTGATTCAGCACCTTCGCGTCCACCCCAGCACACATAGGTCTTGGCACCTAACTCAACTGCAAGTTCAATGTTCTTCATAACTTTACGAATTGCATATCGGCGAATGTCTTTATCATTTGATGTAAAGGCACCATCTTTAAAGACAGGGTGTGAGAAGAGGTTTGTTGTGGCCATTGGAACTTTCATTCCAGTATCGGCTAATGCCTTCTTAAAGCGATCAATGTGAGTGCGTCGTGCACCTTCATCGCTACCAAATGGAATCAAGTCATCATCATGGAAAGTGACTCCATAGGCACCGCGTGCGGCAAGCTCATTGACTGTGCGAACTGGGTCAAGCGCGCCTCTTGTTGGATCTCCGAAAGGGTCACGTGCCTGCCAGCCAACGGTCCAGAGACCAAAAGTGAACTTATCTGCAGGAGTAGGTGTTAGTGACATAGAAAAAAGCCTTTCTTATGCGCTCGTTTTGGTACATCGCTAACTTACCTCTAATCTTGTCCCCTATCCATATGAATAGCTGCAAAGTTTTTCATCTGGGTTAGCGGGAGTGGTGAAATGGCAGACACGCAGGTCTTAGGAACCTGTGTCTTCGGACGTGAGGGTTCAAGTCCCTTCTCCCGCACACAGGTTTAGCAAAGATAAGAAAGTAAACTTCTCTCATGGCCAAGCAATCTGCTGCTCGAACCAAGATGTTGGCATCTCAAGCCAAAAAAGCTGCCGCTGAGCGCCGTGCCGAAAAAGCACAGAATAATTCTGTAAATCCGACATCTGAAGCAAGCATTGATCAATACGCAGAACTAGATGGCAATTGGGTTGCCATTGGTTTGCCCGCTCCAGCACGTCGCGCCCTAATAGATGATGGTTTATTTAGTGTCAGTGATTTGCGCAAGACATCACTTGCTGCGTTAAAAGAACTCCACGGCATGGGACCAAATGCAATTAGAGTCCTTGTTGCAGAGATGAAAAAGGCTGATCTATCTTTTAGAAAATAGATTAAGCGTTTTTAACAGCAGCAAAGCCCAACTTAACATCGTTTTTAATATCTTCGATATTTTCTAGGCCAATACTCAAGCGGACCATTCCTGGAGTTATTCCAGCCTTTAATTGCTCCTCTGGACTGAGTTGAGCATGCGTTGTTGACGCAGGATGAATCACTAGAGAGCGAACATCGCCAATGTTTGCAACGTGGCTAAATAGTTTTAATCCTTCAACAAATTTGCGCCCAGCCGTTGCTCCACCCTTTAATTCAAATGCAAAGACAGCACCTGCACCTTTAGGTGCATATTTCTTAGCCGTTGCATACCAAGGTGATGAAGGAAGACCTGCATAACTCACATGCGCGACTTCAGGCTGCTTTTCTAGCCATTCTGCTAAAGCCTGCGCATTGAGTAGATGTCGATCCATACGTAGATTGAGCGTTTCTAAACCTTGAGCAAGTAACCAAGCGTTAAATGGTGAGACTGAAGAACCAAAGTCACGAAGTAGTTGCAGGCGAGCTTTGAAAATGTAGGCAAGGTTTGCACCAAAGTCACCACCAACACCTAAGGTTTTTGCATAGATCATGTTGTTATAACTTGGATCAGGTTCATTAAAGCCAGGGAACTTCTTGGGATTCTTTGCAAAATCAAAGTTTCCAGAGTCCACGATGGCCCCAACCATTGCATTTCCATGCCCCGATAGGAACTTAGTTGCTGAGTGCACGATGATGTCAACGCCATGATCAAATGGGCGGGTTACATAAGGCGTTGCAATGGTGTTATCAACTATCCATGGCACACCGGCCTCATGGGCAACTTGTGCGATGGCCTCCAGGTCCAAAACTGCGCCAAGAGGGTTTGAAATACCTTCTCCGAAAAATGCCTTGGTGTTGGGCTTAACTGCCGCCCGCCATGCATCCATGTTGCCTGTGTCATTAACAAAGGTGACTTCAATACCAAATTTTGGGAGCGTGTAGTTGAAGAGGTTGAAAGTTCCACCGTAAACATTCGAACTTGAAACCACATGATCGCCAGCTTGAGCAACGTTCATAATCGCAAGAGTTGTTGCTGCCATACCCGATGAAACTAGAAGTGCGGCCACACCACCTTCAAGAGTTGCAATTCGCTTCTCTACTGCGTCCTGCGTTGGGTTGTTAATTCGAGTATAAACATTTCCAGCTTCGGCTATTCCAAAGAGATTGGCAGCGTGCTGTGTGTCTCGGAATTGATAAGCAGTTGTTTGATAAATCGGAAGAGATCGAGATCCCGTATCTGAATCTGGGTTTTGACCTGCATGGATTTGTTGGGTTTCAAAAGACCATTCACTGTTTTCGCTCATGTGAGCGACTCTTCTCCCTTTATGGGCGTTTTGCAAGCACCTCGCTAGTTAATTACAGCGTAGGCAATAAGGGCAAGCCCAATAACCATTGAAAAAGCTTGAACTGCTTTTGTTTCCAATTTTTTAGCTAGCGTTGGAATCCAAGTGCTTGCAAGCAAAATTGCACCAGGAATAACGATGGTCAAACTACGTCCAACTACTCCGTTGTCCCCAGTTTGGTATCTCAAGTTAATGAGGCCGATTGCGATGAGCAGGTATCCGCCCATTCTGTAGTTGTTAATAAGGCTACTTTTCATTGCTATTCCCCCTGACAATAGAAATGGGGTGGCGATTTCTCGCCACCCCATCATCAATCTACTTAATTAGTGATCGTCCTTCATGCCTTCAGCCATTGACTTCATGCGTGCGATCTTGAGAATTGTAAGACCGAATACGCACTTAGCAAGAACGTCAGCAACTGTGTAACCTACTTGAACAGTTACGAATGATGACGCTGATGCATCTCCAACGATGTTGAAGATGTAGGCAATTGGGTAAACGCCCCATGTAGCGATCAATAGAAGACGCAAACGACCAACGGTCTCTGCTACTCCTGCTGGTTGACGCTCAAGTGACTTACCTAGTTCTACGAATAGAACGTAAAGGATGTAGATAAATGGAAGTGTTGATAGAACACCGTATAGAACCTGTGTGTTCTGATCGTTTGAAATTTCACCTGGGTATCCAAGCGCAATCATCGCAGCAGATGCTGGGACCAAGCGCGTGATGAGGGAACGTGAAACTTCCTTAGCTAATGCAAGTACCGCAATTACTTCAACAAGAAGTAGTGGCACTGTGAGTAGCCAGTCAACATAGCGGTATGCCTCGTTGAATGAATTCTGAGATCCATCTAGAAGTACTTTTCCACCTTCTGATGCATGCTTGAATGAATCAAAAATGCGTAGGTAGTGGTATCCAGCGATGAATGTAACCATTGATGACATCACTAGAGCGTTACGGTACTTAGCCAATACACGCTGTTGTGAAACAAGCGTGTAAATGGTGCATGCGAGCATTGAAACAAGGCCGAACGAGAATACGTTATAGACCAGGTTCCATTGGTTGCTGTCTAGTTGCATTTAAATATGCCTCCGGGAGGTTTAAGTTACCTAGATGTCTGATGGCATCTAGTGCCAGAGCATTGAGGACCTCGAGGCGCCTCACTGCGCTTAGTAAGTCCAATTATGCGTGGGTTGAGGGAAAAAGGAAGGGTTAAATCGCAAGATTTTCACAGAAATTTCAGATCTTTACGCCTGCGAAGGCAGTAAATCAGCCCTATTTCCCATCCCAACTAGCCAATTCAATGGCAAATGGGTCAAGGCCCATTGGACCAATTTTGAGGGCATAGGTGTGAAATTTCTTGAGGGAGAAGGCTGATCCAAGACGGGCCTTGGCATCTTCACGTGCCTTCATCCAGACGCGCTCTCCTACCTTGTAGGAGATAGCTTGGCCAGGCCAGCCCAAGTAACGATCAGTTTCACTGCGTGAGTGATCCTCATCAAGAAGTGCCTGCTCATTGAGTAGCTTGCGAGATGACTCGGCGTTCCACACCTTGCCATCAAAGTCGGTGTATCCAAGGTGCATTCCGATATCTACAACAATGCGTGCAGCACGCAAAGCTTGCGCCGATAGGTAGCCCATTTCAATTCCAGGTTCATCAAAGGCACCTAGCTCATTCATGAAGCGCTCTGCATACAAGGCCCAGCCTTCACCGTAACCACTAATCCATGCACCATTGATTTGGAAACGAGACAGACGCTCTTTTTCAATTGCAACAGTTGCGCATTGCAAATGATGTCCAGGAACAGCTTCGTGATACCACGTTGAGACTAAATGCCAGCTACTGGCTTCATCTTTTCCAAGCATTGGAATCCAAGTTGTGCCTGGGCGAGATAAATCTTCAGAAGGTGGGTTGTAATACGGCGCAGATGCACTTCCTTCTGGTGCAAGACGGGCTTCACAAATTTTGATGCGATCATCAATTTCAAAATATTCACCGTCCATGCGAGCAATTGCTGCATCTGTGAAATCTTGCAAGAACTTAACTACATTTTCTTTACCCTTGATTACATACTTTGGATCCTTATCAAGGTGATCTGCCACTTCACGAAGTGTTTTAGCTCCTGGCTTAATCTGCTCAGCAATCTCCCACATACGTGCATTAATTGCTTTTAGATCAGCCATTCCCCACTCATAGGTAGCGCGAAGATCTAACTTTGCACCTGTGAAGTAACGTGCCCACACCGCATAACGATCTGCTCCAACTGCATCTTCTGGGTTTGCAATAGGGAGATACTGATTCTTTAAAAACTCAGCTGTCTCGGCGGCCGCCTTTTCAGCCAACTTTGCATTCTCGTGAATTGCTGGATATTTACCTGCAGCATCAAAGTTTTTACACATGGTGCTAAATCCACCATTTGCATAATTAGTCAGTTGTTCAATAACTCCGCGAACTTGGCGCTGGGCAGTTGTCTTTCCACCCTTAGCGACCTCCATGATCGCACCAGTCCATGACTTATATGCCCCATCTACTGCAGCTAAGCGCTTAGCGATGTTGTCAAAATCTTTATCTGTGCTCTTTGGCATAAGTTCAAAAATTGAACGCACATTAGAAGGTGGGGATGTCAGAACATTCCACAAGACAAAAGACTCTTGGCTATCGTGCAGAGCAAGAGAAGATTCCAAGCGCTCTTGCATAACAGTCTGTGCAATTCGATCAATGTCATCAATTGGCTGCAACTCAAGAAGTTTCTTGAGAGTCTTGCGAGTTAAGTCTGCTGAAACTGCCGCACCTGCGATTGAGAAGTCATCAAGCTTGTCTTGGTTAAGTCCATTACCAAGATAGGTGCAGCCCATTGGGCTCAAGGCTGCTTCATCATCGATGTATGTGTGGCTGAGTTCGAATATAGGAGATCTAAATGTCATAGGAGATTCTTATCAGCGCGGCGACTATTTGTCGATACAGGAGATAGAAACAAGCAGTACCCTGCATACATGACGCAGCTACCTGTAGTCCCACCTAAGTTGCGTGGCTGGTTTCACTTGGGTGCTACCCCTGCAGTCATTATCGCCTCACTTGTGCTTTTCATTCTCAGCAACTCTTCACTCAAATTTGCAGTAGCTATTTATTCCATTACAGCAATTATGTTGTTTAGTGTCTCGGCCATTTATCACCGCGTTCCTTGGACGCCGGCAAAGAAAAAAATATGGCGCAGGTGGGATCACGCAAATATCAATTTGCTCATTGCCGGCTCCTATACCCCTTTTGCAGTTGCACTACTTGAAGGTCGTAGCCGAAATATCTTGCTCCTAGTTGTTTGGATTGGCGCAGCTGTTGGTGTGGGGCTTCGAATCTTTTGGCTCAATGCACCTAGGTGGTTATACGTTGCAAACTATTTATTGCTCGGATGGGTGGCCGTTGTTTATACGCCAGCGCTCTACCGAGAGGGTGGTTTATGGGTATTACTTCCTATTCTTGTTGGTGGCCTTTTCTACTCAATCGGTGCAATCTTCTACGCCCTCAAGCGCCCTGGGCGAGATGCGAAGTACTTTGGCTTCCATGAGCTCTTCCATATATTCGTCCTGGCAGCCTGGATCTCGCAATACATAGCGATTTCAGTGGCGATTTACAGTAAGTAAGGCCTTGCTCTAACCTAAGGCTCTCTTATCAACGAGTTGCGAGGTACGACAATGGCTGAGAAAAACTCCTTCCTTAACTGGGTCGGATTTAAGGGCGAAGAAGAACAAGCGCCTTCATCGCTCGAGCGTATTCGCGAACTTGAATCACAGTTAGCTGATCTCAAATCGCGTCGTGACATAACTGGTTTGAGTAAAGAAGAGTTTGAAATTCTTGCCACAGAGACTGCAATGTCAATGATTAAGTCAGCCCAAGCCCGTGAGAGCAAGGCGCAATCTATTGCAACTCGATTGATTGCTGAAACTAATCGCACAACAAAAGAAGAGATTGAAGCAGCGGACGCAAAAGCTCGCTCAATCTTAAGTGGCGCAGAATCACGCGGTCGCAAATACATCCAAGCCGCTGAATCAGAGGCATCAGACAAGATAGCTGAAGCCGAAGTTGAAGCTGAATCGATTATTGAGAGCAAACGACGCGAAGCATCTGCCCTTGCAACTGCAGCACGCCGTGAAGGTGAGCGCATCGTGAGTGAAGCAACTGTAGAAGTTTCTAATTACCGCCAGTGGCTCTCAAGTGTTATCACGGAAGCAGAGCGGCTCTATAAGATTCAAACACAATCACTAGATGCTGCTGAATCTGCGATTCACCAATCCCGAGCACGCCTTGAGAGTGCTTTCACACGATTAGCTGATCTTCAGCGAAATGTTCTTGAAAATCTTAACTCTGATGACACAGTCATTAATGCTGGTCCAATCCGTGTTGCTAGTCAGCGCACTAAGCCTGCCTTAGCTGCTCCTAAGAAAGCGGCAAAAAAACCTGTCAAGAAAACCGCTAAGAAAGCAGCTGCAAAGAAATCTGCATCGCGTAAGTAATTAGTCATGTCCACTCCCCGCGGTATTCGTTATATCCCTGCCATTGATGGGTTGCGTGCCGTTGCTGTAATTGCCGTAATGCTTTATCACTTGGGTTTTACATGGATTCCAGGTGGATTTCTTGGCGTTGACCTCTTCTTTGTAATCTCTGGATATGTAATCACACGCCTGCTTTTAGATTCAATCCAACGCAGTGGTGGTTTAGATCTACGCGCTTTCTATAAAGCGCGTATTCGCAGATTATTTCCACCTCTTGTATTTATGATCTTTGTGACGATTATTTACATCAGTATTTGGGCACCAGAAACGATGCGCCGCTTTATTAGCGATAGTCCCTTTGCACTCCTTGGGGGGATGAACTGGTGGTTAGTTTTTAGACAGACCGACTATTTCGACACCATTTCGCGGCCACCCTTGCTGCAGCACACCTGGTCACTTGGTGTAGAAGCTCAGTTCTATTTAATTTGGCCACTTATTTTGCTACTCGTTCTTCGCCAATTCGGTAAGGCAAAAATCCCTGGTGCAGCACTCATAATCGCCGCCTTTTCAGGTATTGCCTTATTACTCGTCTCATATGAAGTTGATGCTGCAAATACCTCACAAGTAAGCCATGTTTACTTTGGTACAGACACTCACAGCATTGGATTATTTCTAGGTGCTGCCCTTGCAGTGAGTTGGGTTCCACAGAATCTTCAAGAGCAAGTCAATAGACGAGCACAAGATTTCATTGATGGCATTGGTGTCATCGGTTTTGTTGGATTACTTGGAGTCTTTTTATTAGTCAATGAAAGTGATCCAACGTTATATAAATTAGCTTTCCCACTTGCTGGAATTTTTGGCTGCGCAATCCTTACTAGCATCGTCCACCCTGCTTCTCGATTTGCACCGATTCTAAGTAGCAGAGTGGCTGTGTGGATTGGTGAGCGCTCTTACGCAATCTACTTATGGCACTGGGTTGTCTTTCAGGTTACTCGCCCAGCAGTAGATCTTGAAGGATCAACTTGGGCTCTTTATGCATTGCGCATTTTGGTTGTTTTTGCACTTGCAGACATTTCACTTCGCTTAGTCGAACTCCCGGTTCGAAGTGGGCTAGTTGAGTATTGGTTCAAGGGAATGAAATATCGCACCAAGAACGTGCAACGACGTCAAAAGAGCACTGTTGTTGCCTCAGTGCTTCTCTTAATTCTTGGCACCTCATACATCAGTGCAAATGCTATTTCGCAGAGTGATAAAGAAATGGCCATTCTTAAGCAGCAACTTGAACAACCAGTTCAACCAAGTGAAACCACTGGAACTCAGCCAGGTGGCTTATGGGTTACCGGTGATTCTGTAATTTTAGGAATTCACTATGAATTAGATGCCCGCAGCCCTATTGCAATAATTAATGCTCGTGTTGGTCGTCAAGCATCCGAACTCATTGAAGTGATGAAAGCTGATAAAGCCAACGCGGCAGATTCAACAGTCATCTTTAATATGGGAAATAACAATAAGTTGACTCCCGATCAAGTAATGGCCGTGTTTGAAGAAGTGAAGAATCAGCCACGAATTATCGTTGTTAACACTGCTGTGCCAAGAGGATGGCGAGATGAAAACAATGCCCTCATTGCTCAATATGCCGCTTTATATGGCGCAACAGTTGTTGATTGGGCCAGCATCTCTATGGGCCACCCCGAATACTTCGCACCTGATGGTGTGCACTTAGTTCCTGCTGGTGTGCGTGCATATGTTGATGCAATCACTGCAACTCTATAAACAATAAACTTTAGAAAAATAAAAAACCCCCGCTAATTAGCGAGGGCTTTTTACCAATTACTTTTTACTTGAACTCACCTGGAATTCCAAAAACTTTTGCAGGTGCTGTTTGTCCATCTGAGTAGACAGAAGACACACGGAACTGGGTCCATCCAGCATCACCGCTCTTTGTAACAGCTTGAGTTAGTTGATCTGCTGGAACAGTTGCGATTGTTGTCCAATCTCCAGTTCCATTTGCGCGAATCTCAACGTTATAGCCTGTCAAACCATCTGTGGCCATTGGTGCTACCCAGCGGAGATTTAAGCCATCTGCACTCTTAAGTGCAACAAACTTAGATGGAGCTTCAATTGTTCCAACTGCAGCTGATGTCTCTTCTGGTGTAGCTGACTCTGATGCTTCAACGGATTGCGACATAGAGGGTGCAGGCGCTGCGCCATCATCAGTATCTGTGCCTGACTTTGACCAAACGATCATTGCAAGTAAAACAATTCCTACTACTACAGCAAATACAACACGTCCTGACGCACCTTGCTTTGGTGCAGCAGTTGGCTTTGCAGGTGCAACCGCTTTGACTGGTGCTGCTACAGGCGCAGCTACTGGACGAGAAGATGTGACAGTAACTCTAGGTGCAGCAGCTTTCTTTGCACTCTTCTTTACTGGACGCTTTGCAGCTGTCTTCTTGGCAACCTTTTTTGCAGCAGCTTTCTTAGCTGGTGCCTTCTTCGCAGTTTTCTTGGCAACGCTCTTCTTTACTGCGCGCTTTGCGGTTGTCTTTTTCTTAGCTACAGATTTCTTTGCAGCTGACTTCTTTGCTACAGCTTTTCTAGCAGGTGCCTTTTTAGCAACCTTCTTCTTTGCTGCGCTCTTCTTCTTTACGGCCACGAGTACTCCTTGGATAGTGGTGCGCACGTCAAAAACGCGCGTCTATAGGACAAGGTTACCCCAGGCTCCTCAGCATTTGTATGACATGAGGCGCAATTAGGCGCAAAGCTTTTCCGCGATGACTAACGGCATCCTTTTCTTGCGGGCTCATTTGTGCGCTCGAAATACTCATCCCCAGGGGTTGGAAAATGGGGTCATAACCAAATCCTTCCTGGCCAACTGGTGCATGCAAGATCTGGCCATGAAAAAGGCCCTCTTCAATATGGGTGCGACCATCAGGCATTGCTAGTGCTGCAACGCAAGTGAAGTGTGCGGTGCGTTTGTCATCGCTGACATCTTTTAATTCGCTAAGAAGCTTTTCTAGATTAGCTTGATCATCTCCGTGAGTACCTGCCCACCTAGCTGAATAAATACCTGGATCACCATTGAGGAAATCAACACATAATCCTGAATCATCTGAAATCGCCGGCAATCCAGTTGCCTTTGCGGTGTATCTGGCCTTTAGTAAAGCATTTTCTTCAAAAGTGGATCCTGTTTCTTCGACATCAATTAAGTCAGGAAATTCATCAACTCCTACCAGATTGATTTCACCCGGTGCCAGAGCATCCAAAATTCTACGGAACTCAACTAGCTTTCCTTTATTGCGCGTGGCAAGAACTAATTTTTGTTGCACTATTTTGCGAGAACTTCTTTTTGTAGCTTGCTCAAAGTTGCACAACCCTCAACAGCTAAATCTAGAAGTTGATTAAGTAACGCACGATCAAATGGAGCACCTTCTGCCGTGCCCTGCACCTCAATAAATCGGCCATCCCCAGCAACAACAACATTCATATCTGTTTCAGCGCGCACATCTTCTTCATAGCAAAGATCCAACATTGGAACTCCAGCAATAATTCCGACACTTACAGCCGCCACTGAATCACTCAGAGGATTAGCTGTTGCCTTGATATGACCTTGTGCTTTAGCCCAAGTAATTGCATCTGCCAGCGCAACATAGGCACCAGTGATAGCTGCAGTACGAGTTCCACCATCTGCTTGCAGTACATCGCAGTCGATAACAATTGTGTTTTCGCCAAGTTCCTTCATATTCACAATTGCACGAAGTGAACGACCAACTAAACGTGAAATCTCTTGCGTGCGACCGCCTAGCTTGCCTTTTACGCTCTCACGGTCAGAGCGTGTATGAGTGGCACGAGGCAACATCGCATATTCAGATGTAACCCATCCATTTCCAGAATCCTTTAACCAACGTGGAACACCGGGAAAAAATGATGCAACACAAAGAACGCGAGTCTTACCAAACTCAACAAGAACTGATCCTTCGGCATGGTCGAGCCATCCACGAGTGAACTTAATTTCTCGCAGGTCATTAACTTGTCGTCCATCATTGCGTGCCATGTGCTGCTCCTATGTTTTATAGATCTTGGTGTTCGACGCGGGTTACTTCTGGACCTAGAAAACGTCGAGCTAAGCTTTCAAAAGCTTTGGCATCGCCAGTTGCTAAGAATTTATGTGTTGGGGCTCCACCACGTGCATCACGAAGTAAATTGTTCTCAACTAATGTGCGGTAAAGATCTTTTGCCGTTTCTTCAGCACTTGAAACGAGTGTGACGCCTTCGCCCATAACGTATGAAATAACACCTGTTAATAGTGGATAGTGGGTGCAGCCCAAAACTAATGTATCTACTTTTGCCTCCATTACAGGAGCTAAGTAATCACGGGCAATTTTAGTAATTTCAGGCCCTGAAGTTTCACCGCGTTCAACGAATTCCACAAAGAGAGGACAAGGAATAGAAGTAATCTGTAATTGAGGCGCAGCAGCAAAAGCATCTAGGTAAGCCTTGGAATCAACTGTGGCACGAGTTCCAATAACTCCGATATGACCGCTTCGAGTAGCAGCTACTGCACGTCTGACTGCAGGTTGAATTACTTCAATGACTGGAACTTTGTATCGCTCACGAGCATCGCGAAGCATTGCAGCACTAGCTGTGTTACATGCAATCACAATTGCTTTAACGCCTTGCTCTACCAAGAAATCCAAAGTTTCTAATGCAAATTCACGAACTTCAGCCAATGGGCGTGGACCATACGGACCTCGCGCTGTATCGCCGATATAGATTGTTGATTCGTTAGGAAGTTGATCCAGAATTGCTCTGGCAACGGTAAGCCCACCTACTCCTGAATCGAAGATTCCAATGGGTGCATTACTCACAGGCCAAGCCTACCGTGAGCGTGATGTGAAAACTAAATAGCTTCATCCATAAGCGCAACAATTAAGGATTCTTGCAGCCAACCCAACCAACTATAAACAGCGTAGACCCCGCGCATTGGATCATC
>Ga0315906_10002196_pt1 | contig 27811 bp, 27 predicted proteins | sample LakEriMetagenome_4_FD_203526 | JGI IMG/M metagenome (GOLD analysis project Ga0315906, IMG submission 203526) | Freshwater fungal communities from buoy surface, Lake Erie, Ohio, United States - Buoy 2 MA122 | ecosystem: Environmental > Aquatic > Freshwater > Lake > Lake biofilm | place: USA...
ACCCAATACGAGCACATCAAGTGTTGTCAGCCCCTGGTGCACCAACACCTTGTCCATGACGGCCTGGAAAAACAAGGGGCTGACCAGGGCGAAGAGTTGCAGGAAGGTGGAGACCAGCAGCACTTCACCGAGCAGCTTGCGGTGTTTGACGATGCTGGGGATGAACCAGCTGAAATCGAATTTGGCGAGTTCTCCCGTCAGGCTGGCGCGGCTGGTGGCCAGCATGAGCTTGCCGCTCCACTGGGTTTGGAACACGGACAGGGGTTCAATGGTGGGGCTGGTGGCATCCACCGCTCCGGGGTCCATAAAGAGCACACGCTGACCGTCGCATTGGGCCAGCAACACCACACGGCCATCGTTCATCAAAGCCAAGGCAGGCAGCGGGGTTTGAGCCAACTGCGCCACCGTCGAGCGAACCGCCTTGGCTTTGAGGCCGATCAGCTTGGCCGCTTGCAGCAAATCGGAGGTACTGGCCCGTTCTCGCGGGCTCAGACCCAGCTGGTGCAGCAGCGCCTCGGGTTGGGCTGCAATGTGGTGCAACCTCGCCAGCAGGCACAGGGCTTGGAAGGTTTGGGCGGCGGTGGGGGAATGGCCAGCACTGGTCTGGTTTGGATGAAGTTCAGTCTGCTGGCTGTGCGCGGACGGCAGATTCTCCTGAACCTGGCTGTGTATGGTCATGGTGGGGGTTTTTCGCGCCGAATGGCTGCACTTGTTTGAATGGAGATGCCGTCGTCTAACAATTCGTATGCAACAAATTGTTCAAAGCGAGGCACTGTAACGAGAAAAATTCACGGGTCAAGGCCGTCGCCCCCCCCCAATGAGAGGGGATCAAGTAGTAACAATTTGCGACGGCGCGCCTTGATGCCGAGCTAAACGGTGAAGACAAAATACCAATGCTTTGCCACCGAGCGCCCCCGGTGTCGACGAACCGAAACCTCGTGCATCGGCTCGGCCCTGGGCAGGTTTTGTTTTCTTCGTCACTGACGGGCACAACCGCGCCAGCCGGCTTCTGTTCGGCTGATGTCATGAATTCCTCCTCGCTGTTATCGATGGATGCGCGGCTGTTGCCTTCTCATCCTTCACCTAAACACTTCAACAGAAACAAAGTGTTTGTTGTCAGTGACTCTAGCGGTGAAAAATCACTGCGCAGCGCCGGTACCGCCCCCCATGCAGGTGGAACCTGCAAGACCTGACAGTCATCCGAAAGGGGGAGATCAACCGGGGCTTGAACGGCAGTGTTTTGGCCGACGCTGGATCTTGGTGTGTGTGGGCTTTGTCTGCTTGGAAAAGCGCGAAGGCGCTTTGAGCAAGCGCCGTTTGTCTGCCTCAGCTGCCCGCGCCGTTGCGGCGCAAGCATTTGGTGTTGGAGCCTACGAAGTCAATTCAGCAATGGTGAGCCGGCGTGGCACGCAAAAACTTCGCGAGCTGAGCCTCACCCCCGCCGGCTCTTGGCCTTGCGTTTGTCCAGCTCCAACAACTGCGACTTGATGGCGGCCATGACCACACGGGCTTGTTCTTCGCTCAGGGTGAGCACGGAGCAAGGCTCGCCTTCGTTGGAGGGGGGTTTGGGCGACACGGTGGCATCCAACTGCAGGTAGATGAGGCCGTGGGCGTTGCGCATGCCTTTGACGCGCTCGAATTGAATGTCGTAGGTTTTCATGGGGCAGTGATGCGCTGTGTTTTGAAAAAAACATGGCGGCCATGCGGGCCGCCATGCGGGGGTCGAACAGGAATCAAGCGCCCATGTAGTCTTTTTTGCCGACCTCTACGCCGTTGTGGCGCAGGATGGCGTAAGCCGTGGTGGTGTGGAAATAAAAGTGGGGCAGGCCATAGGTGTTGAGGTAGGCCGCACCGCTGTCGAAGTGGCGCTCTCTGGGGGTGCCGGGGTTCAGGTGCACGGCGCGTGTGTCGCTGCCGTCAAAACCAGCGCGGGGCAGGCTTTCAATGAAAGCCAGGGTTTTGCGGATGCGGGCTTGCAGGTCTTCAAAACTTTGTTCGTTGTCTTCGTACACGGGCACCTCGGCACCGGCCAGGCGGGCCGACACGCCTTTGGCGAAGTCGCATGCGATGAGCACTTGACGCACCAGGGTGAACATGTCGGGGTACAGGCGGGCTTGCAGCAAGGCGCTGGGTTCAATCTTTTTGGCCTCGGCGTGGGCTTGCGCTTTGCTCAGCACATTGGCCAGGCCGCTGAGCATTTGCTGGAAGACGGGGACGCTGGCGGCGTAGAGGGGGTTGGTCATGGGTGCTCCTGGTGTTGAGTTTGCAATGTGGATTGTCGCGGGGCGAAATTGGCGCCGGGGGTGAAGTATGGCTGGCGTGGGGAAAGTTTGCAGGACGTGCCCTCGTGGCGTTTTGTGGCGCAGGGCCAAGAGAGATTCGTCACGTGCGAAAAATGCTGTGCGTTGTCGGCCGGGGCACAGCCCTCCACACCACATGAATCTATCTTGAAGCCTGATAGGTCAGCCTGGCGACACCCTTGGTCACGTCATAGACCCAAATTTTTTCCACCGAACCACCAGGCGCATACACAAGGCCGATGTCATTTCCTCTGGGCACGATGGTCAGTCTGGGTGGGCTTTCATTGCCTCGGTTGTATGTCGTTCCAAGGGAGGGAAGCAAATCAATCAGTTGCTTTCTGAATTGCGCATCCCCTCTATCAGAAAAAAAGATCAACTCCGCATCGGTTGTCCATGCGACGTAACGTTTTCCCAGTTCATCAAACGCCAAAGATGTGATGTCGACATTGTTGAGGGACCGAAAATCCAACCACTGCTTTTGTTTGGCGTCGTAGCGGTAGAGGAATCCCTCACCACCCATCGTCGCCATCGTAATGACATCACGCTCTGGGTCGTAAGCCAAGTCGGTAGGCCACGAAAGCTTGGGAAAGCCAGGAGGAAGCACCTCCGTCGTGTTCTTGCCCGTTGACTGATCGTGCACATCCAACCCACGGTCGGAAATTCGGTACGTCTCTTTTCTGGACGAGACGACGGTCACCTTGCCTTGTGCATATCGTGCGCCTCTTTCGCTGTTCAACGGACCATTGAGAGACCATTTGAGCTTGGTCATGCCTTCCGTCAGCAGGTCAAAAGAAAAGTTGTTTATGGCCGCTTGAGTTGGCATTCCCGCGAGCGACAACTCGGGGCGCCCAGGTTCAACTTTCACAATCGAAATATCCCTGGGCAAGGTGTATGAGCCACGGAACGCATCGATTCGATTGATGCCAAATAGGCCATTTAGCCTCTTAACCAGTGATGTGAAGTGAATGTTGTCTACCGATGACGCGTGCGGCAGGTCAGGGACCAAAAAACCTTTTGTAGTCGATGAAACGATCACTGCACTGGGTGTACCGCCAGCCGTCGAGACCACAATTCCAGAGATCTTGGTAGAGGGCAAATGATCCACTAACCAAAGTGTATTTTCGTAGCTGCTCAATACGAGAAGAACGGTTTTCCCTGGTCTATCAACGAAGATTTTTGTTCGGCCACCAGGTGCTTCATAACCGGAAACGACCAGTACCTCCGCACCGTCGGCAATCGCACGTGGAGGCTGGTCGGCAGATAAGGCAAGCTGTTTGCCCACTACAGGGTTCTGCAAACCCGCTGAACCAGAGTGCGGTTGTGGCTGGGCGGCGATTGGTCCGTGAAGTGCAAGCACCAGCATGCCAAGGACCAAGACAAGCAAACCTCTTCCCGAATTATTCAAGCGTATCAATGCGGTATTGCCTGGTTCAATCATGGTGTTGTCTGCCCAAGATTCAACAAACTAGCGATGGCGCTTGCAGAAAATCAGTTTCTGCTGCCAGGTAGTCGAAGTTGAATGACCGTTGTTGGAGAAGTGCTGGCGCGCCGATACTCTTTTGACCATGAACTTGCCTCACACCGTTTTGGCGAGGCAGAGGAATACACGCTGATAGATGCGTAAAGTGACGGGTGGCAAACGGGAGATTCAATGCTGTGGAACGAGCACAAAACATGAGGCGCGACGACAACGATTTCTTGCTTCCACCGAACAGTAACGTAGCCCCGAATCACGGGCTTGCCGGCATACATGGTCTGCAAAAAAGAGGGGTCTAGGATCTCGGTTGAGACCCTGTTCTGATCATTGACACCGACGACCGCCCATTTCGGGCCGATGACCCTCTCGTCGTCGATCACTGCGATTCGCTCCAGTCGAAGGAGGTCGTTCAAAAACTCCTCGCACCATGCCACTTCCCCTCCCTGACCGCCAACCGCAATCTCCTGACCTTGCGAGTTTGCCGACCGTACAAAATCGGCCGTCGCTCGCGAAACCGCGATCAAACGAGGGGTTGCGACTTTCCTGATCTCCGCGCGCCGTTCGGCACGTTTGCATTCATCGGCCTTACGCAGGTCTGTCGCAAAGCGCTCAACGCATGTGGCGCCAAAGGCCGACCAGGTTGGAATCAGAATTGAAAGGGCTACGAATGTTTTTTTCATGATCGTTTGGTTTCCTGTCCCCGAACAGGATTGTAGGAAACCAAAAATCAGTACAGACGGAACCTGCCACTCAGCACCTCAAGCCATCAACCCCAAGTTCGCATCAAAGTAGCGCAAGCGCGGGAACGCTGCCTCCATCACCGTGCTGTCGGCGCCAAACCAGCGGGCCAACTCGCCGCCCATTTGGTCGGTGGCCACGCCGGGGATCCACACGCCTTGGTTGCCAACATCGTTGGCACCGCCCACCACCAATTCGGGGAACGGGCCTACCAGGCGGCCACCGCGCACGCCGCCGCCGACCACGAGGTGATGTGAGCCCCAGCCGTGGTCGGTGCCGGCGCCATTGGATTGCAGATTGCGGCCAAAGTCGGAGGCGGTGAAGAGGGTGACTTGTTTGGCCAAACCTAACTCGACAGTCGCTGCGTGGAAGGCGGCCACGGCAGCGCTTATTTCGCCAAGGTTTTCGTTTTGGCGTTGCAGCTGGTCGTCACCATGGGTGTCAAAGCCACCAATGGAGCAGAAGAAACACTGGCGTGACAAACCCAGTTTGCCGCGTGCGCTGATGAGCCGGGCAATCATGCGCAACTGGCGGCCCATGCCGGTGTCGGGGAAGGCGGTGGTGATGGCGTTGCTGCTCAGTGCATCGGTGAGGATGCGCTGGTTGTCGATGCTGCGGCCCATCATGTTGAGCCAGGTTTGCTCCAGCGGGTCAGCGCGCTGCTCGCGCAGCAGGTCGGTGATAGCAACTGACATGGGGTCGGTGCCGCTGGGTTTGTAGAAGTCAAAACCAAACTCGCCGGAGGACGATACGCGGTAGGGCGTGAGGCTGCGGTCGCCTGCCTCCCACACATTGCCGCCGCTGACGCTGATGGCGCTGTAACCACGGTTGCTGGCGCCTTCGCTGACCAAACGTTCGAGCAAGCGCCCTCCCCAGCCGGTGCGTGGGGGTGCGTCAACGATGGCGGACTGCCATGCGCCTTGTTGGTCGGAGTGAGAAAAAAGGTTGTCGGGCAGTGGCACCGAACGTGCGTTCCACTGCGCCTTGGTGGTGGGCACCATCAGCGGCCCCACATTGGCGACCACGGCCGCGTTGCCCGCGTTGATGAGCTGCTGCACGCCCGCCATGGCGGGGTGGATGCCATAACTGCCTGCAGCATTGCTCAAGGTGAGCGGCAGGAGTTGGTTTTGGCCCAAGGCCAGGTTGGGGCGTGCGCGTTGGTATTGGGCGTATCGCGTGGCGTCGGTGGGCACGATGAGGTTGTTGCTGTCGTTGCCACCAAACATGAAGAGGCAGACCAGGGCTTTGTAGTCACTGCCTTGCGTGGTTTGAGCCAGGGCCTGCAATTGCGACCAGGGCCCCAGGGCTGCGCCCACGCCGACGCTGCTGGCGAGTTTCAGAAAGTGACGGCGCTGGGGGTTGTTGTGGTTGTTGCTGTTCATGGCAATCGATCTCATTTCTGAATCACAAAGTCGGCCGACATGGCGGTCAGCAGCAAGGCCGCTTTGACACGTTCTTGTCTGTTATTGGCAGACATGGTGCTGACCATGCGGGTCATGCGGTCGCGGGTGGCGGTGCTCATTTGTTCGCAGAAAAACAGCAGGTCGATGCGGGAGACCAAGGCGGCGGGGTCACCGGCCAAAGCGGTCAGGCTGCTGATGTCGAGTTCCAGACGCGAGTCGCCCCAGCCGTAGCCCAGGCTGCTGAACAAGGACGAGAAAAAGTTCAGTGACCCCACCACGGTGGTTTCGCTGGTGATTTGAAACTCCGGCGCCACCATGCCCGCTTGTGCCGCAGGCCCGGCCGGGCGGTAGCTGGGCGAATAAAAGTTGAACACGGAAGGAGCCAGCATGGGGCTTTGGCCCAGGGCGTCGTCGGCGCTGTCCAGGTAATGAATGTTGTTGATGCCGTTTTTGCTTTTGGCACCCAGGGCTCGCAAGAAGGTGGCAAAACGCACCACGGGCTCGCGCTGCTTGCCAAAACGCGGACGGGTGGCGGCGTTGTCACCACGTGCTTCGGGGTCCAACAAAATGGCGCTGAACACGGCGCGCAAATCGCCGCGCACACCACTGCCGTTGTTGACGAACACGTTGGCCACGCGGCGTATGTAGTCGCCACTGGGGTTGCTGGTGACCAAACGCTGGATCATTTGGCGGCAGAAGAATGGCGGCACATTGGGGTGGTTGAAGATGGTGTCCAGCGCGTCTTTCATGTCTTGCTGCGGGCTTTGGCCTGCGGGCAGCACGCGGCCGTCAAGTAAGGTTTTGGTGCCGGTGGAGTGGAAGGCGGCCCAGGGTTTCATGGGCACGACCCACAGGCCTTCTTCGTTGTCGTCGTGGTCGTGGAAGAGGTTGTTCTTGGTGTTGTCCAGGCCGCCGTAACTCCATCCGCTGAAGGCCTGTGCAAATCCTTTCACCACCGCCTCGTCATAGGTGGGAATGGGCTGACCTTGAGCGTTGGTCTGGGTGGTGCCATCCATGTTGAGCTTGACCAAACCAATGGAGAACAACTGCAGCACTTCGCGGGGGTAGTTTTCGTTGGGATGGGTGCCTTGTTTGGGGTCTTCTTTTTCTGACTCCAGCATGTTCAGGTAGTAACCCATGGCAGGGTGCAAGGTCACGTCTTCCAGCAGTTGACGGAAGTTGCCGAAGGCGTTTTTGTTGAGCATGTCCATGTAGCTGGACATGGCATGGGGACGGATGTCGGGCGCGATGTTGGAAATCACAAAAAATTGCAGCAAGGCCCAACTCACACGGGCCCGCAGCAAGTCTGTGCCCTTGAGCCATTGCTGCCAGATGGCTTCGTAGCTCATTTCTTCAGTGACACGGTTTTCTTTCTCGCGGGTTCGCTGTGCAGCGAGGTAACTCAGGTGCGACATCGTGGGTTGGTTGAACTGCTCCCACAACCAGCGCTCGTAGCCTTTGCTGCGCACCTCATCGATCTCGGCTACGGAGCGGGCGCCGAAGGTGGCCTGGGTCAAAAAGCGCGCCGCGTCTTTCCTGCTGGCGGGGGTCACAGCCACAGGCGGTGGGGTGCCACCGCTGCCGGGCAGTCCACCCAAGGTTTGCAGCAGCTCTTCGTTGGCGCCCGCCGGGGCCGTGCTCGTTGCACCACCACTACCACCGCCGCCACCGCCACCGCCACCACAAGCGACCATGCTGGAGGCCAAAGTCAAGACAGCCACTGTCGCTGCGCCGACCGCACCGGTTTCTTCAGGCGCTTCAGGTGTTGATGCGAAATCAGCATGGGCTTTGCCGAGCTGCGGTTCTTGAAGTGTTTGCATGGTGTCTCCGGCTCAAACGTGATGGTCTGCATGGCAGACGCACTGTTCACCCATTCGGGTTTGTCAAGGGTCGTGCCATGAATGTGCGTGAAACAAGCAAGTGGGCTGCGTTCATTTGTAACAACCACGGGACCGCGCCTACCACGCTGGACTGGACCGCGGGTCTGCCCGTAGTGATGTCCTTGTGGGCCGCAGGCAGAATGCTTTTTCGGGGAAACACATTGAAACGCTTGTTGGGGAATGTTTGATGGAATCAACATCAGAACCAGAGGTCACCCCGAGCGTCTTCGCCGCTCCAGTTTTGGCGCCCCGTGTCCAGCCGCATTTGGCTCAAGCGGTTGAACCGACCCTCTTGCTCAGTGCGACACGTGCGGGCGTTCGCATCGTTTGCGATCACATCAGTCAGTGCTTTGCTCAGGAGTTGGTTTGTTCGCAAGCACTTCGCGCTTGGGGGCTGAATCTCTGGGTTCAATGTTCCATCGACACGCTCGTCGGCCCGCCGGCACTCGTGCTTCGATTGGCCATGAGACCGTACGGCGAGTGGACGCCCAACTCCGACACCACACGTTTATGCGAGCAGTTGCGGCTCGACACCGCATCCAGCGCGCTGGACCTGCAGCGCGAAATTGTGCTGGCCTTGCTGGCCAGTCCTGTGCCACAGAGTTTTCCCAGTGCGCAGGAGTTTTTGGCTGCAGTGCGTATGCGGGTTCATCTGGTTCAAGCCGCGCGGCGCACCGTGCTGAACTTTGGCACCGCACAGGCTGAACGCCCCGAGCACAACTGGACCTATGACGAAGAGCGTGGTTTTGTGGTTCGGCCCGGCTGCGATCTGGTGCAGGCGCTGGAAGACGCCACACAGCCGGGCGAACGTGGCCTGCGTTATTCGTTTTCCTGCTACCGCGCCAGCGAGTACCTGCTGCTGTTGGCGATTGCCAAAGAAGCCAGGGAAAACAACCCGGTGCTGTATGCACAGCTGCAAAGCCAGTGGGAGTCGCGGGCCATCAAGTCGGGTGAGTTTCACGAGGTGTTCCTGCGTGAACTTGGCTCGCAGTCACAACCACTGCCTCCCAAATTCTGGGTGCCGGGTGACCGCACCTGGTTTCGCAACCCCGATGGTTTTTCATCAGACGCGTCAGGATTTGAAGGCTCCTGGGTGATTTACCTGGGCAACGGCGAGTTTTCGAATTTTTGGAAGTGGCAGCAGCCATTCACCCTCAGCGACAAATGCCTGGAGATCTTCCACTGGCGCAACGCCACATTCGTCGATGCCCAGGGCGATTTAAGGGTGGATGAAGACAAGGTTGCGAGCCTGGTGGCGGCCTCGCGCCAAGACGCGGCAGAGGTGGCGCATATCCTGGACAAAATGCAACGCCTGCGTGACCCCCAAGGCATTTACCAAGAGGGCGGTTGCATCGACAGCTCGCGTGAATTCCCCAAATGGGTTTGTCCTGGCACCAGCGACATCTCACTGCCGGTTGTTTAAGTGGCCGGCGACAGCGTCTGCGAAAACAAAACCTCAGACAACAACTGCGGATCGTTGATGGTGCGTACACGGTCGTAAGCGAGCTGTGCTTCAGGCCACTGTCGGCGCAGGTAGTTGAGCCACTGTTTGAGTCGGCCCGCACGGTGGCGCGCTTCCACACGACGGCTGACCAACTCCCAGAACAATTGCAACATGGGCATCAGGTCCGCCCAGGACAGCAGCGCCCTGCCCGCCTGGCCTGATTTGGAGGGCGCGAGCGTTTGTGGTGGGACGCCGTTTAACTCGTTGTCCAACAAAATCGCAAGCGCCAAACCGGGGTTGGCGACCATGCCGCGGCCGAGCATCAGGGTATGGCAACCGGACACGTCGCGGCAGCGCCTTGCCTCGTCCACGGTCCAAATTTCACCATTTGCAAACACCGGCAAACGAACCGCATTTTTGATGTCGCGAATGCGCTCCCAATACGCTGGCGGCCGGTAGCCGTGGGCTTTGGTTCGGGCATGCACCACCAGCTCACTGGCCCCTGCGTCTTCAATGGCGTGGGCGCATTCCAGCATGCGGCCTTCGTCCATGTAGCCCAGCCGCATCTTGGCCGACACCGGCAAATGGGCGGGCACGGCACGCCGCACTGCAGACACGATGGCCGCAATGAGTTCGGGTTCGTCCAGCAACACAGCACCGCCCCGGTGGCGGTTCACCGCTTTGGCAGGACAGCCGAAATTCAGGTCGACGCCGGTGGGACCCAACTCAGCCAGGCGCGCGGCGTTCTCGGCCAAACAGACGGGATCCGACCCCAGCAACTGACCCCGCACCGGCACGCCAGCCGGTGTTTTGCCTTGGTTGAGCAGCTCAGGCATCACACGAATGAAAGCCTGTTTGGGCAAAAGGGTGCCCGTCACGCGGATGAACTCCGACACACAGCGGTCAATGCCGCCCACGCGCGTCAGCACATCACGCAGTGTGGCGTCGAGCAAACCTTCCATGGGGGCCAGGAGCAGCATGTTCGGATGGGTTGAGTGGACAAAAAACCAAAAGGGCGCATTGCTGCGCCCTTTTTTCAACTGGAGATGAACGCTCCGGGCATCAGCCCATGTGCAAACCGCCGTTCACCGAGAAGTCAGCGCCAGTGGCAAAACCCGACTCTTCCGAGGCAACCCAGGAGACGATGGACGCGATGTCTTGCGGTGTGCCCAAACGTTTAACGGGAATGCCGGCCACGATTTTGTCGAGCACGTCCTGGCGGATGGCCTTGACCATTTCGGTGGCGATGTAGCCGGGGCTCACGGTGTTCACCGTCACGCCTTTGTTGGCCACTTCTTGGGCCAGGGCCATGGTGAAACCGTGCATACCGGCCTTGGCAGCAGAGTAGTTGGTTTGACCGAACTGGCCTTTCTCGCCGTTGACCGACGAGATGTTGATGATGCGGCCCCAGCCTTTTTCCAGCATGTCGTCGATCACTTGTTTGGTGACGTTGAACAGGCTGGTGAGGTTGGTTTCGATCACGGCGTCCCAATCGGCACGGGTCATTTTGCGGAACATGCCGTCGCGGGTGATGCCGGCGTTGTTCACCAGAATGTCCACGGTGCCGTGTTCTTCCTTGACCTTTTGGAAAGCAGCGACGGTGGAGTCCCAGTCGCCCACATTACCGACCGAAGCGTAAAAGGTGAAACCTTGCGCTTTTTGCTCGTCCAGCCACTTGGTGAAGTCGCGGCTGGGACCGCAACCGGCGATCACTTTGTAGCCATCGCGGTGCAGGCGTTGGCACATGGAGGTCCCGATGCCACCCATGCCACCGGTGACGTATGCAATTTTTTGACTCATGTTGTTCTCCTCTTGTTGACAGACCAAGGCTCTCAGGGCTGCTTCATCCCGTCAACCGGGTTCGCCCTGAGTGCGCTTGTAGATTCCCAAATTTGCTTCAGCGTTCCACGGTCAGTGCAACACCCATGCCACCGCCAATGCACAGCGAGGCAATGCCCTTCTTGGCACCTTGACGCTGCATTTCATGCAGCAGGGTCACCAAAATGCGGCATCCCGATGCACCAATGGGGTGGCCGATGGCAATGGCGCCGCCGTTGACGTTGACCTTGCTGGTGTCCCAACCCATTTCTTTGTGCACGGCACAAGCCTGCGCCGCAAACGCTTCGTTGATTTCCAGCAGGTCGAGGTCGGCGGGTTTCCAGCCGGCACGCTCCAGGGCTTTGCGTGCCGCAGGCACGGGTCCCATGCCCATGAGTGCGGGATCCAAACCGGCGCTGGCGTAACTCGCAATACGCGCCAGGGGTTTGAGGCCCAAGGCCTCGGCTTTTTTCGCAGTCATCACCACCACACCCGCAGCGCCGTCATTCAAACCGGAGGCATTGCCTGCGGTGACGCTGCCTGCTTTGTCAAACGCAGGGCGCAAACCTGCCAACACTTCGGCATTGGTTTTGCGGTTGATGAACTCGTCTGCGGCAAAAACAATCGGGTCGCCTTTTTTCTGGGCGATGCTGAAGGGCACGATTTCGTCTTTGAATTTGCCAGCGTCTTGTGCGGCGGCCGCTTTTTGTTGTGAAGCCAAAGCCAAGGCGTCCTGGTCTTCGCGGCTGATGCCGTATTTTTTGGCCACGTTCTCGGCCGTGATGCCCATGTGGTACTGGTTGTAGACGTCCCACAGGCCGTCGGTGATCATGCTGTCCACCATTTTCCAGTCGCCCATGCGCTGGCCGTCGCGCGAGCCCATCAAAACGTGGGGCGAGAGGCTCATGCTTTCCTGGCCGCCGGCAATCACGATCTCGGAGTCGCCATCACGAATGGCTTGGGCTGCCAGCATCACGGCTTTGAGGCCAGAGCCGCACACCTTGTTGATGGTCATGGCGGGAACACCTTGCGGCAAACCGGCTTTGATCACGGCCTGGCGCGCTGGATTCTGGCCAGCGCCGGCGGTCAGCACCTGACCCAGGATGACCTCGCCAATTTGCTCGCCCGTCAAATTGCTGCGCTTGAGCAGTTCCGTGATAACGGCAGCGCCCAGTTCAGCGGCAGGGGTTTTGGCCAGCGTGCCACCGAACTTGCCTACGGCAGTGCGGGCGGCAGCAACAATCACGATGTCTGTGGTCATGGGAGTCTCCTTGTGTTGAATGGGGTCAGGACGAAGTCGATCGACAACGATTGTGGGTCAGGCACGCTCTTTCACATAACGGCCCGGTGCAGCTTCAATGGTTTTGTACTTTTTGGAACCATAGGTTTTGGGCGCAGCGATTTGTTTACCCGCAAACGCTTTGAGCCAAGCTTGCCAGTCTGACCACCAACTGCCAGGGTGCTCTTGCGCTTTGTCAAACCAGGTGTTGGCGTTCTCAGGATACGTGCTGGCAGAACCTGTCCAGTAACAACGTTTGTTTTTAGAGGGCGGGTTGATGACGCCAGCAATGTGGCCTGACGCGCCAACGACAAACCGCTTTTTTCCCTTGAGCACCTGGGTGCTGCGGTAGGCCGCGTCCCAGGGCACGATGTGGTCTTCGCGGGAGGCGTAGAGGTAAGTCGGGGTGTCGATGGCTTGCAGGTTGAGCGGCTCACCGCACACGGTGAGCGCACCTGGCTCGGCGAGTTTGTTTTCCAGGTAGGTGTTGCGCAGGTACCAGCAGAACATGGGGCCGGGCAGGTTGGTGCTGTCGCTGTTCCAGTACAGCAGATCAAAGGGCGGTGGTGTTTCGCCTTTGAGGTAGTTGCCCACCACATAGTTCCAGAGCAAATCATTGGGCCGCAAGGCACTGAAGGTGGACGCCAGCTCTTGGCCTTTGAGCAAGCCACCCCCCTTGGGGCTTTGCGCGCCCAAGGTCATCTCGCGCATTTGCACCATGGCTTCGTCGATGAAGATGTCCATGACGCCGGTGTTGCTGAAGTCCAGGAAGGTGGTGAGCAGGGTCATGCTGGCCGCAGGTTTTTGACCGCGTGCAGCCAGCACGGCCAAGGCGGTGGCGAGCAAGGTGCCGCCCACACAAAAACCCAGGGTGTTGACGCTGTGATCCTCGTCCACATGGCCCGTGATGTCTTGCACCACCTCGATCGCACGGATGACGGCGTTCTGGATGTAGTCGTCCCAGGTGGTTTGGGCCAGGCTCTCATCGGGGTTGCGCCAGCTGATGACGAAGACACGGTGGCCTTGTTCTGCCGTGTATCGGATCAGGGAGTTGTCGGGCTGCAAGTCCAGGATGTAGAACTTGTTGATGCAAGGCGGCACGAAGAGCATGGGCCGCTCATAAACCTTGGCCGACGGCCCGCTCTTGGTTTTGTATTCAATCAGCTGGAACAGCTCGTTCTCGTACACCACCGCGCCTTCTGTGGTGGCCACGTTTTTGCCCACCTCAAAAACCGATTCATCGGTTTGCGACACATGCCCTTTTTGCACGTCTTGCAGCAGATGCTGCAAACCATGGGTGATGCTCTCGCCGCGGGTTTCCAGTGCTTTTCGCTGTGCTTCGGGGTTTAGTGCCAGGTAGTTGCTGGGCGCGACTGCATCCACCCATTGCTGCACGGCGAACCGCACACGCTGTTTAATTTTGGGGTCGCCCTCCAGCTGGTCCGCCAGCTGGGTCAATGTTTTGGCGTTGAGCAAATACATCTGCGCGGTGTAGGCAGCCGCCGGGTTGCTGGCCCACTCTTGAGACGAAAACCGCCTGTCCTTGAGCACGGGCGCAGCGCTGCTGGCCTCAGACGGGTGCTGAAGCCGCTCCACAGACTGGTTCCACAGGGCGGTCGCTTGCTCCAGGTAGCTGGACTGCACGTCGGCCAAGGCCTTGAAGGGCAGGGACAGCGCCGACATGGCACTGACCATCTGCCCCACCGTGGCACCAAAAGCATCAGCCGGATCACGCTCTGCACCGGATGGCATGGACGGCGACGGCGTTGCTGCCTTGGTGCGGACGGCAGCACTGGGGCGACGAGAATGGGGCGTCTTGCTCACGGCGATCTCACTTGTCTCGTTGTGGTTGTCGACTGGAAGCGGTACCCGCTTCGCAGGCTGGGCGTCTATTCTCAGCGACCTGCTGGTTGTACCTTGCCGGGCTGACGGGGTCGTGACAGCTTCGGTCGCACTTTTCAAATTATAGGATTAATTTTCATTATACGGTATGTACATTGTCGCAATCGGATGGGTTTATGTGGTGCTGATGATGGCGGTGGCCGAGGCCACGAGCAGCCAGGGAACGGTGCTGGGTGCGGTGTTCACCTTCATCCTTTATGGCTTGCTGCCACTGGGCATCGTGCTGTATTTGATGGGCACGCCAGGGCGCAGGCGGGCGCGTAAGGCTGCTGAAGCCGCCGAAGCGGCAGCAGCTGCTGCCGCCGCGCTAACGGATCCAAATGGCGGCGGCCATGCGACCGGTGGTGCGGTCACGTCGGAAGGAGAAAAACCGTGAGGCCTCTTCCACCGTGCACCACTGGCCTCCGCTGACCTTGACCACGCCCAGCGCGTTCAAACGATCAAGCGCCAAGCCAGGCAGATCAGCCAGCCATTTGGGTGTCTCGGCCGCAGCGTCAGAATGACGGACAAAACGCGGCGTGGGTGATCCTTCAGCCGTGTCAACACCAAAGCCAGCCAGCACGTCGGCGCCGACTTCAAAACGCCTGGGGCCGATGCACGGCCCCAGCCAAGCGCTCAAATCCGTTGGCGCACAGCCAGACAATTCACACACGGCCAGCGCGGTGGCTTGCAACACACCACCCGCCAGCCCTCGCCAACCCGCATGCGCAGCGCCCACAGCACGCCCCTCAGGCGCGGTGAACAACACAGGCAAACAATCGGCCACCTGGATGGTGCAGGCCACCCCGGGCTCGGTGGTCACGCTGGCATCGGCCTCCAGCAGCAGGTCCTGCTGCGCTGCATCGGCGGCAGTCAACCGCACCACGCGGATGCCATGAACCTGTTTCAGAAAAACCGGCTGCGCCCCACAGACCTGCTGCAAAAGCACCCGGTTCTGGGCCACGTGCAGAGGGTCGTCGCCCACCGCCATGCCCATGTTCAAAGTGTCAAAAGGGGCGAGGCTGACGCCCCCGGCCCGGCAGCTCATCACACTGCCTACTCGGGGATGCGCTTCAGCGCCAGCCCACTGCGGCCACAACCAGGCGGCGTCAGAGGACGATTGAAAGCTTGCGGTGGTGGTACTCAACTTTGTGCGTCCGGACACTGGGAGGGCTGGGTATTTGAGAACGCCTCCAGCTGCATGCAAGCGTCAAACACCTGCATGACTTTGGGCACATGGCTGAGCTGGCAGCTGAAGCGCTTCGCGTTGAAGATTTGCGGGATCAGCACCACGTCGGCCAGCGTGGGCGTGTCCCCATGGCAAAAGCGGCCGGTGGCCGTGCTCTCCAGTTGGCGTTCCACTGCACCCAAACCCTGCTCCACCCAGTGGCGGTACCAGCGGTTCTTGTCGTCTTCGCTGAGTTTTAAGTCGCCCACCAGGTAACGCAGCACCCGCAGGTTGTTCAGAGGGTGAATCTCACAGGCCACGTCCAATGCCAATGCCCGCACCCGTGCGCGTTGGGCCGGTTCGGATGGCAGCAGCGGGGGCTGAGGGTGGGTTTCCTCAAGGTATTCAATGATGGCCAGCGATTGGTTGATGTGATGCGGGCCGTCTATCAACAAGGGCACCAAACCGGTCGGTGATACGGCACTGTAGGCGGGATCCAGTTGCTCATTTTTGGCCAGGTGAACGGGGAGGTAGTCATAGTCCAAACCCTTCAGGGCCAGCGCAATACGCACACGGTAAGACGCCGAAGATCGGAAGTAGTTGTAAAGCTTCATGCAGCCGCCTTTTTTTGATTCAAGCCGGATGGATCTTCACTTCCAGCGGCGCCAAACCGTCTACGTGGGCCGTGAGCACATCACCCGCGACCACAGCCGCGACACCTTCGGGCGTGCCGGTGAAGATCAAATCACCCGGGGCCAAGGTCCAGGCGCTTGAAAGCTGGGCGATGATGTCGGGCACGCTCCAGATCAGCTTGCCAAGCTGGCTTTTTTGCCGCAAGGCACCGTTCACATGCAGCGCGATCTCGCGGCCGTCGTTCAACACCCATTGCGATTTCGGTGTGATGGCTCCGATGGGCGCAGACTGCTCAAAACCTTTGCCGATGCACCAGGGGCGGCCTTGTTTTTTCATGTCGTTTTGCAGATCGCGGCGTGTCATGTCAAGCCCCACGGCGTAACCCCACACATGGTCCAGCGCTTTCTCCGGCGTGATGTCTCGCCCACCGACACCGATGGCCACCACCAGCTCGACTTCATGGTGCAGGTTCTGGGTCAGGCTGGGATAGGTCACCTGGGCCACCTCGCCCGGCCCGGCAGGCACGACGGCATCGGCCGGTTTCATGAAAAAGAAAGGGGCTTCCTTGCCGGTGTGACCCATCTCGATGGCGTGGTCCACATAGTTGCGACCAACGCAATAAATCCGGTGCACGGGGAACACATCACCTGAAACAAGGCCCTGAACAGGCACCGAAGGGACAACGGGCGCAGCAACAACAAAACTCATTCGGGGCCTCCAAATTGATTCATCAGTCTCGCATCATGCCAGCCCCGCAAACGAGGCGGGGATCACAGATGCAATCCAAAGTCATCTGTCACGTCCTCACACCATCCTTGCCGCGAAGGCGGGAATTCAAGCCATGGTGGCATAGCAAAAACAGGAATGCCATACGGCACACCCATGGATTCCCGCCTTCGCGGGAATGACACAAGCGTTCACATGCTGCAGAACCGCTTTTCCATATGCGATGCGTGCGTAAGCATATTCAAACATCGTTGTTGTCAGCGACGTTCGCAAGCTGAAGAATCCACAGGTCACTATGGTCCGCTCGGACCTCCACAGCATGAACTTTCAACAACTGCGTGCCGTTCGCGAGGCCACACGACACGATTTCAACCTGACCGAAGTCGCCAATGTGCTGCACACGTCCCAACCGGGTGTCAGCCGCCAGATTCGCGAGCTGGAAGAAGAGCTGGGCATCGATATTTTTGTGCGCGCAGGCAAACGCCTGACCCAGCTCACACCGCCCGGCGCTGCGCTGCTGCCCATCGTGGAGCGTTTGCTGCTAGAGGCAGACAACCTCAAACGTGTGGGTGAGGACTTTTCCTCCAGCCACAGCGGCAAACTCTCGATTGCCGCCACGCACTCCCAGGCACGTTATGCCCTTCCCACTGTGGTGCGGGACTTCCGGCAGCTCTACCCCCATGTCACCTTGCACCTGCACCAAGGTTCGCCCAAACAGGTGGCCGAGATGCTGCTCAGTGGTGAAGCCGACATTGGTGTCGCCACCGAAGCCCTGGCGCACTACGAGCCCTTGCTCGCCCTGCCCTGCTACCGCTGGACCCACAGTGTGGTTGTGCCGCCCCACCATCCGCTGCTGGACGTCAAGGGGCCCATCACCCTGCAAGCCTTGGCCCAATACCCCATCGTCACATATGAGACCGGCTACACCGGCCGCTCCCATGTGGACGACGCGTTTGCCAAGGCCGGCCTGGAACCCGACATTGTCTTGAGCGCGATGGACGCCGACGTGATTAAAACGTATGTGGAACTGGGCATGGGCGTGGGCATCGTGGCCTCGATCGCCTTTGATGCCGACCGCGACCGTAACTTGCGTGCACTTGACGCCCGCCATTTGTTTGAAGTGAACCTCACACGGCTGGGCATACGCCGCGGCACTTGGTTGCGCGGTTATGCCTACGCCTTCATCGAGTCGTTCGCACCCACGCTGACCCGCGCGGCGGTGGAAGCAGCTTTGGCGCAGCCCCAAGGCACGACCTCATGATGGTCACAGCGGAGTGACAACACTCTGTGACTTGCCTCTCCAAGCACCTTCAGTTGCAGTGCGCGCTGCGGCTTGCGAGCTGCAGTCGCTTCACGGGCTCGCCGCGAACTGCATGAAAGCCCCGCCACGTCCCCAGCCTTTCCGAGAGCGAGAGGGAGCCTCCACCCTTTTGCCTGTTCTTTGAAAAAAGCTGAAGAGGGTTGCGAGGGGTTTGACACCCGCCTTGAAAATACCGTGGCAGGTCATTGCGACCCAGTGGGGTCAAATCATCGCCGCAGGATCGCCCTGCCGGCCATCGGTAAAGCGGGTGATGCGGCGGGGCAGCAGATAGGCCGCACTGCCACGCTGCAACTGAAGGCGCTCGCGCAACTGAACAAACTCGGCACGCGGCATTTCCACATCCACATAACTGCCGTCGTCCACGCGCTTGAACTCAATGCGGGTTTGCGGGCCCACGGTCAGTGCCTGTGAAAACTGAACAGCGAGCGCGCCTTCTTGCGCTGTCGCAATGATGTCCAGTTCATGGGGCCGCACATAACTCACTTCTTCAGGCGACACCTGCCCGCCGGGTGCGTGGCCAAAGCGGCCATGGAAGAGGTTCACATCACCGAGGAACTGCAATACGAACGGCGACTTGGGGTGGTCGTAGACCTCGTCGGGTGGGCCATCCTGTTCAATGCGGCCATGGTTCATCACCACCACGCGGTCGGCCACTTCCATGGCCTCTTCCTGATCGTGGGTGACGAAAACGCTGGTGACATGCACCTCATCGTGTAGGCGGCGCAACCAGCGGCGCAATTCTTTGCGCACCTTGGCATCGAGCGCACCAAAAGGCTCGTCCAGGAGCAGCACTTTGGGCTCCACGGCCAAGGCGCGGGCCAAGGCAATGCGCTGGCGCTGACCGCCTGACAGTTGGTGGGGATAACGGTCGGCGATCCAATCCAGTTGCACCAGTTTCAGCAACTCGGTGACCTTACGTTTGATGTCCGCATCGCTGGGCCGGGTGGCTTTGGGGCGCACGCGCAGTCCGAAGGCCACGTTCTCAAAAATGGTCATGTGGCCAAAGAGGGCGTAGTGCTGAAATACAAAACCCACATTGCGGTCGCGCACATTGGTGTCTGTGGTGTCTTCGCCATGGAAGAGCACCGAGCCCGAATCGGGCACTTCCAAGCCCGCGATGATGCGCAGCAAACTGGTTTTTCCCGAGCCCGAGGGGCCGAGCAAAGCGACCAGTTCACCGGAAGGAATATCCAGGTTGAGGTTGTCGCAGACCACGGTCTGGCCAAAACGTTTGTTGAGGTTGCGGACTTCAATGCTCATGGTGTGTTCTCTTTAAAAACTCAAACCCGATCTGACTGCAACGACCCTCACCCCGCCCTCTCCCGGAGGGAGAGGGAGAATTCCAATTCCCTCTCCCTCCGGGAGAGGGTTAGGGTGAGGGCCTCGCGCAGTCGATCCCCTCACTTATTCCCCACGCTCATGGGCCCCGCGCACCTGCGCCTTCACCCGCTGCTCGACCCAATACTTGAGCACCAGGGTCACCAAGGCCAACCCAGCCAGCAGCGAAGCCACGGCGAATGCAGCGGCGAACTGGTACTCGTTGTAAAGAATTTCAATGTGCAGCGGCATGGTGTTGGTTTGCCCCCGAATGTGGCCCGAGACCACACTCACCGCGCCGAACTCCCCCATGGCGCGTGCGTTGCACAGAATCACGCCATAGAGCAAAGCCCACTTCACATTGGGCAGGGTGACGCGCCAGAAAATCTGCCAGCCATTGGCACCCAGCACACGCGCAGCTTCTTCTTGCTCTACCCCCTGAGCCTGCATCAGCGGAATCAGCTCACGGGCGACAAACGGAAAGGTCACAAAAAGGGTGGCCAGCACGATGCCCGGTACGGCGAAGATGATTTTCAGGTCATGCTCACGCAACCACTCGCCAAACCAGCCTTGCAGGCCAAACACCAGCACGTAAATCAAACCGGCAATCACCGGGCTGACAGAAAACGGCAGGTCAATCAAGGTGAGCAGCACGTTCTTGCCGCGAAAGTCGAACTTGGCGATGGCCCAGGCGGCTGCGATGCCGAACACCAAATTCAGCGGCACCGAAATGGCAGCGGCCAACAAGGTGAGTTTGACGGCAGACAGCGCGTCGGCATCGACCATGGCGGCGAAATAAACATCAGTGCCTTTTTTAAGCGCTTCATAAAACACCGTCACCAAAGGGACAAAAAGAAAAAGCGTCAAAAAAGCCAGCGCTACACCGATGAGGGTGTACTTGACCCAGGCTGGCTCGGTGGTGGCGTTGCGTGGCGGTTTGCGACCAACGCCCTGGTGCAGTGACGCCGTTCCTGGGTTGGAGGCAGACGGCGTCGGATTCATGGGCAAAGCTGCGCTCATGTCAAATTCCCCCCTGGCGCTTGCGAGACCAGGCTTGCAAGGCGTTGATGGTCAGCAACAGCACGAAGGCGAGCACCAGCATCACCACCGAGATGGCAGTGGCACCGGCGTAGTCGTACTGCTCCAGCTTGGTGATGATGAGCAAAGGCGTGATTTCGCTCACCATGGGCATGTTGCCTGCAATAAAAATCACCGAACCATATTCACCCAGTGCTCGTGCAAAGGCCAGCGCAAAACCCGTGAGCAAGGCGGGCATGACGATAGGAAATATCACCTTGCTGAAGGTTTGCCAGCGGTTGGCACCCAAAGTGGCCGCCGCTTCTTCCAGCTCCCGGCTCAGGTCTTCCAGCACGGGTTGCACGGTACGAACCACAAAGGGCAGGCCAATGAAGACCAAGGCCACAAACACGCCCACGGGCGTGAAGCTCACCTTGAAAGGCAGCCACTGCCCGATCCAACCGTTTTGCGCATAGATGGCCGTCAGTGCAATGCCCGCCACCGCTGTGGGCAGCGCGAAAGGCAAATCAACCAAGGCGTCGATGACCCGCTTGCCGAAAAACTGGTAACGAACCAACACCCAGGCCACCAGCAAGCCGAACACCGCGTTGAGCAGTGCGGCCGCCAACGACGCGCCAAACGTCAAACGGTAGGACGCCACCACGCGCGGCGAGGTCACTGTGTCCCAGAACGTGGGCCAGTCCAGCGTGAAGGTTTTCAGGAACGCCGCCGACAGCGGGATCAGCACAATGAAACTCACATACAAAAGCGCAAAGCCCAGGGCGAGGTCAAACCCGGGCAGCACACTGTGCCGCCGTAGCAGCGCACGGCTCAAAAACATGGGAACACCTTGAGTCGGGGTTGGAAAAAATATCAGCGCTTTTTGCTGCTGAGGATGATCTGGTCGTACAGACCACCATCGTCAAAGTGTTCTTTTTGCGCTTTTTTCCAGCCGCCAAATACCTCATCGACCGTGAAGGTATTGATCTTGGGGAAGTCTTTGCTGTACTTGGCCAACACCTTGTCCGAGCGAGGACGCATGTGGTGTTTCGCTGCGATCTCTTGCCCTTGTTCTGACCACAAAAACTTCAAGTAAGCCTCGGCCTGTTTGCGGGTGCCGCGTTTGTCCACCACACGGTCCACCACACTCACCGGGTTCTCGGCCAGGATGGTCCAACTGGGATAGATCACTTCAAAGTCGTTGCCGAATTCCTTTTTAATCAAAGGGACTTCGCTCTCGAACGTGACCAAGGCATCACCCAAATTGCGCTGTGCAAAGGTGGTGGTGGCGGCGCGCCCTCCCCCGTCCAACACTGGCACATTGGCGAAGATGCGGCCGACCAAGGCCTGCGCCGCACTCGGGTTCACGCCTTTTTTAATCGCTGCCCCCCACGCGGCCAAATAGGTGTAGCGGCCATTGCCCGAAGTTTTGGGGTTGGGGATGATGACGGAAACGCCCGCACGGCCCAGGTCGTCCCAGTCGCGAATTTGTTTGGGGTTGCCCTTGCGCACCAGGATGACCGATGTGGAGGTCGTGGGCGCGCTGTTATTAGGCAGGCGACTGGCCCAGTTTTCGGGAATCAGCTTGCCGCGCTCGAACAAGATGTCGATGTCGTTGGCCTGGTTCATCGTGATGACATCGGCCTCCAGGCCGTCGGCCACGCTGCGCGCTTGTTTGCTGGAGCCGCCGTGCGATTGGTTCAGTGTGAGGGTTTCGCCGGTGGTTTTTTTCCAATGGGCGGCAAAGACCGCGTTGTAGTCTTTGTAGAACTCGCGCGAGACGTCATAACTCACATTGAGCAAGCTGCTCTGGGCCATTGCAGAACCCACACCCAGGCTCAAAACGCCGCACGCCACAGCAGAGCGCAAAAAGGAACGACGCAGGAAAGAGGATGTTTGCAGCAGCATGGGGTGGTCACCAAAGTCAATCAGAGGCCGGATTCTGGGCGGCTAGGCTTGTGCTGACTACGACCGATTCCTCACACCCTTATGCGAAAAACGATGAAGCAAGCGCCTTGGGCGCGCTCACCATGACGTGCATTCACAAACGCGTTTGCAGCACCCGGGCCAGCACCCTGTCCTCGAAATGAGCAAACCCGGCTTGCCCTCTGCCACGAGGGCGAGTGAGCCGAACGGGCTCGTCGAACACCACCGAACCCTCTTCAATCAGCAGCACCCGATCAGCCAGGGCAACGGCCTCGGTCACGTCATGGGTCACCAATATGGCGGTGAATCCATGCTCGCGCCACAAGGATTCAATCAAGCTGTGCATTTCAATGCGGGTCAGTGCATCCAGCGCACCCAGCGGCTCATCCAACAACAACAAACGTGGCGTATGCACCAGGGCTCGCGCCAGCGCGACCCGCTGACGTTGCCCCCCTGACAGGATGGACGGCCATTCATGCGCACGGTCTGCCAAACCAACTTGCTTCAAGGCATGTTGCGCGCGGGCATGGGCGTCTGTTCCCGTCAGACCGAGGGCGACGTTCTGCAACACCGTGCGCCAGGGCAACAAACGTGCTTCTTGGAACATGATGCGCGTGTGTTCCTGTTGGGAAGCCAGCGGCTGTTCGGCCAGGTGAATCTCCCCTTGGGTGGTGGCATCGAGCCCCGCGAGCAATCGCAACAAAGTGCTTTTCCCGCAACCACTTCGGCCCACGATGGCCACAAACTCGCCCGGCCTGATTTGCAGGTCGATGTCCTTAAGGACCTGACGTTGCCCAAAGGACTTGGATACCCCGCGCAAGTGGATGCCCAGGCCCGCTGTGGGCGTGGGCAACGCCTCGCGTGGCGTCACCACGGTCTCAGGAACCGAAGCCCCCTTGAAAAGAGCCATCACCGGGTTGTCGGTTTCAGAAAGGTACACGGTCACTCCTGTGAAGATACGAATTCAAACCGGCGCAGTTCGTGGTGTGCGCTGGTACCCGGGATGCCAACGCAGCCACCACAACTCCAGGGCGCGCGACAACACATCCGCAAGTTTGCCCAGCAAGGCATAGAGCAAGATGCCCACCAGCACCACGTCGGTCTGCAAAAACTCGCGGGCGTTCATGGTCATGTAGCCGATGCCGGCCTGGGCCGAAATGGTTTCGGCCACGATGAGGATCACCCACATGAAGCCGAGCGAGAAACGCACCCCGACCAAGATGGAGGGCAATGCGCCGGGCAGGATCACTTGCCGGTACAAGGCCCAGCCCGACAGGCCGTAACTGCGGGCCATCTCGATCAGGCCCTTATCCACAGACCGAATGCCGTGAAAGGTGTTGAGGTAGATCGGGAAGAAAACCCCCAGCGCCACCAAAAACAGCTTGGCGGCCTCGTCAATGCCAAACCAAAGGATGACCAAAGGAATCAATGCCAGCGGAGGCACATTGCGCACCATTTGCAAGGTGGAATCGAGCAGTGTTTCGGCCCAGCGCAAGGAGCCGGTCAGCAAGCCCAACCCCAAAGCCAAGCTGCCGCCGATGGCGAAACCCGTCAAAGCGCGGCCCGTGCTGGTGGCCACGTGTTGCCACATCTCGCCCGAGGCAGACAGGGCCACGAAGGTTTTGAGCACGGCCCAGGGCTCGGGCAGAACCCGGGTCGATAACCAGCCGGCCTGAGACGCCAACTGCCACACGGCGATCAAGGTCACAGGCAGCAACCACGGCAGGGCACGCTGCCGCCAGGCACCTGACGGCGAAGTGGTGGATGTGTTTTCAGCAGGTGTCGACATGGCGCACTCCGCGATCAGCTCTGTGCCACTTTGGGCACAAAACTGTTGGCCACGATTTCACCGAACGGCCCGGTGAGCGTGCGCTGCGGCAGTTTGTTTTGAACCTCCAGTGGCAGCAGCGGGAAAACCAACTCGGCAAAACGATGCGCTTCTTCAAGGTGTGGGTAACCGGAAAAAATAAAGTGTTCCAGGCCCAGCGCCGCGTACTCCTTGATGCGGTCTGCCACCTGCTGTGGGTTGCCCACCAAGGCAGTGCCCGCGCCGCCACGCACCAAACCCACACCCGCCCACAAATTGGGCGACACCTCCAAGCCTTCGCGCACATTGGCGCGGTTGAATTTGCCTTTGTGCAATTCCGCCATGCGGCGTTGGCCCACAGAGTCCATTTGCGAGAAACGCTTTTGAGCTGCAGCGACGATGCTCTCGTCCAGGTGGGACACCAACTCGGCAGCAGCGCGCCAAGCCTCGTCTTCGGTTTCGCGCACGATCACATGCAAGCGAATGCCAAAGGACAACTCGCGTCCGTATTTGGCGGCGCGGCGACGAATGTCCGCCACCTTCTCGGCCACGGCAGCAGGCGGCTCACCCCAGGTGAGGTAGGTGTCCAACTGCTGCGCCGCCAGCTCGTGCGCAGCCTCCGACGATCCCCCAAAAAATGCCGGGGGATAGGGACGGTTCACGGGCGGATAAAGCACCTTGCCGCCTTTAACTTGGTAGTGCTTGCCTTCAAAGTCCAAGGGCTGGTTTGCATGGCTTTTGCTTAGCAGCTCGCGCCAAATGGTGAGGAATTCGCTGGCCTGTTCATAACGCTGCGCATGGGGCAGGAAAAGGCCATCGCCTTCCAGTTCTTCTGCATCACCGCCCGTCACCAGGTTGACCAGCAAACGCCCGCCGGAAATTCGATCCAATGTTGCAGCCATGCGGGCCGACTGCGAAGGCTGTACCAGGCCAGGTCGCAAGGCCACCAGAAATTTCAGTTGCCGCGTGACATCGACCAAAGCAGACGCGAGGATCCAGGAGTCTTCGCACGAGCGGCCCGTGGGCAATAAAACGCCTTCGTAACCCAGGCTGTCTGCCGCAATCGCCACTTGTTTGAAGTAGTCGAATGTGGCCCCGCGTGCGCCGTGGCTCGTACCCAGGTAACGCGAATCACCATGGGTGGGAATGAACCAGAACATTTTCATGGGGCAGTCCCTGTCGCAGAGGCGGCAACAGCTTTGCTGGGCAGCGCATCCAGCACACGAATAGGCTTCGGTATCAATTTGAGTTCGAAGAAGGTGTCGGCGATTTTTTGCTGCTCGGCTGCCACAGCCGATGTCACTGGCGCAACACCGTACTGGTAGCGGCGCAAACTGACTTCCACCACATCCACGTCCAGCCCCTGTTGAGGTGCAATGATTTGGGCCGCTTGTTTGATGTTGGCTTTGAGCCAGCGACCTTGCTCCTGGGTGTCGGCGAACAAGGCCGAAATCACCTGGGGGTTCTTCTCTGTGAACCCACGCTCGGCCAGGTAGTAGGCAAAGTTGTTCACCACCCCTTTGCCATCGGCCAGGATGCGGGCACCGATTTGTTTCTCACTGGCGGCCAGGAAAGGATCCCAAATGGCCCAGGCATCTACCGCCCCTTTTTCAAACGCGGCGCGGGCATCGGCGGGGGGCAAAAAGATGGGCTGGATGTCGCTGTACTTGAGTCCGTGTTTCTCCAGCAATTTGACCAAGAGGTAATGCACATTGGAGCCTTTGTTCAAGGCCACCTTTTTGCCTTTGAGATCGGCCACGGTCTTGATGGACGAACCTTTGGGCACCACCAAGGCTTCCGCCTCCGGGGCGGCGGGGTCATAACCGATGTAAATGAACTGGGCGCCTGCCGCCTGCGCAAAGATGGGCGGCGCTTCACCCACAAAACCCACATCCACCGAACCCACGTTCAGCCCTTCGAGTAACTGCGGGCCAGCAGGAAACTCCACCCACTTCACGCCAAAACCCAAGGGGGCCAAACGTTTCTCCAGCGTGCCCTGGGTTTTTTGCAACACGAAGAGGCTGGCTGATTTTTGATAACCAATGCGCAGCTCTTTTTTATCTTGCGCCTGGGCTGAAAAACCGAAGCCAACCGCTGCTGTGAATGCCAACAGCGTGGACAACCATCTGCGACGGGGTTGTATTGAAAGTTTGGACATGACGAACTCCTTGAAAAAATGAAGCGTTTGAAGTGAAGACAAAAATTTCAGGTGGGTGCTCGATCAAACGAGCGCCACCTCGCGCGGCGTGGGTGACGGCGCCGGTTGCAGCAGCGGTGCCAGCGCACGATCCAGACGTTTCGAGAGCGTTTCGTCCAAGCCATAGCCGCCGCCAGGTGCACGCGTGAATTGATCGTCGGTGCCGAACACACCATCCAAAATCAGTCGCGCACCCAAAGCCGACAGCACCGGCTTGAGCGCATAGTCCAGCGCCAGAAAGTGGGCTGGACTGCCGCCAGTGGCCAAGGGAACCACTGTTTTTCCGCGCAATGCATCGGGCGGCAAAAGATCCAAGAACAATTTCAGTAAACCGCTGTAGGCCGCCTTGTAGATGGGTGTGGAGACCAGCACCACATCGGCACTCAAAAGTCGCTGAACCGCTTGTTGAATAGCTTCAGACTCCCCTTGCGCCAACAGCAGAGGCACTGCGGGCAAATCACGCACAAGCAGCGTGTTTGTATGCGCCTGAGCCTGCGAGAGCCGCGTGAGCGCCGCATTGAGCAACGCTGCGGAGCGGGAGTCGCCCGACGGGCTGCCTACCAAACCAAAAACTTTCATGCCTTGCCTTTCAGTGCTTTGACAGTGAGAGCAAGATTAGCGAGCGAGCTCTTGAAACCGAAGGAATAAAACCGAGCTTGCATAGTCGCCAAGCGATGCAGATGGGCCGCGCACATGGCCCGGCTCATACGGCGAACGTCCACTCAGAAAACGCCGCACGCACAGGTCTTTGTTGCCTCGCCCAACGCTGCTGGTTGGCCACCACCCAACGCTGGGCGTAAGGCCAGGGACCGAAACCTGACTCGGCATTAATGTGGCCTGCATCACCCAGGTTGACCCAGTGGCTGCCCCAGCGGTCGGCCCACTCCTTGGCTTGAGTAGCCGACATCCAGGGATCGTTCTGGCTGCCCACCAACACCGAGTGGCAAGGCAGGCTGCGTGTGGGCAACAAATCAAGCACACCAAACTTTCGTGGATCGGCAGGCGCGACCAACAGCGCCGCCGCCACCGGCAAGTCAGGCCTGAGCTTCAGATGCCTTGCCAGCGCCAAACAACCGAAGCTGTGCGCGGCCACCAACCAGTCGCCGCCGCCACCATGGTCCTCCAAGGTTTCGGCGACGCGACCCGCCCAACGGTCCAGGTCGGGCTCCAACCAGTCGTCTTGAACCACCCGGACCGCATCACGGTGCAAGGAGGCCAGCCAGGTTTGCCAATGCACCGGGCCGCTGTCGTTGAGGCCGGGAACCACCAGCAAGCGGGGTGATGGGGTGTGTTTTTTGAACATGGGTTACAGCGCTGCGATGGACACTTCAGTGGACTTCACCAAGGCAATCACCTCCTTGCCCACCGCCAGCTTCAACTCTTTGACCGAGCGGGTGGTGATGACGGAGGTGACGATCAAACCCGAGGGTGTCTGCACATCGACTTCAGACACGACAGGCCCTTCGATGATTTCTTTGA
>Ga0315906_10002197_pt1 | contig 27808 bp, 29 predicted proteins | sample LakEriMetagenome_4_FD_203526 | JGI IMG/M metagenome (GOLD analysis project Ga0315906, IMG submission 203526) | Freshwater fungal communities from buoy surface, Lake Erie, Ohio, United States - Buoy 2 MA122 | ecosystem: Environmental > Aquatic > Freshwater > Lake > Lake biofilm | place: USA...
TGCACTGCGTGGCACAGGACCTCGCCGGCACGCTGCCGCTGGAAACACTGAGCGACCACCTGTCGGATCTCGCAACAATCATTCTTGAGGCAGTGCTGCAACTGTCATGGCGCGGCCTCAAACAACGCCATCGTGAAAATCCGCTTTTTGCCGTTGTCGCATACGGAAAACTCGGCGGCAAGGAGCTGGGTTACGCGTCTGATCTTGACATCGTTTTTGTATATGACGATGCGGCGCCCGAAGCAGCGGAAAACTACGCCCGCCTCGCGCAACGCATCAATAACTGGCTGACCAGCGTCACCGCAGCCGGCGTGCTCTATGAAACCGATCTGCGACTTCGTCCTGACGGCGTCAGCGGCCTGCTGGTAACGCCATTGGACACCATGCGCCGCTACCAGCTGCAGCAGGCCTGGCTGTGGGAACACCAGGCTCTTACACGCGCCCGCGCGGTCGCCGGTGACGCAGCCATCGGCAATGCTTTCGAACAATTGCGCAACGAAATCCTTTGTGCTCCGCGCGAAGAACAAAAACTGCGCGACGGCATCCTGGAGATGCGCCGGAAGATGCTCGAAGCACACCCCAACAAAAGCGCTCTGTTCGACCTGAAGCATGATCACGGCGGCATTATTGACGTCGAATTCATGGTTCAGTATCTGGTGCTCGGCCACGCCCGCGATCACCATGAGTTGACCGCAAACACCGGCAACCTGGCGCTCCTTAAAACCGCTGCCGGCCTGGGTTTGATCAGCGCAGAACAGGCCGAAGCGGTACGCTCAGCCTATCGGCAGTTTCGGGAACTGCAGCACCAGTTGCGCTTGACCGGCGAATGTTATGCACGTGTTGATCCCCAGCGTGTTGCGGCAGCAACAGCTGCCGTCACTGGTTTGTGGGATTCGCTGTTCAACGCGGCAGGAAGTGCCGCGCCGCTTAAAAACTAGACGGTAACGTCGCGCAGGTGCGGGGCGAGGTCGATCAGCTTGTAGACCTCGATATTGCCCTTGCCCTTGCCGACGACATTGATCGGGCCTTCAAACTCGAACTGGTGACGCGAACGGCGGTAAGTCACCGCATCCACCAGGATGATCCCGGATCGCGCCTCGTCGGTGATGCGACTGGCGGTGTTGACGGTGTCTCCCCACAAATCGTAAATGAACTTGCGGGTACCGATAACGCCGGCCACCACGGGACCGGAGCAGATGCCGACGTGAATCGCCAGACTCATGCCCCGCTCCTTCGAAAGAGTATCCATGTACTGACGCATTTCCAGCGCCAGCTTGAGCGAAGACGATGTGTAATCGCGTGCATCGACCGCAAAATCAACGCCGTCATGCTCGAGCAAGCCGCCGGCAACCAGGTAAGCATCGCCAATGGTCTTGATCTTCTCCAGCCGGTGGAATTCGGCCATTGAGTCAAACTTGGAGAAAATCTGGTTGAGCAGTTCAACAATGGCTTTAGGTGGCAACTCTTCCGACAACCGCGTGAAGTCGATGATGTCGGCAAACATCACTGTGACATCAGCGAAACCATCCGCAATGATGTCCTGTGATTCCTTGAGGCGCCGCGCGATCGGCGCCGGCAGGATGTTCAGCAGCAGGGCTTCCGACTTGTCCTGCTCGATGCGCAGCAAGGCGTTTTGCTCATGCACGGCATCCTGCAGCTTGTCGCGCTGGCGCACGAAATAGCTGATCAGCAGATACATGATGGTCGACATCGCAGCGAAATTGAGCGTGAAAAACACCGCAATACTTTGCATGGTGACACCGGACTCCTGACCGGATGTCAGCCAGAAATCAAAAAATCCGGATACTGCCGTCAGCACGATGTACGCGGCATACCACGGCAGCGACTGCTTCGCGCCTTGGAATATCATCACGCCCACTGGCGCCAGCAGCGCCCACAGCGCCACGCCGGAAGAACTGACGTAGCTGCCGATGCTCCACTGCATGATGAACGGCATGAACAGGAACAGGCTCACCTGGGTAGTGCGGAATACAGCATAGTTGAGCGTATAGACGTAATACCCCAGCGACAGGGCGGATACCGCTAGGTAGGTCAGCGGCACCGTCGAAGAAAACTTGATGCCCATCGCCCAATAGAGGGCAAGCCACAGGATGGAGCCGAAGCCCATCAACCCGCAGGCAAAAATCAACAGGGTCTTGTTGAGCTTGTCCTGCTCACTGTCCTGCTCATTGATGACACGCTCGCTCAGTCCATTGAGCCACGCGCGCAGGTTTCGCAGCATCTATTCTCCGCCATGGCGTGCAGCAACGGGGCCGCCACCCCTTTTCTGGTTGGTTCGTCATTGTATCTGCTAACGCCGGATTCTTGGGGTTTGCGGCCGCCGCCAGCACCGATTTTCACCATGTACTTCGGCAGCATGGGACAAATCGGCTAGAATTCCGCTCAAGCAATGCGAGACGGCCGCCCGGTATAGCCGAAACCTGCTATATCCCACGGCCCGATGTCTCGCGTGCACAACCCAACCCGCAACATCGAACGAACACAATCTGGAGAATTTCCGCATGTCCATGGCTGATCGTGACGGGCAAATCTGGTACGACGGGAAACTGGTGCCCTGGCGCGATGCAAACACGCACGTCCTGACCCACTCCCTCCATTACGGGCTGGCCGTATTCGAAGGCGTCAGGGCGTACAAGACCGAGATCGGAACTGCGATTTTCCGCCTCAAGGACCACACCGACCGCTTGTTCAATTCCGCGCATATCTACATGATGAAAATCCCCTACACGCGGGAACAGATCATGGAGGCGCAGCGTGAAGTCGTGCGCGTGAACCAGCTCGAATCCTGCTATATCCGGCCGATCGCGTTCTACGGCTCGGAGAAGATGGGCGTGTCACCGAAAGGCGCCAGTGTACATGTCGCCATCGCAGCCTGGCCCTGGGGCGCCTACCTCGGTCCGGAAGCGCTGGAAAAAGGCATTCGCGTCAAGACCTCATCCTTCGCCCGCCACCACGTCAACGTGTCGATGTGCCGTGCGAAGTATTCCGGCACCTACGCCAACTCCATCCTCGCCAACCTCGAAGCCACCGAACACGGCTATGACGAAGGCCTGCTGCTTGATGTCGACGGTTTTGTCGCCGAAGGCTCGGGCGAAAACCTGTTCATGGTCAAAAACGGCAAACTCTACGAGCCGGAGCTGACCAGTGCGCTGATCGGCATCACCCGCGACTCCATCATCACCCTCGCCCAGGAAATGGGCTACGAGGTTGCGGCCAAACGCATTACCCGCGACGACCTTTACCTCGCAGACGAAGCCTTCTTCACCGGCACCGCTGCGGAGGTCACGCCGATCCGTGAACTCGACGGACGCGTCATCGGTGAAGGCAAGCGTGGTCCGGTCACGACCCGGCTGCAGAAGAAGTTCTTTGACTGCGTCAACGCCAAGACCAATGAGCATCGCGACTGGCTGTCGCCGGTCGCCAAGTAACTTTCAGGCCCAGCCATGAGCGAACCCACTGCCAACAAGTCGCGCAAGATCGAAGTCACCGCCACTGATCTGCCGCTGCACTGCCCGATGCCTTCGATGCTGCTGTGGAACGCCCACCCACGGGTGTTCCTGCCGGTGGAAAAAACCGGTGAAGCGCTGTGCCCGTACTGCGGCACGCATTACACGCTGAAGGGCGGCGCCGGCGCCGGCCACCACTGAGAGCGCCCGTGCAGTCCAAAACTGCACGCCGGTCATGAACATCCTCATCGTCGGTCCGTCCTGGGTCGGCGATACCGTGATCTCCCAGGTGTTGCTGCAGCTACTGAAGCAGCAACATCCGACCGCAGAGATCGACTACCTCGCACCACCGTGGACGCTGCCGCTGCTCAAACGCATGCCCGAAGTGCGACAGGGCATCCTCAATCCATTCGGCCACGGCGCAGTGCAACTGGGCGCGCGCCGCCAGCTGGGGCTGGGGCTGCGCGCCGGCCAGTACGATCAGGCGCTGGTGCTGCCCAATTCCTGGAAATCGGCGTTGCCGCCGTGGTTCGCCGGCATTGCCTTGCGCACCGGTTTTCGCGGCGAAGCCCGCTGGGGTCTGCTCAATGACCTGCGCACGCTCGATCCACAAGCCTTGCCGCAGATGGCTGACCGCTTTGCCGCGCTGGCCTTCCCTCCCGCTACCAAACTGCCATCGTCATTACCGCGTCCGGCGCTGCATTCCACCACCGCACAACAACAGCAGTTGCTGGCGCGTCTGGGCATCGACACCGCCAAGCCTGCGGTCGCGTTCTGCCCGGGCGCTGAATACGGTCCCGCCAAGCGCTGGCCCGAACGGCACTTTGCGGCACTGGCGCGCCTGCTCGCGGCTCGCGGTTACGCGATCTGGCTGGTCGGTTCACCCAAGGATCACGCCGTTGCAGAAACAATCGCTCAGGATGCGCAGGCCTTTTGCACCAACCTCTGCGGGAAGACGGATATTGCCGAAGCGACGGACCTGCTCGCTGCAGCACGGCTGGTCGTCACCAACGACTCCGGTCTGATGCACGTCGCCGCCGCCGTCGGCCGCCCGGTCATCGCCTTGTACGGCTCCAGTTCACCGCTGTTCACGCCGCCGCTCTCTGCAGATGCACGCATCGTGACCCTCGATCTCGAATGCAGCCCCTGCTTCAAGCGCGTCTGCCCGCTGGGACACCTGAAGTGCCTGAATGAACTCGCGCCAGAGCACGTTTTTGCCGAAATCGATTTTGCTAAACTCGATGCATGATCCGGGGGAGCTGCCGTGAAAAAAACGCTGTTCGCCACACCGCAGGATGCCGAAGCCGCTTTTTATGACGCCTTCGTCAAACGCGATCTCGACGCGATGATGGAAGTGTGGGCAGAAGAAGATGATGTCTACTGCGTACATCCCGGCACCTCCCGCGTGTCCGGTTACGAAAAAGTGCGGGAGTCGTGGAGGCTGATTTTCAGAGGAGGGCAGGACCTGCGCTTCTCGCTGCGCGAACCGCAGATGATCCACACCATGATGCTCGCCGTACACAGCGTTTACGAGCATGTGACCGTTGCCGCGCAGCCACGCGCACAGCAGACGATGATCGCCACCAATGTCTATCAGCGTACCGAACGCGGTTGGCGCATGGTTGTCCATCATGCGGCCGTTGCGCCTGCGTTAGCCAAACCGGATATCACCGGCGAGCCTGCAACCAAGACGCTTCACTGACTGAAGCGCAGCAAATTACTGGCGCGCAAAAGCTGTCCGTATAGTGAAATCACGGGCATCTGCACAAAACGCTTCGGCTAAACTTCCGCCGTTCGTTTAGCGGACGCTCCGAAGGATTTCGGCGAATCCGGTCCCGGTAATTCACACACGCAGAACATCATGACCGTCAAAGAACTCGCACTTCCCCAGCGCAGCCCCAAGCCGCGCCGCCGCGGCATTACTTCGATGATCGACTTCGGACCCGATACCTTCGGCTGGTCCGGCGGCGAACGCGGCATTGCCGACCTGCTGGATGTTGCAGCCGAATACATTGATTACGCCAAGATCTACGCGATGAATGCGCTGCTGATTCCCGGCGACGTCGTCAAACGCACCACCAAACTTTATCTGGATGCCGGCGTGATGCCTTTCGCCGGCGGCATCCTGTTTGAATACGCCTGGCAGCGCAATGAAATCGACGGGCTGATCGCACTGCTGAAGCGGCTGGCGATTCCCGGTCTCGAAATTTCCGAAAACTATGTAACGCTCAGCGACGATGAGCGCCAGCGCATGATCGATCACTTCCAGAAAGCCGGCATCAAGATCGTCTACGAATTCGGCCGCAAGAATCCGGAAGACCCGCTGAGCATTGATTACCTCGAGGGCATCGTGCGTTCGGTTGCCGCACAGGGCATCCACCATGTCACTGTCGAACAATGCGAGATGGACCTGCTCGCCAAGGATGCGCCGCAGAGCCTGAAGGCGCTCTGTGCGCAGGACTGGTTCGATCATGTCGTTATCGAAGCCGACCCCTACCGTTTCCCGCAACAGCATGTGCAGATGCTGCGTGACTTCGGCCGTGACGTGAATCTTGCCAACATCGCGCCGGGTCAGGTGCTGCGCCTGGAAGGATTCCGCCAGGGTGTAGGACGCGCAGTGAACTACTCGCTGCTGTCAGGCGACGACTCCCGCCCGGCCGGCATCGACCGGTAATACCCTGTAAATTTAATAAGTTATTGTTTTTATTAATTAATTTTTAGACTTAGAGAACAGAAATGAGCCAATCGATTTTCGGTAATCCTGATGTCATCGTTGTCGGCGCCGGCAATGCCGCCGCCTGTGCAGCCCTCGCCGCGCGTGAAAGCGGCGGACACGTGATCATGCTTGAAGCAGCCCCGCTCGATGAATGCGGCGGCAACAGTCGTTACACCGCCGGCGCCATGCGCGTGCAATTCGATGGCGCCGAAGATCTGAAGCAGATCGTTCCCGACCTGACCGAAGACGAAATCAAGAACTCCGATTTCGGCACCTACACCGCCGACCAGTTCTACGACGACATGGGCCGCATCACCCAGTACCGCACCGATCCCGACCTTTGCGAGATCCTGGTTTCGCGCAGCCTCGAAACACTAACGTGGATGCGCAAAAAAGGCGTCAAGTTCCAGGCGAGCTTCGGCCGCCAGGCTATGAAAATCGACGGCAAGTTCAAGTTCTTTGGCGGCCTCGCCGCCGAAACCTGGGGCGGCGGTCCCGGCCTTGTCGAGAACGAACACAAGGCCTGCGAACGTGAAGGCATCACGATTTTTTACGAAACGCCGGCCACCGGACTGATGCTCGATGACAACGGCACGGTCATTGGCGTCAAAGCCAAACACAAGGGCAAAAACGTCGAGATCCGCTGCAAGGCCGTGGTCCTCGCCTGCGGCGGCTTTGAATCGAATACCGAAATGCGCACACGTTACCTCGGCGCGGGCTGGGATCTGGCCAAAGTGCGCGGCACGCGCTTCAACACCGGCGCCGGCATCCGCATGGCGCTTGAAGCGGGCGCACTGCCCTACGGCCACTGGTCGGGCTGCCACGCGGTGGGCTGGGACATGAACGCCCCGGCCTTCGGCGACCTCGCGGTCGGCGACAACTTCCAGAAACACAGCTATCCGATCGGCATCATGATCAACGCCAACGGCGAGCGTTTTGTCGATGAAGGCGCCGACATCCGCAACTACACCTATGCCAAGTACGGCGCGGTGGTACTCAACCAGCCGGGCATGTTCGCGTGGCAGATTTTCGACGCGCAATCGATCCCGCTGCTGCGCGACGAGTACCGCATCAAACAGGTCACCAAAGTACGTGCCGACACGCTGGAAGAACTGGTGAAAAAGCTCGATGGCGTGAACGCGGACGCCTGCCTGCGCGAGATCAAGGCCTACAACAAGGCGGTGCGCACCGATGTGCCGTTCAACCTGACCGTGAAGGACGGCCGTCGCACCGAAGGCCTCAAGGTCAACAAATCGAATTGGGCGCTGACCATCGACCAGGCCCCCTTCGAAGCCTATGCCGTCACCTGCGGCGTCACCTTCACCTTCGGCGGCGTCAAGGTCAACAATGAAGGCAATGTCGAGGACACCGCCGGCAAACCGATCGCCGGGCTCTATGCTGCCGGTGAAATGGTCGGCGGGCTGTTCTATCACAACTATCCCGGCGGCACCGGCCTGACCTCCGGCGCCGTGTTCGGCAAGCTCGCCGGCGGCAGCGCCGGCGTCTACGCCAAAAGCTGAACCGCCCCTGACCACGTTCCAGACTGTGAAAACCCGAGTTGCGCTCGGCCCGTCCGGGCGTAGAATGCCCCGCACGACCCACTGGAGGAGTAAGTCATGAACGCACCCGCCATCAAGATCAACAAGCCTGTCCGCGACCAGGTGAGCAAGGAAGAATGGGAAGCCCGCGTCAATCTCGCCGCCTGTTACCGCCTGATGGCGGAATACGGCATGATCGAGATGGTCGCCAACCACATCTCGGTACGCGTCCCGGGTTCGCACAACGAATTCCTGATCAATCCCTACGGCATGCTCTACGAGGAAATGACCGCCTCGTCGATGCTGAAGATTGATCTCGAAGGCAATGTGCTGTTCAACGCCACCGAATACGGCGTCAATCAAGCCGGCTTCGTCATTCACAGCGCCGTACATGCCGCGCGCCATGACGTTGATTGCATCATCCACACCCACACGCTGCCGGGCATGGCCGTCTCCGCGATGAAATGCGGAATCCTGCCGATCGCCCAATCGTCGATGCGTTTCCTCGACATCGCCTACCACGACTACGAAGGCGTCGCACTGCGCCTGGAAGAGCGTGAGCGCCTGGTGCAGAACCTCGGCAACCGTGAAGCCATGGTGCTGCGCAACCACGGCCTGCTGACTGTCGGCGCCAGCATCCCGGAATGTTTCAACAACATGTTCCGCCTCGAGCGCGCCTGTGAACTGCAAGTGATGACGCTGTCGTGCAATACCGAACTGCAAATGCCGCCGGCGGAAGTCACCCAGTACACCAACAACCTGATGCTGCCCGGCGTGCGCCGCCGCTTCGGCCTGCTGGAATGGCCGGCCCTGCTGCGCAAACTGGACCGCAAAGACCCGTCGTACCGCGACTGAGCAGCGACAACCGATTCTGCCGCAGTCTCCGAAAGAGCCCCTCGGGGCTCTTTTTTTTGGGATCACCCGCAGCGCATGCCTTTACCATTGCCGTCATGAACGCCCCTCCGCACTATCGGGCGCCGCTTTGGTTGCCCGGCGGTAACCTGCAGACCCTTTATCCGGCACTGATTGCACGACGCCCCCTCGTGGAATACCACCGCGAACGCTGGGACACACCGGACGGCGACTTCATCGACGTCGACTGGATCGCCAGGCCCGTGCCTCACGACGCCCCGCTGCTGGTGCTGTTTCACGGCCTCGAAGGCAGCTCAAACAGCCATTACGCCCGCTCGATAATGCATGCCGCAATTCAAAACGGCTGGCACGGTGTAGTGGTGCATTTCCGCGGCTGCAGCGGTGAACTGAACCGGCTGCCGCGCGCCTATCATTCCGGCGACAGTGCGGAGATCAACTGGGTACTGGAGCGCCTGCAAGCGCAACAGGCTGAAGGCCCGTTGCTGGTGGTTGGCATTTCGCTTGGCGGCAATGCACTGCTCAAATGGCTGGGCGAACAACACTGGAACGCGCACAAGGTCGTTCACCGTGCCGCAGCCATCTCGGCACCAGTCGACCTGCACGCCGCAGGCCGCGCACTCGAGCAAGGCTTCAACATGGTCTATACCAACAACTTCCTCAGCACGATGAAACGCAAATCGCTGGCAAAGCTGCGCGTACATCCGGGACTGTTCGACGCAGAAAAACTGCAGGCCACGCGCACGCTGCGCGAATTCGACGACCTCGTCACCGCGCCGCTGCACGGCTATGCCGGCGTTGACGATTACTACACCCGCGCCAGCAGCAAACCGGGACTCATAAACATCACCGTACCGACGCTGCTGCTCAATGCCCGCAATGATCCCTTTCTCCCCGGCGGAGCGTTACCCTCTGCCGACAGGCTGTCCGCGGCAGTGACTGCCGAATTTCCCGACGAAGGCGGGCATGTCGGATTCCCGGATCACTGCGGCGCATTGTCCTGGCTGCCGCAAAACGTGCTCGAATTCCTCGGCGCACCGTGACATGCAGTGATAAAATACGCAACCTGTTGTTTTTATTGATTAATTTTATTTACACTCCACCCGCCAAAAATCCATGAACAAACCAGCGCATCCCCCCGCATCGATCTTCAAGGCCTACGACATTCGCGGCATCGTCGGCGACACTCTTACCGTCAGCGGCGTTGAACAGATCGGTCGCGCCATCGGCAGCGAAGCGCGGGCGCGCGGACGCGATACCGTCGCCATTGGTCGCGACGGCCGCACTTCTGGACCGGAACTCGCGGCTGCGCTGGCGCGCGGTCTGCAGGCCAGCGGCGTCAACGTCATTGATGTCGGCATGGTGGCAACACCGATGCTGTATTTCGCCGCGCACGAACTGGGCACGCTGTCCGGCGTCATGGTCACCGGCTCGCACAATCCGCCGCAATACAACGGTCTCAAGATGATGCTCGCCGGCGACACGCTGTCCGGCGAAGCCATCCAGGCGCTGCGTGCACGCATCACCGGCAATGACCTGACCACCGGCAACGGCAGCTACCGCACCCATGAAATCCGCGCCGCTTACCTTGAACGCATCATCAGCACGTTGAAGCTCGCGCGGCCGATGCGCATTGCGGTCGATTGCGGCAACGGCGTTGCCGGCGCCACCGCGCCGGAGCTCTACCGCAAGCTCGGCTGCAATGTCGAAGAGCTGTTCTGCGAAGTCGATGGTTCATTCCCCAACCATCATCCCGATCCGTCGCAGCCGCACAACCTTGAAGACCTGATCGCCGCACTGAAAAATGGCGATACGGAACTCGGGCTCGCCTTCGACGGCGACGGCGACCGCCTGGGTGTAGTCACCAAGTCCGGCAAGATCATTTATCCGGATCGCCAGCTGATGCTGTTCGCGGCCGATGTGCTGTCACGGGTGCCCGGTGGCGAAGTCATTTTCGACGTCAAATGCACGCGCCACCTGTTCGCCTGGATCACCAAACACGGCGGCAAGCCGGTGCTGTGGAAAACCGGCCACTCCTTCATCAAGAAAAAGCTCAAGGAAACCGGTGCACCGCTGGCGGGTGAGATGAGCGGTCACATCTTTTTCAAGGAACGCTGGTACGGTTTCGACGACGGCCTGTATGCCGGTGCACGCCTGCTCGAAATCCTCAGCCGCAGCGCCGATCCCTGCGCGGTTCTCGAAGCGCTGCCTGACTCGATCAGCACGCCGGAACTGCAGTGGGAATTGAGCGAAGGCGAGAACTACACGCTGATGGATGCGCTGCAGAAAAGCGCGCGCTTCGACGGCGCCCGAGAAATCATCACCATCGACGGCCTGCGCGTCGAATACCCGGACGGCTTCGGTCTGGCGCGGCCATCGAACACCACGCCGATCATCGTTTTGCGTTTTGAAGCAGACAACACGGATGCGCTGAAACGCATCCAGGCTGATTTCCGCAAGGCATTGCTCGCGGTCAAACCTAGCGCCACGCTGCCGTTCTGATTTCCGCGCCTGTGCGCGCCGTTTCCGACTGTCGTTACGCTCATTATCGGGCTCGCCGGATTGTCACTATTAATTGACTATATAAATTAGTCAATAAAATCATGTTGTTGAGTAATCAGCGTCACCCGTAAAAATAACGGGCGAAGCCGCGTCACAGACCACTCATAAACATGCACGGACAATCACACTTCACTGCGCCGTGGCCGTTTTATCGTTGCCGCGGGTTCACCCTGATCGAACTGATCTCGGTGATCCTGATCGTCTCGGCATTATCGACGGTCGCGGGGCCGCGCCTGATCAGCCTGACGCGTGAAGCGCACAAAAGCGTAGTAGCTCGCACCGCAGGAGTTTTCGAGTCAGCCATTCGCATGGCTTTTGTCTCGTGCGTGGCGCGCAATTTTGCCGGCAAGGACAATCTGCCGACCTTCGGCGCCGGCAACCTTGATTTCAATGCGCGTTGTTACCCTGCGTCCACCAACGGCAATAACGGCAATGTCAACGCCGCGCGCTGCATGCAGATCTGGAGCGGCGTGCTCGATACCGCCCCTTCAATCAGCACACCCGCGGTTGACGGCACCAACTACCGCGCACAGGGCAGCGGCACCATCTGCACTTTCACTTACCGGCGCGACACGGTCATGCGTCGATTCACCTACAGGACAAACACAGGCGCTGTAACCGTCACGGCAAATCCCTGAAAGGGCGCCGCACGTGCGGCTTTTTACTGCGAATTTGAGCTGCGTGAAAGTACAGCCGGCTGAATCGCCGGGACTGCTCAGCGTTTAGCGGGATTCAGCGTGCCGCGGTTGTAATCCTTGTCACCGGGCATGACGCAGCGGCCGATGCCGAACAGGCAGCCCTGCGCATCCATCGGCCGCAACTTGTTCTCGGGATACTGATCCGCGACGACCTTCGCCGCAGCAGCCTTCTGCGCATCCACGTATTCCCAGCGGCCGTTCGGGTGCAGGCGCACCTTTTCACCGGACGCCGTAGTGGCTTCGATCAAATCGCTGCCCTGCGCGTGCACAGCCGGCATGGCCAACACCAGCATCAAGCCTGCAACAGCCCAGGAACAGCTTCGAAAGCTCGTCATTTAGAGTTTCTGCTCAACCCAGGCCTGCACCGACTTCAATGCTTCCGGGAGTTTTGAAGGATCGGTGCCGCCGGCCTGTGCCATATCCGGACGTCCGCCGCCCTTGCCGCCGACCTGCTGGGCAACAAAGTTGACCAGTTCCCCCGCTTTGACCTTGCTGGTCAGGTCAGCCGTGACACCGGCAATCAACGTGACCTTGCCACCCTCGACGGCCGCGAGCACGATCGCCGCGCTTTTCAGCTTGTCCTTCAACTTGTCCATGCCTTCGCGCAGCGCTTTCGAATCCGCGCCGTCCATCGCCGCGGCGAGCACGTTCACGCCCTTTACGGCCACCGCCTGCGTTGCCAGATCATCACCCTGCGATGAAGCCAGCTTCGACTTCAGGCGCGCAAGCTCTTTTTCCAGATTGCGCACGTTATCCATGATCTGGTTGATCTTCTGCCCGACTTCCTGCGGCGACGTACGCAAAGCAGCGGCAGCGCCGGCGAGTTTCTGCTGCTGATCCTGCACATAAGCCAGCGCGCGATCGCCGGTGGTCGCTTCAATACGGCGGATACCGGCAGCCACACCGCCTTCAGACACCACCTTGAAAAATCCGATGTCACCGGTACGGCCCACATGGGTGCCGCCGCACAGTTCGCGTGAGGTACCAATATCGAGCACACGCACTTCGTCACCGTACTTCTCGCCAAACAGCGCCATCGCACCGTGTTTGACGGCATCATCGAATTTCATGATCTGCGCCGCGGTTGCCGCATTGGCGAGGATCTCGGCATTGACGATGGCCTCAACCTGCTGCATCTGCGCTTCGGTCATCGGCTCGTTATGCGAAAAATCGAAACGCGTCTTGTCGGCATCCACCAGCGAACCCTTCTGCTGCACATGCGGGCCGAGCACTTCGCGCAACGCCTTGTGCATCAGGTGGGTCGCCGAGTGGTTGCGCATCGTGCGTGCGCGGCGAACCACATCCACCCGCGCGGCAATCTTGTCGCCGACGTTGAGCACGCCGGTTTCCAGCTTGCCGTGATGTCCAAACACATCGGACTGGATTTTCAGCGTATCGGCCACCGCAAAGGTGCCGTGATCGCTGACCAGCTCGCCGGCATCACCCGCCTGGCCGCCGGACTCGGCATAAAACGGCGTGCGGTCGAGCACGATCACCGCGGCTTCGCCGGCCTGCACCGCCTGCACGGCGCTGCCGTCGCGGTAAATCGCGACAATCTGCGCCTCGTCCACCGCCAGCGTGTCGTAGCCCTTGAACTGGGTCTTCACGCCCTGGTAATCGACGGCGCTGCCCATCTGGAATTTCGAAGCCGCGCGCGCACGTTCGCGCTGCTGCTCCATCGACGCTTCAAAACTGGCGTAATCCATCATCACGCCGCGCTCACGCGCGATGTCGGCCGTCAGGTCAACCGGGAAACCGTAGGTGTCATACAACTGGAATACCGTTTCGCCGTCGAGCATCTTGTCTTCGCGGGTCAGCGCGTGCTCGAGCACTTTCATGCCGTGCTCCAGCGTTTCGGCAAAGCGTTCTTCTTCCTGCTTGAGGATCTGCATCACGCGATCCTGCACCTTCGGCAGTTCCGGGTAGGCCTCGCCCATCGCCTTCGACAAATCAGGAACGACCTTGTGGAAAAAGGGTTTGGTCTGACCCAGCTTGTAACCGTGGCGGATCGCGCGACGGATGATCCGGCGCAGCACATAGCCGCGACCTTCATTACCGGGAATCACACCATCCACAATCAGGAAGGCGCAGGCACGAATATGGTCGGCAATGACTTTCAGCGAATTGTTGTCGAGATCCTTGGCGCCGGTCTCGCGTGCGGCAGCCTTGATCAGCGCCTGGAACAGATCGATCTCATAGTTGGAATGCACATGCTGCATCACAGCCGCAATGCGCTCCAGCCCCATGCCGGTATCCACCGACGGCTTGGGCAAGGGATGCAGCACACCCTTGTCATCGCGGTTGAACTGCATGAACACCAGATTCCAGATTTCGATGTAGCGATCGCCATCGGCATCCTTTGATCCCGGCGGGCCGCCTTCGACTTCATCACCATGGTCGTAGAAGATTTCGCTGCACGGGCCACAGGGGCCGGTGTCAGCCATCTGCCAGAAGTTGTCAGAACCGCCGCCCGGCTTGTCGCCGATACGCACGATGCGCTCGGCCGGCACACCGATTTCCTTTTGCCAGATGTCGTAGGCCTCGTCATCCGTCTGATAGACGGTGACCCAGAGCTTGTCCTTCGGCAGTTTGTAAACGCCGGTCAGCAGTTCCCAAGCGTATTGAATCGCATCGCGCTTGAAATAGTCGCCAAAGGAGAAATTTCCGAGCATTTCGAAAAAGGTGTGGTGACGCGCGGTGTAACCGACGTTTTCCAGATCATTGTGTTTGCCGCCGGCGCGCAGGCTGCGCTGCGAAGTGGTCGCGCGCTTGTACGGGCGGTTTTCCTGTCCGAGGAACACGTCCTTGAACTGCACCATGCCCGAGTTGGTGAACAACAACGTCGGGTCATTGCCCGGCACCAGCGGGCTGGACGCCACAACCGTGTGGCCTTTGGATTCGAAATACTTCAGGAACTTGTCGCGGATTTCTGCGGATTTCATGCGGATGCGCCAGGAAGGTTGCGGTAAGGCGCAGATTTTAAACCAGTTTTACCGTCCCATCCCGCACTGCAGCGCGGGTATCCGGATTTCTCCGGGATTCGGCCTCAGAGGACCGGTGAACGACAGTTCAGGGGCACCGCATAACCCCGTGCATGACCTCAGCCGCGGATGAACGGCTGGTTTTGCGGGGATTCAGACCGCAAGCAGCATTACGGTGATGGCCATCGCACCGTAAAACACGCACTGATCGCGGTATTCGAGGGCCTTCTCCATCAACATCATCATCATGATCATGATTCGTCTCCTGTTTCTGTTCCGATTTCGCCGCGTCCCAAAGCCCGCAGCAGTTTGGTAATCACTTCACTGCTGAAACCCCGTCCCATCAGAAAGCGCGCCTGCTTGGCCCGCTCCGCGGCATTGCTTGCCGGCTCACGGAACTTCCTGCTCCACACCGCCCGCGCGTTTTCCAGTTCACTTTCTTTCAGCGTGGCCAGCGTGCTGCTGACCAGTTCCGCCGGAACACCCTTGGCTTCAAGGTCCCGCCGGATGCGCATCGGGCCGTAACGCCCGCGCCGCGCATGCACCATCTGCTCTGCCGCGCGGGTTTCAGACAACCAGCCGCGCTGCGAAAAGTCATCAAGGATCTGTGTCACTTCGTCTTCGGACTCAGCGTGCGGCGCAAGCAGCCGGCTCAATTCCTGCCGGGTGTACTCGCGCCGCGCCAAGTGCCTAAGTGCACGGACCCTGAGACTGGGTTCTTTGCTGTCCTGCATGCCTTCAGCCTTGTTGCGGCTTGATGGCAGCGGAAGGGTCTGCGCTTACTGTCCGACCGCTTTCTTCTTGGCCGGATCGGACTCAACAACCTCCAGCACCGTCTTTTCGCCCTTTTCGGGTTTCACGGCGACAGGACCGCCATTGATGCCGAGCGCTGCGCGGATCTTGACTTCGATCTCGTCGGCCATTTTGGGGTTCTCGCGCAGATATTCGCGGGTGTTGTCCTTGCCCTGGCCGATGCGGTCCTTGCCGTAGGAATACCAGGCACCGGACTTCTCGATGATGTTGTTGGCCACACCGAGTTCGATGATCTCGCCTTCGCGCGAAATGCCTTCGCCGTAGAGGATGTCGAATTCAGCCTGACGGAACGGCGGCGCCACCTTGTTCTTGACGATCTTGGCGCGGGTCTCGGAACCGATGACCTCCTCGCCCTTCTTGATTGAGCCGATGCGGCGGATGTCGATACGCACCGAGGCGTAGAACTTCAGTGCATTGCCGCCGGTCGTGGTTTCGGGGTTGCCGAACATCACACCGATCTTCATGCGGATCTGGTTGATGAAAATCACCAGCGTGTTCGAACGCTTGATGTTCGCGGTCAGCTTGCGCAGCGCCTGCGACATCAGCCGCGCCTGCAGGCCCATCTGCGGCTCGCCCATCTCGCCTTCGATTTCAGCTCGGGGCACCAGCGCCGCCACCGAGTCGATCACTACCACGTCGACCGAACCCGAACGTACCAACATGTCGGCGATTTCCAGCGCCTGCTCGCCGTTGTCCGGCTGCGAAATGATCAGCTCATCGACTTTCACGCCCAGCTTGCCGGCGTACTGCGGGTCGAGCGCATGCTCCGCATCAATGAACGCCGCCGATCCGCCGAGTTTCTGCATCTGCGCGATCACCGACAGCGTCAGCGTGGTTTTGCCCGACGATTCCGGACCGTAGATTTCAACCACACGGCCGCGCGGCAGACCGCCGATGCCGAGGCCGATGTCAAGACCCAGCGAACCCGTCGACACTGCCTGGATGTCCTTTGCGATGTCCGACTCGCCCATGCGCATGACCGAGCCCTTGCCGAATTGTTTTTCGATTTGCGACAGCGCCGCGGCGAGCGCTTTGGATTTGTTTTCGTCCATGGTTGTCCTCGTAGTCCAGTCGTTCGTTCAGTTAAGTTCGTTCAGTAAAAAAAAGGTGAAATCTGGAGATTCTTCGGGGTTGCGTCTTGCGTTGTGTTCCGTTGATGGAACGCATTATTACACAATCCGCAGAAAAAGGTGAATATTTATACAGTAGTGTGTATAAACCCACCAAAATGACTTAAATATCAATTAAATCAAGTATTTAATTACTTATTTATTTTGCGTCCGGCATTGCCGGCAACAACTTCAGCAGGCCTTCCAGCGCAAAACGCACCGCTTGCCGCCGCACCGCCTCGCGATCGCCGTTAAAGCGTTTGATTTCGCTTTTCGGTTCGCCATTTTTAACGCCCCAGGCAAAACACACCGTGCCCACCGGCTTGTCGGGCGTACCGCCCGTGGGACCTGCAGTACCGCTGACCGACACCGCCACCTGCGCGTGGCTGTTGGCCAGTGCGCCCAGCACCATCTCGCGCACGGTCTGCTCCGACACCGCACCATGCGTGCCCAGCGTTTCCTGGCTGACGCCGAGCATCTCGCGCTTGGAAATATAGGTATAGGTCACAAAACCGCGTTCGAACCAGCTTGAGCTGCCGGGCACCGCCGTCAGCGCCTGCGCGATCCAGCCACCGGTACAAGATTCAGCCGTCGCCAGCATCAGCCCCTGCGCCTTCAGCGCCTCGCCGACATTCGCCGCCAGTTCAAACAGTATCGAATCATCCGCTGCATGTTTGTTGGGCATCACAAACCCTCCTGCAAGTTATCGATTACCCGACTACCCGATTACCGCGTAAGCCACCGCCATGACCAGCAGCGTGTAACCCGCCGCCAGCAGATCGTCCCACATCACGCCGAAGCCGTTTTTGAGCGCGCGGTCATAGTAGCGGATGGGCGGCGGCTTCAGGATGTCGAACAGCCGGAAAATCAGGAAGGCAAACGCCTGCCAGTAGCCGGTGACCGGCACAAAAAACAGCACCAGCATGAACGCCACCGTTTCGTCCCACACCATGCCGCCATGATCCGCCACGCCCAGCGACCGCCCCGTCACCGAACTGGCCCACACCCCAAGCCAGAACAGCCCGACCACCACCACCAAGAAGGTCCACGGCGCGAGTTGCGGCGCCAGCCAGTTGAACAGCGGCAGCGCCAGCAACGTGCCGAAGGTGCCCGGCGCCACCGGAGACAATCCTGCTCCGGCGCCGAAGGCAATGAAATGAGCCGGGTGACGGAACACAAAACGCAGATTCGGTTTGACGACTGCACCACCGCTATTCATGACGCTATCCAAAATGATCAAAACCTTTCTGTTGCAAAGACAGCGGCAGGCCATCCCGATCCACCACCGCCACGCTGCACACACCCGCCGGCGCACGAATCACCCGCCCGATGCGCGTCACCTGCGTACGCGCCTTGCCCGCCGCGCGCTCCACCGCCGCGCGTTTCGCTGGCGCCGCAGTAAAGCACAGTTCGTAATCATCGCCGCCGCCCAGCAGCGCTGCCTGTGCTGCCGGCCATTCCCGATAACGTTTCATCAAGGGCGATACCGGCAAGCGCTCAATCGCCACCACCGCCGCCACCTTCGAACGCTCGCAGATATGCCCGAGGTCGGCGACCAGACCGTCCGACACATCAATCGCACTGCGTGCAATGCCGCGCAAGGCCACGCCCAGCGCGATGCGCGGCGCCGGCCAGTCCAGCCGCTGCTGCACCAGTTTGCGCTCAGCAGGTTTCAGTTTGATGTTGCGGTTGCGCACCGCCACCGCGAGCGCCGCATCCCCCAGCGTGCCCGACACCCAGACATCATCACCGGGCTTCGCGCCATCACGACGCAAGGCCTGCCGTGCAGGCACTTCGCCGATGATCTGCACACACAGGTTCAGCGGCCCTTTGGTCGTATCGCCGCCAATGAGATCCACACCATGTTTGCGCGCCAGCGCCATAAAACCCTTCGACATCGCCGCCACCCAGCGCGCATCCGCCTTGGGCAAGGCAATGCCCAGCGTCGCCCAGCGCGGCACTGCACCCATCGCCGCCATATCCGACAGATTCACCGCCAGCGCCTTGTGGCCGACAGATTCCGGGGCGGCATCCATGAAAAAGTGACGCCCGCCGACCAGCATGTCGGCTGCAACGGCCAATACCTGGCCGCGCGAGGGATTGATCAGCGCGGCGTCGTCACCGACGCCGAGCAGCGTGCGCGGGGTGGCGTGGGTGAAATGCTTTTGAATGAGTTCGAATTCGGAGGTCATGAAACTATTGTGCCTTGAATGCAGGCTCAGTCCCGCACATTCCATAGGCTATTTGCACAAAATATCCGCCATCCAGTCCGTCGTCTGCGTCTGGAACATGTAACGCCGGTTGTTGGCGACATGGTTGCCGCCTTTGACAATCAGCAGCTCGCAGGGCCCCGACACTTCAGCCGCAATACGCTCGGCGTTATGCGGCGGGGTCAGTTTGTCGAGTTCACCGCCGACCACAAAAATCGGACAGGTGATGTTTTTGGCGACGCCTTCAAGACTCAGTGTTTTGGCGTTCTCGCGTGCCGCCGCCATGTCCTTCGCATGTGAACGCACGCGGAAGGCTTCGCGCGACAGCTCATTGCGGCTGTCGAAGGTTTCCACCCAGCTGTACGGCCCCGAGAGTGAAATGCAGGCCTTGATGCGTTTCTCGAAGGCCACGCTGCGTGCGGCGTAATAACCGCCCAGCGAAACACCCCACAGACCGATGCGCGCGGCATCGAGGTCGCTGCGGGTGATCACGTAATCCACCACCGCCGTGACCGCGACTTCGTAATCACCGCGGATGGGGATGTCGTATTCCGCTTCACCCTGCCCCGGGCCGTCGAAGGACAGCGTGGCCATGCCGCGGGCAAGGAAAATGTTTTCGTAGGCTTCGAGCTCTTCCTTGGTCGAATCGAGGCCCACACACATGATCACCACCGGGTGCGGCGCGTTGCCGGCAGGTTTGCGCAGGATGCCGGCGAGCGTTTTGCCCTGGTAAGGAATCTCCACGCGCACACCGGGATTGGGCAGCAGCGGCAACGCCAGCTGGCGGCATTCGATGACCTTCTGGTGCGCGGCTTTCATCTGCGGGATGTCATGCACGAACATGAACTTGCCGAAGTGGTAGCAGATCGCGGCGCGGTTGAGGTGTTCACCCGCCGACAGTTTGTAACCATCGGCCAGCGCCTTGCGCCCGAGGCCTTCGTGAATGGCCGCGCGCGCACTCCAACCTGAGCACCACTCATCCCAGCTTGAAATGCCCGCGGTGACTTCCTCAAAATCCGTCAGCGGCACGCCGCTGGACACGAAGCGCGGCGCCCAGTGGTGAATGGCAGTCTCGACGCGTTTGTCTTTTTCCGGTTGGCCTGCAGCTTGCATTGTTTTTCCTTGCTGGAGTTTGATCAGGATGATGGATGCTACCAGAGCGCATTCCCGATTCTGCTGCATTTCTGCTGCATTTCTGCTGCATATGACCTGCCGCGGTTTTGGTGCAGAATGCATCGCGTTGCCACATCCTGAAGCAGGCCCACACACCATGAATTGCAACTGTTGCAATCTTGCCTCATCCTCGCAGCAGCAATACTCGGCATTCATCCGGTCGATCGGACCGCAAACGGCGTGAACCCGGAGATATCCATGAAACTTTTCCTGACCGGCATCCTGCTGCTGGCCGCCTGCTCGCAAATCGCGAGCGCCGCTGCGCCGTCCTATCCGGTGCGGCCGATCCGCATGATTGCGCCGATTTCCGCGGGCGGCGGCGCCGATGTCGCAGCGCGACTGCTCGCCAAGTCAATGACGGATACGCTGCAGCAGCAAGTCATCATCGACAATCGCCCCGGCGGAGGCAGCGTCATCGGCACCACGGCGGCCTCGAGCGCAACACCCGACGGTTACACCATCCTGTGGATTTCCGGCGCGCATGCGATCAACGCCGCATTCGCGCGCAACCTCCCCTACGATTCACTCAAAAGCTTCGAACCGGTCACGCTGTTCGCAAAAATGCCTTTCGTGCTGGTGATTCACCCGTCGCTGAACGCAAAGACGATGCCGGAACTGCTGGCGCTGCTGCGTGCGCAGCCCGGCAAATTCAATTTCGCCAGCAGCGGCATCGGCAGCGCCTCGCACCTCGGCCTGGAAATGCTCAAGCTTTACGCCAAAGTCGACATGGTTAACGTCAGCTACAAAGGCGCCGCACCATCCATCGCGGGACTGCTCGGCGGTGAAGTGCAGATGGCACTGCTGGGGCCGTTATCGGTAAAACCGCACATGGCTTCGGGCAAAGTCCGCGCACTCGCCGTATCCACCGCAAAACGATCAGCCGCATTCCCGACGCTGCCGACCATCGGTGAAAGCGTACCCAAATATGAAATGACCAGCTGGTACGGCATCCTCGCACCGAGGGGAACACCGCGCACCGTGATTGAACGCCTGAATGCCGCGGTGACTGCGGCACAGGCCGACAAATCCCTGCAGGACACGCTGTCGCCGGAAGGCGCTGATCTGCCGCAAATGACGCCGCAGCAGTTCGGTCAATACCTGGAAACGGAAATCGCCCGTTACGCCGAACTGCGCGGCAAGCTCGATCTGCGCCTCGAATAAACGCCACCGGAAAAACCATGCCCATCGTCAGCATCAACAACGTTGCCATCCAGTACGAGGTTCTCGGCGATCACGGTCCGTGGGTTGCATTGACACCGGGCGGACGGCTGGGCAATGACGATATCCGTGCGCTGGCCGGGCACGTCGCCGCAGGCGGCTACCGCGTGCTGATCCATGACCGGCGCAACTGCGGTGCTTCCGAAGTCTCGGTGGCCGGCGACGGCGCGGAACATGAAATCTGGGCTGCGGATCTTTACGCACTGCTGCAGCAGCTCGATGCCCTGCCGGCAGTGATCGGCGGCGGCTCCTCCGGCTGCCGCATGTCCATCGAATTCGCGCTGCGCTACCCCGAAGCCGTCAAAGGCCTGCTGCTGTGGCGCGTCACCGGGGGCCCCTTTGCCACGCAGCGTTTGCGCGAGAAGTACTACGTTGAATACATCCGTGCCGCCAACAAAGGCGGCATGGCCGCAGTCTGTGAAACGCCGCATTTCCGCGAACGCATCGCGGCGCGCCCGGCCAACAAACAGGCACTGCTGAATATGGATGCCGCCCGGTTCATCGCGGCGATGACGGCCTGGGACGAACAGTTCAAGACCGGCGCTGACCAGCCGGTCATCGGCGCCAGTGCAGAACAGCTGCGATCCATCAAGGCACCCGCCTGCATCGTCCCAGGCAACGACAAGACGCATCCGCAACGCGCTGCGGCCGAACTGGCGCGACTGATGCCCGATACCGAACTATGCCCGCTGATGGGTGAAGACATCGATATCGATGTCGATCCGCATGAACACTGGGAGGCGAAAGACAGTGCGCTGGCCGCCATCCTGCTCAACGGCCTGCAGCGCATGAAGTGATTGGGCTGACGCTGCGCGCGAGCGCGGCGCGAGCGACCCGGCTCAGGACTTCGGCGACTCCGGATCGACCGGGGCCGGCTTGGCCATCTGGCTTTGCAACAGCATCTGCTGCTCAATGAATTTCTTTTTCAGGTGCGTCGGAAACCAGAAATCGAGGATCGCGAAGCCAAAAAAGAAAAACAGCATGATTTTGCGCGTGCCCGGATCAACTTCGCCGCCGTAGAGCAGCACGTACAAGCCGAGAAACAGGTTAAGAACCCCGGCAAAATAAAACGCATGGATGCGTTTTTTCAGTTTTTGTTCGTCCATCGCCCCTTCTCCAGCTTCGTTGCGGATGCGTTCCGCTCAGCGGCCCGCGGAAAACTCGACTGCGCGCAATTGCGCAGCCATCTTGTCCAGTACGCCGTTGACGTATTTGTGACCATCGGTGCCGCCAAAAGACTTGGCCAATTCAATGGCCTCATTGATGATCACCCGGTAAGGCACTTCCGGATGGCTCTTGAATTCATAACCGGCAAGCAACAATATTCCGCGCTCCACCGGCGACATGCTCTTGTACGCGCGGTCCAGCAACGGCGCAATCAGTTGCTCCATGTCGGCGGCGCCGGCGACCGCACCGGTCAGCAGCAGCTTGAAGTATTCGTGATCAATTTTGTTGAAATCATCGGCATCCGACAACTGCTCGGCAATGGTCAACGGATCGGTGCCTGCAAGCTGCCATTGATACAGGCCTTGAAGGGCAAACTCGCGCGAACGTCTACGGCTGGATTTCATGAGGCTCCGGTGTGCCGCCGGCAGAGCAGCGACACACTAATATTCGTTTAAATTCAATAACTTATATAATGTCGCGTACTACAGCCGCGGCAGCAGGCGCGCCATCTCGATGGCCGCAAGCGCGCAATCAAGGCCCTTTTGCGCCATGCGCACTTCGGCCTGGTCGTCATCCTCAGTGGTGAGAATGCCGTTGGCAATCGGCACGCCGGTGGCGAGCTGCACTTCGGTGATGCCGCGCGAGGATTCGTTGGAAACGATCTCGAAGTGATAGGTCTCGCCACGGATCACCGCACCCAGCGCGATCAGCGCATCGTACTTCCCGCTTTGCGCCATTTTTTTCAGCGTCAGCGGTATTTCCAGTGCGCCCGGCACGGAGACGATGCGCATGTCCTTCTGCGCAACGCCGTGTTTGACCAGGCCGGCGGTGCATGACGACAGCAGCCCGTCACCCACGTCGATGTTGAAACGCCCCATGACGATGCCGATACGCAGCCCTGCGCCGTTGGTGTCGGGGTCCAGTTCTTCGATGCCGTCGTAACGTCCCATTGCCATTTCCTTTAAGACTTGCCCGGCGGTTGCAGATAGCCGGTCACTTCAAGATCAAAACCGGCCATGCTCGGCATGCGCAGCGGTTGCGCCATCACGCGCATTTTTTTCACACCGAGGTCACGCAGAATCTGCGCGCCGATACCGTAATTGCGCAACACGATCTTTGCCGGACCACCGCGCTCGTGCTGCGGGCGCGCGCGCTCCAGCAGCTCCGCCGAGGTTTCCGGACGATGCAGCAACACGACCACGCCGCGGCCGCTGCGGGCGATTTCGGCCATCGCGTCATGCAGGTTCCATGAGTGGCTGGTCGCGCTGGTATCCAGCACGTCGATCAGCGACACCGGCTCATGCACGCGCACCAGCACTTCATCACGCGGTGAAATCTTGCCGCAGACCAGTGCGAGGTGGGTCTGGCCGCCAGCCGTTTCAGTGTATGCAACCAGCCGGAACCTGCCCTGCGCGGTTTCGATGTCGCGCTCGGTGGCGCGTTTGACCAGCGATTCGGTACTGCTGCGGTACTGGATGAGATCGGTGATGGTGCCGATTTTCAGGCCATGCTCGGCAGCAAACGGAATCAGGTCCGGCAGCCGCGCCATCTCGCCGTTGTCCTTGAGGATTTCGCAGATCACCGCCGCCGGGCTCAATCCCGCGAGCCGTGCGAGATCACAACCGGCTTCGGTATGACCGGCGCGCATCAAGGTGCCGCCGTTCTGCGCCATCAACGGAAAAATATGGCCGGGCTGCACGATGTCATTCGGGCTGGCATCGGCACGGATCGCTGCTTGTACCGTTTTTGCGCGGTCGGCCGCGGAAATGCCGGTGGTCACTCCCTCCGCCGCTTCAATCGACAGCGTGAAGTTGGTGCCCATCGGCGAACGGTTGTTGCTGACCATCAGCGGCAGGTTCAGCTGGCGGCAGCGCTCTTCGGTCAGCGTCAGGCAAATCAGCCCGCGGCCGAAACGCGCCATGAAATTGATGGTTTCCGGCGTCGCGAATTCCGCAGCCAATACCAGGTCGCCCTCGTTCTCGCGGTCTTCCTCATCGACGAGCACGACCATGCGGCCTGCGCGCATTTCGGCGATGATTTCAGTGGTCGGGCTGATGGCCAATTCGTTGTTTCCTGATTTCAAGACTGCAGTTCCTTGCTTTTCGTGTATCCGGCAAAAACGGTGGAGCTTGACGCTGCTAAAACCCGATTTTACCGCGCCCCACCCTTAACGGCACCTCGGTTCGACTCCTGGCAGGCCTGAACCCCCGTTTTCAACAAGCGGGGCTGCAGACAGGGAAATCCGGATTTGCAGGGGCCGGCCCGGGCTTCAAACTGATGATTTCATCGCCATGTATATAATGATTCCCGGTGGAAGCATTCATTGACAGATTCAACACGATTTTCTCTTACGATGCCCAGCTGACCCTCTGGACAGGGATTATTGCCGGCACGTTTGCCTTCATGGTACTGGAGCGGTTTTTCCACGCCACCACCCCATTCAAGGGTTTGGGCCCAAGCCTGAAAGCAGCACCATTGATGATTTTGGTGTCGCCTGCAGTGGCCATAGTGCCAACCGTGCTGATTTCAGATGCCCTTTCATCCAGAGACGGGCCACTGTACCCGATAAATCTCGATTTTCATCAATTCGCATTGTGGTTCAGTGACGCCAATGCCGGGGACCAGCAACCCGGACTGGCTGCATCGATCATCGCGATCCTCTGCTATCTGCTGCTTTCCGACTTTTTCTATTACTGGTTCCATCGCCTGCAGCACACCAGGCTGCTTTGGTCACAGCACCGCCTGCATCACTCCGACAAGCACCTTAATGTGCTTACCACGCATCGCCACCACTGGCTTGAAGAGCCCCTGCGGGTAATGATAATGATCCTGCCCATGTCGCTGATATTCGAAATCAGGACGGTGCATCTTGTCGTATTGACCATCATCATCACGCAATGGGTCTACCTGCTTCACGCCAACCTGCGCCTCAGCTTCGGGCCACTGACTTCGATCATTGCAGGCCCCCAATACCACCGCATCCACCACTCGATTGAAGCGGGTCACCGCAATAAAAACTTCGCCACGTATTTTCCCGTCTGGGACATTTTATTCGGCACTTACTACCGACCCGCGCCCGGGGAGTTTCCGGCAACCGGCGTTCAAGGCACGGTATCGGAAGCAAGCTGGAGGGAAATCATATGGCCGTTCACGTTTTCACGGCGCGAACCATCGTCGTCAATAAATACCGCGCAAAGACTGGACGCTGAACAGGACTGAAGTCGGGGAAATTATTTTTCGCTGTTCAGCAAGCGTTCGGCGTAACGCGCCAACAGATCAATTTCCAGATTGACCTGCACACCAGCCTTCAGAAACTGCAAATTCGTTGCCGCAAGCGTGTGCGAAATCAGATTCACTTCAAAAGCATTACCCTCAACCGCGTTCACCGTCAGGCTCACGCCGTTCACCGCAATCGAACCCTTGCGCGCGATGTAACGGGCAATCGCCGGCGGGGCTTCGACAACGAGGCGGCGATTGTCCCCGACTGCCTCGAATTGCGCCACTGTGCCGCTGCCGTCGACATGGCCGCTCATCAAGTGTCCGCCGAGACGGTCGGCCAGACGCAGCGCTTTTTCCAGATTGACCGCCGCGCCCGCATCAAAACCGGCAACCACGCCCAGCGAGGCCTGCGACACCTCGGCTTCAAAAAAGGTTTTATCGAAGGCCACCACGGTCAGGCACACCCCATTGACCGCGATGCTGTCGCCGAGTGCGACGTCGCCCATGTCCAGCGCAGCAGTGGCGATATGCAGGCGCACGCCGCCCGGCGCAGGTTTGATGGTCTCAATGCGGCCTACAGCCGCGACAATACCGGTAAACATCAATCAGTCTCTTTTATCCAGTCGCGCCATGATGCGGATGTCGTCACCAACCCGCGTGATGTCGGTGATGCGCACATTGCGCCGACCCGCCAGACTGTCCAGCGGCGGCAGGTGGAACATGCCCTTGGCGGTGTCGCCGAGGATGCACGGCGCCATATAGATCAGCAGCTCATCGACCAGACCTTCGTCCAGGAATGAACCGTTGAGCTTGTAACCGGACTCGACATGCAGTTCGTTGCAGCCGCGGCGCGCCAGTTCCTGCAGCAGCGCCGGCAGTTCAACCTTGCCCTCGTGGTTGGGCAGCACCACGACTTCAGCGCCGTGCGCGCGCAAGGCCACGCTGCGCGGCGCATCGACACCAGCAGCGGCGATGATCGTGCCCGGACCGAGGATCTTGGCCGTCAGCGGCGTTTGCAGCCGGCTGTCGACCACCACCCGGTACGGCTGGCGCGTGGTTTCCACATCACGCACCGTCAGCAGCGGGTCATCGTCCTTGACCGTGCCGACGCCGGTGAGCACGGCACAGGCGCGCGCGCGCCAGGCGTGGCCGTCCTTGCGCGCTTCCGCGCCGGTAATCCACTGGCTCTTGCCGTTGGCGAGTGCGGTGCGGCCATCGAGGCTGGCTGCGACTTTCATGCGCACCCAGGGCGTGCCGCGGGTCATGCGCATGACAAAGCCGATATTCAGTTCACGCGCTTCGGCTTCCATCAGGCCAACATCAACAGTGATGCCGGCAGCACGGAGCTGTTCAAAACTTTTACCCGAAGTTTTCGGATTCGGGTCCTGCATCGCCGCCACCACACGGGCCGGTTTCGCCGCCAGCAAGGCATCCACACAGGGCGGGGTGCGGCCGTGATGGGCGCAGGGTTCGAGTGTCACATAAATGGTTGCACCGGCAGCGCGGTCACCGGCCGCCTGCAAGGCCAGCGGTTCAGCGTGCAGTTCGCCGGCTTTGGCGTGCCAGCCCTCGCCGACCATCACGCCGTCGCGCACAATCACGCAGCCGACGCGCGGATTCGGCGTGGCCGTGTACAAGCCCTGCGCGGCGAGTTGCAGCGCGCGGGCCATGTGCTGGTGATCTTCAGGCTTGAACATGTCGGTATCCATCACCGCCAAAACACGGTGTTGCGAAAATTACTTGGCGCGTCCGGGACGGCGCACTTCCTTGATCGCGTCGGTAAAGTCATCGACGCCCTGGAAACTCTTGTAGACCGAAGCGAAGCGGATGTAAGCCACTTCATCGAGTTTTTTCAGCTCGCGCATCACCATCTCGCCGACACGGCGCGCCGGCACTTCACGCTCGCCCAGCGACAGCAGTTCATTGGTCAACGCACCAATGGCCTCGTCCACCAGCGGCGTCGGCACCGGGCGCTTGTGCAAGGCGCGCATGAAACTGGTGCGCAGCTTGGCCAGATCGAATTCGGCACGGCTGCCGTCCTGCTTGACCACCTGCGGCATGCGCAGC
>Ga0315906_10002199_pt1 | contig 27797 bp, 28 predicted proteins | sample LakEriMetagenome_4_FD_203526 | JGI IMG/M metagenome (GOLD analysis project Ga0315906, IMG submission 203526) | Freshwater fungal communities from buoy surface, Lake Erie, Ohio, United States - Buoy 2 MA122 | ecosystem: Environmental > Aquatic > Freshwater > Lake > Lake biofilm | place: USA...
TGAAGAAAAAGGATAACGTCTACCAGCAGATAGTCCTGCCTGGTGGCATAGAGACGCGTGCATGGAAACAGATCGGCACCATCGAAAAGGCCGTGCGAGAGATTATCGCCCCCGAAAGGAACCCGTGGCTCTACAGGCTAGCCACCAGCAAGGAAGGGTTCACCAAAGCGCTAATCGCGGATGCAACCAAATGTGAAACGGTGTACTTCCCGTGGCTGAAGCGCGACCGGACAGTCCGCTCGTTCCGCAATGGCATCTATCTGGCGGACGAGGACAAGTTCATACCATGGCACAACAGCTTTTCCATCCCACCCGGTACCGTCGCTTGTCGCTACTACGACCAGGATTTCAACCACCATTCGGAATACTCAAACAAGCCCGTCAGCATACTCAACATCCCAACTCCCGCCATGGACAAGATAATGGACTGCCAGCAGTGGGATCGACACGTCAAGTTCACGCTGTGGGCACTGCTGGGCCGGTTCATCTACGACTATCGCAAGTACGACAACTGGGAGCTCTACCTTCTCTTCCAGGGTTTCGGCGGATGCGGCAAGAGCAGCATGATAGAGCAGCTTCAGCGCCTGTTCGAACCCGAAGACATCGGTCAGCTGGGCAACAACCCGTCGGCCGTGTTCGGCCTGGCACATTTGGTAGACTCTTTCATGATAGCCGCTCCCGACGTGAACGACGAATTTTCTCTGGATCAGACGATATTCTTCAACATGGTCTCGGGGGAGAACGTGACGCTGGAGGAAAAGTACAGGCCACACCCGCACTGCGTACCACTCTGGAAGCAACCCATAGTAATCGGCACCAACAGCTCTCTCACATGTTGGACGGATCGCAACGGCAACCAAGCCCGCCGTACAGCCAACTTCTACATGACACACCAACCCACCCAAGACGATCCCGACCTGAAGCGGAAGCTCAACGTCGAGATGCCCAATTTCGTCGTGAAAGCCAACCGCGCCTACCGCTACCTAGCCAACCTGACCAAGAACCTACCCAAAAAGGACTGGATGCCTGAGTATTTGCTGCAGCGCCAGGAGAGAGTGCAGATCGAGAGCAACCCTCTACTCGCCTACCTCAACGCCCCCGGATTGCTGGAGTTCGATGCATCTTTCTACATGCCCACCAAGTCCTTCCGCAAGAAGTGGAAAGAATGGCTGGACACCTGGATGCCGAACTCCGTGGCCAACTTGGACCCTCTCTCTCGCACCGGACCGTTCAACAAATTCAACTTGACGCTGGAGGAGGTGTCCGAGAAGGTCTGGCCTCCGGGAAGCGCGAAGGTGTTGCGAACGGAATGGATCGTCGGATGTCGTTCCACGGAACAAGAGGTGCGAGGAAGCAGGTACAACAACGTCTACCAACAACAACAGGGAAGTGGGACGGCGACTAATCGATTTGAAGTGTGAGTCAGTAAGAAAAAAATTAGTTGAAAGAATAAAGAAATGTATTAATGAAAGATAAAAATGTGTTCAATCCGAGGTGTACGTGTTTATCACGTCCCCATATTTATCCGCCCGGATCCACAGCTGATGCTCGACCGGCAAAGGCACGGTCCTGTTTACGTGACGAGCCGAGGAAGAGAGACTGACCGTCATGACCCACGGGTTTGGCTTGAATGCCATTGCGAGCCCCAGGTTGAATTCGGGCCTTTGTTGTTCTCCAGCCCTCGCGTCGCTGTTGCTATACAATGTCTTGGTTAAAATGATGGCGTCCACATGATCCATGCCCGTTTCCCAGACTTTGCGACTGAGAAGACACCCTCCTGCGCATACCAAGTTCTCATAGCCGCGTTTCGATGCGGAGGCAACCACCTGGCCGAATGACCAGTCAGCTTGCTCCATCGATTTGGAGTGCAACCATTCCAAAGTTACGTTTGGGTTTTGCGCCAGTGTCACAAACCAGAGTTCAGTTTCTTCGTCTGTCACCAAGAGCGTCGATTCTTCGGGCTTTCCTAGCCAACTCGGAAAAAGGCGAGGTTCGACCGCACCACCATCGACGACGTTGTAGTTTTCATCCACCACCGCTGCCCACGTCACCAACATTCAAAGGGCTTCGTTCGAGAAAGTAAGTTCTTCTTCTTCTTACTACAGTCAACACTTTACATTTTACTCCTCCCTGCCAATCAAGTTCTCAAACGTAGCCATTCAAATTGCTGCGCGGTGTCAAGCTGCTCCATACTTTTCCATCGCGGGATCGGAACTCGCACCAGCCTGGGTCCACGTAAAAGACGCCATCGTACATGCTGGCCTCTTTCGCCTTCTTGGTGGCTTCCTGACCGGATGAAGCGTACGTGACGCTCAACTGGTCCCACCCGGTCTTGTTGTCCGGGTTGACGTGGCGCAGATGCGTTCTGTAGCACTTTTGCGATTCGTTGTCGGGCCGCAATTTGTAGTGGTCGCACAGGTCGCCTTTCAATTTGCCATCCGGGTACCAGAACACGCACGAGTTACCCACGGCGTGTCCATCCGGACAGAGGCCCGGTCCGCTGCGCCAGAACCCGTTCGTCGGCAGCTGCACTATTTCGTCGTAGTAGGGACATTCCAGCGGCGGCCGCGGGGGGTTTGGTACAGGCGGCTTGTCGTTGATGGCCAAGTACAGGTAAGCACCCAACAACAAAACGATCGCACCAAGTACGATTAGCGTATTTTGGGACATGTGCGAACTATATTTCGACTCGATGGTGCGCCCGGATAAAAAAGATCTCTCAGCGGCGGTACAGATACAATGCCGCCATCACCACGATCAGCAACACCAGCAAACCGATGCCCGCGTACCTCATGTACGAAGGAGGGTGCAGTCCGCACGGATCGCCGTCCTGGTAATCCGCATCCCCAAAAAGCGGCGGCGAGACGACGAGCAAATTGTTTGCACCATCTTCGCTCGGGTCGTACTTCCATTCCGACATGCACGGCAACCCGTCCTTGTAAAAGTACACCATGTTCTCGGCCACGTCCACGTAGAAGGCGACCATCTTTTGGTCGTGCGCCATCGTGACCAGGTCCGATATCTTGCGCGGTCCCAGCCAGGGTATGACGTACTCGACGAACGCGGCGAAGACGCAATCCGGTTTGACGAGGTTGGAGATGGAGCTCCATTTCTGTTTGGAGTTCTCCAGAACCGGGATCACCTCGACCGGCTGGTAGCAGAGGGCGTCGGACGGTTGACATATGTCCAGCGGCTTTGGACACCCGCCGTCTGCACAAGAGTCTCCTGTCGGGATCAGGAAACTGCCTGCCCAGTAGCCCTTCTTATCGACCTTCAGCGCCGACGATTTGATCTTGCATGCGCACGACATTTGCTACCAACTCTATTTTATAATGTGCGTGATAATCATAATCGTTGCACCATTACCCTAACCCTAACAACATGTCATACGTTATTCGCATGGCTGACGACGATATGTCCGACATTCGGAATGTTATGCGAGACTGGTTTCAGCGCCCTGGTACGAATGTATCGTATGCCCCGGTCGCCCCAAAGAAGAAGAAGAAGAAACCCAAAACGGCAAATAAGAAGAAACGCAAAATAACAAGCACCGGACCATCCAGACGTAACTTCAAGAAGGCCGTCAAAAAACAAAAAGCCAACTCCATCCGACGACATGTCAAACAGCCTTTCGCAATCGCCTTCAACTCCGATGTGCCCATTATGATAAGACCTACCGCTCGAAGTGGACCCCATCCGTTGAATGAAGAGGAACAAATATGGTTATACGAGGTCCTTTCGTCCAGGGATAGGGCTAGGTTAGGGAGGCTCAGGTAGTAGAGCAAAAGTAAGGAGAAGTGCACTTGGCGTTTCCATACTTCGTTTCACTGCAGTTGATGGGGTCATTGGTTCGAATCCAATCGTGCCGTCTGGGGTGCAACCTGGGCGGCATGTAGCTCAGTGGTAGAGCACAAGATATTCGGAAAGCTGCTGCCACTTCTCTCTCTTTTGCTTCTCGTCCCACCAACTTCAGTTTAGAAGACTTGGGTTTTGGGTAACGCTGGGTAACGGTTAACCGTGGTTAACCTTTAAGTCGTGACTAATAACCGGTTAACCGCGACTTTAGTCGGCAGAAATACGCGTCTGTAGACAAATTAAAAACCATTTCATTTCACACAAACCGCATGAATTCACTACTTAAAATATTTGGTTGCGCAGTTATTATCAGTTGCTTTGCCATGGAGAAGGAGCGCGAGAAGGAGAAGACAGACGGAAAAGGCAAAGAGAAGGAGAAAGAAAAAGAAAAGGAGAAAGGGAATGAAAAGAAGGGCAGGACACGCAGAGATAATGTAAACCAGAAGGGTAACAATTAAAGATTACTAGGGAGTCCATCACACTCCTTTACTTTTCCATGCAGACAAAACGCCTTGGCGGAGTCTGCGTTTCTTCTTTGGAGAGGGTTCGTCGTTCGCAGGTGCTGTTTGTTGACAATTCAATCCAAGTTGTTCAACCAGTTCGCTAGCGATAGCAGCAGAAAGTGGTGGTGGAACGGCTTCGGATACAAGCCGCAACTGATCACTCAGAGTTCCTTCAAGCACGTAGTGACTCGGGAAGCCTTGCAAGCACAACGCTTCGAGTACGCTCAGCCTCCTCCCACCATCTGGGTGAACGTGGACCTCTCTGTGGCCGTAAGCAACGGTGTAACTTGGTTTGTCCCAGTCGAGGCAGCGAAAACTCCTCCCCTTATTCTTCCGCTTCCGAAGAGCATCGGCGCTTTGCTTGAACTTTGCGGAGCGCGGCTGTAGATACCAGTGGTTGGGGTGAAACGCGATGTCGGCAGGCTTCAGGCCACGCTCGAACGGTGTGGGTTCAGGTAAGTGACCGATCGCCCCACGTACAGTCAGGGCGATGTCTCCTGACGGCGAGGGGAAGCGAAACGGAAGGGAATACTTACTTCTGTTCAACCCAACGATGAAGACGCGCTTCCTCACTTGTGCCACACCAAAGTCCTGAGCATCCAGGACTGTCTCGTAGATGTCGAATCCGCACTCGCGAAACAGGTCCTTGAACTGTCGGTATTTCTCCACGTGCTTGGCGCCCAACAGACCCGGAACGTTCTCGAAAACGAAGAAGTCAAGGGCGAACTCGTCGTTTAGGCCCTTCAAGATTCGTGCGTAGTGGCGGGGTAGATCGTCTCGTGGATCGTCTGCCTTTTGGTGAACGTTGCTGACCGAAAAGGACTGGCAAGGCGGTCCCCCCAAAACGCCGACGGGAGAAGCGTCAGGTGATGCGACTTTCCATTCGCGCACGATATCGTCAACTTGCAACTTCGACAGGTCGGCGACTCTCGCGTTTGCATCCACGTGGTTGCGTCGATGAGTTCTCACACCAGCAGGGTCGATATCGTAGGCCAGTTTCGTTACAAATCCACAGTCCTTGAATCCTTGGTCTAAACCTCCAGGACCACAGAAGAGGCTCAACAAGGCGTGAGACGAATGGCTCGCTGGCGTATCTTGCATTTCCTAAGAAGAAGAAAAAAGATTAGGCTCACGAAGGTACCGCACAGGACACTCGTAGCACAGTGAGTTACAGACAACACTAACAAAAGGCTATCGCTCACCACCCCGGTTGCGTGGCCGGGTCCTACCTGTTCTTGCTCTTCGTTCTCTCGCGCGCGCTTTCTCGTGGTATGTCTTCTCTGGCGCTCGCTCGCGAGACCGCTACCTTCTTTCGGGTGGTGCATCTGTGTTATGTTTGTCTAAGGCGAAAAATAAAAATAATACTTGGACTGTGCATTTCCGCTTTGCCTTCCTCCCGCCAACCGTAACCGCAAATTTTGCGTTTTGTGGTATTTTTTGTCCGCAGGTCTAATGAAAAAGTCACGTGCCGCAAACCAAGTCCCGAGGTAGGCGTTTCAGTCGCTCCATCTTGACGTTTGGTTGTCTTGCCGAAAAAGTCATAGCAGGGCCGGTGGATAGAAGACGGCCTACAACCTTCGCGGTTAACTATCGGTTAACCGGTTGACTAAGATTTCACGGTTAACCGCGACTACAGAGTTAACCGCCTAAAAAACCCAACGTTAGTTTTGGGACAATAAAATGGAACGGTTCGCTGAGTGCAAATTTTGTGTTTACTGTTGTTGTTCAAGGGTTAGGGATTTTGCCTTGAATTGTGCGACCATTTCCTAAAAACGTGTTGCCTCGCACTCACACACACATCACGTGTTTTCGCGAATCTCTTCGCCGACAAAAGCTTCTGTATCGCATCTCGCATTCCTCCCCACAACAACCTTCCTTGAACTCGTTCAAAACCATCTGCATACCCTGCATCAGATTGGCGAGGCTTTCGGTGCTGACCGATATGTTCAGGGGCGAGGCATCGGAAGAGATTTTGCGGTACTCAGACATCTGGCTGAGGAACTTTGTGATGGCGATGATGTTTTCCAGTACGTCCATTTCGTGTTGCGTGCACCACTTCAAGTCCTTCATGATTTCTTCCTCTTCGGCCTGCTTCCCGTGTCGGATGTAGTGCAGCCTGATGGCGTGCTTCACGGCAGCATATTTCTTCTGGTGCATGCGGGTGCAATAGATCATGCTCAAGTTGTCCCCGCAGTTTCTGCATTCGAGCTGCTGAGCGATCTTTAGGAACGTCTGATTGTTGCGCACACTTTCCATGTGGATCTTCCAGTCGACTCTGCGTTTGGCGGTGGTGGTCCATGGTGGCAGATGGACGATCTTGTAGAAGTCCATGGGGTCGTCGCATTGGTTTTCCACCATCTGATATAACTTTTCCTTTTCGTCGTCGTCTTCTTCCTTTTCTTTTCCATTTTCGACAGAATCTCTTTTTTCCGATTTTTTAGTTTTGCCACTCATTTTCGGGATGGAGTTGGAGGTGGATGTGGAAGTTGTGCACAGACAGGAAGAGGCGCTATCGGTTGACAGGCTTGCCTTCTTGCGAGCCGTGTTCGCGAAGTGGGGTCGCTCGGCACTCCTCGACGTTTGGTTGAACAGAAAAGGGCGGCCGAAGAAGATGGCTCGCCTTGTCGACAGTTTGTTCATTTCGTTGCAGATGCCCCCTCCGCTGGTGTCTACATACGACAGGTGGCTGATGAACGTCGACGATCATTTCGACAACAGCATACCCTTCACCGAGCTGGACAAATGGTTGAAGGGGATGGGATTCACCGGGCGTGTGGATCCTTCGACCTACTTCTACATCGAGGACGAGCAAACCATCAACCATAACCCACCCGCGACTGGGGTTGGTCGTAAATGTGGTACAAAACCAAAATCCAAAAACAAGAATAGCAAATCAATGTGGGCGCTCAATTTTAGAAAATAAAGCAACAAAAACGCAAATGTACACGAAAGAGTATTAAGTATAGAAGTGTCTCGTGACCTCTTCAGGGTTCGCCAACGTATTCGGTGGTTGCGACGTGTTCGAACATGTTCCACTGCAAGGAGCCCGCAGTCTCGGGGTACATTATGCACTCGATGAATTCGCCGGCCTTCAAGTTGACCAGTGCGGATGCGTTGAAATAATACACGCCCGGAAGACTGTCCAGGGAACCATCAACCGTGGCATCCACCGGTGGGGGGACATCGACGTGCGTGACATTGGCACCACCCTGACTGAAGAAACCACCGTGTCCCACGATGGTTTGGACGGGACCCGGCGATGTTCTGCGCACCGACGCGGCAAAGAAGCCGGCGTTGGGATTAGCGACGACTCCGCTGAAGGTGATCCTGTGCCATCCGACCTTGGCGGGGGTGAAAGTGCCCGCAGCCAGGTCCCACTGTCCCAAGGGGTCGCGGAAGTCCTTGCCGGGGTCCGTGTGCAACGTGTCGAAGCGCAGGACGTTCGCCTGGTTGTCGAAGATGATTTGGGTCCCTTGATTGTACACGCTGGTGACGTATGCGTCGTCTGCTTGATTGTCTAGCGCGGTCACCAAACCTTCCCTCGAGACCGATATGAGGGTGGGCACCCTCTTCTGGAAGGGGGCGGGGAATATCTGCTGCAAGCGCACGTTGTTGCCTGGCAAACCCGTGCCGAGGACGGGCGCGGTGGTGGTGACCCCTGAGAATCCTATCTCGTTACCGAGCAGACCGTTACCCGTGATGGGAGCGGTGGTGAGCACCCCTCCGCTGCTGGGGGTCACATCCGTCACCTGACCGGTGGCGTTGACGGTGATGGAAATTGGGTAAGGGTATGTACCGCCAGCCCCTCCGTCGGGGCCCACTTCCTCCATCTTCAACAACACTCGCCCGTTTCCATCGGGATAGGCGTCAATGGTTCCATCTGTTTGTATGTCGTTGACTGGGAGTCGTCCCTTTGTCGGGAGACCCGCTCTGTTGTAACCAAAACCGGGATAAGACATTTCGATTCTTCTTCTTCTTCTTTGCGCAGGTTTATTAATCAAACGTGAGCATTTTATTTTTTACTGGGTGTCTGGAACAGGTAGCGATTCAGGCGTTCGAGGAGGTCCTCCGCGTGAGCGCCGAATGTTCGGTGCATGTAGTATCCCAGGGCGTTCATCGCCGCCGCGGATAGCAGGGTCGATACGTAGGGCCAGAAGTGCTCTTTGTCCAGATTTCCTCGCATATTCAACCACACCTGCACGAAGATGAAGGAATACGAATTCAAAGCAGAGACACAGACTTCCGACCAAGTGGACTCTCCTTTCTGATCCGCTTTACTCTGGAGCCAACCTGTGGCGAAGGGGATGACGCTGCATGACAGATCCAGCGCCACCTCGCTCAACTTATCTGAATACTGTAGCCTCAACATGGTCGTAAAATATCGCTCCTTCAATGAAAAAAAAAAATACAAATTCGTTATCCCGCAACTGTATACGGACTACTCGCAAAGTAAACCAATCATGAGTCCATCTTCATCCACGTGGCAGTGGATAGGCTTCCTCCTTGTGCTGGGTCTCGCTTCGTGGGGCGCATACCAACTTTACCAGCAGTACAAAGCGCTCCCAGATTCGGACAAGCACGAAACGCAACGGATATACATGACGCCAGATCAAGTGTCCCTGTTCTGACCCCAGTTGCTGATCCCGAACACCTTGTCCCACAACTCCACCTCCTTGGGTTGTCGGTATTGCCCCCAACTCGATATCTCGTCTTTCGGCCTCCTGGCGTCAAACCAGCTGCCATTGATGTCGTCCAAACGATCCCTCGGCGCGTAAGTTATGTAATCCGAGAAATTGGAAGGCGCGGTCTGCACCCTGTAATTTCTTCCCGACGCTCGCAGAGGAGGTAAGCCGGATTGGATTGCATTGTCATTGCACAGTGGTATCACCGATCTGCCCGAACGATTGTTTAGCATTATTTGTTTGTTCAATCGATTACGCTACATTAAAAAAGGTTTCCTTTTATTGACACGGGTCAACTACTTACAGAAAGGAGACTAACCACCACGCGGTATCCATGTCACGTAAGTGTAAGTGACATCTCCTTCCATTCGCGACTGTCCGTCGCCGATCTCGCAATCCTTTTTATACACGTAATTTTTTAAGAGGTACTCGTACGGGAAGTGGGTGTCGCATTGGAAGTAATTTTTTATCAGAGTGGTGTAGACGCTTTGGCAGCATGGAACGAGTCGTATGGCTTCCTCGTACACTTCGGCGCCACCTATGACGTATACGTTCTCGATACCCAGAGCCGGGGAGCTGAGTCTATCCAAAGCGGCGGGCAGCGAGGTGCAAGTTAGTACGCCTTCGCTCCCTATGGATGACAGGCTATCAGGATCCCTACTCAACACGACGTTGAGCCTATCCTTCAACGGTCTGAACTTTGCCGGAATGGAGGTGTACGTCTTTCGACCCATGATCACCGCGTTCTTCTTGAGGGGATCAATCACGCTGGTCGTCAGACACCGGAAGTGATCCATCTCCTTCGGCAGGCGCCAAGGAAGTTTCCCGTTGGCTCCGATGCCACCATCCGTGTGTGTCAGAGCAACCACGATGTGAAATTTTCCTGTTTCCGCAAATGGTGCGATAAGTGTGTTGGGCGCCTGCTGTTCTTGTTGTTGCTGCATGTTTAGGCTTTTACGAAAGAAAGAAAAATAAATAAACACTTGCAAAAAAAAAAAGTACACGTAAAAGATTCTGTCGACAATGTATTGGATCTTGAGAGAAATAAAAAAACAAAAAAATTAATGAAATTCTTAAACATTTATTGCATCCGCAAAACAGAAACCAAAATGGACAAATTAACGCCGCGCATTTGTTGTCAATGCCAGTCTGTATTCACACGCGAACCCTACAGCGCCTACGCACGCAACTTCTGCTGCACTGCTTGCATTAAGGCGTACCGTTTCACTCTGCGCAAGAAAAGAGAGGAGTCTACCCCAACTTATTACAGTTCCTGCGACACGGGATTCGGATCGGGATGTTGTTAAGCGAAATGCGATTTCCTGCCAGAGTAAATAAATGTTTTGTAGCCCGTAGTTAAGTGTTCTATTAAGAAACAATGTTGCTCCTACACTTGTTCAGTCGATTCCCGTCTTTATAACTCTTGATATGGATGTCCGGATATAGAAGCTGTTCGATATACACCCTGCCACCAGATTTGCGCGAGCTGTGATGGTACACACGTTCATTGCGCAGGCGCCATGTGCCAACGGATAGCAGAGGCAAGGCTTCTTTGTCGACCAACATGAATGGACCTCGTTCGGCGGGTGCACCCAAGTCTATCTCGATGTGTTCGCCCGCTGTGCGATAGAGGTTGGTTTTTAGGTTTTCCATATTGACTTTTTCTATGTGCATGTGGGCTGCTTCTTTGGCTGCGGTGGGGGTGCCATATTGAGCAACTTCGAACCGCGTATATTTTGCTTTGATACGCGCAATCGCATTGCCGTTTGCGTCGACTCGGATAGTACCAACCGTGTGCAATGGTCGCCATGTTGGCGGTGCATTTTGTTTGTGTGCGTTGTCCTCAAGCGACTGGATGAGCGGTGCCTTCGCCATCGAGAGAGGTGTGTTGGTATCATATGGGACGACAAATTCGTGACAGAAGCACGTGCGTGATGAGCTGGCCCACAAGGCCGATTTTGCACCTTCCGACTGCTTTCTACGTTTTTTGTTCCAACTCGTAGCGGTCCAGTTTGGACTGTTTTCCTGGTAGTTGCCGAGTTGTGGATGTGATGTTTTAATAAAGAATCGATGCCCGTCTATCACGTATTGTTTTGCCACACTCTCCAAGAGTGCGGGACCGAGACCCATTCCTTGAAAAGCAGGGTGTACGACCAACCTATGCGCTCTCCTTGCGCATTTGAGCGAACGCGCAGGAAAAGGCGCCACTGCCAAAAAACCAACCCCGCGAATTCTCCCGTCGATTTTTACGAACAACTCCCAGCAGTCGCTGTTGCTCATCAGTGCGGTTGACATGTAGTGGTAAGGCGAATAGTGAGTCCATCTTTCTCTGCTGCACCTGGCAACAATCGCTTCCTTTTTGTCCATGTGCTTGCAAATCGATTCAATGGATTCGTCGCGTTCGAGTAGTCGACATGACCATCGATTTGGAAGCTGTTGAGTGACTTGCACGAAAGTGTTTGTGTTGACATCGAAACACACGTCCGGTTTGAGCCAGGGAACAATGTCGAAGTTGCAGCCTGCTAGAACGATACCATGCAAGTCGTTAGTTCGCACATACTTTCCTAAGCTGTAAGCCATGCTTCTGGCAGTGCCACGGTCCACGTTGGAACAAAATTCGTCCACCAGCACATTTGACTTCAATTTCAGGGCGACCATCGCCCTGTACTGTTCGCCTGCAGACAGATCTCGATATCGTCTGAACCACGAAGGCACGGTGTTCAGGCCTGCCGCACCTAATTTGGTCATGGCCGCAAGGTTGTCGGTAAAGAGTGAGGCGATCGGAACGTCTTGGTCTTCTAGTGGACTCAAAAAGGGTTTGTCAAGAAGGGTGTTCAAGGTGTGTAGGGCGGTAGTTTTACCACTACCCGAGTCGCCCACCAGATAACATAGAACAAAAGGTCTCGACAACCGCTCGACGAGTGCGGGGGCTGTAGGTTTCCGTGTTTCAGTTGACCGTGGCGTATAGTCGAAGGCGCGACCAAGAGCCTCAAGATCTGAGGAGCCATGTTCCATATCTCGAAAGTGCAGTTGTGTGATACTATTGATTAAAAAATGCTTAAAGGAAAAACTTCAAACGTTGTCGACAAAATCTGCCGACATAACATTTTTGGTGCTGAATCCCAACAGATGAACGTTGCATCTCCCAATTTGAATGCGATTCTGTATTCGGGAAGAAAGTTTATACATGCTTCTCAATCTGCACCTTTTTCCTTCTCCTTTTCCTTTTCTTCTTCACCTTCTCCTTGGGGCCGTTCTTTCTCTTTCCCTTTCTCGATTTCTGCTGCTACCGCGTCGCCAGTAAGGTACCGAATGTATTCTTGGCGCATAGCGTCTACGCCGAGGATCTGAATTCTATCATCGGACGCGATGGATTTGTAATTGTTTGCATTCACCTGCAAGATGTTGCGCATGAACACCGAGGTGATTCGGGTGACGAGGGTCCAAATCTTTGCGTTCCTGTCATCCTCCGTCCAGATGCTGTGCGAATTCGACCACTTCTCGGGAGAGGGAGGGATGACTGTCTGGGTGTTGGAGATGCTGCTCGACGCGCAGTCATAGCGCTCATTCCGCTCCGAACCTTCTTCTTCGGCGGTCGGCTCGTAGACGTTGCCTGCGTCTGACCCTGCATCGCGGCGTTTCTTGTCATCTCCTTCGATGAGAAACGTCCAGAATTTATGTGGGCGCGTGTAATAGGACATAACCCTAAGTCGCCGCCCCTCTTCATCTGTTTCTGTCGCCTCGTAATCGCCAGCCCCCGACAGGGGCCCTATGCTGTGTATTGCAGTTGCGTGCAATACACAGTCGTCTTCGCTTTCCAGAACCAGGAATCGTTTGCCGTAACCTTGTAGCAGGTCAGGACGTACACGGTCTGGTTCTCGCAAAAAGTCTATGAAATCTTTGTACCTCTCAGGATATTGCTGCAGCTCGAACGAGTTCTGGCTCATCTGTATGGCCCACTCGTTTTTGAATGGGGTGATGAAAGCAAATTGTCTCAGCCAGAGTTCTACTCGCAAATTCAAGTTCAGCGCGTCGTAGCTCGGCCACTCTCTGTGCCATCCATCTGCATCCAGTGTGGACCTCAGAACCAACCCCCTGCCATCCAACTGGGTCCCGTAGCAGTGCGCCACCAGTTCGTCGCGCAGATCCGCCAACCGCATCAAAATGTCGTCGTAGACAGGATCCGGGTACTTGTCCCGGTTGATGCCACCCGCCGCGATGATGTCCTCAAGCAAGTGTATCATGTCGAAGTCGACCCCGCGTGGTTCGTATGACATAGTGCCGCCTTGTGCGTCGGCAATTACTTGTGTTGGTGTTTCGTTGGGAGATGCCTTGACTACGCTTGGAGCGCGGATCTCGCTCTCGTCGAAATCGATGATCACTGCGATGCTCTGCACGAGGGGCGCGTACAAGTAGGTTTTCGGTCCCACTCGTATGTACATGGATGAGGGTTGACTTCCTGGGCGCGTTCTATTCCTCTTCAGGCGAACGTTGTGCGCGGACAGCTTCCCGTGCTTGAATCCACAACTCCTCGATGCAGAATAGAGAGAGGATGCTATCTGGCAGACGAAGGCCACGAACCCCTGCGAGTTACTGCCTATGAGATCCGGATTCAACTTGATGCGACCCCCGTGCTCGACGAGCAGAGGTTCGGGTACGGTCTCCCACATGGTGTAAGTGTGGCAGCTGAGTTCGTGGATGCTCTTCGCCGTCGCATGTAACACGCTTTTGGCCAACTCGACGCTCAGATTGTTTTTGGAACCCAGTATAGGCTCGGCTATCGCCAGGTCAACGGGTGATCCGGACTTCAAATCGTGCAGAGAGCATGCGTCCCAAACAGCTTTGAACAGGCATCCTCCGTAAGCGAGTGGTTTAGTCTCATCGCCGCTCTCGTCTGGGTGAACCATAACGTGAAAGTCGGCTTTTTGCGAGAACCAGCTAAATTCTGGAGCGGATAGGTTTTGCAAAAGCTTTTGCGGATCCACGCGCATCACGAATGCCCGCCCGTCTTGCTCGACCAAATTTCTGTCCAAATTCACAAGCAACTTGCGCAAAAAGTACCGTCCGATGTTTGGGGTGCAACTCGGCAGCAGTGGCGACTGGCACTGGCAGTCTAGGACCCCACATACTTTGACGAAACCTTCGTCTGCGACGTAACCATCGCAGGAGAGCTTCTGCAAAAGCAATGCGATGAACAATTCTTTCGCCACCCGACTCGACGGATCGTCCAAACGAATCTTGTCGAATTGGAGTTTCATCATCACGGAAGAGTAATCCCCTTCAAACGTGGTCAGCGGGGTGGTGAAAACGGCCGAATCCAACCCGCGGCTCACCAATTTGTCGCACAAATCGTAATCGTGTGCCAAACTGCAAGGTTCTTCCTCATTGCCTACCTCAGCTGACGTCCTGATGGCCTCGCAAAATTGGTTGTAACTGTTCGTAGCTATCAACAGCCCATTCTTCTGCTGATTGATTTTGTCAATCAACTTGGCTGCACTTTCTAATGCGCCGGTGGGCGCTTGTATGCCTGACGCTCCCGCTCCCATGCACGTTTACAGTTGAGGAGGTGGTCGAAAGAGATCTTTTTTTCCTGAACGACTGTTCGTTCTTGGTTTTTCTCAATTTACCTGGTACACATTAATTTTCCTCGGTTGGACAACAGGGCGAAATAAATTTACGAACGCGCAAACATCCAATGGAAGGCGTCGAACCCGAAATGCACCACGCGGCGAAGCGAAACAGACGATGGATTGGACGCACATCCTATTATCCGAGCGGTCGCATTCGCGAAAAGGTTTCCACGCGTAGGGGGGTGATGCACGGCTTTTGCGAGCGGTACTGGGAGGATGGGTCCATAAAGGAGATGTGTCAGTACGCAAGCGGCAAACCGTGCGGTCCATACAGCAAGTACCACGTCAATGGCGTGATGTCCTACTACGGCGTCTATTCGAATGAAGGAGAGCTGCAAGGTTACTGCGAGTACGATCAGCAAGGTTTAATTCTGGCCCAAGTGGGCGACGCAGTGTTGCTGCAGCAAGTGCCGCTGGTTTCGGCAAAAAATTTTCACATCCAATAAACAAGACACGCACGAGTTCGTTGTAACTTTCTTTGCCCGCCCAAAAAGAAAAAAAAAGACTCGATTGATGGACGGCATTACGACTACACACATACTGTACGCCATAGGCGGTTTGGCGATCTTGGTGCTTCTCCTTTTCGCATTTAGCGGGAGCGGCAATTCCAAGCAAGCGCCCGGAGCCGTTATCGCACAATTCCACGAAAGGTTTGGAGCGGAATCTCCCTCCTACGGTTTCTCCTGGTCCCTCCCATCCGAGGGAGCCGGTAACGGTTACGACGTCTGGTTCGACTACTCCCTTCGCGGCCCGGACGGTAAAGTCTTGGGCGAAGACAAGAAGACCACAGTCAAGAGCGTCTTGATCCCTCTGCCCTACGTTTCCGGCAAGTACACGCTGGCCGTGGCTGCCGTCAATCAATTCGGTGCCGGCCCTTATACATTCGTGACAGGTGATATCAGCATCCCCTCAGTCTCTTCGTTCACGGCCTTGTGGACCGATGGATGTACGTCTCCCACCTGCAACAATCAGCCGTGGTATGACGTTTCTCTTCAGCTAAGCGGTGGTAAGGCGACGGCGATAACCTATTCGGCGGTGCTACAGGATGGCTCTTACATGCCGCAGTCTCAGGTCGGCCAGTACATCAAGGACGTGCAGATGCAAAGCGGCGACGGGGTGAATTGGACTTCGAACGAATCGCCCATGCCTCGACTCAAACCTCCTTTCGCCGACGGGCTGTTCAGGGGCACTCCGTTCAAATGGGTGGTGCAGATAGTGGGCGGTTGGGGTCAGCAGACGTTCGAGAAGGAAGATGGGTTGCCCGGACAAGCGCCTTCCGCGGTCAGCGCCAATTGGTCGGGGGCTACCACCGCGCGTTCTTCCATCGGCCAAGGAAGTTTAACTCTCAATCCCAACCCTTCTCTGGATTTGGCTGCACACGATCCTTATCTTTTAAGCCAACCTGCGCACTTCAATGGAGCGGGAACCTCGATGCTGTCCGGTTGGGACTGAGGTGCAGCAGATGACCGATGCGCCCAGGCCGCTACCGCCTCTGTGGGAGATGTGCGCGAAACACAGGGCCATGTTCGCCCAACACATCATCTGCAACAATCCGTCGTACGTTCCCGTGGTCATCCGCCCTCTTGCCAGCCAGACACCTGAGCTGTTCAAGCAGAGCAAATACAAGTTCCTATGCGACAGACAGAACTGTTTGCGCCACATGGTCTACACCTTCAGCACCATGTTCTTGGAGGTGCTGGATGGCGGGGCCAGCTCGTCGCGCAATTTCGTGTGGATGACGGTCGACCCCGAGACGAAGAGCAGGAGCGTGATGGGCACGCAGGACTTGGCCATGACGATGGCCGAATGCTACAGGAAGTGGGGCGAACGGGATGGTATAATTTGGCTGGAGTACAGCTTGGAAAACACGTTCGGGGATGACGTTTGAGGAGGAACTGGACATGCACACATTTTTTTTACCAAACGTCTTTTTTTCTCTTGTACAACAACCCATTAAAGAAGTTCTCTTGAAACCCCATGTCCAGAAGAACTGATTTGTTCAAACGCGTCTGCCATTCGGTGGCGTTGAGTACGGCGTGCGCGATGTCTGGGTTGCTTTGCAGGTGTCTCACGATATTGTAGGCCATGACGTACGTCAGTTGGACGTCATTTCTCAAAGATCGCTTCACTCGCACTTCGTTGATGACGGCGTAGCACACCGGCGTCTTACCCAGGGCGAAGCTCAAGGCGCACGTGCAACACGCGACGAGTTCATTGGTTTGCACGTTTTCGAATACGAACGTCTCATAAAGGCTCGATTCCATGCGCCTTATCATAAATTTATATACCGTGTAGCTTTCCGCGATGGAACCCCCGAAGAGCTCGTTGAGCCCCTTGCAGCGCCAGTCGGATGTCTTGACAGGCCGGCATTTGTACAAATTGCCTGTTGATGTGTCCGCTGTCGCTGGCGCTGGAAAGAAGAAGGGGGATGATGTCGCTATGTTGTTGTCAACAGAGGATGTCGATAAATGGCTGGAGGGGCTGGGAGCTTCCATACATAAGTACCCCACGCAATATGGAACACTGTGGTGTCTGGTCCAAGACTTGTGGATCGTCGCGTCCCTAAGAGTGGGCTTGGTGTGGGAACAACACTATTTCGAATCCTTTCTCGTCAACCACATTATCGATTCCAAGGTGGCGCTGGACGTGGGAGCGCACATCGGCGGACACACATTGATGTGGTGTCACATGAACCCGGAACTTGAGGTGCTGGCTTTCGAGCCTCAGAAGGTTATCTACGCTCTGCTTGCGAAAAACGTGAGCGACAACAAGTTGGACGGAAGGGTGAAATGCTACAACAACGCGGTGGGTCACACGCAGTCCAGCGTGAAGATGCACCACAGTGTGGAGGGTCGCGAGGTGCAATATGGCACCGAACAGGCTGTCAATTACGGCGGCATTGGGCTGGGCGAAAGAGGAGAGGATGCCATCATGGTGAGCCTGGATGCATTGGATTTGCCTAGGGTTGATTTCATAAAGATCGACGTCGAAGGTGCGGAAGGGATGGTTTTACTTGGGGCACAGGAAACGATCGCCAAATTCAGACCCGTGATCTTCATCGAACACACGCAGAAGCGCGTTAATCTGTCGGAGGATAAGCGCGCTAATAAGCCTCTCGCATTGTTGGACGTCTGGGATTACGATGTGAAGTACGTGGGCGACGGCAACTGGATATGCTTGCCTTACTTGCAATGAACGAGTAAATGAAAACGGCCTGAATGTACAACAACAACATTTCCTTTATTTAATTGTTCGTGTTCCTATTTTTTGGCTTCAATAAAATGCACAAACCCTACTTCTTCCTGCAAAACGAACGGTGCGGTGATGCCGTAGCTCAACCTTTGCCAACTGCGCAATACATCCATCTTTTGGCGGATGTAGAATTGCTCCCACGCGCTGTACCACCAGAGCGCCTGGTCCAAGCTGTACTTTCTTTGCCGAAGCTGCCATTCTTTGCTCCTGCGGAACTGGGACAGCTTCTTCACGGGCCGACCATGGAGGTTGTCGCCGAGGTCCATCTCGCGCACCCCAAGGAGATGACCCAACCGCTCGCCGTAGACTCTGCAATCCTCCAAACTCTTGCCGTTGCAGTGCGCCAACATCAGCTTGTCTTGAGTTGTAAGGTGTCGGTCGGGTATGACGAAGAAGCTGTATTCGTTTTCCTCTTTCAACACGATGAGGACCGAAGAGCCACGAGTTTTCTGCAGCCCTTCATGTGCGTCCAGTTGTGAAGTAGATGCGCTACTACAAGGGATCAAAATTAGAAAAGATGACAACATAACAAGATGTAAAGTGGGTGTATATTCTTTTATTAGTATGCGAGGAACGAGAAGATAATGAAGTGGAAGAAAGGGGGGAAAAAGGCAAACTTACTCTGTGAGACTACAGGACCCTAGAGGGTTTGCGTAGACCATGTTTATGTATTTGGCCGGTGCGATTTCTTCGGGCAGGGTCATGTATGTGCCGGTGACCCTGGAGCGTTTCAAGATGAACGCGTCCCAGCTGCCGTACCACCACAGCGGCTCGTTATCCAACTTGTAGCGTTTAGCGGTCTCCTGCCACTGCCAAGTATTCCTGAACTCCTCGAAATCATTCCTCTCCGTTTCGGGTTCAAGCATGCGACCCCTTCCCAGAGTCAGGTCGTGGTAAGCATTGAGACCCAACAAATGGGCCAGCCTATGCCCCATATCGCCAGCTTTCTCGTAGAAGCGCGTGTTGCAGCGCGACAGCATCTGATAGGTGGCGTACGATTGGCCAGGAGGTATCTGGTACAACGAAACCTCTCCGCCGTCGCTGCAAAGGATGAGCAGCTGGTGGTCATTTTGTCCCACGGATTGGAATCCATGCATCTCGTCGACCTCGGACGATAGCTCCCGCGCGCATGTCTGGCGGTAGTACAGATCTTGGGCAAAGAGGAGGTGTGTCGCTTCTGGACCACTAATCAGTAGAGGTTTGCTTTCCATTCTTCTTGTTTTTTTTTGGCTATGAGTTTTGCGTGTTTGACTGATAAGACAAATATTCAAAAAAAAAAAAATAGGCGCGGCTTTTTTTTTATAATTTTTATTAATTTCTGTCGACCACGTCAACTTGTCTGCAACTGGAAACCCAGATCAGGGGTAGTAGGGGAACTTGTACTCCGTGCCATTCAAGCAGATCACGAAATAGCCTTCAGGGTTGGGGGGCAAAGCAGCAGCGCCGCCGGCACCGAGAGGTGCATTCACCGTCCTCAAGGGATTCGTGGCGCTACCCATTGCGCAGGTGTTGGATTGGGTGGGAACCGCCCCGTGGCCGAGGCAAAGGCAGTAGGATAAGCCAGCGCCTCCCGGACCGGCGAGCGCACCCACGGTGGTGTTGCCGTTGCCGGTGCTGACCACGTTACCGGAGGAGAAGCCGATGACGGTATTCCTGTTGCCAGTGGTGAGGGCAAAGGCGGAGGACTCGCCGATGATGGTGTTGTCTGTACCCTCGTCCGAGGGCGCTGCTTGGTTACCCAAGTGAACGTATCCATCCCCGCCTGTCCCGGCCCCATTTCCCAATCGGATGCCCGCTTGGTCGGCACTCAGGGTATCGGATTTGATGACTCCGATATCCGCTGACGTCGCGCTTATGTGGCTGTTCGTTACGCCTCTGCGAATACGATCTTTGAGCGGCATTCTTTGGGTTACTTGTAGATAGGTTTCCTTAAGTTTTGATTCATTCAAATGAAGGGAAAGTAATTCTCTCCCCTGACGCAATGGGGGTTGTGTAAAAAAAAAGTGAGGACGAGGTGTTTTGATCACCTAACCTTCAGGTCTGGAGCCTGATGCTCTACCAATTGAGCTACGTCCCCCCAATTCTGTTTATTACTTGGACACAGCGTCTTTTGGTTGGAAAGAAGACAAGAAAAAACGGTTTCTGGCAAGTTGTCTATATTTATCTACTTTTTTTGGTGTCTCTTACAAATGAAGTTTTCTCACCCACACGCAATGAAGTTGTGGTGCTCAGTACCTCAAATCCGGTTGTACGGGCAGTCTCGCGATCACGGGATCCACCACGTACAAGTTCTGACCCGGATGGGGTAGCGCGTAGATTCGAGGTACGGGGGCGGTGACGTTGGCGAGTCCGTACATCTCATCCAAGATCTTTTGAGTCTGGACGTAACGAGGCACGTTGTCCGAGTCCATTCCCCAGGGGAATTGGAACGCGGGGAGTCTTTGAACTTGGCGAGGGACCGACGATGAGGAGTACATCATGTCGAGCAAACCCTCCGAAGCTCGGTGGATGTTGTGTACGGGCATGTAGCCTGGGTAGACTGCATTGAATTGGATGGACTGTTTACCAGCGTAAGGGCAGCTTTTGCAACCAAACATGGCTCTTTACGTAAGATGTGTGGGTTTATAGGTTTTTACATACAAACAGCTTCATTATATTTTCATCTCGCACGCACACGTACACAACATCTGCTCTATTTACCTTTCTTCTTTTTAGCGTATCCCACCTGCAATCCTTTTTTGAAGCAATCGCCGCGCGAACCCGGCACGATCCCTTCAACGGCTTCGTTGTAGAATCGACCCCCGCAGTATATCTGCGGCTTATTCCCTGTATCGTCTGCGGTGACTTTCTGATTGAGATAAAAGATGGGGATCGGTTCGCTCGCGTCAACGTCCTCTCCTTTATCCGGATCGACGTATACCTCGGTCCGCTGTTGTTGTGGGTTGGTAAGGGCTGGCGTTGGTAGGGTTGGGACGGGTAACGCGGGTGGGACGGGCAGATTTGATGGGGGTGTGGGGGTGGGGGTGGGGTTAGGGTGGGGGTTAACAGTAGTAACAGGCGGCAATGTGGTCAGCGGATCGAATTTTGGCGTGTCGGGGAAGCTAGGCAGTGGCGGGTTGACACGAAATTCCAAGACACGGTTTAATAGCTCGATGACTTCGGGCGGCTCTCCGGAAAACTCTTTAACAACAAGCCTTTCGTCAGGGCTTAACGTTTCGCGCAAATGAGGCGGTATGTGCTCCAACTCGACATCCGAAACTTCTACTGGCGGTACGATCTGCGGTTCTGGTTGCTGGGGTACTTCCGGCGGTGTGGGTTGGAGCTGAGGTTGTGGTAGCGCCGATGGTGCAACGGGTTGTTGTTGCGGCCCAACATCGATGTCCATGGGCGTTGGCTGAGCAGTAGGTATTGTGTGTGGTTCCTGCAGCACCCTAGATGGTGTTTCCTTGGCGCCAGATGGTTTGGTGGGTTCCGGTGTGCGTGGTTGGGGTTCGGATGGATGAGGGGGATTGATGAGTATGAAGGGTTCTTCTGGAACACCGCCACCACCACCTCCACCGCCACCACCACCGCCACCTCCGCCACCACCTCCACCTCCACTACCACCACCTTCACCTCCATCACCTCCATCGCCATCACCCTCACCCTCACCACCTGGGGTGTAGGTTGGCGCATTTGGAAAAGGGTAATGGACGGCACCCGGCATGATTTCACCGCCACCCGGACCCGACGGCCATGCGAATGCGGGGATGGGCAGAATGTGCACAGGTGTCGGGTGGACGTGAACTTTGTTCCCGTGGTTGACGCAGTTCACGTTGACGGCACCTCCGGGGTGGGCGCCTGACTGACTTTGGATGTCGACTTGCTTCTGTTTCAGCTCATCTAAGAGCACTGTCAGCTCGTCCTTGTTTCCGGGGGTAGCGCTCGGACTTGGTTTGGGTTGCGAATTTGCTTTCCGGATCTCGCCGCGCAGCTCTGCGACCTTCTCGTCGAGTTGAGAGAGAATCCCATCAACCCTTTTGTTGAACTCCGAGGCATCCGCCAACTTCCCGCTCGCGATCTCTTCGCGCAACTTCGCGAAATCTCTGGTCGCCGACTCTTGCAGCTGCACCTGCGTTAGTCGAAGCTCATCGAATCCTGCTTTCTGCTCTGATACCATCGCATCCAACTTATCCATATACAATTTGGCTGCATCTTTGTGCGCTGTATAGTCGGCTGTCAGGTCCAGGAAAGCGCGATCGTTGTTGACGGTTCGCGGTGAGGCGATGACGGGCGTGGGCAGGAGTCCCGGACCTCTGGAGGCCTGCTGCTGCTGGATTACGGTTTCAGACAATTTGCGACTTTGTTCGTCGACGTATGCTCGCACAGCGTCTCTGATCTCCGCGTTTCTTCTTCCCAGCTCCTCGCTCAACTTGGCCGAAAGCTCCTCTTGGAGGGCGGCTTGCAGCAGTCTGATGCGTTCTTCGCTCACCTCCACGAATTGTCCGGGAGGTATGGGCCTGTGCGAGGCATCCAGCTGCAACTTTTGCACTTCCCGATTGAGTCGTTCTGAAGTTGCCGCCAATGCGTCCAGAGATGCTGTGTACTTGGCGGCCAGGCTTTGGACTGCAACGTTGAACTCGTACTTCAACTTCTCCAGGGCTAGCCGCGACGCCTCCTTGCCCACCGAAATCTCTTTCTCTGCGTTCTCTAGCCTGCTCAGCAACTTTTTCATGTCGTTCACGATTACGTCACGTTCCCCAACCGATGTATTGCGGTTTCTATTTGTCAGATGTAAGAGCTCTGCGTCGGTTTTCTCCAATTCCGATATCTTCTCATCCAACTTGTTGAACTTCTCTTCCAACGCAAGCGTGGATGTCGGCGGCAGAATGGGGATAATAGGAATGGGAGGGGTGGGTGGGGGTAGAGGAGCGGGAGTTGGCGCGGGGGCGGGCGTTGGTGTGGGGATGAAGATGGGAGTAGGAGGAGGGGTTGGACCGGGTGTAGGTGTGAGCCCATACTGACCGTGTCCCCCTTCGATAACCGCTGGGATGGGAAGGGCGGGTGGATTGCGCTTAGGGTTCTCGAATTCGATGGATGGGATGGGGTTAGGATTGGGATTGGGGTTAGGGTTAGGGTTAGGGTTAGGGTTAGGGTTAGGGTGAGGCTTAGGTTCGGTGTATTCCTCTTCTTCTTCAGTGTCGCTGCCTGAACTGGATTCCGTGTCTCCATATTCGAACGTGTATTCATCATCCGTGTCCGCGTCTCCATCTCCATATTCTGACGTGGATTCACCACCATCTCCCCTTATTTCCGTCTCCATCGGCACAGTCGTGGGCGACACATATGGGGGTGGACCGCCGCCTGGAGCGATCGTTCTTGGCTCCCATTCCTCTTCCTCTTCTTCTTCTTCCACTTCCTCTCTTTTTTCTTCTTCCTTTTCTTTTTCTTTTTCTTTTTCTTCCTCTTTCTCGCCTCCATCCGTTGCTATAGGTAGAGGTGCCGGTTGTACGAAAGGACCTGGATCTCCATCCCCTTCTTCGACAACGTCCACGTCGAAGAAAGAAAGGTCGCCTATATCTATGTAGACGTCCGCTTTTCTCAGCGCTTCGTAGTCGCCCTTGGTCATCGGCGTGGTATCCTTGCTTTCTCTGTAGACCGCTGTACCAAACTTTCTGAGTTTTGCTCCTAGACCTCCATCTTCGTTCGCATTTAACCTCAATCCTGACACATCCCACGCCACGTTCGGGTTGGCATCCATAACCCACCGCTGCAGCGAATTCCATCTTTCGAAACTATCGGGAATGTCCTTGACCGCTCGCAGTGGCGCCAGATCGGCCATAAGATTGATGCGTATGACCGTCGCTTCGGTCTTGGGCGCGTCGGTCGTGAGGAAGTGGATGGTTGCCATCAGGGATGAGGTCATGTCCATCGTCTTGTTGTTGGCGAGCGCGAGAATGGAATCGGAGAACTGCTTGCGATAGTAGTTCACTCGCTCTCCCTGCGAGTACATCACGCGCAACGATTTGCATAGGGACGTGCTGCACCCCGCGGATCCCAAAGAGAACTGCATGATGGTTTGGCAGTCGAGCTTTGTTCGTGAGGCATGAAAGAACGCGACATCTTCGTGAGGCAGATACTCCTCTAAGAGGGCGATGCATCGATTGTTCGGGAAGCTGATATTCTCCATCAGCAGGAGGAACATCACCGCCACCCACCCCCAAACCGGGTGGTCGTCTTGGGGTGCGACGGTTTCTTTGGGCAAAATCGATTTCGCGTAGTCATGGATAACCAGTGCGCAGTATTCGATGCCCGCCGTGTGCAGAATCGTGTCCTTGAAATTCAAGCCCTTCTTTATCATATTCTCGTAAGCGAATTCGAACAAGCACTTAGTGATGGAGGGCGCATCGATCGCGGGCCGCGGGGCGTACTCATCTAACCTATCGTACAGTCCATCGGTCCATCTGTTGGCGAAAATGGTGGCCACTTTCCACATGGCTCGCGATAAAGAGATATCCGACATTTATAGTTTCTCGTTTATTTGATTTTCTTACTCTTTGTTGTTTTTTTTTTGGATGAAGTGAAGTGGGGCTGGGTTGGGTTGGTTTTAGGGTTAGAGGTTTATAGAACCACTTCACTTACCGATACCCTAGCGCCAACAAATTATGTTGAACATGCTTCAGCTCAACGGCCACTTCTTCCACGACACGTGACGTAATACGCGCCTGGGCTCTGCCAGGTAGAGCTCGGGATGGAAGAAGCGGTGAGGCGGCAACCTCGGACGCAACCTTTTCGGCACGACATCCCAAGCGTATTTCTTTATGATGCGCTGTCTCTTCGTGGCGAATCCGTCGAACCCCAGACGCGATATGAACCGCGCTACCACCCGATCCGGTTCGTACTGGCTGGTGCGTTTTGGTTCTGCCGCTCCGAATTCGTCTCCCGTGCACTTGTACGCCTGCTCGATAGCGACCAGCACATCCTTTTCGCCCAATTCGAACGCAGCAGTCAGCAGCTTTTGCACGTTGGAACACAGATCCATGCGCAACAGCTTGACCGCCTTCTTGAATCGGAATTTGTGTACGCATTTGTCCAACAGATGCGAGTCCTTTATCTTGATGCATTTCTGGGCGTACGCGTCCGCAGTCGACAAGCTGCCAAAGTAGTTACCCCTTTCCCCGATCATGGTGCCCGTCACATCCACGCTGGTGCCGTGATACACGGTGGTACCCTGTGGGACGACGTAGTATTGCCAACCTTTTGAGTCCGTCGTCTCAATCAGACAGTTCACGAAGTTCGCATCGTTGCATATGAAATCGTAATCTGTGCTTGTGGCCGTGCGTGCCATCGTTCAATGAGCGCAGCGAAGTAACTTTTGCGTTTACAATCATTTCTTTACATTTTATTCCAAAAATCAACCTCGATTGCGCTTGTACATTCAAACAACTTTTTGCATCAGCTGCTCCACGGTTGAACACACCACAACTTTTCCTGGATGCAGCTGGGAGAACGTCTCGGCGATGCTGTTGTGTGTGCAGAAATAGAAAGTCATGTCTTGGATGACCGTCAACTTTTGCGCCATGCACATGGCGCCATAGAAGAAATCGATCATCAGCATCACCGTCTCATTGGTCACTCCTTTCTTTTTGGTAACGGCCAGGACGTATTTGGCATCCTGTTGAGCTGTCACTGAGTCGCTCATATCCTTCAAGCGACGCATTATGTCCATCGCGTTGCCCGTGTCGACCAGGAAGACGTCGCTGATTATGTTGTTAGTCTGACCGCTTGAGCGCCCCAGTACCCACGCGATAACGGTCTTTCTGCACGCTTTCTCAAACTCCTCCAATTCTTCTGACATAGCGAAAGCGGGTAGTGACGTTGGGGGCACTTCTTCGCCTTCTTTGGATCGAGTTCCGAGGCCGACGGTGCGCCAAATCGGCGGGAGAGCGGTGCCGGGAGCTCGCTCAAAGTATTCAGGATGTGTATACAAATTCTTGTTCACCTCCAGTTTGGACAGTCCCGTTTCTCGGTGGATGTCCAACGCGCTTTTGCATCCGCCTTCCGCGATACACTTTCGTATGTGATATAGGGCATCTCTCTCTGAACCTCCCAATACTTTTTGCGCCGCATCTTTCTTTTCCATTCCACTTCCAAATTAACCTTACTCACTTGCCCAGTCCTAACCCTCTGGCGACACCGGCGCGCAGACAGCTGTATCTGTTTCCGTAACCTGCGTACCGTTTTTCTTCTTCGGGCGTCATTTTCCTGTCCAAGCAGAACACGGGCTTGCCCGGATCGACCAATCGCGGATACATCAAATCTTCTCGCGGATATGTGGGCCAAATGAGAGAAGGGTCCACGGGTTTCAGCTGGTAGATCCGTTTAGGCGTGCCTGAGATCGCCGAAGGTTGGATCTTCGTTTTGGACGGATAAGACTGCTGAACTTTAGCCCACGCAATCTCGGCCGGGAATACGTCGACCCCGCTCACTTTCAGTCCGATGGGAACAGGGGCGGCGCCGGACGTTGTTTGGGGGACTGAGGGGAACTTTTGCCACTTTTCTTTGCCTTTCTCGATCTGCCTCTGGTATTCGTCCAGCAACCGTTTTACCACGGCATCCTCGTCCTGTACGTAAGGCTCTGGCGGTCTCACGGTTCCTTCGTATTCTTCCTCTTCTTTTTCTGTTTGTGGTACATCAGCGCTCGGGGTGGGCACGACGGGAGTAGAAGTGGGAGGTCCTCCGCCGATTGTTACCGGAGGAAGTTGCGCTGGTCCTGTGGAAGTAATCCGACCTGGCACGATGTTCCTCCTCAATAGGAAGGGTTGCGGACCCACAAAAATGAGGTCTGCGCTCGTGTTTGCAGCAGGGCGCTTGCGTGGGATGGTACGAAACGAAGATGCGGGGCTGGGATTGGGGCTTGTGAAGTCGATGACCCGTTGCGAAGGCAATGCAAGAAGATCGGCCGCGGTTGGTACATCCGATCCCTCCAGTTGGCTGAGTGTGACGGGTGGTAGGCTTGGAAGGGGTGACGTGGTAGCAGGAACTCGCGAACTTGTCGGACGCGAGGATGAGGGGGTCGCGATACGATAGGTGTCGTTGTAGCTTGGCACTCTCGGGAGCGCTTTGCCCCTGCTCCTCCATTCGTTGGATGTGTGGTATGACTGTTGCAGGCCGTTGTCATTTTTTATTCCACCGATTTCTTCGAAGCCCATGTATATATCTTCGAGCAGTTTCAACCACAGGCCCGTCTCCTGAAATCGGTGCCGCAGTTCGCTGTTATCCCGGACCAAAAGCCATCCCTTCCAATCTTCACCCCGCAGAAACTGCCAGACCACGTTGCACAGCGCCTCGAAATTCTTTTCGTTCAGCGTCACTTCGTATCGCTGCCAACCATCATCGGCCGTCCTGGTAGGGTCGGTGACGGACTGGGCTTTCCGAATCAACCAATATCCGTCCGCGCTTGGCAAAAGATGGGTCATTATCCTGTCGGTAGCGTGGATGTCGTTAATGTCAACCAGCGCGATGTTGGATTCGTACACGTAGTGCCAGAGGTAGTAGGACAGTAGGAATAGCACCGGCGTGGGGATGGCGGTGTGCCAGTCTTCTAGACCGCTGTTGTTTCCTCCATAGTCCTGGTACTGCTGACTTCCCGCTATCCGGAACGGGACCGGTTTGGTATTGACGATGGTGATATCCGCCACGGCGCCCAATTCGTAATCCGCCAAAACAGCGCTCCCCAACACCATCTCCGGAGCTTCGGGGTGGTCGCGCACGATCAAATTCATGACGACATACTCCCGAGGTCTTCCGTCTTCGTGGCGCGGGTACAGCAGGAGCATCGTCATGAGGTCGTTCGGCCTGAAGCTGTAGGGGTTGCGCGCCTCGTCCCACCACAT